>WNFC01002665.1_pt1 | contig 19215 bp, 16 predicted proteins | sample 5400541 | NCBI WGS metagenome assembly WNFC01 (sample SAMN13153342, study PRJNA577476) | soil metagenome | isolation source: 120 cm saprolite under Douglas fir tree site 2 hole 2 replicate 1 | place: USA:California | collected 2015-04-18 | reverse complement strand
CATTCCGATGCCGATGCTATCCGCATTGCGCTACGGGAACTGTACAGGAGAATTAAGCGAGAGGGCGGTGCTGGCTGCGGCCAGCAGGCTTTTCATCCCCCGCATGAATGACGGGGGCTTTCAAGCCCGTTCTCTGTAAGCAGAATAGACTATATGAAAAACATAGCTGCACAAGGTTTAACGCAAGGCGTGAGTTCGCGATCACGCGCCATAGCTATTACTGCCATGCTACTCTTTGCTCTATCCGGACTTATCAGTGGCCTGACGGTGGCGGCATTCTACCCACCTAAATCCTCAAGGCCGTCATCTTCGAACCTGGGGAACCCGGCGGTGCAAAAAACGGTGACGAGCACACCCACGACAGGTATATATCCCGTGCCGTTGGGCTACCCCGTCATAGATACCATCAGCAGCTTTGAAGTAGCGGATGGCATCACCGTCTATACTCTTACTGCTCACGCGGTAGATCAAGTACCAGATAGGGCTCATGGCAAGCCGGTTCGTGCTCCCGGTATTACGTGCAGGCTCTGGCTGGTAGACAACAAGCAAAATCCTGCTGTGCCGCTCGACAGGCTTAAATCTCCAGATACGCTGCAAAGCCCACCCTTCCCTGGCGAGATTCCTGGGCTTATCTTCGACGCTACAACTGCGCAGACACAGCTATGCAACGATGGTGTGGGGTCCTGGAAGTACCAGGTGGCTACCTCGGTTAGCCCGGGGGCCTACTACCTGGTGGTGCTGACCGATTGGAAAGGCCTGCACTTCACCTGGAGCTGGATGTTGGTCACGATCAAGAAGCAGGGAGCGTAGCTATCGCACCGACTATTCCTCGCACCAACGCCGCGAACCTCAGACGGGCAGCACCGGCCACTGCCAGCACTTCAGCATGGTTGACCTCTTCAGTTTCCTCGCCTGTCGCGGAATTGGTGATCAGGCTGAGGCCGAGGACACGCATGTGCATGTGACGCGCAACGACCACCTCTGGCACCGTAGACATTCCGACGGCATCGGCACCAATGGCATGCAGGAATTTGAGTTCTGCACCTGTTTCATAGCTCGGTCCTGCCACCATTACATACACTCCTTCGTGCAAGGTGGTGCCAGGTTGTGTAGCTGCGATCGAGCGTGCCAGGGCACGCAGCGCGGGGTCATATGCTCCGGCCAGCGGTGGGAAGCGCTCACCGAGTCGTTGATCATTCGGCCCAATCAGAGGATTCGCTCCTGCAAGGCCTGGTATATTGATGTGATCGCGAATGAGCATGAAATCGCCGGGCCGGTACGCAGCATTCATGCCACCGGCAGCATTGGTGACGATTAGCGTGTGGGCGCCGAGCATACGCATGACACGCACAGGCAGGGTTATGGCTTGCAAGGAGTATCCTTCGTAAAAGTGAAAACGACCCTGCATAACTACGGCTGGTACGCCTCCCAGCATGCCGAGGAGTAAGCGTCCCGCATGTCCAGGGACGGTTGAATGCGCAAAATATGGGATTTCTGTATAAGGGATGGCTGTAGCGTCACGCAGTTCAGTTGCAATATCTCCCAAACCGGAGCCGAGTATGATGGCTACAGCGGGCGTCAAGGTTGTGCGCGCCTGAATGCTGGCGAGGGCTTCGGCTACCTGCTCAAAGAGGGTCATATTGCCTCCTGGATAGCGCTGTCTTTCCCTGGTTCGGTCTATGGTAGATAATACCATATTGGTGCCTTTCTTGCACCCGGGTTCTTCGCCAACTAAAGTGGTGAAGGTCGGAATGAGGTAGGGAAGTCGCGAACGTGCTATAATACACTGGCATAGGAGCTAATAGAGGTCTCCATCCTACAGAGGACTGTGGAACCCATGGTTTGCTGTAGGGAGAGGCAGGGAACTGCCGGGACCAGTATGTTCGCTCAGCAGGTCAGTGACCCTATCCCCTCAAGGGGATGGGCTTGTGAGTAGGGGTGACGCTGGAAGCCTGTGAGCTTCCAGCAACCATCTCTTGCAAGCTCTCGCTGACCAGACTTAGTGCTTGAGGACGGGGAGCCGAGCAAGCGTGCGTCTTCTCGTTCGATGAGAGCACTACGATACCAGGAAGCGGTCAAATACCCACCTGGGAATGCTGCCCCAGTTCCCGGCTCTGGGAGTGCTTCTTTAACCAGTGGTGAAGGGAAGCTACCGTGAGGAGCACATGTCCCGCCTGCTATCTTTGTCGAGGGGAACGCTTTCACCTGGCGCAAGCCAGAGTCTTACGGTTTGGGCATTCCGTTTCAAAATGCCCTCCCGCAAGGGATATTCCGCCTGCGGGCGGCGTTCTTTCCTCTCATCCCTGAGATAGGGATGAGTATCCAGAACGCAGTTTCTATGGTAACTAAGGAGAAATGAAGAATAGATGAGTAAGTTGCTAGATATGTTTACGCAGGTACGCCGGGCACAGGGTGGCAGTGGTATGGGTTTTGTGGGTAAAAGCAAGACCGCGACGAAGCCACACGCTGCCGCGCTCGTTGTGGAAATGAGCGAGATTGACCGGGAAAGCGTAGAGGCCGCCATCAAAGCGGGAGCAGATGGATTGCTTTTCACATGGGATGGTAAGGATAAGGGCGAGGGCGAGATTGAAACGCTCAAGCAAGCGATTGATGCTGCTACAACGAGCGACGAGAAAATTGTTTGTGGTCTACAGGTCAGCGGCGGCTGGGATAAGCTAGAGCGCGAGAGTATGGAACGCTTCAAAGACGTGGGAGTAGAGTACATTGTGCTGCCGCTCCAGGCGCCGGCGCGTTTACTCGCGCTGAAAGTCAAGGACCTGGACCTGGTCGTCACTGTACCGATGCGCGAAGGGGAGATGTACCCACTTTTCATACGCAATCTGACGGCATTCGATAATATCACGGCGGTACGGCTGGATTTCTGGCTGACTGACGAGATCGGCACAATGACTATCGAGGACGCACTACACTACCGCGCGGTGCGCGAGGCGGTACGTTTCCCCGCATTGCTCAATGTGCGAGGAAACATGAACGCTGCCGATGCTTATACGCTCGTCACGCTGGGTGCGCAGGCTGTTGTGCTAAGCGCCGGGGACATGGGAGCGAAGACGCAGAAGCAGATTAAAGCGCTGCGTGAGCTGCTGGAAAAGGTTCACGCCGAAGAGAAAGAGAAGGAGAAGGAGAAGAATACACCGACGTTACTGGGTAGAACAAGCGCTCCTGCGCCAGGCACTCTAAACTGACCTTCCAGAGCGGGGCATGTCCCGCCCGATAGTTTGCTTTACCGTATAGGCGTGACATGAAGGGGCGTAGCTGCGACAGGTAGTCAGGATGCTTCTTTTTCTCCCGGCTGGCCTGACGGGGGAATGTGCCAGTACAACTGCCGACGGGGTACACGACGCAGCAAACTGAGAGTGGCCTGCCAGACGGTCATGGGGTTTACGTTATTGCGCCAGTAGTAATAGCATGCAATCTCGTCCGGCTCAACGTTGATTAAATGCGTAAAGGCAGACTCCAATTGCTTCTCCCCATTTTCATCCAGGTTGAAGTTCTGCAACCAGAGTTGACTGCGTTTTTTATACTGGCGAGTCGTCTCCACGAGAGTACGTCCCCATTTTTCTACCGCCGCCACGTCTTCATTGAACAAATGCCAGAAGGGATGACAGCCAAGTGTATCCAGTTCGGGAAGCGTGGCCAGGTCATCTAACTGGTACAGGTCGTTCGGCGTTAATACAATCGTTGTTTTCGCATGCCTGTCTATGCGCTTGACGCAGGCGCACAGCTCGCCCAGGAAGTCGACAATGGAACGGCGGCGGAAGCGCGGCAGATCTGTCACATCAGGGCAGAGCGCCCGGCAGGCGGAGCAAAAACAGGTTATATCCAGACCACGTGGCTCATCGATGAAAATCCCATTGATGGGATAGGTAGTCAGGCAGTGCTCAATTTCTTTGAAGAGCCAGGCACGAAAGGGTTGATGATTGAAACAGGAGGCATCGTGATAGCGCCCATGACTATCCATCACGCGAGAGTGCGGGTGCCGGAAGGTATACCAGCTCGGCATGAGCGATGGCCCGGCGAACAGGTTGCCATAACGGCCAAAGCTCAAGTGGACCTTCAGGCCGACATCCTGTGCCAACCGCAGGCCACGTTCAAGGTCACGACGCTGGCGCTGCTCCTCTTGCTCATAAATGGCATAGACGATGCTTCCTGCACCCACGGCTCGGATGCGGTCAAAATCGCGCTTCACCGTCTCCGGGTGAAGCAGGGGGTGAAAATAAGCGATAGTTATGTCCATGAGATTACCATCTAGCAGTGATAGCTGGAAACACAGGAAGATGCGGCAGAACCTGTATGTATCCTTAGAGCAGAGTATACCACAGATGAGGTCAACATAACCCTTGAAGAGTACCTTTGTTGGATGCGCATCAGGTTGTACTTATCAGGATACCTTTCTTAAAAGCAGTATTTCTGGGCGGTATTCATCGCTTGAGCTTGACAAGCTTGACATTTCTATGCACAATGCACGCATGAGTCACGCACAGCGAGCACAGACTCCGGAAAATGGCTGTATTGTTCAGGCTTACGCCAAGATAAATCTTACATTGGATGTGTTGGGGCGGCGAGATGACGGGTATCATGCACTAGCAACGGTGATGCAAACCATTGATCTGCACGATACCATTTGCCTGAGCGCTGCAGATGCCGGTGATGTACAGATTACTTGCACATCACCAGCACTGAGCAGTAGCGAGAACCTGGCTGTACGCGCCGCACAACTGCTGCGCCGACGGCTCGGGCTCACGCGAGGGGTCGTGATCGAATTGCACAAACGTATCCCGGTCGCGGCGGGATTGGGCGGAGGCAGTAGTGATGCCGCTGCTGTCTTGCTTGCCCTAAAACGGTGGTGGCAATTACCATTAGCGCCATCCGACCTGCTCGACCTGGCAGCTTCGCTGGGTTCAGATGTGCCATTTTTTCTGACCGGCGGCCTCGCACTTTGTGAGGGGCGCGGCGAACGGATAACGCCTCTCGTTCCTTACTGGCCAGAGGCCATGAACTGGCTGCTGCTACTCAAACCAGCCATCAGTATAGCAACGGCGGCAGTCTTTCGTTCACTGCCTGCCAGCGACTATACCGACGGCAGGCACAGCCGAGCAGTCTGCTCAGCGTTACATGCAGGTAAGATGCCACAGGTGGAAGACCTGCATAACGGCCTGGAACGCAGTGTACTGGAGGGTTATCCAGAGGTTGCCCAGGCCAGGGATGACCTGCTACAAGCAGGCGCTTCCCTGGTGCGGCTTTCCGGGAGTGGACCGACGCTCTTTGCACCGTTTGCTGAACAAGCTGATGCCAGGCTAGTCCAGCAACAACTGCAAGGCAAAAGATACGAAGTGTTCCTGTCGCGTGCAATACATCCTTATGCAGGGATGTAAGTTTTTTCTAGTGTGGAAGAAGGAGACACATCTACTATGGCCGATCTGTACTATTGTGTTAAGTGCAAGAAGAAGACCGAGATGAGGGATGCGCAGAGGGTGACGATGAAGAACGGGAAGCCTGCTTTGAGGGGTCACTGCTCGGTCTGCGGCACTACTGTCAATGCCATCCTTGGGTCGGAGAAGAAATCCTAGCACTTGCAAGCTCTTACGTACTTTCGTGGCGTGGGCTTTGTATGTATCATTCACGGAGACGTGGATACATACAAAGCCCACGCCGTACTAATTTAATAGGTCTCCACGTCTCTCTACGAAGCACGTAAGTGCGCAGACAGCGGGCTGCAGAATGTTGAAGTATGTCGAGGAGGTGCTGCTGGACAAGATTCACGCCGCAAAAGAGGAGCGGGAAGGGCGCCCTCGACGTGCGATGCCTGGTTTTGATATAATGAGACGGTTGACAGCATAAGACGAAAAGACCAAGGAAGATCAGGCAGGAGGAGAATATGCCACTGTGGGATTCAGTACATCGCGGCCTGGAAAAGGCATCGCAAGAGGCGGCACGCATTGCCAGAACACAACGGCTACGTAGTACCATCGATGGATTGACGCGCCAGGCAAACACGCAGAGCACCAACCTGATAGACAAAGCCCTGGAACTGTTTACAACGGGGCAGTTGATGCAAAGCGAACTTCTTCCGATCTGCCAGGAACTGGTGAGCTTCAGGCAGCAAATCAACGATGCGCAAATCGAATTGAAGCAGATCCAGGCCACGCAACCCCCGGCAGCGGCCACAGCGGGCCAGGTCGAAGGGCCGGTTACTTACCCTCCCACAATGCCGATGTCCATTCCCTACACTCCAGCAGAAAGCAGTGGTGATCTCCCGCCTACTATCTTTGCACCGCCCCCACCTGGATACCAGTCCTACCTGGAGAGCGTCGGCGGCAGCGACGTTACAGCACCACCGCCACCCGATATAGGACCTTTGACTATCTCCTCAATGGAAACAGTGATGATGGGTGCAGGTACAGCGGGCTCACCTGCCACGCCAGCCATGCCACAATCGGCAAGCCAGACCTGTCCTGCATGCCAGACTGCAATTCAACCCGGGCACGCCTTCTGCTCTAACTGTGGCACGCCTGTGCAGAACAGCGATGCGCTTCAACTGCCCACTATGCGAGCCAGCGCTGCGGAACCCGCTTATGCCGGCGACCAGGGGACTGTGCGGGCAGGTACAACGGAATCACCTTATGTGGGAGGCGATGAGACGGTGCGAGCAGATGCACCGTTCTCCGGGAATGCTACAGAAAATGAGCCAAAAAGCCCTGTCTCTTGAGAGAGCAAGGATGATCAGAACCTCTGTCATTCATGACAGGGAGTCTCAGCTCTGGTATAATATGCCCGGTCAGGACACCATATGGATTTAAGTCTTAGAGCGACAAAGGACGGTAAAGCAGCATGGGCATTCTGGAATCAGTACAGCACGGCCTGGAGAAGGTCTCACAGGAAGCATCGTATCTTGCTAAGATACAGCACCTACACGAGGTGATCAATGATTTGGCCTTCAGGAGTAACATGGATCACCAGGCATTAGCGAATAAGGCGATGGAGTTGTACGCAGCCGGACATCTGACACAAAATGAACTCCTTCCTTTATGCCAGGAACTGGCGAACTTTCAGCAGCAAATAGAGCAGGTAAAAGCTGAGTTGAAACAGCTTCAAGAAAACCCACCAACTTCCTACACACACCAGCCAGGTGGACCCGGCCCGCTACCTCTCGCATACCCGGTCTATCCTGGAGCGCCTGTACCTCCTGCTGGCTATTTCCCTTACCCTGGTACTCCCGGCGCTCCCCTACCTCCCGGCTATGCCAGTTATGCTGCTACACCAGGAGCACCTGTACCTCCTGGCTACGCTGCGGCCTACCCTGGAACTCCCGGGGTACCTGTCTACGCCGCTTATCCCGGCACGCCAGGAGCGCCTGTGCCACCTCCAGCCAGCTTCATAGCCTATGCTGGAGACCCCACCCAGGATTCATCCAGGAGGGTACCTACAGACCCACTGCCAGAATTAGATTCAAGTGGACCTGCTGAAGCTGAGGCTGCTACACCTGAAACCGCAGCGCCTGGCACTGTCGCGTCAGAACCTGCAGCGCACCAGTAGGAGGACGGGGACTGCGCCAGCACATCATCACCATTCTCTGCTATATCCTGCGCGTTCCATTTGCACTACTCGATAGTGTACGCTATCCCTTTACGCGGCAGGCGAGGCAGCACCCGCGATCTATTGTAGTGATAAAGCCATGCTGCCTGGGTGATGTGTTGATGACAACCCCGTTCCTGGAGGTTATTCGACGCGCCTACCCACAAGCCACTATAACCTATGTCGTGGGCACATGGTCTAAAGTTGTTGCGGAGCACCAGCCTGCCATCAATAGGGTGATCGACAGCGTCACAGTTGGTATTCCCGGTCGTTATAGCGTCAAAGACTATAAGAAACTCGTACGTGTGTTGCGCAAGCAGCGCTTTGACCTGGCGTTCGTGCTGGACCGCTCGCCAATGCTTACGTTTCTACCCTGGCTGGCAGGTGTGCCCCGACGAGTTGGCCCCGATAGCCTGGGACGTGGCTTCTCGCTTACCGACCGGGTTGCAGTCTCCAGTTCACCGGCACACTTGCAGCACCAGGCGGAGATTTATCTTGACCTGGCTCGTAAGCTGGGCCTGACCATCGATCACCCGCGTATGAGCTTTGAAACTACGGATGAGGAGCGGCGGGCAGCTCTCCCACCTTCGCCTGTGCGGGTGGCGCTGTTTCCGGGCGGGGGCAGCAATCCAGGTATGGAATTGACCGCCAAACGCTGGCCGCTCGAACGCTATAGAGAACTGGCGCGGAGGCTGGTGCACGAGTTAAGCGCAGAGGTCATATTGATTGGCGGGCCTGATGATGCAGCGCTCAATGAACAACTATTGGAAGGCCTGGATGTGTCGGCGGGAGCAATCATCAACCTCGCGGGTAAGACAAGCATCGGGCAATTAGCCGCGCAGCTCGAACGCTGCGCCCTCTTTATTGGTAATGATAGCAGTCCAATGCACCTTGCGGCGGCGGTTGGCATCTCGGTGATCGCAATCTTCGGCCCCACGAGTCCGCAGGAGTACGGTCCCTATCCCCTCGATGATCCCAGGCACATAGCTCTCTGGCATCATCCCACCGGGCAACCCTGCTTTTTTTTAGGTAAAATGCAGACCTGTACTCATTGTACATGTATGCAGGCAGTGACGATTGAAGAGGTATGGAGCGCTGTACGAAGCCTCATGCCTATGCGCGACCATAACAGCGCATAACGCTGGCAAGGCGGTCGGGCTCCAAAGCGTAAGCCAGGAACCTGGGCGAGGTTGTCCAGGTGTGTTAAAATTGATTCAATGTCTTTAAGATAGCGCGGTCGATGCAAAAAGCAAAGAGAGAGACGGATGGATACACTACGCTTGACGAGACCAACGTACTGGACACTCCACTTTTACCAGGATTTAACTGTAAGGTTGGTGAGCTTTTTACCAGCGTTGTAAGATAAACAAACATACAAAGCCTCAAACCGCTACATCGTCCACACCCTCGCGTTGCTAAACACTACCTCAGTTGCGGTACCAAGGGAAATTGCGCCAACGCCAATTTGACCATGGTTGTAGGTACTATCACTGACGCTATCAATCTTCTGCTGATTCACGTAAAGATCAAGCGTACCCCCATTTGCCACGGCTGCAATCACGTTGGATTGACCCAGTCCCATGTTAATTACTGAGGAAGAACTGCTCGCCAAGAGCGTGGACAGTACATTGTCCACGTTGAGGTCGAGTGCATATGTCCCATCCTGGCAAACCCTGAACAAATAGCCTGTACCGTTTGTATCATTACCGCGAAAAATGATCCAACCACAGTCACCCTGGAGGATCGTTAATGTTACCTCGTAGGTGAAGTCGCTGAAGTTGGTGGTCGAAGCGGTGCAATAGTGGGTATATCCTTGTGGTACGCTAACCTGATAAGCTCCTCCTGCAAACTCGCAAGTGCCGTGGCTATCACTACCTCCCCAAAAGTAGCCATTGCTGTTATCCCTTAATGGGTCATTGAGTGCTATCGATCCGCCTGTCGCGTAGGAGTCTGGCGGCGCAGTATTGAGCAATTGGATACGCTGAAAATAGTTGAAATATGGGAAATAGAAAAAAACCAGGCCACCTACCAAAACAAGGAGTGCCAGTCCAATCAGCAATGCCTTTCTGCTTCTAAGCAGTAATAGGGGAGATATGATGTTCCTGATATCTACAGGGCCAAGTGCTGCCATGCCTGGAATTTGTAATCTGGTGTTGGGGGGAACAGCTACTGGCCTCTGTAGATCAGGATTCGACGCACGAGCCGTTTTCTCAGCACTGCCAATGTTCGATGCCAGATCGGCCTCTTCTGGCTGTTTGACCGCAATGGTAAGAACGAGTGTACCTGCTGGACCTCCGCTGCTTGATAGTTCACCCTGACCTTCTAGATGAATAACCTGCCCATCCTGAGTACCGGCTGGTACCGACACCCTGACTTTTCGCCCACCCGGCAAGGTCAAAGCTCGGCTGGTGCCCGTTTGTGCCTCAGTACGGCTAATGGCGAGCGTGGCTCGAATATCAGCACCCCTGGCAGCGCTCTGTGCCTTTGCAGTGCTGAGTGTCTCCGAGCTTTGCAACGCCTCCTGGAAAGCCTGTGCAAAGACGGCGATGGATGGAAAACGGTCCTGGGGGGATTTTTCCAAGGCTCGTAGGATCACTGCATCGAGGGCGGGAGAAATACGTGGATTGAGTGTGCTTGGTGGTTGCGGTTGTGCCATAAAGTGCTGGCGCATGACTTGCCCTGGACCACCTTGAAAGGGCGGGCGACTGGTCAGCAGTTGATAGGCCATGATTGCGAGGGCATACTGGTCGGTAGCCGGTACAGGCTGGCCATCCCACTGTTCGGGAGCCATATAGGCCGGAGTGCCGCGAATGCTCTGGCTGGCTGTGGCTGTCGCAGTTGTGAATTTTACGATGCCAAAGTCAGCCAGCAGCAGGTCGGGACGACCTGGATTGCCTGCTCTGCTGCGGATCAGGAAGTTGGAAGGTTTGACATCCTGGTGAATAAGTTGGGAGTCGTGTGCATGCTGAAGAGCGTCAGCAGCCTGGTAAATATAGTGTGCGACAACCTGCGGAGAGAGTAGTTCAGCACTGCTGCGCTGTTGCAGCCAATCAGCAAGAGAACCTTCCTGGCGAAAAGGCATGACCATATACGTCAGGGTGATTTTATTGACGTTTTCCTCACCAAAGTCAATTAGGGGTAAGATGTGGGGGTGATCAAGCATCGTGATGGCCCTCATCTCCCGCTGAAAGAGGCGGGCCGTTTCTTTGGTCGCGTTCGCATCAGGATAGGGTGTAGCTTCCATGCGCACAACCTTGATAGCCAGTTGTCGATTGATGCGTGTATCTTCTGCAAGGTAGACTTCACCCATGCCGCCACTGCCAATGAGGCGTAGGAGGCGGTAGTGACCGAGTTGCAGTCCTTCAAATGGCATCGTTTTACCTTCTGTAAAATAAGAAAGAGTGATTGAGTGCATAAATATGGATGTGAAAATAGTATAACACATGCATAATGCGTTAGACAATCAATCTTTTCTGACATGTAGACTGGCGTGAAACTGGGGTCACATTGTATACATATCTTCGCAGAAAGTTGACGACACATCATGTAATATCTATAATGCTGTCATACAATCCCTGATAATCAGGGGATAAAAATTAACCTTATAAAACCTTGAAACATCTATTAAGAAACTTAGTTTTACTAGTTATACGCCTGCTTGGTATGCCGGGAGCACGCGCAGCGGTGCAGCATGCCGGCTTGCCACTGCCCGGGGCGGCACGTATCCTGCTCATACGCCCTGATCACCTGGGGGACCTGTTGCTGACGACACCCGTGCTGCACGCGTTGAGAACACGGACACCTGACGCACATATCAGCATGATGGTCGGGCCCTGGTCAAGCGAGATCGTGGCACGGCATCCCGACATCGACAATGTTATTACCTTTCCCTTCCCCGGCTTCCAGCGCGCGCCGCAAAAGTTGTGGACGCCGTACATTTTGTTGTTCAACGTGGCGCAACAATTACGGCGGGAGAATTACGATCTTGTCATCAACCTGCGACCTGATTTCTGGTGGGGCGCGGCATTGGCCTACCTGGCGCGGATTCCATGGCGGGTCGGCTACGCTATCTCACCCGGAACACCTTTTCTTACACGCGCCCTGCCCTACCCTCTACACGAGCACTGGACGGTTTCTGCGCTGCGCCTGGCGAGTGCCGGTCTGGAAACCCTGGGGTGTGCTGCACTTGAAGAACCGTTCACACCGGAGCGCTATCCACTACAGTTCACCCCTACAGCGGAGGAGCACGGGTGGGCTGCCGAGCGACTGGGCAAAGCGGGAATTGACGCACGGACGCCGGTTGTGGTGATTCATGCAGGAGCCGGGGCGGCGGTTAAGCTATGGCGAACACAGGCATGGTTGAATTGTGCTAACGCGCTCACTACATTATTGACAGGTCCCGTCCCGGTGCGTATTATGCTTACTGGAAGCCAAAGCGAGCGATCGATGATGGAAGAGATCGCACAAGGCATAACATCGCCCGTGCTGCTCGTATCTGATGCTACGGTGGGACAATTGGCAGCACTGCTGGCGCGAGCGCAACTGGTACTCGGGGTTGATAGCGGGCCACTCCACCTGGCAGTGGCACAAGGTACGCCGTCGCTGCGCATCTATGGACCAACCGATGCTCGCATGTATGGGCCGTGGGGACCAGCAGAGCAGCACCTCGTCGTCGCATCTACACAGCGCTGTCCGGGCTGTCCAGTCATTCCCTGCGGGCACATCGATTTCCGTCCCGAGGAACTGGCGGCACATCCCTGTGTACGACTGGTAGCAGAGCAAGAGGTCCTTGCAGCAGTATGTAAACTGATGCCATACCTCACACGTGATACTGGTGCAGGCCAGCAGACGCAATAGCATAAATTCAATATGCAGAAAATACATGTCACAAACAGAAAAACAACCGAGCATTGTAGATAACTACGGCTATCCACTGCCGCCGGGTACATACAAAAGAGTTCGCAAAATGGGCATACGCGCAAGTAAAGGCGTACTGCTCAAGTGTATCTATCTCGTCATGAGTCTACTGGGAGTTTTGCTCTGGCTGGGGAGATTGGGGAAGAAGTATCCGCCGCTGACGCCGCAGAGTTTTCATCCACGACGCATCCTGGTGCTTCGCCTGGACCTGATAGGCGACCTGGTGCTCTCGCTGACCGTGGTGCGGGCACTGAAACGCACCTACCCACAGGCGGAGATCGACTTGCTTGCCATACCATCCAGTGCCAGGGTTGCACTCAACGATCCCAATCTAAGCGAGGTCATTACGTACGATCCAAACATATGGCGTCGTCCAAAGGCGCTGGCGCAGCCTAAAAACTGGCGTGATGCGCGAGCGCTGCTGCGCCGTTTTCACCAGCGCCATTACGACCTGGCTGTGAGTGTCTATGGTCCATGGGCCGGGATACTGGCGGTATTGAGCGGAGCTAAAAGACGTGTGGGCTATGGGCGCGAGAGCTATCCAGGCTTTATGACCGACAGCGTGCGCGGTGGCATACCTGGACGCTGGCGCCACTGGAGCCCGCTTGACGACAAGCACGAGGTTGACTATTGCCTGGAGCTGGCCAGGGCAGCAGGAGCTGCGATCACCAGGGAAGACCGTATACCTCACCTGGAGGTTGATGCGCAATCAGCGCGGGAGGTCGAGCAGTTATTACGCAAAGAGGGTGCGCAAGAGGATAAGCCGTTGATCGCCTGCCACCTTAGCTCGAACAATGGGCAATCCAAGCGCTGGCCGGCTTCCTACTGGGCCACACTGCTCGACCGCCTGATCAGGGAGGAAGGCGCGCAAGTAGTGCTGACGGGGGCTCCTGTGGACCTGCCGATCATCGAGGATGTGATACGCCGTATGCGTGAGCGACCGGTCGACCTGGCCGGAAAGACAAGCCTGCTGCAACTGGCGGCGCTGTTGCACCGCGCAGACCTGATGATCAGCGGAGATAGCGGCCCCATACACATGGCAACAGCGCTGGGCACACCCATCATCGGCATCTATGGTCCCACGAATCCAGCGCTGGGCGGGCCAGTCAGTCCGGAGGCAACGGTTTTGCGCAGCCACATCTGGTGCAGTCCCTGTTACAACGCGCAATTGCCCGCCGATTGTCGCTATTACACGACGCAGTGTATGAAGAATATTACACCGGCGCAGGTATTTGCAATTGCGCAGAGCAAACTAAAAGAGCATGCAAAGGTACAATAAAATATGCATACACATCATATTACCTTACCGGCGAATGCGCATATCCTGGTTGTAAAGTTAGCAGGTATAGGCGATTTGTTGTTAGCTACACCGGCGCTGCGAGCTTTGCGTGAGACCTATCCCCAGGCGCGGATTGACCTGCTTGTGACGCCGGACTCGGCGGGCCTGCTCAACGGCTGGGAGGTCATAGATCATGTGATCGTGCTGAATAAATACCTCTTCGATTACCCGCAGCAGGTGCTCAAGAATCCGCGCAATCCGCAACGTCTTGCTCCGCTGTGGCGCGAACTGCGCGAAGGCGATTACGATGCTGTGCTATTACTGCATCATCTCACGTTGCCCTTTGGCCGCTTGAAGCACCAGCTATTGTTGCGGGCAACGGGCGCCAGGTGGCGAGCCGGCCTGGACAACGGGCATGGGCATGGCTGGTTCCTCAATGTGCGGGTGAAGGATGCCGGGTTTGGCGCCATGCACGAGGCGGAGTATAACCTGGCGGTGGCAGAGGCCGTAGGAGCGACGACGCAGGACCGACACCTGACTATGCCATTGAGCGAGTCCGACTATGTACAGGCGCGGCGACTGCTTTACGAGGACGAGGCATCTGTAGAAAGCACGCGTCCTATTATTGCGATGCATCCCGGCAGCGGAGGTTATAGCACAGCGCGGCGCTGGGCGCCGGAACGTTTCGCGCAACTGGCCGATACGCTCTTCCACGATGTTGGAGGGCAGTTGATCCTGCTCGGTGGGCCTGAAGAAGCTGGTTTGCACCGCCATATTCTGGGGATGATGCACGCGGACATGCCCGCACGCAGTTTCGCGGGTAAAGCGAGTATCAAGGTAACGGCAGCGGTATTAGAGGAGGCTGACCTCTTCGTGGGCAATGACTCTGCGCTGGTACACATTGCTGTGGCAGTAGGCGCTCCTACAGTCGCCATCTTCGGGCTGACGAACCACAAAGCGTGGGGGCCATATACAGGGGGAGCGCCAGAACGACACGCCGTGGTGCGCCTGGACCTGCCCTGCATGCCGTGTTTCTATCGCGGACACGATCTGGGTACGCCCCAGGGCTGCGCTACTCGCGATTGCCTGGCATGGCTCGGCGTTGATCCCGTGGCCGTGGCAGCGCGGATGATGTTACGAAAGGCACCGGTATGAAAGAAGCAGCAGAACAGCGCGTAATCGCCGAGCTACTCGAGGGCAGCGAAGTCCTACGTCAAACTGCTTACGCCCTCAGCGCAGAGATCGTTAATGTAGCGGAACATATCATTACTACATTGCACACGGGCGGCAAGGTCATGATATGTGGCAACGGCGGCAGCGCTGCCGACGCACAGCGCTTTGCCGCCGAGCTAGTCGGCCGTTTCCGCCGTGAACGGCCAGGCTGGGCCGCCATTGCCCTGACGGTCGATTCCTCCGTGATGACTAGCCTCAGTAACGACTACGGGTTTGAACAAGTTTTTGCCCGCCAGGTGCAGGCGCTGGGGCAGCCAGAAGATATACTGGTGACCATCTCTACCAGCGGCAATTCAATCAACGTGCTGGCCGCGGTAGAGGCGGCAATTGGCCTGGGGTTAAGAACCGTGGGTCTGACGGGCGCTGGTGGGGGAGCACTGGCAGAGATGGTTGATCATCACCTGGCGATCCCCAGCAGCAATACCATGTACATCCAGCAGGGACACATCGCGGTGCTGCACATGTTTTGCGAACTGGTCGAGGAACGCCTGGTACGAGATGTTTCTGAGAGGTAGTCATGAATATCAGGCAGCTAATAGAGGTTATCCCAACACGGAATATCATGGTGGTGGGCGATGTGATGCTGGACGAGTACCAATGGGGGCACGTGCGAGGTATCTCACCCGAGGCTCCTGTGCCGATTGTGGAGGTGCGTAATTCGACGTGGGCGCCGGGCGGAGCTGGCAACGTAGCGGTGAACCTGGCGAGCCTGGGATGCAAGGTATGGCTCGCGGGTGCTGTTGGCTCCGATATACAGGCCGCAAAGATTGCCGAACTCTTCTTGAACTCTCCCCTCATCTCGACCTACCTGTACGAGTGCCAGGATCGACCGACTACCACCAAGACGCGCATTATTGCTCACGGCCACCAGGTATTACGCGCGGACCGGGAAGAACGGCAGCCGATTTCAGCCAGGGCCGAGGCAGAGATTATGGTCCGGGCACGAGAACAGCTGGATGGCGTTCACGCCTGCATTCTCTCGGATTATGCCAAGGGGGTCCTCACCGAGTCGCTTCTCGGTACGCTGATTAACGCCTGCAGGGAAACTCATATCCCAGTCATCGTTGATCCAAAGGGACATCACTACTCCCGCTATCGCAAAGCGACGGTGGTTACGCCCAACCTGGCAGAGGCAAACCTCGCGGTAGGTAATGAAGACGGGGAACTGACGCTGGAGCATCTAGCCGAGCGGCTGCGGGCAGAGATTGGCGGCGGGGCGCTGTTAATCACTCAGGGTGCGCAGGGGATGACGCTCTTTAGCGATGGTACTGCAGCCATCCATATTCCGGCGCAGGCGCGCAATATTTACGATGTGACGGGAGCAGGCGATACCGTCGTTGCCGTACTGGCGTTGGCGCTGGCGGCCGGAGCAGATATGGAGATGGCGGCCAGGCTGGCGAACTATGCCGCCGGTATTGTAGTGGGGAAAGTGGGAACTGCCTCCGTGACTGTTGATGAGCTACGAGGTATGCAGAACTGACCACAAAACATAGAAAACACCCCACATTTGGAGTGCCTTCTGTTGTACTACCTGCGTCCTGCGTTGAGAAGTGTGGCAGGGATCTGTCACTCGACTACCGCTGTTTGTTCCTGTCTTGCTCTGCGACCTCTTTGCAAGAGCAAGAAGACGAATAGTCCATAGAGCGGGATAAATCCAATGACCCACCCCAGCCACGTGGGAAGCGCAGGCGGTGCAGTGGCTGTGATGGGGACGACTGCTTCTCCCTGACCTGCACTGCCGGTGACGACGATATCCAGGTTCCACAGTCCCTGCACCGTGATCTCCGCGTCTCCCTGCACGTCATTGCGCACGTTCGGATCTGGACTGAGACTTGCTCGCACCGGGGTCGCAGGCGCATCTGATTCGTCAGGGATCGAGGTGACCTCATAGGTCAGGACTCCATGTATTGACCGCTGTGGGGCAATCGCAAAGGGCAGCGCGTAGCTCGCGTGGGCAGGATATGTGTAGAGGCTGACCGTGAGCGGATACGGGCCAGCATGCACCTGCACGACACGAACTGGTGTGCTGCCGTGGGTAGTGGCGGCAATTGAGTAGATGATCTCTCCGCCTACTGCCAGCAGAACAATCACTCCGACTGCGAGCAGCAGCAATTGAAACGGCTTGGCCATCTTCATTCCCTTACCTTTCTAGTGAATTGATCGACACACCTACGTTCCGACCGAACAGAGTGCCCAGGTATGTTCCTGCCAACCCCAGCAGGAGCGAGGCCAGGGAGCCAGCTAGCCCCAATTGCAACGCGAGTGCTACGGGCAGGAGGGGAAAGATGAACACGACCGGCAGCGCTCCACTCAGCAAGGCGGTGAGAGTCAGCATCAATGTCAACTTGCGCTGGGACCACTGCTTGCGCCGGGCACGACGCATGATCACATCGATCAGAATGGCCACAACCAGAGGGGTGAGGAACCATTCAAGCGCTACAAGCGAGGTAAAGGGAGGATTTTCCCGGTAGCTCAAGCGTTCAACGGTGAGCAACCAGTCCGTGGCAGGTTGCACAAACACAGCCATGACCCCTGCCAGCAAGAGGTAGCAGCCACCAACGAATGTTGCTACCCAGCGCCAGGGGATCGCAGAGGCAGCTGCGACGAGAGTGAAGGCGACCAGTATGCCTGAGAGCAATGGGAAGACGTTGATACTCAAGAAGCCCAGGTTGATAAAATTCTTGTCCTTAAGGGCATCAAAGAGCAGCAGTGTGAAGAGGCTCAGGACCGTTGCCAGGGCCAGGGCCACTCCCAGCGTGGCAGCGCGCCTGGTCCCATTACCAGCCGTGCCCATTCTGGCTGCCAGATGCGCGGCTGAAATCAGCATATAGGCGGCGCCAAGCGCCACGATGCCCATGCTGGCGACAAACATCACGTGGAAAGGAGCCCAGATCGCGACATCGATGCCATAGAGGGCATGCCAGTACGCATCCAGGGGAAAGGCGACGGCAGCCGTGAGCGCCGTGTAGCCCACAATATAGGCACCGAGCGGACCCGAGAAGATCTCGGCAAACCCTACGCTGTACTGGGCAATAATCTTATTGCGCCGTGCCCACCAACTCTCGATGAGCACGCTGAGCAAGCCAGAGATGCCGCTCAGGGCGACTCCGCTCAACATCATGATATGAGGCGGGATGAGCGTTCGGTCGCGTCCGATTAAAGAGTGCCATTGAATATCCCAGCTGGTGCCTTCCAGAAAAATGATTGCCCCAAGCAGAGCAGTCAGTCCCAGGACCAGGCGCAGCGTCGATACGGCTCGAAGTGAATGTGCCAGAGTTGGTGAGCTATTGAATACTGCTGTCCCATCTAATGTTTTAGCCATAAAGCCTCCGTTGTTTCCGCTTTTTGTTTCCTGTGATAGAATAGTTCAGTAGTACACGTTCTGTGCAACGGCGCCGCATCGCGGATGCCTCAGGCTGCAATAGCTCCGTGTATCATGCATGCATCGGCATGGGGACCAACGTCCCGTCTGCTAGCTCAACCTGTAGACTCCTTTGCATGTGGGGCGCTAGCTGTCAGGCTAGAGCGGGTGGTTGACCCGCTTGCACCCGTCCTAACGACTCGCCGGATAGGCCGGAAGTCAACGCAGCCGTTCCTTTGGAAGGTGAGCTGCAAGCCCATTCCCTCCAGGGGGATGCGGTCTGGTGACATGCAAAGTTCTCTTTTGTTCTTACAGAGATTAAACTATTGAGTCGCACTGAGACGTCCTCAAGTCCGGACATGAGGATATCTAACTAGCGAGACCGGTCACAGAAGTGAGGAGGGACAGAACAATGCTGCTCAATCTCTCGTTGACAATCAGTATAGCTAAACCATGTACGAGATGTATGGCAAAATAGTTACGATTTTTAAGTTCATCTCTGGCATACTTGTATCAGGCGCTCAAGCAAGGTTGACCACGGGCGCGACTCTAGCACGGGCAAGCCGTAGTGCTGCGCCTCGGCGGTAAGCCACTGCCCGTACAACCACTTCGCGCGGGCCTCCGTGCGCAGATCTTCCTCGGTCCGCTCAGCAGCGCCTCGCCTGCGCGCCCGCATGTTGGCAAAGAGCATCTCTTCTTCGGGCTCGACGAGAAAGACCGCGCGGACGTGGCCACCGGCTGCTCGATCTCGCACTTCTGGGCGGGCGAACAGTGAGGGAAGAATGCCATCGCCTTCGATGATGAGGGGAGCTTTTGTATCGACATGATTGGT
>WNFC01025924.1_pt1 | contig 19216 bp, 17 predicted proteins | sample 5400541 | NCBI WGS metagenome assembly WNFC01 (sample SAMN13153342, study PRJNA577476) | soil metagenome | isolation source: 120 cm saprolite under Douglas fir tree site 2 hole 2 replicate 1 | place: USA:California | collected 2015-04-18 | reverse complement strand
CCCCTGGCCGATCACCTGCCCGGCCGGCGGCAGCCGGGTCAGCGTCCCGCCGCCCTGCCCCCGCACCGTCCAGGATCCCGCGTACCCCAGCGTCGCGCTCACCGGCGTCGTCGCCGCGATGTCCCGCCGGGTCACCGCCGCCGTCGCCGGCGGCGGCGCCCCCTGCTGCCCGGACCTGGACGAGCCAGCCGGGGAAAACACCCCCGCCCGCCAAAGCCGACGATGAGACGGTGGCCATCACCCGTCACGGCGACACGCCGTACCCCAAAGGTAACAATCCGCTATAAGCCATAGATCGCTTTCATGGCTTCTGCGCAAAAATGTGCAGGTCAGGGGTTAAACGACAAGCTAACTCCTTAGTCGAACCAGCCCGACACGTTTTGGTGCAGCACCGACTCGCATTGCTGTACCTTGGCGTCGATCTGCGGCGAATTCACGATGTTTCCGGGCTGGGCCCCCCGGTGAAAGCCAATGCCGGCGGCCTGCAGTTTGAAAGTGGGCCGCACGGGGTCCTGGGGATAGGGGCTGGGGTCGGGCCAGTTCGGCACCCCGTGGGAGTGCATGCACTGGGCGAAGTGCAGCATTTGGCTCCACCACTGGTTCAGCGCGGCCGGGTTATCGTCGATGTTGCCGGTGTTCGGCAACAGGTGCTGGCAAGCGTTCAGGGCGGCCTGGAGCTGGGAGCTGCTGACCCCGAGTTGCTGCGCGGTTTCCTTAGCGATCCCTCCGCTGCTGTCGGGGTCGGGGTAGTTCGGCACGCCGCGGGAGCGCACGCAGCGGAGAAGGCGAGCGCCTTCTGGGAGTTCGTTGACGGGGAGTTCGCTGACCCTCCCGCATTCGATGCGCGGCCGGAACCGGTGGATGACGGGCTAGCGCTGCATGCCGCCAGCAGGACCAGGCCGGCCGTGGCGATGATGGCGGCCGCGGTTCGCGCTGCCGGCGGCCATGCGCGCCGTGGCCGGCGCATGACGCGGGTGCTGCGGTTCATCATGCTCTCCTCAGGGCTGGATGATCGTGCTGGCCGCCGGCCTCGGCGTCCGGCCCGGGCGGCGCGCTGCCCGGAGGGTGGTGCCGTTCGCCGGGCCGTGCCGGGACCGGGTGAGGCGCCGCGCGCCGCCGGCCCCGCGGGGACGGGCCGGCGGCGCGGGGATTGGCTTGATGCCTGCAGTTCTACGCCCGGGCGGGTGACATCAGCGCTACCGGCGATGTTGGACGGATGTCATGCCGGCCGGCGCACAGTGGGGGATGCGGGTGCTGGTGGCCGAGGACCATGCGACGCTGGCCGGGCGGATCGCCCAGGGGCTGCGTCAGGCCGGGATGGCCGTGGACGCCGTGTATGACGGCGCGGCGGCGCTGGAGGCCGCCGCGCAGGCGGCCTACGACGTGATCGTGCTCGACCGCGACCTGCCGGCCGTGCACGGTGACCGGGTGTGCCGCACGCTGGCGGGCGGCGGCCCGCGGATCCTCATGCTCACCGCCGCCGCCAGCGTCGATGACCGGGTCGACGGGCTGGAACTGGGCGCGGACGACTACCTCGGCAAGCCGTTCGCGTTCGCCGAGCTCGTCGCCCGGGTGCGGGCGCTGTCCCGCCGCGCGCCGTCCGCGCCGCCGGTCCTGCGCCGCGGGAACCTGGCCGTGGACCGCGCCCGGCACCGCGCCACCCGCGGCTCCCGCCCGCTGTCCCTGACCCGCAAGGAGTTCGGGATCCCGGAGACGCTACTGGCCGCCGACGGCGCCCTGGTCAGCGCCGAGGAACTGCTCGAACACGTGTGGGACGCCCATGTCGACCCGTTCAGCAACATCGTCTCGGTGACGCTGACCCGGCTGCGGCGCAAGCTCGGCGACCCGCCGCTGATCGAGACCGTGGTGGGCAAGGGGTACCGGATGTGACCCGCCCGCGGCCGACCCTCCGGGCACGGCTGACTCTGCTGTACACCGGCCTGTTCGCGGTGTGCGGGACGATCGTCGTGGCGGTCAGCTACGCTCAGGTGGGCGCGCAGGGCCAGCGTGATCTCACCCTGTCGCACCTGCTGCAGTACTCGCTGATCACGCTGGCCGTGGTCATCGCCCTCGCCGCGGTCCTCGGCTGGATCTTCTACGGGCGGGCGCTGCGCCCGGTGCACCTGATCACGACGGCCGCCCGCGCCGCGTCGGAACACAACCTGTCGGCGCGGGTCGCGCCGCGCGGCCCCCGCGACGAGCTCCGCGAACTGGCCGAGACCTTCGACGCGATGCTCGGCCGGCTCCAGGCCGCGTTCGAGGGCCAGCAGCGGTTCATCGCCAACGCCTCCCATGAACTGCGCACCCCGCTCGCCGTCATGCGCACGACGGCCGACGTCGTGCTCGACAGCCCGGACAGCACGCCCGGCGACCTGCGCGCCATGGCGGCCGACATCCGCGCCGCGGTCGATCACGCCGAGCACCTGATCGGCGCGCTGCTCATCCTCGCCCGCAACGAGCGCGGGCTCACCGTCCGCGAGGAGACCGACCTGGCCACGGTCGCCGAAGACGTCCTCGATGTCGTCGGCCTGTGCGGCCGGCGGGTGCACGCCACGCTGGAGCCCGCCGTCATATCGGGCGATCCGGTGCTGGCCGAACGCCTCATCGCCAACCTGGTCGACAACGCGGTGCGGTACAACACCGCCGCCGGCGACATCTGGATTAGCACCCGCACCGCGGCGGGCAGCGCCCAGCTGACCGTGGCCAACACCGGCCCGGTCATCAGCCCGGCCGACGCCGGCCGCATCTTCCAGCCGTTCCAGCGGCTCAGCGACCGTACGTCCCATGACGGCTCCGGACTCGGCCTGGCCATCGTCGCGTCGATCGCCGCGATCCACGGCGGCACCGCCACCGCCCGCCCCCGCAATGACGGCGGCCTGTCCGTCACGGTCACGATCCCCTGGGCCGGCGCCCCGGCCCAGGGCACCGGCATTCAGGCACCCGAACGGCCAGGTGTCCCTCGCCCAGGCTGACGCATGCCCGTTTCGCGGGCGTCAGGTGCAAGCCTGATCTCCCGCCCGGCGGGTTCGTGAGGCTGTCCCGGCTGCGCCGCCGGGAGCGGCGGCCCGGGGGAAGGTGACGCCGGCGGCGAGGCCGCCGCCGGCAGGGCGCGTGCCCCAATGGCGGCACCGTGGGCGGCCGCGATGGCGCGGACGACGGACAGGCCCGGGCCGTGACCGGTTCCGTCGCGGCTTCCGCGGCGGCCGGCGCGGACAATCCAGACACGAGAACGGGCCGCCAGACTCGTGGGTCCAGCGGCCCGTTTCACGCGAGACAGGTTCGAGAAACCGCAGGTCAGCGGCCCAGTATCAGCCCTTGAGAAGCTGCCGGGCCATCACCACGCGCTGGATCTGGTTGGTGCCCTCGTAGATCTGGGTGATCTTGGCACGGTGACCAGTTCTAGCAGGTAGACGGCCTACCGAGGGCAACGGTGTCAGCACAGCCAGAGTGGCACGCCGCCAGCGATGGCTTCACGCGGCAACTGCGCTCCTCACCGCTGCTGGAGATCCAAGGCGACCGTGGGTAGATGGGCCAAAGGCGCCGACCAGGTCACCGCGCTGATCGAAGCCCGCCATCTGCAACAAGTCGTCAGCGACCCTGACACGGTAGACGCGCTTCTGGCGTCGGCGCGGCGTCACATCGGCAGCGCCCGGCTGACCGCGGAGCAGGATCCGGAAGCCGCTTACAGCCTCGCCTACGACGCGGCGCGCAAGAGCGCCACTGCGCTGCTGAACCATCAAGGGCTTCGGCCCACGACCGCTGGCGGCCACCTCGCCGTCGTCGACACCATCAGCGCACAGTTCCCTGGCGTCCCCGGCCTCACCTCCCTGGACCGGCTCCGCAGGCGCCGCAACCAAGCCGAATATCCCGACCCCCGCGGCTACGACCCGATCACCGTGGAGGAGGCGAATGACGCTTCCTAGGTTGTTCTAAGGTCGCTGGACGGTTGGTCTTGGGTGGGGTCGTTGGACTGGGATGCATCCGATGCATGAAGGAGCGTGGCATGTCAGTCCGTATTCGTCGTGTGGTCGTGGCGGGGGTCGTTGCCGCGGCGGCGGTCGCCGTTCCGGCCGCCGCTTTGGCGTCCGGCTCCGGTTCGCCGTCGGCCAAGCCGTCGCCGGTGGCGAGCAAGTCCGCGGCGGCGGCGTCCAAGCCAGCGGCGGCGGCATCCAAGCGCGCGGCGGCGGCGTCCAAGCCAGCGGCGGCGGCATCCAAGTCCGCGGCGGCGGCGTCCAAGTCCGCGGCGGCTGAGCCGCCAGGGTGGCGTGGATCCGACAGATCCTGCGTTCGCGGCGATCGCCCGCGGTCTCGGGGTGAGCCCGGCGCAGCTGGCTGCCGCCTTGGGCGGGGTCAAGCAGGCCTTGGCCGGCAAGTAGGCAGGGCGGCGCGGCGCGAGCCTCGCGCACAATGGGTCGCATGCGAGTGCTGGTGGTCGATGACGATTCGGCGGTGCGGCGGTCGCTGTCCACGGCGCTGGGGCGTGACGGCTACGAGGTGCTGACCGCAGAGGGCGGCAACGCGGCGCTGGCCCACCTCGCCGCCGCCAGCGTGGACGCGATTGTGCTGGATGTGGCGATGCCCGAGCCAAACGGACTGGAGGTGTGCCGACGGCTTCGCTCCCGCGGTGACCGGACGCCGATCCTGATGCTCACCGCCCGCGACCTGGTCGATGATCGCGTCGCCGGGCTGGACGCGGGCGCCGACGACTACCTGGTCAAGCCGTTCGCGCTCGCCGAGTTGCGCGCCCGCCTGCGCGCACTGCTGCGCCGCAACGCAGCCAGCACGGAACAACTCAGCTACGCCGACCTGGTGCTCGACCTCGCTGCGGCACGGGTAACCCGGGGCGGGCGCGAGGTTACCCTCACCCGCACCGAGTACCTGCTACTCGAACTGTTCCTGCGCAACCCGGGCCGGGTGCTCAGCCACTCGCAGATCTTCCAGGCGGTGTGGGGCTACGACTTCGGCCTGCGCTCGAACAACCTCTGGGTGTACGTGGGCTACCTGCGCACCAAGACCGAGGCGGCCGGCGAGCCGCGCATCCTGCACACCGTGCGGGGGCTCGGCTACGTCCTGCGAGATGAGCCGTGACCCTGCGGAACCGGGTCTCGGTGGCGGCAGCAGCCGGGGTGCTGATCGTCGTCGCCGCGGTCAGCAGCGTGCTGTACTTCTCCTACGCCGCGAGCCTGCATTCCCGCGTCGACGCGACCCTCATCAACGCCGCGCAGCAAGCCCGCAGTATTCTCCAGCGCATCCAGCACTCGACCGCCGAGAGCCAATCCACCCCCGGCCTCAACGAGCCGGTCACCGTCGGCAGCGTGCAGGTCCAATTGTTCCTGAAGCCGCCGGTGGCGGCCGGTCAGCCCACCCTGTTCGGGCCGTTCGACAGCCGCGATGTCGCGGTCTCCCAGGACGCGCAGCCCGGGTACTTTGCCAACGCGCGCCACGGCGGTCAGCAGTTCCGCGTCTACACCGCCGCCATGCCCGGCATGTCCGGTGGGCTGGTACGTACCAGCCGGGCGGCGAACGCCGATGACGGCGCGCTGCGCAACGCAGCCCTGCTCCTCGCGGGGCTCACCGTCGCGGCCACCGGCATCACCTACGGCGCCGCGCGGCTGACCGCAGGCCGCATCCTGCGGCCCATCGCCGAACTCACCGCGGCCGCCGAGCACGTCACCCAGACCCGCGACCTCACCGCCCGCCTCGGCGCCACCGGAACCGATGAGGTGGGCCGGCTCGGCTCGTCCTTCGACACCATGCTGGCCGCGCTGCACGAATCGGTCACCGCGCAACGCCAACTCGTCGCCGACGCATCGCACGAACTGCGCACCCCACTGACCAGCCTGACGACGAACCTGGACCTGCTCGAGGACGGCCCCGGACTGGCCGACCCGCAGGCGCCCGCCCTGGTGCGGGCGGCACGAGAACAGGCCGGCGAACTGGACCAGCTGATCACCGACCTGCTCGACCTTGCCCGCTACCGCGAGTCCGCACCGCATCGCGAGACCGTGCGCCTGGACCTGCTCACCAGCGAGGCGGTGCACCGCGTGCGGCAGCGCATACCGTATGCCGCCATCGCCGCGGACCTGCAACCCTGCCTGGTGCACGTCGATCCCGGCGGGGTCGACCACGCCATCTGCAATCTGATCGACAACGCGATCAAGTGGAATCCACCTGACGGCGCGGTACACGTCGCCGTCGCCGACGCGCACGTGTCTGTCACCGATCACGGCCCCGGGATTCCAGACGAGGATCTCCCGCACATCTTCGAACGCTTCTATCGGGCACCGGCCGCACGCGGGATGCCAGGCGCCGGGCTGGGACTGGCCATCGTGGCCCGCATCGCGCAGGCCAACGACGCAACGGCCGATGTGCAAACCGGCCCGGACGGGTCGACATTCACCCTCGCATTCCCTCCACATCCGCACGCCGCGGAAGTCTCGCCCCGCGAGCAGGAATAGGTGCGTCGCGTCGGCGCCCACAAGCGGCCAGGCAACCCGAGGCGAACGGCAGTCATGCGCGTGACGCGCCGACGATCCAGAGGATCTCAGCGTCCCGCAAGACACCCCGTACGCAGGCGGTGCCCGCAAAAGGATCGGTTTGCGGGGGCCTGAAGCAGGAGTAGCGCCGCCCGGCGCAGTCCTCGCGAAGGGCGTCTACCCGGGACTGGGTTCCTAGGTTTCTTTAAGGTCACTGGAAGGCTGATCTTGGGCGCCGTCGGTGGGCTTGGGGCTGACATGAAGCGAATCCCATGCTGCCGGCCGCGCGGGGGCGACAGCCCGCGGCGCCTGACCCAATCCCGGCACCAGCGCGAGGCCGAGGACTTCGCGCTCAAGGTCGAGCACGACAAGCGCGCGCACGTCTTCGTTGACCCGAAGGCCGGGCGGGTGCTGTTCCGCGACGTGGCCGGGGATCTGGCCGGATCAGCACCTCGGCGCGGACCGCGCCGCGACCGGAAAACCCGCCACGGCACCGAGCCCTCGAAATCCGCCAGCAGCAGCCGGTCCAGCGGAATGTTGCGCGACCCATCCCGCGGGTAGCGCACCGACACCTCCGGCTCCGGCAGCGTCCTTGGCACCATCCGCGACATGATCCTCGCCAGACCCAGCAATGTTCACGAAACATGAATGTCAGGCAACTGACCGCATACTCGCCGGGAACCTGCAAGACGCGGACATCCCGGCACCTGGCCCGGCTACAACCGAAGAACCGGCCAGCCGCCTACCGCTTCCGGGCCAGCCTGTTACGCGCGTCATTCGCCGTGAGCATCGGACGTCACTCACGGCGAACCTAGGCTGCTGGCATGCCCGACCGATGAGCGTCTCCGCCACGCTCACTCTGGCGCTGGGACGCTCACCATGGCGGCTCCGGTCAGCGCTGGCGGCACGCCGCCTGCCGTCACGGACGGTGGCGACGGGGCCGACATAGGGCACGCAAGTATCCGCCGATATGCGCGGCCAGGCGGCTGTCGGCCCACTGCCTGATCGGGGCACAGAACGAACGCTCTGTCGTGCCGAATTGAATAGATCCGAGGGCGAATGTTCATGCACTGATCGGCATGTTCACTTGTGATTAGGGACCACTGGGGCCTGCCTGGCGGCTTTGCTGGCAGCCGTGGCACTGCTGGTCATTGGCGATCTAGCTGCGTTCACGTGCCGGGCTCGTCGCCCGGTGGGTCGGTGTGAGGGTCTGTCAGGTGGGGCGGCGGCGGGTGACGGCGTACACGGTGGCGGTGACGAGCAGGGCTGCGACGATCACGAAGATCGCGCTTTCGACGGTCTGGATGAGCCAGAAGTGTGACGCGGGCTGGTAGATGATCTTCTCGTGCAGGCTGAGGTTGTGGATGGCGGGCTTGCAGGCGGACAGTTGCGCGGCGCTGGGAGGCGGCCCGCTGCTTTGCGCAGGATTGCCGCCCACCGCGCCGGTGGGCGTCCCGCCGGGCGGCTTCAGGTCCGGGCAGTAGTGGCCCAGCACGTCCAGGTTGCCCGCGTCGGGCTGGACGAGGTGACCTGACGGGTCGGCGATCGTGACGCTCTGCACCCAGTCGCTGGGTGACAGGCCCCCCGGGATGATGTCCTGCGGAGCGCCGCCCGGGTTCTGCAGGAGCACGGTCAGCGGAATGGTGTAGGCGCGGGTCGTGACGGGTGCGAAGCGCGCCCGGATAAATTCGATCGGGATGCGGGTGGCAGCGTAGGCAACCAGTGTCACGGCCATCGCGGGGATGGTCCGCCGGATGAGGGCGCTGGCCGCGGCGCCGACGGCGAGCGCGAACAGGATGCAGGCGACCGGGACCATGCCCTGGACGTCGTACCAGACGCTGTTGTAACGGCCGCCGAACGCCGCAGTCAGCGGGTCGAGTGTCCAGGTGGCCAGCAGGCCGAGGGCGAGCGCCGCCGACGCGAGGACGCTGAAGATCAGGACGATCTTGATCGTGATCCAGCGCAGCGGGCTGACCGACTGCGTCCAGGCCAGGCGATAGGTGCCCGCCTCGTATTCGCGCGCGACCAGCGGCGCCGCAAAGAACATGCCTGCCAGCAGCGGGACGGCGATGAGCGCGGCGGTGACCGACGGGATGAGGTGGAAGTCGTTGTGCAGCGCAACCAGGGCGCCGGGACAACCGCCGCCGGCGGCGGTAGGCCGGTGGCAGGCGGGCAGTCCCAGGGCGCGGGCCCGGTCTCTGGCCGTGGACCCGACGGCGACCATGGCGGCGGCGAGTGCGGCCAGGATCAGGGCGCCGACGGCCGCTTCGGCGCGGTGCTGACGCCAGGTCGTCCAGATCATCTGAGGCCCGCTTCCCGCGAGGCCCGCGCGTCCGGGGCCGGACGCTCGAGGTAGGCCAGCACAAGGTCCTCCAGATCGACCGGGGTCACCGTCAGCCCCGGGTTGAGCAGCGGCTGCTGGGTGCGGACGAGCAGGGTGTGGTGCCGTTCGTGGCGCGACCGGCTGAGGATTTCGACCCCGGCCGGCATCCGGGCGGTCTGGTCCGGCGACCCGGCGGCCCAGTGGTGCTCGCCCAGGAGCTGGTCGATTTCACCGGTCAGGCGGACCCGGCCGTCGCGAATCACCACGAGATGATCACAGCCGCGGGCCAGCTCGCCCACCAGGTGTGAAGACATCACGACGGTGATGCCGGTCGCGGCCGCGCTGCCGATCAGGGTCTTGAGGAACTCCCGCCGGGCCAGCGGATCAAGTGCGGCCAGCGGCTCGTCCAGCAGCAGTACCTGTGGCCGTTTCGCTACGGCCAGCGCCAGCGCCACCTGCGCCCGCTGCCCGCCGGACAGGCGCCCTGCCCGCCGTTTGAGCGGCACCTCGGCCGCGGTGAGCCTGTCACGGGCCAGCCTGTCGTCCCAGCCCGGGTTCATCGCCTGGCCGAACCGGAGCAGGTCGGCGACGGTGAACTCCTTGTAGAGCGGGCAGTCCTGGGCGAGGAATCCGACCCGCGTGAGGAACCCCGGCTCGCTGCTGGGCTGCACACCGGCAACAAGCAGCTGGCCTTCCGAGGCGGGCAGCAGGCCGACGAGCAGGTTCAGCAGGGTCGTCTTGCCCGCGCCGTTCGGCCCGACCACGGCCGTGATCGACCCAGCCGGGAGCGACAGGGTGCACTCCCGCAGCGCCCACAAGTGCCCGTAGCGGCGGCCCGCGCCCACCGTCTCGATGGCCGTGCTCACGCGCTCGCCTCGGCACTGAAATCCCGCATTGCCGCCCGCACCACGTCCATGATCCCGTCCTCATCCAGGCCCGCGACCCGGGCCGCGGCGATCCAGCGCTCCAGGCGGCGCTGCAGCAGCGACAGCGTCGCGGGCGTCGACTGGCTCAGGCTGCGCTGGACGAAGGTCCCCTGGCCCGGGCGGCCGGCGATCAGCCCGTCGTGCTCCAGCTCCTTGTAGGCCTTCTGCACCGTGTTCGGGTTGATCGCCACGCTCGCCGCGACCTCGTGCGCCGTCGGCAGCTTGTCGCCCGGCTGGAGCCAGCCCAGCCGAAGCGCCTGCTTGACCTGCTGAACGAGCTGCGCGTAGGGCGCCAGCCCGCTGGTGGTATCGATCCGGAAGTCCAGCACGGGCACTAGGTCTGCCTAGGAAAATAGGTAATTGATGAGCAGCCTGCATCGAAGAACAGTCCGCAGAGTCGCCGCGTAGCACCTCCGCCCGAGAGCTCAGGCGGATTCGTCATCATGCTCGGTCCGGCCGAGCTGAGACCCCCCGAACTGCCGTTCTGTGCTTCAAGCGCGTAAACGCCCCAAGACTGGGGGACAGCGCGTAGTCGGCGATCCGCGCGCCACGCCGGTCGTGGCGTGGCCAGTCTGGTCACTCACCGTGGCGTCAGTCGGCCCGCCGCGGGAGTCAAGCGGGCTGCATCTCGGCGGGTGCACGCTCACGAGCCTGTCGCCGCCAGACGGGGCCGCGCGGTCTGTGCTGCGTTCACGATGGATGGCACGTAACAGCCAGCCCAGCGACTGCGGCCCAGCGCTCGCTGGGCCGTAGTGTTCGCAAACGCGGATTTTGATCTTTCAGTGTTCATGCGGCGCGGAATTATTCACCGGGACGCGGACCCTGCAGTTGCCCTCGGCAGGCTGAGGGGCACTCGCGGCGAGCCGGAAGCTGCGGGGCTTGTCGGTGGCCAGTTCCGCGACGCCGAAGCTGACGAGCTTGTCCAGGGCGTTGGCGACCGTGCCGGAGGACCGGGGTCAGCACCTTGCCGATCTGGTACGGCGTGAAGGTCTCGCCGGGGAACTGGCGCAAGTGCTGCTCGACCAGTTCGCGCAGCCCGCCGGGCCGGACGGCCAGGGCGCGCCTGCCGCGCTCGGCGGCCTTGAAGACCCACCGTCCCTGGCCGACCTGCTCCCGCACAATTTCCATGCCGGCCAGGGCCGCCTGCAGATCCCGGCCGAGAGGGCCTTGCCAGCCGCCTCGGCGGCCTGCACGATCGCCATGGTGTTCCCGGCCGCCCCGGCAATAACGGCCGGGATACGCCTACTAGGACCAGCCCCCTTCTGCCCTCAGCGTCGGAGCCGGCGGGCCGCAGCACCGGAACTGTAGCGCCACTGCAATCGGTGACCTCCACCCGGATGACCCCACCCTCGCTCAGGACGGTCACCGTGACCATCTGGCCGGGCAAGGCCGGAACCGCTGTGCCGCACGCTGTTGGTGACCAGCTCCCCGCTGAGCAGGAGCACCGCTGTCTCACCCTGCGGGTGCCTGACACGAGAACGGGCGGCCCGACTCGGCGTCGGACGGCCCCGTTTCCCGGCCCGGCAGGCCGGAGAATTACCAGGTCAGCGGCCCGCTATCAGCCCTTGAGGAGCTGGCGGGCCATGACGACGCGCTGGATCTGGTTGGTGCCCTCGTAGATCTGGGTGATCTTGGCGTCCCGCATCATCCGCTCCACCGGGTAGTCCTTGACGTACCCGTAGCCACCGAGCAACTGGACCGCGTCGGTGGTCACCTCCATGGCCACGTCCGACGCGAAGCACTTGCACGCCGAGGAGATGAACGTCAGGTCCGCGCTCCGCTGGCCGGCCATGGCCCGCTCGGACCTGGCCGCCGCCGCATAGGTGAGCTGCCGCGCCGCCTCGATCTTCATCGCCATGTCGGCCAGCATGAACTGGACACCCTGGAAGTCGGCGACCGGCTGGCCGAACTGCCGCCGCTCCTTCACGTACCCGATCGCGTAGTCCAGCGCGCCCTGGGCGATGCCAAGCGCCTGGGCGGCGATCGTGATCCGGGTGTGGTCGAGGGTGGCCAGCGCGGTGCGGAACCCGGAGCCCTCCTCGCCGATCAGCCGGTCGGCGGGGATCACGCAGTTGTCGAAGTACAGCTCCCTGGTGGGCGAGCCCTTGATGCCGAGCTTGCGCTCCGGTGCGCCGAAGGAGAATCCGGGATCATCCTTCTCGACCACGAACGCGGAGATCCCGCCCGCCCCGGCCGCCGGGTCGGTGACCGCCATGACCGTGTAAAAGGCCGAGACACCGGCGTTGGTGATCCAGCGCTTTGTTCCGTTCAGTATGAAGGTGTTGCCGTCCTTGACGGCCCGCGCCTTCATCGCGGCCGCGTCGGAGCCGGCCTCGGGCTCGGACAGCGCATAGGAGAACATCGCCTCGCCGCGGGCGAGCGGCGGCAGATACCGCTGCTTGAGCTCCTCCGAGCCGGCCAGCAGCAGCGGCACGGTGCCCAGCTTGTTGACGGCCGGGATCAGCGAGGAGGAGGCGCAGGCCCGGGCGACCTCCTCGATGACGATCGCCGTGGCGATCGCGTCCGCGCCCGCCCCGCCGTAGGCCTCCGGGATGTGCACGGCGGTCAGGTCGGCCTTGGCCAGCGCCTCGTGCACGTCCCAGGGGAACTCACCCGTCTCATCCACCTCGGCCGCGCGGGGCGCGATCTTGTCGTCGGCCAGGGCGCGGACCGACTCACGGAGCGCCTCGTGCTCCTCTGACAGGGCGAAAGCGGGAAAGTCAAGGCTCATAACACCGATGGTAAGAGGTTGCGGCGGATCTGGCCTTCAGCCGTCGGCGCGGCTGGCCCGCAGCGCCGTGCCCTTCACGATCGCCTCATCGCGCAACCTCTCCTGGAAGCCGGTCATCCGCTCGCGCAGCGCGCTGTCGCAGACACCGAGGATCCGCACCGCGAGCAGGCCGGCGTTGCGGGCTCCGCCCACCGGCAGCGGGGTGACCGCCGCGAGCATGCCGGGCAGGTGGGCGGCACCGCCCGCGCCCGCGATGATCACCCGCAGTCCCCGGCTCTCCGCCGCGGTGCCGTAGGTGATCATCTCGTGCGGCATCCGGTGCGCGGACACCACGTCGGCCTCGTAGCCGATGTCGAACTCCGCCAGCGTGAGGGCGGCTGCCTCCATCACCGGCCAGTCCGAGTCACTGCCCATGACCACGCCGACCAGTGGCTTGCCGCTCATTCTCATGGCCTCCCTCGCGGGCGCTTCGCTTGGTCGTGCCGGAGGCGCGCAAATTGGCGGCGCGGGAGGCCCATCGGGGGCTCGGGGGTGTCCCCCGGTCGGCAGAGTCTCGCCGCCGGGACACCGCAACGGCCCTGAAGGTGCGTCGTGCCGGAGGCGCGCAGGTCAGTACTATGCGGCGTTCGGCCCGGCGCCTGCGGCGTTCCGGTGTGGCCCGACGTTGACAGTGGCTGTCTCATCAGTCCTTCCCCTCGCCGAGGTAACGCGCAGCGCGGCCGGCCCGCTCGCGGAGCGCATCGATGTCGTCGCCGAGTGCCCGGTTCGGCAGGACGGTGACATGGCCTATCTTCCGCCCGGGCCGCGCCGTCTTGCCATACAGGTGCACCTTGACGGCGGGATCGGCGGCCATCACGTGCGTGTACCGCGCGTAGATGTCCGGGTCCATGCTGGCCAACCCGCTGCCGCCGAACACGTTGGCCATCACCATCTGCGTCGTGACGGCTGTAGGGTCACCGAGCGGCAGGTCGAGCACGGCCCGCAGATGCTGCTCGAACTGGGACGTCCCGGCCCCCTCGATGGTCCAGTGACCGCTGTTGTGCGGCCGCATCGCCAGCTCGTTGACCAGCAGGCCGCCCGACGTTTCGAACAATTCGACCGCGAGCAGGCCGGTCACCTCAAGCTTCGCGGCTAGTTCAAGCGCCAGCCGCTCGGCCTCCCGGGCGCGGACCACGGAGAGGCCGGGCGCGGGGGCGAGCACCTCGCGGCAGAGGCCGTCGCGCTGCACCGTCTGCACCACCGGGTAGGCGGCGCCCTGGTTGTGCGGCGAGCGGGCGACCAGCGCGGCGAGCTCCCGGTCGAACTCGACGTGCTCCTCCACCATTACGGCGGCCCCGTGCTCCGCGGCCCCGTGCTCCGCGGCCCCGTGCTTCACCGGCCAGTGGGCCAGGACCTCGGCCGCCTGCTCCAGCGTGCCGCACACCCATACGCCCTTCCCGTCGTAGCCGCCGCGGACCGCCTTGAGCACGACGGGCCATCCTGAGTCCGCGGCGAATGCCTCGACATCGGCGGGCACGACGGCCGGGGCGTACCGCGGGCAGGGCACGCCGAGCGCGGTCAGCCGCTCCCGCATGGCCAGCTTGTCCTGCGTGAAGCGAAGTGCCCCGGCGCCCGGCCGGATCACCACCGCGGCCTCCTCAAGCGCGGCCAGGAGCGGCCCCGGGACGTGCTCGTGGTCGAAGGTGACGACGTCGCATCCGGCGGCGAAGGTGAGCAGGTCGTCGAGATCGGTGTAGTCACCGAGCCGGACATCGGGGCAGACCTGGGCGGCGCTGTCCCCCGGCTCGGCGGCCAGCACCCGGAAGCCGACACCGAGCGGGATGGATGCCTGGTAGGTCATCCGCGCCAGCTGACCGGCCCCCACCATGCCCACCACCGGTGCCTGCGGCAGGCCCGCACGTTGCTCGGTCACGCGCCGTAGCCTACGAGGCCGGCCGCACTGCCGGCGAGGGGGGCCGCATGGCCCGCACGGCCGGATTTCCATGATCGCGGTGGATCACTGGCCGCCGGCAGGCCACCAATCCACCGCGATCATGGAATCGGGGGTTGCGGACGTTTCGCCCCGGTGGGCCCCGGTGACCATAACGGCAGATTTAACACGCAGGAAACAATTCGCGCATCTCACGCGATCTATCATCAGCGCGTCCGTAAGGCGTCTGGCCTGGCTGCCTGCAGCCTGGCTGGCATGAGGCCGGAGGAGTATGCCGATGTCGGCACCAGACCACCCTGTTGTCGAAGCCGACGCGCCACCCGACGTCCTGGTCCGCGAGGGCGACTACGGCGAGCGGGTCATCGCCGTCGAGCCGGGCGGGGCGGAGTTCATCCCGCTGCACGAGCGGCACGGGCGCCCGCTGCAGCTCTTCTGGACCTGGACCTCGCCCAACCTGGAGTTCGCCACCGTCTTCGTTGGGGTGCTCGGCGTTGCCTTGTTCGGCCTGAGCTTCTGGCAGGCCGCCCTGGCGATCGTCATCGGCACCGGGCTCGGCTCCATCAGCCAGGGCATCCTCTCGGCGCGAGGACCCTCCCACGGCGTGCCGCAGATGGTGCTGTCCCGGCTCGGCTTCGGCTACTGGGGCAACGCGCTGCCCGCCGGGCTGAACGCCATCACGGCGGGGATCGGCTGGTTCGCGGTGAACAGCGTCAGCGGCACCTTCGCGCTGAACACCCTCACCCACGGCCACCTGCCGAAGTGGCTCTGCCTGGTGATCATCGTGGTGGCGCAGATCGCAATCGCGTTCTTCGGCCACAATCTGGTGCAGGCGTTCGAGCGCTACGCCTTCCCTGTGCTGGCGATCATCTTCGTGATCGCGACGATTGTGATCTTCTCCAAGGCCAGCCCCGGTTCAGGCACGCACACGGGCGGGACCGGCGGTTTCCTGCTGACCCTGGGCGCCGCCTTCGGCTACGCCGTCGGCTGGAACCCCTATGCGTCCGACTACACCCGCTACTTCCCGCCCGAGACAAGCAAGCGGGCGATCGCCTTCTGGTCCGGGCTCGGCCTGTTCGTGTCCTGCGTGATCCTCGAACTGGCCGGCGCCGCGTCCGCCACCATCGGCAGCGCGGGAGCCGCTCTCGGCGACCCGACCGGGTCGTTCACCGGGCATCTGCCCACGGTCCTCGCGGACTTCACCCTGCTCGCCATCGCGCTCGGCGCCATCGCGGCGAACGTGCTCAACATCTACTCGGGCGCGCTGTCCTTCGTGGCCATGGGCATCAGGCTGCCGCTCGCGCTGCGCCGGGCCGTCACGGCCCTGGTGTTCGGCGTGATCGGCTTCATCGTCGCGCTGACCGGCCTGCACGACGCGGGCGCCAAGTACACCAACTTCCTGCTGATCATCGCGTACTGGATCGCGCCCTGGCTGGCCGTCGTGTTCTCCAACCAGTGGCTGCGCCGCGGCCACGACGACGAGAGCCTGCTGTTCAACACCAGCTACACGAACTGGGCCGGGCCGGTCTCCATGCTCGTCGGGATGGGCGTGTCGATCTGGCTGTTCTCGAACCAGACGGAATATGTTGGTCTCGTCCCGTCGCACTATCCCTCGGTCGGTGACATCACCTTCGAGGTTGGTTTCGTAATAACTGCTGTTATCTACCTGACCTGGCACTATTTCTCCCGCGCCGGGAACCCGGCTGACCAACGCGGCTAAACCCGGTCAGTGGCCGCGGCCGCGAGAGTACCCTGACATATCTGTTCTCCGGAGGCGGCCCGCACGCGCGGCTGCTGAGGGGTGGGCGGCGGACGAGCCTTACTGGGGTGAGGGCAGCGGACGCGCCGATGTGAGAGGTGCGGACGCGCCTGCCGACGTCAGAAAGGGATCTCCGCGCGCATGGTGAGCCTTGCTAAATCCCAGTACCGTGCTAATGCCCTGTACAGCCGTTTTGCCACACTGCTGGCCGAAGCGGTCAAGTTCGGGACCGTCGGCGCCACGGCAGCTGTCGTTGACCTCGGCGGGACGGCATACCTGCATGGCGTGGTGGGGGTCGGGCCGCTGAAGGCCAAGGCCGTCGCCGTCGGGCTGGCCACGGTCGCTTCCTACCTGGGCAACCGGTTCTGGGCCTTCCGCCACCGAGCGAACCACTCCCTCGCCCGCGAGTGGATCGTGTTCTTCGTGCTCAACGGGCTCGGCCTGCTCATCGCCGAATCCGTGATCGCGCTCACCTACTACGGCCTGGACCAGCGTGGCGCGATAGCGTTCAACGCCGCAAACGTGGCCGGGACCGGGCTCGGCACGGTCTTCCGGTTCTGGTCGTACCGCAAGTGGGTCTTCATAGCGCCGCCGGTGGCCCCGGTGACGGCTGGGGAGACCAGGGATCTCGCCACCGCCGGCCAGCCCGGGCTGGGCCGCTGAGCCCGCTGGTCAGCCTGGTCAGGGCCTGTCTGGGCTACTGAACCGCCTGGTCAGCCTAGTCAGGGCCTATCTGGGCCACTGAGCTGTCTGGTCAGCCTTGGTCAGAGGTCTGTCTGGGCCACTGAGCCGTCTGGTCAGCCTTGGTCAGAGGTCTGTCTGGGCCGCTGAACCGCCTGGGCCGCTGGTCGGGGCCGCCTGCTCAGGCCGGGCCCGTGACCACCGGCGGCCGGTCGTCAGCGCCGCGAATGCCGCGAGGCAGGAACACGGCGAACACCGCGGGACGCGGCCGGACCAGGACCACGTTGCCGCCGTCGGCGGCGGCAACCGTCCTGGCCAGGGCGAGGCCCAGGCCAGTCCCGCCCGGGCTGCCGCTGACGTTGCGCTCGAAGATTCGCGGCACGAGGTCGTGTGGCACGCCCTTGCCCTCATCCCGCACCTCCACGACCACGGACTTCGGGGTCCGCGAGGTCCGGATGGTCACCGTGCCCGCGCCGTGTACCAGCGCGTTGTCGAGCAGAGTGGCGACCACCTGCGCCAGGGCCCCCGCGGTGACGTAGGCGCGCAGGCCCTTCTCGCCGACCACCTCCAGCTTCCTGTTCGTCCGGCGGAACGCGTGGTCCCACTCGATGACCTGCTGGGCGAGCACGTCGTCGATGGAGATCAGGGACGGGACACCGCGCACGGACCTGCGTGTCCGGTCGAGCAACTGGCTGACCACCTCAGCCAGCCGCTCGGTCTGGGCCAGCGCCGCCGCCCCCTCCTCGCGGACCACCTCGGGCTGGTCGGCGGCGGCGATCATCTCCTCCAGCCGCATCGACAGGGCGGTCAGTGGCGTGCGCAACTGATGGGACGCGTCGGCGGCGAAGTCGCGCTCCGCGGAGAGAAGGTCGGTGATCCGCCGCGCGGAGCCGTCCAGCCCCTCGGCCACCTGGTCGAGTTCGGGCACCCCGTACCTGCGTCCGAGCGGGCGGGCGTCGCCAGAGCCCAGCCGGTCCGCGGCGCTGGCGAGTTCCTCGAGCGGGCGGGTGAGACGCCGCGCCTGCACGACGGCGAGGGCAACGGCCACGGCGGCGGCCAGCAGTGCCAGCGAGCCGATCAGGGCCATCGCGCCGGTTACCCGGCTGTACCTGAACGAGTCGTCCGCCTGAATGGTGACGCTGAAATTCTCGGTGGACGCGTGGGCGGTGATCGCGCTCCGGCTCTTGATCGGGTCGCCGATGGTGACCGTCCGGCGCCCGTTCTGGGTGATGCTGACATAGCGATCGGGCAGCGACTTGGCCGCCGCGGCCGCGCCTTGCGCGTCGGGTTTCAGGCCGGCGTCTATCCGGGCCTGCAGTGACCGGGCCGCCGTCGTCGCGTCCCGCTGCACCTGCTCGGTCGCCGCGCTGATCTGCAGTTGGCTCACCACGAACGCCAGCGGCAGGCCGAGCAGCAGGACGGCGGTCACCACCACCGCCAGGGTGGACATCAGCAGCCGCCGCCGCACAGGTCAGCCTCCCGCCACCCAGGCGGGGCAACGAGCGGCCAGGCCGTCAGTCACCCCGCTCGAACCGGAACCCAACCCCGCGGACCGTGGTGATGAAGCGGGGACTGTGCGCGTCGTCGCCGAGCTTGCGCCGCAGCCAGGAGATATGCATGTCCAGTGTCTTGGTCGACCCCCACCACTTGCTGTCCCAGACCTCACGCATGATCTGCTCACGGGTGACCACCTTCCCCGCGTCCCCGACCAGCACGCTCAGCAGGTCGAACTCCTTGGTGGTGAGCTCAAGCTCAGTGTCGCCGATCCAGGCGCGGCGAGCATCCGAATCGACGCGCACGCCCTGCACAACGCTGGTCTCCACGCTGCCGCGACGGAGCAGGGCGCGGACCCGGGCGAGAAACTCGGCCAGCCGGAACGGCTTGGTCACGTAGTCATCAGCACCAGCGTCGAGGCCAATGACGGTGTCCACCTCGTCCGCCCGCGCGGTCAGGATCAGCACCGGCACGGTCTGCCCGTCGGAGCGCAGGCGGCGGCAGACCTCGAGGCCGTCCAGCCGGGGCAGGCCGATGTCGAGCACGATCAGGTCGACCCCCCCGCCGAGAGCCGCCTCCAGCGTGCTGGGCCCGTCCGGCGCAACGTCAACGTCGTAGCCCTCCCGGCGGAGCGCGCGGGCCAGCGGCTCTGATATGGACGCATCATCCTCAGCGAGCAAAACGCAAGTCATGGTCAGATGCTAGGCCCTACGCGGGTACGGTGGTCCCCGTAAATGCCCTGACGTGCGGTCTTAGTGATTTCGCCAACCCCCCAAGTGCAGGCATGTCCACCTCGATCCCCCGTCATTGCCCCCCAACTTTGCCCCGGAACCCGGGGCCCGGCCACAGGTCACTCGGGATGAGGGCGTCGCGTGGGCCGTCGTTGTCCTACAGCAGGA
>WNFC01002662.1_pt1 | contig 19217 bp, 19 predicted proteins | sample 5400541 | NCBI WGS metagenome assembly WNFC01 (sample SAMN13153342, study PRJNA577476) | soil metagenome | isolation source: 120 cm saprolite under Douglas fir tree site 2 hole 2 replicate 1 | place: USA:California | collected 2015-04-18 | reverse complement strand
GGGGTGTGCGTCAAAAATGTAGGGGCCACCGGATTTTGCCTGGTGGAGCGCTTGCGCTGGCTGCGCACCCCGCAACCAGACGGCAAAGTCCCAGGTCGGCATGGCCATCACCATGGCCGGGATGCCCGGAACGCCGAAGTGAGAGCCGTCACCAGCCTCGATGCGCGTCTGTCGGCTAGGCGGAGGAGTCCATCTGACGCGGCGCGCGCAACCAGACGGCCCCCACCTGAGCAGCCGGAAGATGATCTTGGTTACCTACAAATATGTCGCACACCCGCTGGTCAGACCGAGGCTGAGCCCGCACGGTGCTGACGGTGTCGGGAGTCGGCCCTACGATTTTGCCGTGAGCCGGACAACCCGAGACAACGTCGTCGCCACCATCGTCGGCCTGGTGGCCGCGCTGGTAGCCAGCCTGATTGCCGCCTTCACCCCGAACCTGACGCACCTGGCAGATGTCGGGGTGTTCGGCGCTGCCCTTGCCGGGTGCGCGCTGGCGCTAGCCGGCATCTACGGGCCGGGGATGGCGAGGAGACGCCGGGAGCGCTGGCGCAAGGCGCTCAAGGCAGAGATCATGGCCGAGTCCAGGGCCGAGATCGAGCCTATGATCGCGATGGCGCTGGAGACGAGGCCCGCGACCGTCCAGCCCGGTGAGGCGGAGTCCCTCACGGACCTCCTCATCAAAGGCCGAGACCTGCAGGCGCAGTGTCGCGGGGTTGAAAGCTCTTACGTCATCCCGGATGAGCTGGCGGTCGAGATTGGCCGGTGGGATGGGCGGGCAGTCGCGGCCCTGCTGACCGATCCGGGCCTGCTCATTGATTTCCGACATGAGCCCTGGGCTGGTGACGTCTTTCAGCTGTCGGCGCGGGAAGCGCATAAGATGCTCGACTCCAAACTCGGCACGCTGGAGACCGCCATCCGCAAGAATGTATTGCGAGTTCGGGCAGCCCCAGAACGTGTGACGGGTTAGGCGTCAGCCCGCCTCGGGGTGATCGGCTGCCCACTGCGGATGCACCCGGATCGGGCTGGTCCTTCCATTGATCCGCAGCCGGCGGGCGACGGGTGTCTGGAGTCGCTTGCCGCAGGCGCCGCCGCCGTTGCAGGACGGCTCGACCTGGGGCCGGTCGAACGGGTAGCCGCAGGCCGCACAGTAGTTGTGAAGCTGCCGCCTGACTTCATTCGCGGCCAGCGCCCCGCGCATGTCACGGCTGGGGCTGGCGGCGTCCAGGGCCTGGCGCAGCATGCTCCGGGGATCGTCGTCCGGGGGCGGTTCTGGCAGGATCGGGAACGACGGCCTGGCCGGGCGCTCTCCGAGGACCGGGAACCGCAGGCCGAGGCCCCCGCACAGGCCCAAAGCCGTCGCTGCGGCTGCCAGGACGTAGGCCGTGACCATCAGGTTCCCGGTCCAGACATGCGGGGTGGCCGCCAGCATGGTGCTCAGGAATACGAGGGCCACGGCGAGCGCAGCGCTGGCGAGGCCAGCCCACGTGACCCGGCTATTCAGGCGTGACACGGAAGCCTGACCCTAGTGGCGAGGTCCGTCATGGCGGCGCCCGACTTCTGGCGCTTCGTCCGGCAGCTGGCCTTCGACTCTCGCGGAGATGCGGCGCAGGTAGCTGGCTACCTCGGCCCGCTCGTCCGAGCGGTACGCCGGGTGGCAAAGCATGACGAACTGCGTATCGGTCAGCAGGTGCTGATCCGCCCGCTGGGCGTACGCATCACGGAGGCCATCGGGATCGTCGGCGTCAATCAGCGCGGCCAGATTCATCAGGATCTCGGCCACCTTGGAGGCTTCCCAGGCGTTGAGCTTGACGGCCAGCATCGGCCAGTCGCTGTCGTCCATCACGGGAGAGAAGCTTAGCGGAACGGCCACAGGCCCGCGCCGTGCGAATCGTCCCGCTCAGAGCCCGGCGGCCAGGCGGTACGATAAGCGGCGCGCCGTCTGTTGAGGTCAGGGATAAGGGCACTCAGTTCGACTCTGATGGCCATGTTCGCCGTGGGGGCCTTCGCTGCTCTCGCTCTGCTTCGGTACGCCTGTCTGCGGATTGAGCTGCAAGATCCGTCGAGTATCGCGGCAAGGGGGGGGAAGGAGGCGCCTATGAAGTTTCATGCGGTCCTGCGCAGTATTGGCGAGACGGCGGGGAGCCTCGGCGGCAACTTGGCGGGTGGCCTGCTCCTGTCCTGAGCGGACGGCGTTCGTCGCCCGACGGCTGGCATTGCTAGTCGTCTTGACCTGGTTCTTCCGGCTCCTCCTTCATGGTCGCGTCCCGGCTGGCCCGTTCGTCCTTTGCCGTCTGGTTGCGTGGTGCGCAGCCAGCGCAAGCGCTCCACCAGGCAAAATCCGGTGGCCCCTACATTTTTGGCGCACACCCCACCGGGCGGGGTGTGAGCCAGATTTGCAGGTAGTCAGGGCGGAGGCTGGTCAGGCGACGGTTGTCTTGAGTGCCCGGGCGACCGCATCGCGGACGACGTGCCGCTCGCCACCACAGTCGCGGTAACCCAGAACGGGCTGCATAGGAGGCTGTCGGCACAAGGACCGGGCGGGCCGGATCGCCCAGCCCGTCCACGCCATGAGCGGCCCGCGTGCACCAGCAGGCCCGGCGAGCGGCTTACCGAGCGGGCAGCGGGCCGGCTCGTGATCAGCCGCGGGACCCAGGCGCCGCCGCCCTGCCTGCCCTGAGCGGGGCCTTGAGTCGGTCACCCATCGTGGGCGCGACAACGAGACGGACAGCATCGGTGAAGCTGGCCCTGGCCGCTGCGTACCTCTCACCCGGCTGCGCTGCGGGTGCTGGCTGCCCGGTGCCGACGTGGGCAAGCGCCTCGGCCGCGACCTGGAACTCAGCTGCCCGAGCCGTGGCCCAGCCCGGGAACGACCGTGCGCACCGCCTCTACAGCTAGGCCGAGGCGTTCCAGGTCAGCCAGATGCGTCCCAGCCGGGTCGCTAACTCCGCCTGACGGCATCTCCGCCGCCAGGCCTCCCGCATAGGCCGCCAGGACGCGGCCCGCCGAGTGCCGCCGCAATGCTTCGCCAGCAGCCAGCAACTCCGCCCCGGCCCTGTGCCGTTCAGCGCGGAGCCATTTACGGTACTCACCACTGCGCGAAAGCAACTGCCCCACAACCACCCCGGCCAGCGCCGCAGCGACACTGATGACTTCGGGTCTCATGGTCACCGAGTACACCAGAAACGACCCGGGCCTGAAATCGCCCGTAGTCGTTCCGCGAAAAGTCGCTGGTAAAAGCGATCCGCCGCGTCATGTTGGCTGATGGGTGAACGGGCCAGGGCCGACGGTGCCGCCCCGCCGGGGGCCAAGCCGGCCGCCGTGGACGGGCCATTTCGCCCGGAGATCCCATGTTTCCCCGAAAGATCGGCCGTGCTCGCGTGAATGATCGGGTGCGACGCGGGCGTGCTGCTGCCCGCTTTGTATATCGGGCTGGTGGCCGGTGAATACGAGGACTTGTCGGAGGCGGGAGAGCGGGCGGTAGCGTGGGTGCCGGGACCGGGCCAGGACTCCGCGAGGCCAGGAGCGGGATATCGCCTTGCAAGACCTCGATGGGTTAATCCAGCCAAGCTGGCTGACCGCGGGCTTCACCTATTGCCGCGCGCCAGCGGCATGATCGGGGTCGGAGAGAGCCAGATCCCGCAAGGTGACACCCACGAGCTCGCACAGTTCGCCCTCTTCGAAGAACGCGCGCCAGCCCGGGGTCCGTGTCAGTGCTGGCGCGGCCGAATGCGTCCTGGGCGATGCGGAGCGCTAGAGGCGTGCGGTGTCGTAGATCGCCTGGTACTGGTCAGCGATGGTGGGCCAGCTGTAGCGGGCACGTGCCCGGGTAGCCCCGTTGGCTGCCCGCCGTGCTCGTTCGGTGGTACCGGCCAGGGCTGCGGCGAGGGTGTCGGCGAGGTCGCGGACGTCGTCGGGGTTGACGGTCCACCCGTCAGCGTGGGGGCCGTGGCTGGTGATGAGGGTGGCGGGGCCTCCGGTGCTGGTGGCGATTGGGGGTGTGCCGCAGGCCTGGGCCTCGATGTAGACCATGCCGAACGATTCGTTGACGGCCGGGGCGACCATGAGGTCGGCGCAGTTCAGGCCGGCGGGCAGTTCGTCATGGCCGCGCCAGCCGATGAAGTACACGTGGGCGTCGACGCCGAGCCGCTGGGCGGTGGTGAGGGGATGTTCCCCTTCGGCCTCGCCGGGGTATCCGCCCCACAGCAGCAGGACGGGTACGGGACCGGGCTCCTTGAGCAGCCGGGCGAACGCCTGGAGCAGCACATCCAGTCGTTTGACCCGCTGGTAGCGGCCCACCCACAGCAGCACCGGGCGCAGGGCTCCGGTGCTGTCGACCATCCGGGCGAGGTCGCCCGTGGTGTAGCGGATGCTGCCGGGTGCCTGGCCGGGTCCCCATCCTTGCGGGTCGTCGACCAGCCACCGGCGCAGCAGGTCCAGGCGCTGCTCGCGGTCCAGGTGGCGTGGCGCGAACCGGGTGGTGTCCACGCCGTTGGGGATGACGGTGAGGTCGGCGGCAGGGACGCCGAGCAGCCGGTTCACTTCGGCGGCGTCGCTGCGTGAGACCACGACGATCTGGCCGGCGAGGCGGACGTTGCGGCGCATCTGGGCGCTCCAGACGTCGGCGTACGGCCATAGCCGCCAGTCGGTCCCGAGAGCCTGGGCGCTCTCGGAGTCGGTGAGGCCGGCCCGGCGCAGGAGCCGGCCCAGCGCCGTCTGCGCGGGTTCGCCGTCACCGGCCTTGCAGACGTCCCGGAGGGCGGTGAGTGGTGCGCCGATGCGCCTGGCGAGCCGGACGGCCCGCTGGGCCTGGTCGAGCAGTTTCAGGTCGGTGCCGTGGAAGGTCGTGACGACCGGTACGCCGGGGTAGGCGCGGGCGACGGCTTGCTGCAGGTGACTGAGATGGTGCAGGTGGACCAGGTCCGGGCGGGCGCTGCGGCAGGCGGCCAGGTACCTGGTCCAGGCGCCGGTCAGATGCTCGGTGGTCGCGGGGGCGACGGCGGTGAACATCCGGTCGGGTGCGGCGGGGCCGCGGTCCTCGTAGGACGGGTGGAAGGGAGCCTGCTGCCCGTCCATGCCGGTGCAGCCCCCGGTATAGGCGCCGGCCGCGGGCGTGTAGTCCATGGCCGCCACGTCCAGGCCAGAGTAGAAGGTGCGGGCGTGGCTGAGTTGCCCGGCGGCCCCCAGGGTCCCGCAGATGATCCGGTTCGCGGCGCCCCGGGCGGTGAACTCGTGGCCGAGGTAGCGGATGACCTGCGCTGATCCGCCTCGGGGGAAGAACTGTACGACCGTGTCTGCGGCGAGCATGAGGTGTCCTGATTCCGGGTGCGGTGCGATGGGTCTACGGGCAGGCGGGGGTGAAGCCGCCGACGGGCACGGTGGCACCGGTGCGGGCCGAGGTGAGGATCGCTTCGGCGGCTGCGACGGCGGCGGCGCCTTCCCGCAGCGTGACGGCCTGGTTCGCCAAGCCGAGCAGGGCGTCACGGAACGCCTTGTGCTGCGAGACGAAGGGTTCGGCGGGCGGCGGCCGGTAGGTGGTCACCGGCCCGCTGGAGACTCCGGGGAAGAGCCCGGTGCCCGGGCAGCCGTCGGCGACCTGGCCGTTGGTGTGGTGGGTGACGGTGCCGGTGAGGGCGTCGGCGATCAGGCAGCCGCCGGCGGTGTGCACGATGAGCAGCCGTTCCTTGAGAGGTGAGATCCAGTTCATCTGGTGGTTGGTGACCTGGCCGTCGCTGAGCTGGCAGAGCGCTGAGGCGAGGTCTTCGTGGGGTCGGCCGGTGAGGTGGCTGATGCGGGCAGTGACAGAGGTGATGTCGGCGCCGGTGAGCCAGGCCGCCAGGTCGACGTCGTGGATGGCCAGGTCTGCGACCACGCCGACGTCGCGGATCCTGCCGGGGAACGGGCCCTGGCGGCGGGTCGAGACCTGGTAGACGGTGCCGTAGTCCCCGGCCCGCAACCGCAGCGCGACGTGGCGGATGGCCGGGTTGTGCCGTTCGGTGTGGCCGGTGGCGCCGATCAGGCCGGCCCGCTCGAAGGCTTCGGCTAGGGCGAGCGCCGCGGGCAGGGACGGGGCGAGGGGCTTTTCGATGAGGGCGTGAACTCCGGCGGCGGCCAGGGCCAGGCCGATGGGCTGGTGGCCGGTGGTCGGTGTCGCCACGACGCAGTAGTCCAGGCCGAGGCGCAGGAGATCTTCGATGCCCGGGACGGTCAGGAGGCCGGGGAAGGCGCTGCGGCGCTGCGGGTCGGTGTCGGCGACAGCGATCAGGTCGACGCCGTCCAGCGAGCTGAGGACGCGGGTGTGGACGGTCCCGGCCCAGCCCAGGCCGATGACCGCGGCCCTCAAAGGTGTTGCCATGGCTGCACCGTCCAATGCGTCGGAAAGAGTGGGCGGGGGTGACGATCAGGTGGGTGCGGCGCCGGGATTCCAGCTGGCGACCCGGTCGCCTTCGGTTCTCAGCCAGTCCGGGATCGCCTCGGGCAGGCCGCGCAGCCAGGCCACATACCGGGCGATGCCCTCGGCCACGGTGATCTGCGGTTCCCATCTGAGGGCTCCGGCCATGCGGGTGGTGTCGGCACGGCCGCCGAGGGGGTCTTGGGCTGGCCGTGGGGCATCCAGCAGCCGGGTGCCCGGGAAATGGGCCTGGATCAGTTCCGCGACCTGCCGTACGGACGTGGTCCGCCCGGTTCCCAGGTTGAGGGTTTCCCCCGACGCGCCGCCGGCGGTCAGTGCCCGGCAGATCCCGGCCGCGGCGTCGGTCACGTGCAGGAAGTCACGGACCTGGGCGCCGCCGTTGTTGAGGGGCAGCGGGTCGCCGATCGTGGCGTACATCGCGAACTGGGCGATCACCCATGAGTAGGCGCCGGGTTTGGGGATCTGCCGTTCGCCGTAGACGCTGAAGGGCCGCAGCACGGTGAAGCCGGCTCCTGTTGGGCCGAGCAGGAACCGGGTTTGCAGTTCGCCCCAGGCCTTCGCGCTCGCGTACGGGTTGAGCGGGCCGGCGGGCTGGTCTTCGGTGAACACCTGGATCTTGTCGTTGCCAGCGGTTCCGTGCCCGTAGACCTGGGCGGAGGAGATGAATACGAGCCGGCGCACGGTGCCGGTGCTGGCGACCGCCCGCAGCACCGTCTGGGTGCCCGCGATGTTGGAGCGGAATGCGGTGGCGGGGTCGCTTGTACAGCCGGCCACCGTTGAGTGCGCGGCGGCGTGGATGACGTAGTCGCTGCCGGCCACCAGGTCCCGTACGAGGTCCTCGTCGCAGATGTCGCCGACGACCAGATGGGAGTCGCCGGGATCGACACCGAGCACGGCCTGGGTGGCGGAGTCGTAGGCGCTGAGGTTGTCCAGGACGGTGACCTTCGCCCCGGCCCGTTGCAGGTGGTCGCGGACCTGGCAGCCGATCAGCCCGGCGCCGCCGGTGATCAGAACCGTCGCGCCGCCGAGTTCTTCACCGGTCTGGTCGGGCATCGGGTCGTCCTCTTACATGTCAGGGGTGATCGGCGTTGCGTCGCCGCAGCGGCGGGCGGGTCAGCGGCACACGAAGGACCCGGTGAACTTGGTGACGGCGAAGTAGCCGCGGTCGTCGATGACGGCCGCGACCAGCTCCCGCACCCGTTCATGCAGCTCGGTGAAGAACCCGGGGCCAAGCTCACCCGGCTGTGACGCCGCGCAGCAGTAGTTGTGGGCGCTGTAGAAATCCAGGAACGGGCCCGGGGCGGAGAACTGTAGCTGGTCCTGCCAGGTGCGCAGTTCGACCCCGCCGAAATGCGGGGTCAGGTACCGGTGCCCGTTGTCCAGGGAAATCCGGCCCTTGGGGGTGGCCTTGAACAACCGCCTGGGGGCGTTCATCGCCGTCAGCGCGGCGAAATGCGCCTCGTACATCTCCACCATCGAGTCGGTGCGGTCGGTGGTGAGCAGGAACCGGCCGCCGGGCCGCAGGACCCGTCTCACTTCGGCCACGCAGGCGCCGATGTCGGGGACGTAGTGCATCATGTAGTTCGCCATCACCCGGTCGAAGGTGTCGGTGCCGAACGCCGACAGGTCATCGGCGGTGCCTTCGACCCATTCGCAGGGGGTTGCGACTCCGGCGAGGCGGTCCCGCGCGGCAGTGAGCACGCCGGGTGCGATGTCCAGGCCGACTATGTGGCCTGCGGACAGGTGGGGGCGCACATGCTCAAGGACGAAACCGTTGCCGCAGCCCAGGTCCAGCAGTTCCTCGGTGCCCGTCAGCGCGAGCGCCTCCAGCAGGTGGTCGATCATTGAGCGGGGGTTGGTGCGGTACCGGTTGTGCGCGAGCTGCTTGCCGTCCAGCATCCGGGTGTCGGCGAAGAACCGGTCCCGGGCATCGGCGGCGGACAGCTCGAAGTACTCGGCCGGGATGATGTCGGTGGCGAGCTTGTCGACCTCGGCAGTGCGGAAGTCCATGGCGATCACCTCTCACCCAGCGGCATGACCGGAGCCGGCCATTTGGTGCCGGCGTATTTGTGGGGCAGGAGGCCGGCCAGCGGCACCCGCCGGATACTGCCCCCGGCCGTGATGACCACCGACAGGTCCGGGGCGTAGTCCAGGAGGAGTTCGCGGCACAGTCCGCACGGGGGGACGATGCGGGCCGGGCCGTGCTCGGCGGGCTTGGGGAAGCGCACCGCGGCGATGGCCACCAGGGCGGTCTCAGCGGCCAGCCGGGCGGCGCCCAGCGCCACGGCCTCGGCGCAGATCGCCGCGCGGCCGATCATCGCGTCCAGATGCAGGCCCAGATGGATGCCGCCGGCGGCATCCAGGAGCGCGGCGCCGATCTGGTGCCGCTCGGGCATGTACCTCCTGGTGATCAGCTTGTAGGCGGCAGCCACCAGGAGGCGGCTGACCTCGTCCTGGCAGCCGCCGCTCGGGTCCCGGTCACCGGCGGTGTTCCCTGTGGCCCCGGTCACCGGGTCACGCCCATGGTCTCGGCGAAGTCGCGGTAGGCCTGCGACTCCTGGGGGCCGCGGCATCCCTGGTACTTGCCCTGGTAGAGCGCGATCTCGCCCTGGGTCGTCCAGAACGTCACCTGCCCGACCGCTAAGCCCGCGTAGATCCGGATGGGTTGCACGGCGTGCAGCTGCAGCGTCCACTGGTTGACCGAGCCGATGTCGATCAGGTCGGCGGTCACGTGGATGAATAAGCCGAGGCGGGCGATGCCCGAGCGGGCCCGGATAATGGGCACGTAGTGGTCTGAGCCCATGACCTCGGCCGTGCTGCCCAGGTAGATCCGGCCGGGCTCCAGCACCATCCCGTCGGCGGGGATGGTGAGTTCCCGCACGGGATTGCGGCGTGCCACGTCCAGCACCGGGCCGGTGTAGACCTTGAGGGCCGGGCCCAGGCAGAAGTCATAGCTGTTGGGGTTGACCCGCCCCGGGTCGAACGGGTCGATGGTGATCCGGCCCCGCTCGTGCTGCCGGGCAATCTCCGGTCCTGTCAAGATCATGTGATCGTCTCCAGGGACCGGGCCGAAGGCGCCCCGGCCAGCAGGCCCGGGTACGGGGTGACGGCCTCGCAGAACCGCCCGAAATGGCCGTCGTAGAGACGCCGGGCGCCCGACGGAACCCAGAACGACACCTGCCCGGCGAGCATCCCGGCGTACACGCGGGCAGGCTGGCACACGACGATTTCCAGCGTCCACTGGTGGACCGCGCCGAGGTTCCCCAGATCAGCCGAGACCTGCAGGTAGACGCCGAGCCGGCCGAGGGAGGACCGGCCGATCAGCGACGGCACGTAATGGTCGCTGCCGATCCGCTCCACGGTGGTGCCCAGATAGACCCGCCCCGGCGCTAGCACGACACCGTCCTCGCCGATGGTGGCCTGCTCCACTGGGTGCTCGCCCAGCGCGTCGATGACTGCGCTGGCATGGGTCCGCAGCGCCGGGCCCAGCCGGTAGTTGTAGCTGTTGGGGTTGACCTGCCGGGCGCAGAACGGCTCCAGGGTAAGGCGGCCCGCTGCTCGCTGCGCTGCGATCTCAGCACCTGTCAAGATCACGGCAGCACCGTCCCGACCAGGTCGGCGGCGCGGGACCGCAGCAACTCCAGGCCGCCGTCGTTGTCCACCACGTGGTGCGGGCCGCATTCCACCGGGGCCTCGGTGGCGTGGTCATCGCGGCCCGCCGACAGGTCCCCGCGGGCCTGCTTGCGGGAGCGGCGCAGGCTCTCGGGCGCCTGTACCGCCACCAGGGTAAACCCGAGGCCGAGCAGGGCCGGGGCGTCGGCGCAGCGCATGTCGTCGCAGACCAGGACACTGCCGGGATGACGTTCGATGGCCTGGGCGACGCGCTGGGCGAACATGCCGGTCAGCGCGGCCGGGTTGATCCGGCGCAGGTGCCCGCCCAGATCGTTGAGCAGTGCCCCGTCCTGCCGGTGGGGATCGAGCAGGGGCCGCCCGGCCATGGCATGGATGATGGCCTGGAGCTCATACAGCGGGGCGGCGAGCCGGACCGGGACGGTCGCCACGCCGGCCGCCTCGAACTCGGCCGCCAGCAGCCGGCTGAACGTGGACTTGCCGGCGCCTGGCCTGCCGTAGAGCGCGAGCATCATGGCGATCTCCTCTCCGAGGCGGGACGATCGCAGCAGGGCAGCCCGGGTGGGTGCCGTGCCGGCGTGGGGCTTGGTTCCCGCGAACCGCGTGTCCTCTGAGGTCTCGTGCTACCTCCATCACCGTGGCCCGGTCCGGCCAGGCAGGGAAGGACACGGCCCGTTGCGCCGCCGGTGCGATCTGTAGCACCCTAAGAGCACCCCGGCGGGTTCTTTCCCAGACCGGGACCAGTCGTTATGCTCTCTGTCACCGCCTGCGCACCGAGAATGCGACCAGGAGGGTGCCGCATGCTCACGCACCCGCTCGAACGGGCCCGTGCCGCGCGTGGCTGGTCGCGCGCCGAGATGGCCGGCAAGCTCTGCAAACTGGGTGCCAGACGGGGGATCGCGGTGGGTACTGGTAAGGACGGCATCTGGCGCTGGGAGCACGGCCGCCACCCCGACCAGCTTGCGCAATCACTGATAGCTGACCTTCTGGGCATTCCCCAGGCCGCTGTCGATGAGCGATCCTGGCCGCAGTGGTTATCGGCGGACCCCGCCCAGCAACCCCCGCGCTACACCTGGGATCCGGCCGGTGCCGTCGCGGCACTCGATGAACTGACCCGAAGTAGGGACATGGACCGCAGGAACTTCATCCTCGTCACCGGAAGCGCATTGACCGCGTCGCTGCTGTCCTGGCTCACCAGCGATCCCGCCGCCGCAGGACAGATCGCTGGCGGTCGGCGTATCGGAGAAGCCGCAGTCGACCACATCGAACGACGGGTCCGCGAGCTGCGGCACATCGATGACACCGACGGCGGTGGCCAACTCATCGCAGAAGCGTCAGCGAGCCTGGACATGGTCGTCACCCTGCTGAAGGACCGCACCTACACCGACGCCCAGGGTTCACGACTACACGCCGCCGCCGCCGATTTCGCCCGCATGCGGGCCTGGGCCGCGTTCGACGTCCACGACGTGTGCGCCGACACCGCGTTTGACGGAGCCCTGCGGGCGGCGCACGCCGCCTCCGACCCAGCCCTGGGCGCCCACATCCTGGCGTTCTGGTCGATCGCCGCTCACAACTGTGACCGGCCCGCTGACGCCGAGGCAATGACTGCCGCCGCCCTCGCAGCCGTCCGCGGCTGTACCACACCCCGGGTCGAGGCGATGCTGTACAGCCGCCGCGCCCGCGCCCGCGCCCACCTGCGGGACACCGCCTGCTGGAACGACCTGGGCCGTGCGGCCGACCTGCTCGACTCCTGCGCCGGCGGCCACGACGATGATCCCGAGTGGGTGTACTGGTTCGACCGCAGCGAACTGCTCGGCACCGTAGCCTCCACCCACCTTGACTTCGACCAGCCCAAACAGGCCGAGCATGCATTCATGCAGGCCGCAGCGCTGTTCCCGCAAGACCGGGTGCGCACCCACGCCCTGTTCCTGGTCCGCCAGGCCGATGCGCAATGGCGGCAGAACGACCTTGAGCGGGCATGCGCCACCGCCGGGCGAGCACTGGACCTCACTGCAGAAATTAGCTCCCACCGCAGCACCGGGCCCTTGCGTGAGCTGTCCGCCAAAATGACCACCCACGACGCGATCCCCGCCGTCCGAGACTTCCGTGAACGCGCTGCAGCGATGCTCAACGTCGCCTGACCTGGAGGGGCCGCGTTTTCCCTGGCCGCACCCCGCACCACTGCCACGTTCAGCGGCGACGCCATCAGCCCGCTGATCCGCGTGATCGGCGGCTTCGATGACGGCCGGGCCCGCGCCGTGGCGGTGTGTGCGACCCGCCTGGCCATCCTGTACCTGACGGTCGGCCACTGGCTGCGCTCTGTCGCCGGCGAGACTGAAGCCACCCTTTCGCCTGGGACCTGAGCCCTCCCTCAGGAAGGTGCCTCAGATGATCGGGGGCCGGCCGAGCCGGGTCATCCGCCAGACCGTCCGCCAGCTGATCGGCTGACGCCGCCCACAGGACGTTCGGCAGCCTTCAAGGAATCCGGCACCCCACTCACGCAGACCCGCCAGCGGCGGGCGGCGCGTCACTGTGATCACGATCCACGCACCCAGGTAGGCCGGGACAAGCAGCGCGGGCAGGTGACGGCGAGCCAGCCAGACGCGGTTCCTGGCTGTGGTCCGGAAGTACACCGCGTGCCGCTCCGCAGGCGTGCTCGGGTGCTGGAGAACCAGGTCAGGCCGGTAATCGATCCGCCAGCCGGCATCCAGCGCCCGCCACGCGACGTCGGTCTCCTCATGGGAGAAGAAGAAGAATTCCGGCCATTCCCCGGTCTGCTCGACCACCGTCATCCGGATCGCGTTTCCCCCGCCCAGGAATGTGGTGACCGGGCCGCCCTTCAAGGGGTCACGAGCCCCGGGCCGCGGCACATGACGGCCCTGCGTGTACCCGGTCTCGTCCGCGATACGGAAGCTGACAATGCCCAGGCGCGGGTCGCCGGCGAAGGCCTCCCTCACCCGCTCAGCTGTCTGCTGGTCGGGTAGCAGCCCATCATCATCGAGGTACATCACCACATCGACGTCACCGTGCTCGCGGAGCACGGCCAGGGCGGCGTTCCGCCCACCCGACACCCCGAGGTTCTCCGCTAGGTCCACGCCCTGCACACCAGGCGGCAACGGCGGCAGGACGCACCCGTTGCCGACAACGACGATCCGCATCGGCGGGCCGTCCTGGGCCAGCACGCTGTTCAGCAGCGTCACCAGCTCGGCAGGCCGGTCACCCATCGTCAGCGCCACCACCCCGACGCGGGCCCGGTTAGCCGCAGCGGCCTGGTGGGCGACACCCGGATCCCGGGCCGGACGGGCCTTGGCTGACGACGGCATAAACACTCCGGAAAGGGCGGTTACTGGACCACGCGGACATTAAGCGGCAGTGAACACCACGCAAACCGAGCGTAGCGGCCTTGGCGGCGCCTCAGCACGCCGTAAAGCCGAACCAGAGCGGCCCGCCCGCCCTGCAACCGCCGGCGCGGACTCGAAAGCCCTTGCTCAGGACATTGGCCTGCGCGATGTGGCGGGGTGCCCATGGATAGGTCGTGGCAGTTACCGCAGACCACGAGGATCTTGCGGCGGATCTTGGCCATGACCTTGGCCCATTCGGGCCGCGGCTGACCGGGCCGGCTGAGGTCGGCGATTGAGACCGCAGCCTATGCGTGCCGCCAGGACACGGTAGCGATCATCAGCGGCAGCGACCTGGTCAGCTGGACCGCAGCCCGGTCCGGCGCCTAGGCGGGTGATCATCGTCTGCGCTTGGTGCGGCGGGCTGGCCGGGGCCTGCCGGGCGTATGGCGCCGGCTGGGCCAGGGAAGCAGCGCGGTCAGGACCTCGGCGGCGGCGCGGATGGCGTCCACGCGGTCGTCCCTATGGGCGAGGCTGACCAGGGCGATGGCCACCATGGCGCCGATCACGAGGATGGCGATGAGGAGAATCGCCGCTAGCGGCGCGTCATGACCCATGGCCGTGGCGAGCAGCAGGCCAGCTGCCGGCTTAGCGGCTGCTCCTCGCCCTGCCCCTGGCGGGCTGGCGGGCTTGCGACTGTGCCGGGAGTGCCGGCGGGACTGGCCTGGGCAGCCCTGGCCGCGGCGCGCGGGAACCGTGGAGTGGTCGGCTGCCCGGGCCGGGTGAGAGCCAGGGCCCAGGTTTAGCGGCACGTCGGCGTCCACATTGGCGCAGGTGAGGGCGACAATGCTCGCATCGCGGTCTCCGTAAGGGCGGTTGTGGGGCGCAGGTGCCGGTGATACCAGAGACTGGCGCACAGCCTGGTGGCCCGTGGCGCCGGGGCGGAGCCTGTGGCCGCAGGCAGCGAAGGTGGCGGTTCCGGCCGAGCATGCGCCGCGGCGGCGCCGCCTTCGGGGTCACGTGGAGGGGATGGTGCAGGCCGGCGCGGTCCGCGTGCTAGCGGCGGCGCGGATTCGGGTGCGCTGCTGTGGTCATCTGACCAGAAATCGACGAGCTGATCGGCGGGCAGTGTGTGCAGGAGCGGTCGCTGGCCCAGGCGGCGGCCGGTGGTGATCATCCACTTGGCGGTGAGCGCGAGGCCGATTACCACATCGTCGGCTGTTTGCGGGCCATGCAGCTGGCTGTCGGCGCCCGGGCGGCCTGTGCCGTACGGCTGTCCGCTTGCGATCGGCGGGCCAGTGTGCTCCCGGGTGAGCATCGCGGACATGGCAGGCGATCTCCAGGATCTCGGAAAGGCGGCTCGGGGTTCCTTGCCTCTTGCCTGGAAATGGTGACGTATCGTTTGCTCTTTAGAGGCACTTCAGGAATTACAGAACTGATCCGAATGAGATCATCGGTAACGAGCATGCGCGCCGGGAGACGGCAGCAAAGAATAGCTGCCGTCTCCCGGCGCGCAATCCTTTATGGCTCAGCCTGGGCCGTCCCTTGTGACGGTGATCCCACCATGCGGGGCAGGGCTGGCCAGTCCGCATAATCAATTCTGCGCGGGCCGGCGGCCGGGGTTTCGCCGTCTAGGCCAAGCCCGGTCCTCAGGTGCGTGGCGGCTGCCCGGTCCTCCCCGTGCTTGACCAGTAACGCCGGGCGGCTTTGCCCGCGGTATCGGGCATGCCGCGGTCGGCGGCAAGGCTGTAGGCGAAGGCTGCCTCGAAGGAGCCGTTGTCTTCCGCGATCCGGGCGAGGCTGCGGGCGACGCGTGCGGCCTGGGAAGGCGGCAGGTCGCAGGGGTTGGCGTCCAGGAATTCGGTGGCCAGGGAGTGATCGGCAGCTATGGCCTGTAGCAGGAGGGCGACGGCTTTGTCGTGGTGGGCTGGGTCGGTCCCCAGGAGAATCGCTACCCGGTAAGTTGCATCTGGATCCCCTGCGTGTGCCGCCTCCAGCAGGATCAGGCCGTGGGGACCATGGCTTGCGACGAAAACCTGCTGGTCCGGGGATAGCCACACTTTGCATGGGCCGATATGCGGCTGCGGCGCGCTATCGCCTTCGTGTTGTGCTAGCTGCCTCGCCCACCAGGGCAAGCTGCTCGTTCCGGGATCGCGGCTGAGGAGGTGTCTTTCGTACGCATGCCGCTGACAGCACAAAACAAAACTGGCGACCCAGTCCAGGGGCGGCAGGCCCTTGCGCTTTCCCCCGAGTACCTCCGATATCGTGCTCACTGGCAGCGGCAAGAAGTGACATTTCGCGCCTAAGGCTGGCGGATACAGCCGCGGCAGTTCCTGCGAGGTGGCTGCTAACACTGCGTAGGACGGCCGGCCGGACTCTTCATGGCAGACCTTCAGTAGTGCGATGAACGCGTCTTTCCCCGTACCCTCCGGGCCTTTCCTGGTCATGGCCTGTTCGCCCAGCGCGGCGAGGGAGGATGGCTGCTGTTGCTCATGGCATACGGGTACCGCACCCTTACCCCCGCCGCCACCGCTGTGAGCGGATCGTTACTCAATGTACGGACTTTTTCGGATTTGTGCAGAACGGGCGTGTTGCGCAGAAAGCCCGAGGGGACCGATACGGGCGGGCCGCCATCAGTAGGCGGGGAGCGCGGACTGGGGGTGTCCTGGCGCTTTTCGTGGCGGTGCGGCGCGGGCGGTGGGGCCCGCCTGGCGGTATTCATGTGCCGCTGAGGATCTCGAAGAGGATCGCCCCGGGATGGCCGGCTTCTGCGGCCTGGATGGCCAGCAGGTCCAAGGTGTGCCGGTAGTACTCCGGCTCGGAAGGCTGGTCGCAATAATACCGTGCGGAAGTGAGCTGTTCGAGGTAGGCCACATCGGGGAGCTGGCGCTCGGGCAGGCGCAGTACCGTGACCGGGCCGCCGACTGCGGGGTGGCCGCCGAGGCGGAAGGGCACCACTTGGATGGTGACATGCGGCATGTCGGCGGCGATCAGATGGCGTAGCTGCGCGCGCATCACCTGCGCGCCTCCTATTGGCCGGCGCAGCGCAGCTTCGTCGATCACTGCCCACAGGTGGGGCGGCTCCCGCCTGTGCAGGACGTCCTGGCGGCGCATGCGCAGTTCCAGCCGCCGCTCGATTTCCCGCTGCGGGGCGTTGCGGCGGCCGAGTGCGAAGACGGCCCGGGCGTAGTCGGGGGTCTGCAGCAAGCCGGGGATGAACTGGACCTCGTAGCAGCGGATGATGCTGGCGGCCTGTTCCAGCCCGAGGTACTGCTCGAACCAGGGGGGTATCACATCCCGGTAGGGGTGCCACCATTCGGGGCTGTTGCCCCGGCGTGCTAACTCCAGCAGCATGACCCGCTCGGTCTGGTCGCTGACCCTGTACAGCGCGCACAAGCCGGCCACATCCCGCATCATGAAACCGGACCGGCCTTGCTCCAGGCGGGTGATCTCCGGGCCCGGTATCCCGATCGCCTGGCCGGCTTCGTCATGCGACAGCCCCCGGCGTTCCCGGATCCGGCGCAGTGTCCGGCCTGCGAGCAGCCGTGAGACCATCGGGCTGGCCTGCCCCGCGTCCAGGGCGCCGCCCCTCAGGTTGCCTGCCGCCGCGTACATGCCTGCTCCCTGCACAAAACGGGCCTATGCCTTATAAGGGTCCTAGCGTCTCATACGACCCAGAGGCCGGCGCCTGCGGGATACGCTGCCGTTACCGCCTGGTAGTCCCGCCCGATCATGGTTTCCTGCCTACCGCGCAGAACTGGTCCATCTCTTCGGGTTCCCCGAACGGGGTGGCCTCGGGCCGCCACCGGGTGCACGACACCAGGCCTGGTTCGATGAGTTCCAGACGGTCGAACAGCCGGGCGAGTTCGGCCGGGGTGCGGTGCCTGCCAGGCGGCGTGCCGTACTGGTTCCAGTAGCGGATGGCTGTGGCCATCTTCTCGCCGGTGACTTCCAGGGTGGGGTGGGCCACCGCCAGGTAGCTGCCCGAAGCCAGGGGGTCCAGCAGGCCGCCGATGATCTCATAGGCTTTGCTGTCGTCCAGGACGTGCCACAGCACGCCCAGCATCGTGATCGCGACCGGCTGGGTGAAATCCAGCGTCCGGGCGGCCCCGGCGAGGATGTCGGCCGGGTCGTTCATATCCGCGTGAATGTAATCGGTGACCCCCTCCGGGGTACTGGTCAGCAGCGCCCTGGCGTGCGCCAGCACCAGCGGGTCATTGTCCACATACACGATCCGGGACTCCGGTGCCACCCGCTGGGCCACCTCATGGGTATTGTCCGCCGTCGGCAGGCCGGTGCCGATATCCAGGAACTGGCGGATCCCCGCCTCACCAGCCAGGAACCGCACCACCCGCCCTAAGAACACGCGGTCCCCGCGCGCCTGGGTGACGATATCAGGCAGCATCTCAGCGATCCGGTCGCCAACCTCACGGTCGACCGGGTAGTTGTCCTTACCTCCCAGCCAGTAGTCCCAGACCCGCGCCGAATGCGACACCGTCGTGTCAATCAGAGGCGACGTCTCAAGGCCAGGCACAAAAGAATCTTCAGTCACGGTGAAACACCCTCTCCTGCACGTGTGTGACAACCAACCTAAACCCCCGGGCCAGCCCGCCAAAGACCGCGCCAGGGTCTTGCACCCTGGGCTTGCCTAAGGGGCGGTATCCGCGTGCTTGCAGCCGACGGCGCACCACATGGGCAGTGGGCGGTCCGGGTGGGCGCCCTCGGGCCCTGCATCGGGCCGCCATTGGGGCAGTTGCACCACGCCGGGCTCAACCAGGTCCAGACTGTCGAAGAACCGCGTGACCTCGGCCTGGGTGCGCAGGACGACGGACTCGCTCATCTGCTGGTTCAGGCGGTCGAACGTCTCTGTGAGCGCCTCACCATGAACATCACGGGCAAGGTGGGAGATCGCCAGGTAGCTGCCCGGCGCGAGGGCCTCGGCCAGCCGGGTCACGATCGCGTAGGGGTCCTGCGCGGCGGCGAAGAAGTGCAGGATGCCGAACAGCAGTACCGCGGCTGGCATGCTGAAGTCCAGCGTGCTCGCCGCCTTCCGTAGGACGGTCTCCGGGTCGCGAAGGTCCCCGTAGATGTAGTCGCAGGTCCCTTCGGGGGTACTCGTCAGCAGCTGGTGGGCGTGGGCGAGCACGATCGGGTCGTAGTCCACGTACACGATCCGGCACTCGGACGCGACCCGCTGGGCTACCTCATGGACGTTGTTCTCCCTCGGGATGCCGGTACCGATGTCCAGGAACTGGCGGATGCCTTCCTCGCCGGCCAGGTGGCGCACCACCCGGCCGAGAAGCGCCCGGTGCGCGCGGGCATCGGCGCGCACGCCGTCTAAGCCGCCGGGCCAGGCTGCGTACGCTCGCTCGGCTGCTTCCCGGTCGACGGCGAAGTTCGTCTTGCCGCCGAGGAGGTAGTCGTAGACCCGTGCGACGTGTGCAACGCTTGTGTCGATCTCGGGCCACCCGCCTGTTTCCAGGCCGGGGGCCATTTCGTTGTCTGCCACCGCATGCCTTCCTAGCCGCTGGTGATCTTCTCATTGTGCTGTACAGTCCAAATTCCTTGATCGTGCTGATTATCTAGCGGTGCGAGGAGCCAGGCAACCGCTTCGGTAGGCGGGCCTGCGGGCGTCACTAGTTCGTTATGGCCCCTTGCTCCCTTCTCTTCCCCGAACGATTCCGAACGAAGGAGCGGTGTGCCGTGCATGCCCCGGCGGATGCCCTCAGGGCCGGGCGCGTGCGCCTGCAGGGCCGCGCCCGGAAACCTGGCGCGGCCTGGTCGGCGGTGCGCCGTTATCCCGGATGCGCCACTGCCCTCGGCACCAGTAGGCTGAACAT
>WNFC01002661.1_pt1 | contig 19220 bp, 16 predicted proteins | sample 5400541 | NCBI WGS metagenome assembly WNFC01 (sample SAMN13153342, study PRJNA577476) | soil metagenome | isolation source: 120 cm saprolite under Douglas fir tree site 2 hole 2 replicate 1 | place: USA:California | collected 2015-04-18 | reverse complement strand
TCGCCATGGCCATCCTTCATCGTCCTGGGCTACTCATCGCCGATGAAGCCACCAGCGCCCTGGACACCATCACCCAGTCCGAGATCCTTCGTTTGTTTGCGCAACTCAACCGCGAACTCGGCATGGGCATCCTTTACATTTCCCATGATTTGCTTTCGGTCGCCGCGCTCTGTCATCGTATCGCCATTCTGAACGCCGGCGAAATCGTCGAGTGCGGCCCGCCGTCGCAAATCTTCGGCGCCCCCCGGCACGCCTACACACAAAAACTCGTCGCTGCCCTCCCGCGCCTGCCGGACTTCTCCTCACAAGCTTCCCAAAGAACCAGCCCAGCCGTGACTGAGCCACAAGTCGAGCCTGTTCTCAAAAACGTTCTAATTCCCCTGTAGTGACCACCTTCCGAGGCGGGCCGCGCTTTCTTCTCCCATCCACGCCACCACGATCCTTCGACAACGCATCTGACCAGTCACGAGTCACCAACCGCCTCCAGGCCCGGTACATTCCCAAGTTTACGAGCGCGGGGCGTCTTCCGCAGGCTTTGCTGTCGACCTCTGGCCGCCGGCGATGGGCACCATTCGACCCTGACGGATCAAATATTCAACGTTGCCCCAACGGATGCGATTCGAACCAAAGCTCGCCAGCCAGATCACGAAGTGGATTGCATCCCGCAGTGGCACCAGCCAAATCTTTCGGCGCAGAATTTCGTCTCCGACGCCCCAAATTCCTACCGTCCAGGCCATCGCAATTCGCAGGATCAAGTACGCCAGAAGATAGACGCCCGCGATCCATTTCACCGGCGCGACGAGCGCTGCAAGCAGACTCCAGGGAAGTCCTTGGGTAAACAATAGACCCACGTAAGATAGCGGCCTGCACAACCGCACCGTCCGTGCCCAGCGCACTTGATGGTCCCAGAAGCTGCGGAATGTCTGTGCAGGATACATCGTCCAGACGGGCTCGGGCGAGAGAACGATCTGGCCGCCCGCTTTGGCGATTCGGTTGCCCAGCTCATAGTCGTCTGCAAGAGTATCTGCAATGGCTTCAAACCCGCCCATCTTTCTAAGCCATTCCTTGGTCGTGGCGATGGAAGCTCCCAGTGCGAAAGAGATTCCTTCCATCCATGCCGCCATCAGCACTCCGGCGAAAAAATCGCTCGAAGCACCCACGGCTTCGATTTCCGCGCCGAGATTTTGCTCGGCTATGCCGCGGTAGAACGAGGTCACTGCCCCGGTCTTGCCGTCCGCGAGCGGCGCTACAACTTCGAGCAAGAAGCGTGGCCCCACGCGCACGTCGCCATCCGTCAACACGAGCACTTCGTTTTGCGCTTCGCGCGCGAGCCGCGCCAGCTTGTTTACTTTGCGGTTTGCACCCAGATGCTCAGCGCCTACGAGCAAGTGGATCCTCTGCCCGGGGAAATCAGCGCTGATTCTCTGGATCACCGGCAACGCCGGGTCGGCGTCGTCGTTCACCGCAAACAAAATCTCGTAGTCCGGGTATTCCTGGCGGCAAAAACTTGCGAAATTCTCGTAGGAGCCGAAGTCCACGCCGCGCACGGGTTTGAGTACGCTAACGGAAGGAGTGTAATTTGACAGGACTCGTGCGCGCGCCTGCCGGAAGAACCGCAACGCCGCTACTGTTGCGAGCGCATAGTAAACCAATGGAGCCGCTGCCAGCAGGAGCACTGCGTCACGCCACAGCGTGGAGTGCGCAATCATGCGGGTCTGCTCGTCATCGGCAAAAGTTTCGCACTCGATTCAATTCTCACGCCACTTTAAAGTTTGTCAGACAATGGGAAATTGACTTGAGATCTCTTGATCCAGCAAGAGCGGAGAATGCTCTTTCCACCAAGGCGAACTGCGGGTCGTGCTGCGCAAACCGCGAATTCACTCTCTCCTAGGTAATATTCTCAGAATTCGTAATGTTGGCGCTTAATCCTTGGCGAGCGCTATCTTTCACGAGGCTGGCGCTTGCCATTGGGAAGAGCAGGCCATTTTTTACCCGGTAGGCAAGACCGCGCCAGAGGATCCGTTCTGAAAAGAATCCACCCACCCAAGAGATGAAGCTGATGGCATCACGCAGTGGAACAAGCCACAGTTTTTTCCATGCCCCGGTATCACCCAAACCCCAAGTACCTGTCGTCCAAGCCAGCCCGAGACGCAAAACAAGGTACGCGATGAAGTGAGCCGCCGCAATTCCTCCCCATCCGGCTCGGGCTGCGAACGCCGCCGCCATCAGCGCCCAAGGCAATCCGTGGGTCAGCATCAGCCACCGGTATCCCGTGGGGCGCACATTCTTCAATCCGATCGACCAGCGGAGTTCGTGTCGAAAATATTGCCTGATCGTCTCTTGTGGAAACACCATCCAAACGGGCTTGCGCATCAATTCCACGCGATAGCCCCGACGCGCGATGCGGTTTCCCAACTCAAAGTCATCAGAATGATAATTCGCCATCGCTTCCCAGCCGCCAATCTCCGACAGGTGTCTCTTGGTTGTCGCCATCGTCCAGCCGAAAGCGAACTGCATCTTGTCCTCGAGCCTTCGCGCCACCAGCGCGCCCGGAGCGGAGTCCAAATACATTCCCAGTGCGTCTAGATCTGCAGCGATGCTGGCCGCGGTAATACCCCGGTAAAAACCGGTGACAGCGCCAACTCGGGAATCGGCAAACGGCGGCACAACTGCCCATAGGTAATCAGGATCGACGCGCACATCGCTGTCACTCATAACCACGAGATCATATTTCGCTTCTTGCACCAGCCGGCACAGGCTGTTCACTTTGCTGTTTGTTCCTATTCGCTCCGCACCCTTAATCAGCCGGATGGAGCATCGCGGAAAATCCGTCTGCAATCTTTCGATCACGGGCACCGCAGAGTCATCCGGCTCGGCCACGGCAAAAATGATTTCGTATTCCGGGTAGTCAAGCCGGCAATAGCTGGAGAAATTTTCGTATGCCTCGCGGTCCACGCCACGCACGGGCTTGAGAATGCTCACGGGTGGCGAATACGAAGATTTCAAGGGAAGAGATTTCCGCAGATCACGGAAATACCTGACAACGCAGTACAAAGACAGGAGGTAATAAGCCAGCGGCGCGGCCGCCAGGACAAGCGCGATCAAGTAGAGGGTATGTAACAGCATTCCGGTCGCCCTAAGTCCCATCGCGTGGCATAAACCGGTGCAGTGGGATCCCGTCCGTCACGCAGGAATTCTGATCTACAAACTTCCTTTTCGGGTCAGATGCCACCCTGTTTTGGTTGGTTGCCGCCGGCAAACCTGGAATCCCGTGCCGGCGCCAATCCGTCCCCTAGACGCTATCACTACTTGCCGATTTGTTGATGAACATTTAATCTGAGGCTGTTGCTCAACCCGCCGCAACCAGGGCAACACCCAAGCAAACCAGCACGACTCCCGCCCACCGCGCGGCGCTCACGTGCTCGCCAAGGATATATTTTGCGCCGAGCGTGCCGACAACATAGCTGAACGCCGATGCGGGAATCACGAAGCTGATAGGCTCCCAAGAAAGCAAAACCAGCAGCGAATAGAATGACAGGGCCATCAGCGGCACGCCAGCCCAGAACCATCCATTGCGCACGGCACGCCGCAGAAACTGAAGTAACGCCAGTGGCCGCATTCGGGCCGGCTCACCGGTCGCCTTCATTCCGTGCGTGATGGCGATCTCTCCGCCGGTGCTGCCCAGAATCAAGACCGCAAGTGCAAGTAGGACGCGCATCAAGCCACGGCCTCACTGGCCACTGCGGTCGTCCGTGGTTTCGTTTGCCCCACCAGCAGCACGCCCACGCAGATCAACACCACGCCGACCCAGCGCCGGGACGAAACCGACTCGTGTAAGAAAACAACCGCCAGCAACGTGAGCAAAGCATATCCAAACGCGCCTGCCGGCATCACGTAGCTGTAGTCCGCCCAGCTCAGCACGGTCATATAACTCAGCATGAAGCCGGTTAGAAAGAGAATTCCAACCCAAATGGTCCCGTTCGTGACCGTCAGCCGAAATGCTTGGGCCAGTCCCGGAGCCGTAAGTTCGACCGCGCCTATCTGCGACATCCCGCGCTTCAGCATTAGGTCGCCTGCATTGGCGCACGCCACCATTGCCAAGACCATGACCAGCGTCTTGATTCGCAGTCTTCTCTCGCTTGCCATTTGGTGGGTTCAGTCGTTCCCGGAAGCCGTGGACGTTCCGGGCACAGAAACCATGGCCTTGTCGAAATCGCCGCCCTTGCGAACCCATTTCAGGCGCTCGGCGCGCAGCTCCAGGAATTCCGTTGCTTCGTGGTACAGGCGCTTTCGCTCGTGGCTGTCCCAAAGCGCTTCTTTCACGATGCGCCACACTACCTTGGGGCGGAAGTAATACTCATCATAAAAGCGATTCACGCCCGCCATCATCTCCGCTTTCGACAGGTGCGGGTACTCGATGTGCGGCAATTGATGGCCGCCGGAATCTGCGAGCGCTTCGACCTTCAGGAAACCCTGTTGCGCCATGCTGTCGTGCAACTCCGTTCCCGGCATGGCGTGAGCCAGCGAAACCTGGATTGTCTCGCAATCCAGTTCCTTGGCGAACTCGATGGTCTTTTGAATCGTCTCCTTCGTCTCGCCAGGCAGGCCGATAATGAAGTCGCCGTGCACCTTGATCCCGACTTTGCGGCAGTTCTTCATGAAGGCGCGCCCCATTTCAACCGTTGCGCCCTTCTTGATGTTCTTCAGGATTTGCGCGTCGCCGGATTCGAAACCCACGATAAAGAGTCGCGCTCCGCCGTCCGCCATCGCTTTTACCGTTTCGTAGTCGCTGTGTACCCGCGCCGTCGAAGACCACTGGAACTTCAGCGGCTTGAATTTCGCGCAAAGATCCAGAACGCGGTCCTTGCGGATATTGAAGGTGTCATCGTCGAAGAAAATCTCTTTCATTTGTGGAAAGTATCCCAGCGCCTGCTTCACTTCCCGGGCCACGTTTTCCGTCGAACGCGTCCGCCAGGCGTGTCCCGAAATCGTCTGCGGCCACATGCAGAATGTGCAAAGGGCCGGACATCCGCGCGTCGTGTAGAACGACACATAGGGATGCAGGAGGAACGGCACGTTGTAGCGCTCGATTTCCAGGTCCCGCTTGTAAATGTCCGTGGCGAACGGCAATGCGTCCAGCTCTTCCGTATGGAGTTGCGGACGCTCGGCGTTGTGCACGATCTTGCCGTCCTTGCGATAGCTGACGCCCAGAATCCCGCTCAGCGGCTTCCCGTGCGCATATTCAACTACCGAATGATCGAACTCCCCGCGCGTTACAAAATCGATGTCCTCGCTGGCATTCAGCGTCTCATCGGGCTTGATGTGCCCGTGCGGCCCGACGAAAGCAATTTTCATGCTCGGGTTGGCTTCCTTGATTTTCCGGATGAGCTTGACGTCGCTCCCCAACCCAACCGTTGACGTAAACAGGACCAGAAATTCGTAGTCTTTGCAGATTTGGATCGTCTGTTGCCAGTTGACTTTGTGAGGAGATGCGTCAAGCAGTCTGCTGCCGGGGATCATTCCCGCGGGATACGTCAGCCAAACCGGGTACCAGTAGGATTCAATCTCGCGTGTTGCAGGCCAGCGCGAGCTCGCGCCACCGTCGAAGTTTTCAAAGCTCGGCGGATTCAACAGCAATGTCTTCATTACATCCGGCATTCTTCACCCTCAGCCTTCGCGTTCAAATCTTGGCCGTTTCGAATCTTTGGCACTTTCGTCTGTTTGTAATAGAGAAGGGCCGCGCATAGGCGCGGGGCTTGGGCCCCATCTATAGATAGTAGTTTACCTGACTTCGTTGCATGTCCCCAAATCTTTCTGTCATTGAGTGTTAACTGGGGCGAATATCTATCTCTTAAGGGATCAATTGCGAGCCCCAAGGATCTCGTCCACAGATAATGAAAGCAAGTCCCAAATGCGCTCCACCCAATCCAAGTGTTCCGGCTTCATAAGCACGGAGCGCAGGCAGGTGATGGTCTCACAGTCGCGCTTCATCCGTCCCAGATTAGCTTCCCAAAAGCGAATCGGCAATTCCGCCACTGCCAGGTGCAGATCGTGCTTCGCTGCAGCTTCGAATATCTTGCGGCTTAGGATAGAAGCCTCGCTGACGCTCGAGACTTTCGGCGCAAATACGATTATGTCCAGTTCCGGTGCAAAGGCCGTCACAAATCGCGCGTCCGCGCGAAGCTTTTCGAAAAGCGTGAGCGCTGCCTTCCTTCCTCGTTCCAATCCGCTGGCAAATTCGCCTGACTTTTTTAGCGGTAGCAATCTCTGAGTGGCCCACAAGGCTGCCGCAGCCGCCCCCGGACGGGAACATTCCAGGCTGATCTCGCCCAGGTGCAGCTCCGCAGAGCTGAAATAGGTATAGGGCGAATCATGCCTGTACAGTCGGCCGACTTCCGGGTCGCGAAAGAGCACGCAGCCGCAGCCGTAGGGTTGTAAGCCATGCTTGTGCGGATCGATCACAATGGAGTCCGCTTCTCCGATCCTTGCAAAGGCCCCCTCGGCATCTTCCCCGAGATTTTCCGTGAGCACGAAATAGCCCCCATATGCCGCATCCGCATGTACTCGGATTCCTTGTTTTTCGCGAACCGCGAGGATTTCCGGGAGTGGATCCACCGAACCAGTCGCCGTGGTACCCATTGTTGTGACGACTGTCCCCACGTCGCCGCGCTCCACCCGCTTCGCAAGCGCATTCGCGTTCATCCGGCCCAGCGTATCGCACGGAACCGTTTCGAATGGCAATTGCAGAACACCGCTGATCCGCCGGTGTGTATAGTGGGCTTGCTCGCTGGCGAGAATTTTCTTTCCCGGATGTAATTGACCCGCAACCCACAGGGCCTCGAGATTCGCCATCGTTCCGCCGCCACACAAGTGGCCAAGAAAATCTCGCCAACCGTACATGCCAGCGATCTCGGCGACCGCTTCCTTTTCCATTGCCGACGTCGCCCGCCCGCCATCCAGCGCGTGATTATTCGGATTGATCCACATGGCCAGTGCATAGGCTAGCCTGGCTACTGGGTGCGGCGGCTTCAGCATCTGTCCCGCATACAACGGATGAAAATAAGGATAGTTATCTTGCAACCGCTCTGCGGTCGCGTTGAGAGTGTCCGCAAGCCGCTCGGTCCCCGGCGCCTTACTCTCGTGCACTGGCAATTCGGAATAGCTGGCGTCTAGCCTCTTGATGGCTTCCCAAAATGCTGGCAATCCTTCCTGATCGAGCATTACCAGTCACCTGTCACCACTCCTTCTCATTGCCACACCTTATCCAATTGCCCCGCCGTCTTCAGCAATTCTAGCTGCGCCTGCTGCTTTTGGAAATTTGCGTCCAGATACGCCATCCACTTTTCGTTCTCTTCGAGCCTGGCCTTCTCGACCTCGCGCAGATTCAATTTTCCTTCGGCGAACTGCGCCTGTTGCACCGCAACGTTTTGTTGCGCAAGCTGCAATTCCAGCCGCGCCACCTCTTTCGCGGCCTCTCTCGCGCGCACGCGCCGCGTCTTCTGCCTGACGTCCGCGCTCAATTCGGTCCTCTTGTTCGCCAGATTGACCTTGGCCGCCTCCATGTTAATCCGTGCCAATCCTATCGCCGCTTTCGTTTGCGCGCTGAAAATCGGCACGTGCATGTCGATTCCCGCGTTGTAATTGTTCCGTTGAAAAGTCGTGAAAAATTGGGAGTAATTGTTGAACTTTCCCAGCACGCTGTAGATACTGACGAGTTCCAGCGTCGGCCAATAGCCCCGCCTTTCACCCTTCAGCCGAAACTCTTTCGCGCGGAGGTCGGACTCCGCGAGCTGCAAGCCGGGGTTGTGGGTTATCGCCATCGCCACGAGGTTGTCTCCCGCCTGCTCGGCTTCCCCCGGCAACTCCTCGGGTGTGACCTCAATGGATTGCGCCTCCGGAAATCCGAGCTGGTATCTCAGAAAAACTTCCAGCTCATCTTCCCTGCCCTCCAGTTGCAAAATTCGCTGAATCACCTGCGCCTTCGTCAGTTGTGCCTTCGTCACTTCTACCGGCAGTTCGTAGCCTTCCCCCTGCCGCTCCTGCGTCACCTGCAGAATCTTCTCCGCGCTTTCCTGTTCCTTGCGCAATAGCTCAAGGGAATGCCGCACCTTCCCCAATTCCAGATAGGCCATCGCCGTTCGAGTGATAACGCTGTTCTTCACATCCTCTAGCAAAATCTTCTGCGCTTTGGCTTGCTCCTGCGTCTCTTTCGCCTGGCCCCGCAACGGTTCATTGAAAACCTGTTCCGTGTAGGACACGTTGAAGATCGATGGCGCGCGTCCGCCCGGCGTTTCCGGTATGCCGTACGTGTACCCCGCGCCGGAGCCCGCGTAGAGATTGGGCATGAATTGCGCCTTGGTAATCTGCGCGGCGCGATCCGCAACGCTCGCTTGAATCTTAGCCACTTGAATCTCTTTGCTGTTCTGCAGCGCCAGCTCGATCGCGCTCTTCAGCGTCAGCGCCACCGGCTCTTGATCTTTGGGCGCCTCCCGCGCCGCGGGCTGGCTAGCATTCGGCACGGACGGCTCTTGCCCGCCCGCAACGCTGCCGCACAGCACCAGCAACGTTGTCATCCCTGCAACACGCCCCAGTAATTGCATTTTCATGCTCCTTCTTCGCCGAAACTCATTCTGCCGAAAAACAAAGAGGGCTGCCATCGGCGCCCTCTGGTTCACTTTCCATGCCTATTGCCTGCCGCCTGTCCCCAGTCTTCACTCATATCTCAGTGACTCTACCGGTTGCAGGCTCGCCGCCTGATTCGCCGGCAAATACCCGAAGAACAGTCCAGTTGAGCACGACACCACGAAGGCAATCACCACGCTAAGACTCGACACCGGAACCCGCAGATTTCCCGGCAAAAAAGATTGGATTGCCACCGGCACGGCGATTCCAATCAAGATTCCGATAACCGCGCCTCCTCCGCTGATCAAGAAGGATTCGATCAAAAACTGGTACAGAATTTCCCGCCGCGCTGCTCCTATCGCCTTGCGAATCCCGATCTCTCTTGTCCGCTCGGTCACCGTCACGAGCATGATGTTCATGATCCCTACCCCGCTGATCACCAGTGCGATGAACGCAATGATAATCAGAACGATCGTTAGTGCGAGCGAGATATTCCTCGCCGCGTTCAGTATTGCTGTCAGCGTTAGCACCTTGTATTCCGCTTCCGAGGGATGCCGGGCTCGCAACAGTTGGCCCACTTGCCGCTCGACGGATGGTACGTCTTCCGCACGCGCCGCCTGCGCATCCAGCAAACGTACCACTTCTATGCCCGTGTAATACTTCATGAGCGTGAAGGGAAGGATGACTGAGTTTTCCTGAATGTCGGAAAGGCCGAACGTCTCGACGCGTTCACGAAAAACCCCGATCACCGTAAACGTCAACTCTCCCATGCGTATCGGTCTCCCGATTGGATTCTCTTGTCCAAATATCCGATCAGCCAGCTGTGTGGTGATCAAGCAGACTTTGCTGCGCATCTCCATGTCCCCGGCATCGAGATAGCGTCCGCGCAAAACAAGTAGCCGCCGAATTGCCTGGTATCCCCCCGTCACTCCGACCAGATTCACCGGACGCTCCACACCGTCGACAACCACGGTCATTGGCAGTTCTCGCGTTCCAGCCACTTCAATGACATTAGGGATGGCTCTTACCGCTTCCAGATCTTCCAGTGTCATTTCATAACTGAGGGGCTGCGGCTTGTCCGGCCGTTGGACCAGCTCCACCTGGATCAGGTTGGAGCCGACGGCCTCGATCTGCGAAAGCACGAATTTCCTGCTGGTCAGAGCTACGGTAACTACCAGAACGATGGAAGCGCTTCCGATTATGACGCCGAGCGAAGTCAGGATCGCGCGCAATTTATTCGCTCGCAGCGCGTCGATCGCCACTGATAATGTTTCGCGGATGTGCATCATTGACCTTTGACCGGAATTCTCCGGCGGCGGCCGCCACTAGCCTTTCTTCAGCCGCTTCAGCGCTTCCTGCGCCATTTTGTTTTTTGGGTCCAATTTCGCCGCGCTTTCAAATTCCTTCGCGGCCTCTTCCATCTGGTTCTGATCTTCAAAGAGGCGCCCTATCCACGCGTGTGCCGTGGCCGGACGCGGATATCCCGATCGCGTCGGCGCCTTATCCGCATATTCTTTCATCAATCGTTCGGCTTCCTCCGGGTTCTCCCTCTTCAAGACTAGCGCAACACCCCTGTAAAACTTCCCTCTCGCGTCGCCGGGCGCCACGCGCTCTCCGGTGTCCGCTACCTCCAGCAGCCGCTCCGGCTGGCTGCGTTTGATTGCATAGTCACCGATGTCATAGATCAGCTCCGCTGATTTTGGATTGCTCTCCAGTGCTTCTCTAAATTCCTCGTCCGCCGCGGCGAACTCTTTCTTCTGCCGCCGGCAATTCCCCGCCGCATAATGCCCTTCGGCGGCATCCATCTCCGCCAGTTGCTTGATCTGCGGCAACGCCTTATCTTCGCCGCCACCCACAATGCCTGGAGCGCTGCAATCGAATTCAATCAGCGCCTGCCGCGCCGAATAATTCCTTGTGTCAAGTTGCACCGCCGTTTCGAATTCTTTGCGCGTTTTCTTCGCGAGCGATATCGCCGAAAACCAGCTCGCGTGACCGGCCTTTTCTCCGTACGCTCTCCCTAGCCACTCATGATAGATCGAATTCTGCGCGTCGATGGCCACCGCCCTCTCCGCGCTCTTGATTGCCGGGTCATGTTGTTGCAGCTCCAGGTAACTCTTCGCCAGCAGTAATTGCACGTCGCCATTTTGCGGATCATTGGCCGCCGCCGCCTGCAACGTTTGTATCGCTTTGGCATAATCACTGGCTTCATAAGCACGCCGTCCTGCTTCGAGACCCGCTTCCTGCTTGAGGTTTGTCGCCGCCATCGCCGTGCTCGCGATGAACAAAACCGCAAGCGGCCATTTCCTCCCGCTAACCATTCCATCGTCTCCGGAAAACCACAACTTCCGTGGTAACTACGATCACGGTCATTCCGTCGCGAAAATCAACGTCCCCCGGAAGCGCCACAAGTTCTCCCTCTTGCAGGCCGCTCACCACTTCGTAGTTCGTGGCGTCCGCAATGCCCACGTGAATCTCTCGTTTTTCGAGCGTGGATTTGCCCACGCCTAGTTGGCTCCTTTTCACCACAAAGACGTAGCGCCTGCCGCCGTCCGCTTCCACCGCGCCCCGCGGTACCGACAACACGCCGATCCGTTCTCGAGAGTTGATGCGCACGTTCACGTTGACATTCGGGAGCAACTCTAGATTGTCGTTGTTCACTGCGCAAAGTAACTCACCCACGCTGCGGTTCTGGTGGGGCACCACTTGTTTGGGGACAGTCTCTGTCTTTCCTGCCCACGTCTTGCTTGGCAGGGCATCCCAGGTGATTTTTACCGGCTGGTTCGCTTCAAGCGCACCCAGTTCCGGCTCGTCAATGAACGCTCGCACTCGCACTTTGTGCAGGTCCGCCATCTCGGCCAACAGATCACCCACCTTCACGTAGTCCCCTGCCTTCAACGGTGTGGATTCCGCGCTTCTTCCCAGCGAATAGAGCGTTCCGTCCGCTGGCGCCGTGATCCGGCCCTGCCGCACCTTGTCCTCGAGCGCGGCCACTTCGTCCTGAATCTGCTGCACGCGCAGCACTGTCTGGATAGCGTCCAGCCTCACGCCCCGCTCAAACTCCTGCTTGGCCGCCAACCATCTGGTTACCTCGGCTTGCGCCTTGATCAGCGAAAGGTCGTTCGCCGCAAGCTCATCCTGCGTCGCCGCTTGCTGCGCGATGAGCCGCTGCAGCACATCGTTGTTCTTCTGCAGCCGGTCGCGTTCCGCCTGAGCTTTCGCCAGGTCGCCAGTGACCCTGGCTGCTTCATCAACTTTTCCTCCTGCCTTTGCGGACCGCAAGTCGTCCTCCGCCTTCAGGAGTTTCGCCTTCCCTTCCGCAAGCCGCGCCGCTGCATCCTTGACGTCCAGTTCCAGCAGCAGTTGCCCCTTCTTCACGGGCTGCCCTTCGTGCACGCTCACCTTCTGCACAAACGTATCCAGTTGCGCCCGCATCACGTAAGGCGAGATGGGCTCGACCTTTCCGTTGCTGCTGATGGACGAGACCAGGTTTTCGCGCATCGGCGTCACCGCCGAAATCTTGGGCACCGGCTTTCGCCCGCTTACCTTCACCCCAGCGTACGCCAGCACTCCCGCCAGCAGCAGGTAGAGCAAGATTCGGTTTCGCAGCCTGCGATCCATTTCTTCCTATTCTGCGCGGCCCCGCACTCCGCAAGGCGCAAGGACACATCCCTCAGGCGCAGCGTTTGTCTTACTTGTCCGTGGCTTGCTTGACCCCTGTCAGGTAGGCGCCAAGTCATTTCATTCTAGCAAGAGCAGCGCGGCTTTCTCTAAATTCCTTGCCGGCGTTGTTTACTCTGCGTCTGCGCCCTGCTCTCTTAAATCATTCTGCCGACCTCGCATCTCTCACCTCTAACGGATGCGTCTTTTGTATCCTAGGGATGCCGTTGCCTGCCTATGGACGCATGCCCTCGTCGTGCTAAAATCCTGCTATGTCAGCTGAGAGCATCCCTAACAAGACCGCCGCTCCTCCTTCGGGCGGCTTGCCCAAATCGCCCCAGCCCGCTGCCGTCATTAGTCCCGTCATCCATCGCGTCTGCATCCAGTGCAATAACATGTTCCGCGTCACTCCCGACCGATTTGATGCTAAGCAGTGCCCCACTTGTCACAAAGGCTGAATTCCCTCTGCGAATGGTGTTTCCCTCGCCCACCGGTTTCAGCATCCATTGGCATTGTTCCTCTATTCCCTAATCCCTCGCTGTAACATTTCCCCCGCCGCCGCGTAGTACACTCTGAACGCTCTTTGCCCTGTCTTACGAACTTCCAACTAGGGGTCCCTCGATGATTGAAGCTCGTGGCCTGTCCAAGCGCTTCCAGGACAAGAAGCGCGGTGAAATCCGCGCTGTCGATAACGTCAGCTTTACCTGCCAACCCGGCAAGATTTACGGTCTCCTCGGCGCTAACGGCGCCGGTAAAACCACCACTCTTCGCATGCTCGCCACCATCCTCGAGCCCACCGACGGCACCGCCCTCGTCTGCGGCCATGACGTCGTCGAGCACCCGGAAAAAGTCCGTGCCAATGTCGGCTTCCTTTCCACCGCCACAGCTCTCTATCGCAGGCTTACTGCTCAGGAATTTGTCGAATACTTTGGCCGCCTCAACGGTTTAGACGAAGCTACCCTGAAAAAGCGTGTCGACGACATCTTTAATCGCCTGGACATGAATGGTTTCCGCGACCGCCGCTGCGACAAGCTCTCCACCGGCATGCAGCAGAAAACTTCCATCGCCCGCACGCTCGTTCACGATCCCCCGGTGATGATTTTCGACGAGCCTACCGGCGGCCTCGACGTTATGACTGCCCGCACCATCACCGCTTTCATCCGCGAGTGCCGCGACAACGGAAAAACCGTCATCTTCTCCACCCACATCATGAGCGAAGTCGAAAAGCTCTGCGACATCATCGGTATCATCCACTCCGGCAAACTCCTCGCCGAAGGCACCCTCGCGCAACTCCGCGACAAGTTTTCCGAGCACGACCTCGAGGAAATCTTCGTCAAAGTCGTCACGCCCCACTACGTCGCCGAGGAGGCCAACTGATATGTCCCTGCGCAACGTCGGCATCGTCTACAGAAAAGAACTCACCGAAGCTCTCCGCGACCGCCGCACCCTCATCTCTACGATACTTGTGCCTCTCTTGCTTTTCCCCGTTCTTAGTGTTGGCTTTGGCTCGCTCGCTGTAGCTCTCGTCGGCAAGGCCAAGGAAGAGACTCCCAAAGTCGTGCTTCGCGGTGGCCAGGATTCTCCCGTTGTTGTCGAAGGCCTCAAGAAGCTCGACAAAATCGAAATTGTTCCGGAGACGCCCAATTGGAAAGACCAGATCATCAACAAGGAAATCCGCGCAGCCATCGAAATCCCCGCTGGCTTTCAGGCTGACGTCGCGCAGCAGAAATCAGACACCGTCAACATCTACAATTACGAGGGCGAATTGAAGTCTGAATTTGCCACCGACAAAATTGAAAAGTACATGAAGGACTACCGCGACAAAGTTGTGAACGAACGTTTGGCAGCCAAGAACCTGCCGGACACCGTCCTGAAGCCCTTTGAAGTGAAGCGCGAGAATGTTGCCCCGCCCGAAAAAGTCAGCGGCGCCGCTTTCGGCGGGATCATCGGCTACATGGTCATCCTTCTCTGCATGACCGGCGCGATGTATCCCGCCATGGACCTGACGGCCGGTGAAAAAGAGCGCGGCACCATGGAAACCATCCTTTCCAGTCCCATCCCCCGCATGCATCTCGTTCTTGGCAAATTTTTCCTCATCCTGACGGCGGCTCTTGGCACTGCCGCTCTCTCCGTGTTCTCCATGGGCGTTTCTTTCTCCGTCTTGAGTCACTACACCGGACAAACTGCCGGCGGGCGCGCAGCTGCCGCCGGTTTTCTCCTCAAACTCGGACCCAAGACGGTCATATCCGTTTTCCTCATGGCTCTCCCCGTCGCCGTCCTATTCTCCGCTACGCTTATGACCATCGCACTCTTCGCCAAGACCTACAAAGAGGCTCAGAGTTATCTGACGCCGATGACCTTTGTCGTCATCATTCCCGCTGTCGCAGCCATGCTTCCCGGCGTGGAGCTCACTCCCAAGCTTTCGCTCATCCCCATCCTCAATGTAAGCCTTCTCTGCAAAGAACTCGTAGCTGGCACCTATCACTGGAACTTCATCGCCATCATCTTTTCCTCCACGTGCGTCTACGCCGCCGTCGCCCTCTTCCTCGCCATCAAAATGTTCCAGCGCGAGTCCGTCCTCTTCCGTTCCTGATCTCCCTCCTCTTTCTTGTGGGGTCGCGCTCGTACGCCACTGCACTTCGGCTTGCTAGCACAGCCGCTCCTGGCTGTGCGCTTCTCTTACCTTTTCCGTTTCATTTCGCCAGAAGAATCGCCGTTATGCCAATCTAGGCACATCTATCCTTGCCTCTATCCGCGGGCACCAAAAGAGCGCACACTTGTTCCGAGGTTAAACCCATGGTTGCTACTGCCGGTGTTTGGAAGAAGAAACGCGACGATTTGAAAACTAAAAGGAACTCTTTATTCGAGATCTACGCGAAGGACCCGCAAAACTTTCACCTCGCCCGGGAAATTAAGGCGCTCGACGACGAGATTGCCGACTGCACCCAGCACTTGGAACAAGAAAGACGATCGGAGCGTGCTGCTTCATCCGCCAACAGGCTCGTCACAACTCCAAAATAAGAGCTGTCGCGGCAATCCCCCGCATCTACGAGCCTAACTTGTCTTCAGCCCCATTGCTGTCCCAGCTCGTGGCCGCGCTCGAAGTATCTTCGCCTCTCCTACAACAGCGGCCCAGGCCTCTTTACGTAACTCTCCGCCACTGCGTCCGCCGTCCGATACGTCAACGCCAAAATAGTGGGGGTCGGGTTCGCCCCGCCTGCCGTTGGAAACAACGATGCACCCAAAACAAAAAGGTTTGCCGCCTGCCAATGCTGCCCATAGGTATTCACCACGGAACTCTCCGGCGACGAACCAAGAATCGTGCCTCCCTGTACGTGTGTCGACTGATAACGCCGGGCATCGTAATTTCGCAATCCTGGGAAAGCATTCACTTCTGTTGCCCCCATGGCGCGCGCGATTTCCACCGCTTTCTTCGTTAGGAACTCCGCCATCTTCCTTTCGTTTTCCCTCCAATTCAGCGTCAGCCGCAGCAGCGCGTCCCCATGGCGATCCTTGTACGTCGGATCGAGGTCCATGTAATTCCCTTTGTAAGCGAGATGCTCTCCGGAAACTACGATGCGGCCTGTCCTGTCAAAATACTCGACCGCCGCCTTCTTCCACCTCGAGCCCCATCGCGCCCCAACCCGCTGTGGCACTTCTCCAAACTCACCGATGGGATGCGCTCCGGTGTTTCGCGCTTCCAGCAGACCTCCGCGCAAGAAGCCCAGTTGGCTGTGATCGAAATTATCTCCGTCAAAGTCGCTCATCAGCATGCCGGAAGCGCCGGAGCCCATGAACCGGTTCAGCGGCTTTTCGAAAAATGCTGTGGCCGCGGCAAAACTCACCTGGTGTGTCAGGTTCCTCCCCAGCGCGCCTTTCCCCGTGCCGGGATCATACGGCTCTCCGATTCCCGACAATAGCAGCAGCCGCGTGTTGTTTAGCGTCCAGGAAGCCAGGAACACGATCTCTGCCGGCTGAAAAATCTCGTTTCCCGCCGCATCGATGTACGTGACCCCGAGTACTCTTGATTCTCTTCCCGCCCCGTCGTGCGCGATGCGCCTCACCCACGCGCCCTTGCGAATCGCCACGTTTTTCTTCTTCTCGATCACCGGCAGCAGTACATTTGTCGGCTGAGCCTTCGCTCCAATCATGCATCCGAACCGTTCGCAGTAACCGCAATAGACGCACGCCGGCCGGGAGATTCCGTCGGGATTCGTATACGCCTGGCTCGTCGTCGCGGCTGGCACGGGGTAAGGGTGATAGCCCAGCGACTTTGCGGCATCCCGGAACATCGCCGAGAAATACGGCTGCTTCGTGGGAGGCGTCGGATATTCCTCGCTCCGCCGGCCCTCGAACGGATTTCCGCCTTCCACCTTCTGCCCTCGCAGGTTGCCGGCCTTCCCGGAAAGCCCCAGCAAGCGGTCCATGCGCGTGTAATACGGCTCTAATTCGTCGTACGTGATGCCCCAGTCCTGGACCGCGTGATCCTCCGGCAACCGATTGGCGCCATACTTTTCCTTCGTGCGTGAAAACAACTCGAAGAAATCGGGCAGGTTTCTCGGACACTGCCCGTTCCAGTGCTCGCCCGCTCCGCCTACGCCTGAACCCGGAAGAAAGGATGCGTATCGGCGCAGCGGAAGCGCTCTCCCGCGCGCGTCGTGCCGTAACGTGACCGTTTCCTGCGCCGCGTCCTGCATCATTCGCAGCCGGATCGCGTAGTCCAGTTCGTCCATATCATCTGCGTATTTCTCCGTGCTGCGCGGCACTCCCCGCTCCAGCACCACGATCGAAAGCGCCGTCCGCGTGCCCAGTTCCTTGGCCATGAGCAAGCCTGTCCATCCGCCTCCCACGATCACTACGTCGGCCTTCCGCAGCGTCTTCATTTCTCGTCCTCGCCCGCCTCCACGGAGTGGCCGCTCACCTCGCGCAAGCTCGCCGGTTTGGGACGGAACACTTGTCCGTAATACTTTTCGATTTCGTCGTAGTTATTCAGGCGCGGCCCGGGAAACCCGATTAGTTGCCAGCCCACCATGTCCGCGTTTCCTCCATGAATGGGATCGCAGAACATGCCTTCGATCGTGTGCTGGCGCAGCAGAGAGAAGAAAACAGAGGTCTCGATTTTTTCCAGGGCGGCGTCCTGATCATCGGCGCTCAGATGATCGAACCCTCTCAGCGCCTTCAATCCCTCCCGATAAATTTCGCGCGGCGTGGCTTTGCCCTGATATCCAAATTCCGGTGGCGCATCCTCAAAAGGACTTTGCGTATAGCGGTAGCGGTCGCTTCCGTACGGCCCGGCAAGCTGCCGGTCGATGTAGATAATGACGCCGGCCTCTTTCGCTCCCGGACCGCTGTCATCGCTCGGAAAAATACGGGAAACTGCGGCAGCAACGAGCAGCGACTCCGCCTCATCGAAAAACCGCAGGGGAATGCGTAAAATTTTGTCTTTGTTTTTTTCGTCCGGCCTGAGAAGGGAAACTTTCCGGTCCAGCGAGTAAACCAGGACGCCACCCAAAGTAGCGCACGAAAGTGTCAGGAAGTGACGCCGCCGCATTGCCGCCGATGGTACCAGAACCCTGTTTTCCCATGCCATCTTTCCACGCACGTGTTTTCCGTGTATGCTCTCTGCATATTCCCGCCTCATCTAGGAGCCAAAAAATTGTCTACCAGCCCAGTGGTGCCCCAGCGCCTTGTGTGGCCGCGCCCAAAATATATTTTGTTCGCTGTCATCGGCGTCATGCTCGCCTACGTTCTTCGCCATAACGAGCATTTCCTCATTGATGCCAAGGATCCGGAATGGCCGCACATCCATCCCTTCAGATGGTGGCTCTTGCCGCACGGCTTGATGGGCGCCTGCGCCCTCTTGCTCGGGCCCATGCAGTTCTCGGAACGCCTCCGCCGCCGCTTCACTAAGCTTCATCGCGTCGTCGGACGCTTCTATGTCGCCGGAGTGTTCGTCGCGGCTCCCCTCGGGTTTTACATTCAGCACTTCGAAGAACGCATGGGCGGCGCCCGTTCCTTCAGCGTTGCCGCCGCCGTGGATGCCATTTTGTGGATGCTCACCACCGGCATCGCCTTGGCCTTCATTCTCAACGGTAAAGTCCAGCAGCATCGCCAATGGATGACCCGCAGCTTTGCGGTTGCTTTGGTCTTTCTTGAAGTGCGCGTAGTCCTCGGCGTCACCGGATTGGAAAAGCTCGGCGGTGCCTTCGACGAAACCGTCGTCTGGGGTTGCGTCGCCTTCTCCCTGCTTTTCGCCGACGTCGTCCTGCAATTGCAGGAGCTCCTTCGCACCCGCCCAGCTCCTGCCAGAGCTCAGGCCGCTGCGGTAGCGTCTACCCCTTCACCCGTCCTCGCCGGCGACTAAAATCGCCTGGCGCACCTCTCACTAGCTCCGCCGCCCGTCCGCGCGGCCATCTCGCTTGCGAATGATGGGAACGTCAACGATTGCGCGAACGAGAGCGCTCGGATTCACGTATCTTTGGATAGGACCTATGCGCCGCCGCCTGATCCGCATCGCCTTGATTTTGTTGCTCTTCCCGCCGCTCCTGGCAGCTGTAGCCGGATGGCTCTCCGGCCCCGCATTTCTCCATCCCATTCGCCGCGAGTTGACGCCCGATCTGATTCGTGAGGCCGACGCCTCCTTCGCGGTCACAGGTTCAACGCGCGAGGATTTCGACGTGCGCGCACCGGACGGAGTGCTTCTCCGAGGCTGGAAGGTCCGCCCGAAAAATCCCAACGGGAGCTGGGTCCTCTTGTTCCACGGCGTCGCCGACAACCGCATCGGAGTCGTCCGCCAGTCGGAATTTCTCCTGCGCGCCGGCTACGGCGTGGTCATGATGGACGCCCGCGCCCACGGCGCCAGCGGCGGCCCCATCGCCACCTACGGCTGGCTCGAACGCAACGACACCCGCGCCAACATCGACGCCCTTCTCTCCGATTCA
>WNFC01018732.1_pt1 | contig 19224 bp, 25 predicted proteins | sample 5400541 | NCBI WGS metagenome assembly WNFC01 (sample SAMN13153342, study PRJNA577476) | soil metagenome | isolation source: 120 cm saprolite under Douglas fir tree site 2 hole 2 replicate 1 | place: USA:California | collected 2015-04-18 | reverse complement strand
GAATATAAACTTTTCTTACAATAATATATATTACAAATTTATATTAAGTATATATTATTATAATTTCATTTTGTGATATAAATCTATTCTATTAACATAATAATACTTTGTTTCAATTTTTTTGTGATAAAAATTGTAAGAAATCATTGCCTTCTGTTATCAAACATATTAAAGTTTTGTTAGCATCATAAGGTAGCTTTCCAACCAGTGTGTACTACAGTACGTAGTAACACTATGATATATGCTATACGCAACCTTCCCATTCATCGCTTTGATAATGCCGACGCAATACACTTTATGTCCTTCTCCAATATATTCCAAGACCACTTTTTTTAAATACACGAGATCTCGTCAACAAGTCGTTTATTCGTTCTCCAACTTCTCCGAGTCCTTCCAAAGACGCCACCGCACGAATACGAATATCCGTCACAGAAAGACAGCCAGCCCCGGATCTAATTCATGCAATGTCGACTTAGGTGTTTTTACAGTCGGGCTATGGGTACAGGCGTCACCGAAAGGAGCGTGCCGACAAACCTCGAGCACCTCAGGCTGGCGGACGCAGAATCAACATCTATTACATCATGCAACGGATCAGCTGGAAAGTATCCGACAAGCACCTAACATGAATAGTCTTGCACGCTCTGGGTACGAACGACATGAAGATAGATCGATAATCCGACAGCGTTGAGATGACTCGGTATTGCACGCGGTTATCTACTTCTCCAACCGTGGATGCGAAGGGGAAACCGGACAGACGCGATACCATCAGTGAGCCCGTGAGGGAATCTTTCTCAGATGACGTCTTCTACCTTGTTTTTCGTTGTCTTGACATTCCTCACCATCAAAAAGAAAGATCCTAGACGATAAGTCATGCGCTTCTAGAGTCACTGGCTCGAGTGCGATCGCTACTAGGCCAGACCGCAAGACGCATTGGTAAGGATGGCGAGAGAATCTGCACCAATACGGCGTGGTGTAGTGCCATCAAACAGGAGGTTGGACGGTCCGAGATGCCGAACCGAGCGTGTCATGATGAGGGTCCTTGGGGCAGTGTTCAGAAGGGAATATAGAAAGCGGCTATCAACTGCGTAGCCCTACATGGATGGGGCGCACAGGGTGACCTGTGTATAGACTTGCTGATAGTCACACGACGGGCCACTGGCACAAAGTCGTACTTTCCCACGATGTGTACGGAGTTGCCGACGAGGTGGCTTGCCAAGTTATAGGGAAGTAATTTATCACCAAGATAAGATAGGACCTACTAGCCAAGACAGATAAGTTGTTTGGGGCGAGATGTTAAGTCGAAATATAAGGTTCTATGGATCCAGCCGTATTTCGTGAGGCTCAGGTGTAGCTTGATAGCTGTCTGGGAAATAGAAGATGACTGGACACATGGCGCACAAGTGTAGCTTGTCGATCACGGGATCCAAAGTTCCACATCGCGTCGCTCTGGGTAGTCTGTAGAGCAATTGCGCTGCGACGCCGTTGGTTGAAAGGGTTTCACCTTGATTGGCGGTAGCGGCGTACGTCACATGTGTATAAACATCACAGAACAATGAATAAAGAACGCAAGCATGCGGGTCTTACAAAAGAAGATAAATGTCAGGTACGCCGGATCGACCAAGCAAAGTCACGACCTAAGGCCTAAAGGACAACGAAACCTTACCATACGGTCTCTACCAGAGTCGGACAACATTAGGGTCATCACCCGTCCATGATTGATGCCTGCGTCACTGTCGCAATGAAGAACGTTTTGAGCAAGGTTCATTGTCTCGATCTGAAAATTGAAATGCAGCAATTTTTGGAACCTGCACAACACCGTACCTGGAGACACCCCGAGTGCGACTACAGTTGCAATTGATGGTTTGAGGGGTTGAACAACGCGGGGCAATTTGCGTGATCCGCCGGTTTTGAAGTTATTTCATCCGTTGCCAAGGCTGACCCATTTAGCCTGTGCGATTGACATAGTAACTTGCCAACGTCGACATTCTATGGGTTTTTGCTACTGCATTGCAGACTCGTGAAACGAACTCATGTTGGCGGGGCAAGAACAAAAACGCCGGTATCTTGATAGACGGGACCCGGACTCAGATTCAAACACCGGCGGTGGTTCTCGCGCGACCGCAAACGAACTCACCAACTTGGATAAGGTCTATCACCACCACTAACGATGACCCTGACCCGTGGATCCCGTGTCCTTCTCAACAAGACTTCACGTAGTGATCCAAATATTAAATGTACTTCTGTCTTCCATAAGGATCTATAGCCCCGTGGGCTCGTCGGTCGGTGGGCGCTTATTTCATCATACGATGGTTCGGTTGACCTTACTGACATGTGGTATACACCCGGTAGCGGAGGTGGATTATTTTTTGCGACGACGATCAAGAAAAACAACTTCTCTCACGCTGTACATCCTCTCCGGCTCGCGTTCCATGAGCGACTGAGATATGTTGTAAAGGCTCCGAGGCATTAGCCGAGGCAGTTTTTCAGGGCTTCTACGGATCCACGGCCCACGGCCCAGTCACGGTGTCTTATCAATCACAAAGGAATGGCGCCAAGCAATTACAGTAGCATCTGATTGTTCTCCTTTCTCCTTCCCGAGAGAGTGGATTATGGGGCGCTCCTCTGCCCCAGGAGCGCTAACCTCGAAAACAAACCCCAGAGAATGACTGCGCGCGACACTAAATCCGAAAACATGGCGATCTCTTTCGATCTCCATTAGAATCATAAAATACGAGAGTACGTATCACAAAGAGTGTACGCGAAAACATGGCGATCAAGGCCCCACATGATAGATGGGCTGGCAAGTGCGATAATATTGGCTAACATGTGCGTTAGAAACTGGGGTACACATTCCGAAGTAGGTCTGGGTCTCCCGAGATCTCCGAAGTCTCCCAGTAGATACATCGAATGGCGCCAGCTCCCACGATCTGCGGCTCTTTATTGGACATAAATCGCGCGGATTAAAGAGCCGCTTACCTGGAATACGCCTTGGCCAAGCACGGCACGGTTATGCGGTCATCGTAACTGATTCGGGGCCAATACCTCGACGTCTCTCTGTCGTGATGCGAATGAATGAACCTGCTAAGCCCCGACTGTTTGGTTCTGACTATGAATAATCATGTGTCTTGTCACTCACGGAACGAGAAAGTTGCGATTCGGTTGATCCGAATACAAGGCGATGATCTCTGTTACAGGTAAGTAAGGGCCGTCTCTACGCAGCTTGGCTCACGCTGAAGGCCTTGGCGCATCTCTTCCTCTCGGCATGCAGATTGAAGACGTTCCACATCAACGGAGTGTATCTGCCTCGCGAACCATCAGTCTCTGTCGTGTTTGCCGGCAACACTCGAATGTTTTCACCCACCTGTGCCCAGGATCGTGCAGAAAATTCCCTGCCGAAGAAAAGACGCGCAATGATCTTATCGCCGTCGTAATCCTTTGGGTTCTTCTTGGTGTCAGCATCGACGAAGAAACACGATAGGCCGTAGGTGGACGGTAAACACCCACTTTAGTATATTTCCGTGCAAGCTTCTTCAACTTTTCCACTCCTCTCAATACCCTGTACATGTCCTGGACACAACCTTCACCCAACAACTTCACCAGCGCCACGTCTGCCAAGACTGGAGTGCGGAAGAGGAGCTCGTCCGCTGCGTACGCGACGTCTCTTTTATAAGCGCTGGCAATCACATCCGCAGGATTCTGTGCTTACTATAAATTTGGAACATTAGAACATCACAGAAGCCCACGATGTACTGGAAGAACGCCGTCAAGCGTGGGTCGTCACATCGAAGCTCGCGTGCGTGGGTATGGATATTATTTAGGGCTCGTAATATAGTGTTCTTTGGCACTAATTAGACGACGATTGTTATTATTGAGGGCAAGACCGAATGGACCCACTTTCATAAATGCCAAGTGGTACCGAAATGCAAAGCGAGAGCTGTAGCATGTCATGATGAAATTCTGCAGCGGGTAGGCACCGGCACGGCACTTACTCTATGCTATCCAGATCGTCTGGTATCGTCGCGAGCATCGGGAGAGGATACATCTTGGCGGATTAAACAGTGTGGGTATTATCAACGACGATGCGTACAAGAAAAGTGGTATCTGGCGTAGTTGGGGGTATCTTATCGTTGTACTCGTTGGGCAGTCTCAGCGTGAGCGTAGTGGCGTAGATCCAGAGAGAAACTGGGGGTATGTTTTATACAGCGCCAAGCGAATAGCATTTCTGGACAGTTCATGAGCTAGGTGGCCACAGTCGCACAACACGACAGTCGTGCGGACAAAGCGTTGGTGGTTGTGGCTTTGTGGAGTCGAAAAATCCACAACCACAACATACGCGCCACGAGGCTCGAGCTGTCACGTGGCCGCGACGTTACTTAGCACATCTAACCAGAGTAGCATTGTGGCTGAGAAACGCATGGCATGTATGGTCACTGTGAGGCCGTGGACAGAAGTCTAGCGCCTAACATATCATGCCGCTCGCTTGGTCTCGCGATCTATGGCCCATTGTACTGCAGCCTCTACGTTTTCTGCCTCGTGGGTTGGGCTATGGGTGGGTGGCCCATCCGCACGGTCGTACACCCCTGTACGCACAAGTACTGATGACCAACCTGCCGCATTTGCGCCGGCAATGTCTGTAGAGGGATAGCGCGAGGTAAGATATATAGGCCGATACGGAACTTGAAAATGACAAGAACATACCTGACTCTGGATTGTCTATGCATGGCGGTTAAGCACAAATGCACAGAAAGGAATGCGCCCGCGCTTACCTCCAATCATATAGCTGACGCGGGGAATTCAGAATGGGCTACCAGGAAAAGGGGGGGAATCGCTACTGACAATCTTGGTTGGATATCAGGCCCAGAGGGCCCATGCAGCTCCTGCATTCGTGCGCGCAACATCATTTCCGCAAAATCATACGTGTGTTTCGTGGGCTTGCCGTACTGTACGTGTGGGTATGGCGCTCCAGTGAGAGCCTGGATAAAGTCAATTCCGCGGACGGCCGAGGAGAAAAGAAAAAAGAAAAGAGGGAAGGTGTGTGCGTAGAAAGAAAAGACGGACCTTGAACACGGCTTGGAACGCCTCTCGAAACGCTCCCTGTCCAAGGCGAGGGCGCGGGAATTCGGATCGCCACAAAAGATCCGGGTTGCAGAAGATGAGTTCAACAAGTGGAGCGCCGTCTAGGGGACGAGGGCGATCGATGACGCCCCGCGACTGTATGACATCTATGATGATTTGGATATCGAGCGCCCAATTGCGCGGGTCATGGAATACGAAGATCGCGGATATTGGCGTCGTCGAGAAATCGATCACCTGCAATCCCAGTTAGTCTCGTCTACGTATGACGGAGCAAGGTAGACAAACCCTGGTGGATGCCCTCTCCTCGGGCGTGATGTCATGAAACGGCCAGACACTGAAAGCACATGGGATGAGCAACTTGAAGTGTACTAGATAAGGGCAGGGCCTGGGGGTGGCAACTTACTGGGGATTCCAAGCCTTAACGTCCAAAGTTGTATACACGTGATTGAGTCCGTAGCTGATATCCAGTCGTTTTTAAATGGGACAATACCAGAGTGTTTATCTTTTTCACCTTTCCGCTACCTTCCGTAGTATATCACCTCTTCCTCCAAGTACGAGCACTGGCTTGTTGGCATACTTATGCGGAGAGGACTTCAGAATAGTGTGAGACTGCATAAAATTGGAGGTGGTAATCTTGGAGCGACATGAGCGCCAAAACGGTGATATTTTCCGAGTCGGAACCTACCTCGAACCCAAGTTGTTCAGTTAGTCGCTTCGCTCGGTCCTCTTCGCTGGCACCGCCGCCGTTGGTCATCTGATACTGTATGGAGACAAGATCACGACAATGGAGCGCGGACGAACCAGAATGTACGGTATCTTTCTGTGCAAATGGTCAAATCACGGCCTTGATAATTAGGATAGAAGTTACCTGCGGAGTGGGTTATCGCCTTCTAATATCGAGAGCGCCCGTCTTGCTTCAGGAAGCACAGTTGTTCCGCGTAGAAGAACGCCATCCTGGGCTGCATCATGAGACACGTAAAAGTAACGCCAGCGACGTACGTACGATATCAAACGCAAACCCAAGCGAGAAGAGGTGGCTAGGATTGGTGCCACTGTCTGTCGTAGTCCGATAAGCAATGAAACGAGCAATTCGATCGCGCAAAAATAATTTAAATATTTACTCACAAGTGAGGAACCGCCAACCGTGGCAACTCCGCGCGCCACGCAAAGCCCTATAGGACTGAAATAGCATTCTCAACCACCACGGGAAGTGTCGACAGAGTTTTGAACCACAAGTCCGGTGTAACGGACGAAAACTCAGCTGACGCACCCCTTTATGGTACCTGGGTCTCGGCCCGGTCACCCGGCCACCCACGGGGTGCAATTAAACAGCGCCTAGGCGCCTGAAGCACGACACCCTGGGAGTCGTTGTCCTTCCCCCGCCACCGATAATCACCACTTAATGTGCTTGGTACTCATCAACCTGATCACATTCGATGGTTGTCATTGGTTGAATGCGTGGGAGAGTCGGATCCGCAGGACATCCCATCTCCTTTCCCAGCTCTTGGGCTGGGCGAAACAATTTCAATTTCAATTGAATGGCCTGGGCCCATTGCCAGATTGGCTGTTTGAAGGCTTGCGAAACAAAAAAAAAATAGCCCTAGCCGAATTACACTACGACGACCATTGTTGACGCCCCCGCATGGAGTCTCCTGAAACCGAGAAATGTAGGACGCTGGCTTATGGCAACGTATCTGTGAGTGCAGTATAAAATAGGGCCGAATAAACCGACTTTCTATACAGCTTCCGCACACGCCGATGATTGTGGCTGAAGATATCCCCACTTAACAGGTGAGTGGGGTCTAGGCGACATGTGCTTTGGAGATGCCATACGTGGCGTGCAGGCCCACCACTTGAGACGAGCAGATTCAAACGTTGTGCAATGAAAAGGGGAGCCCCAGAGGGCCTCAAATGCCTCTATGGGGCTCGTGAGCTCTCGAAAGCAGCTTAACACTTCGGCGCTAATTGGTTGCACAGGGCACAATTCAGCACCAGCGCCTGCCCGTCCTTATCGTGATTCATTATCGTGACAGACACAACTATAGTCGCAGCCAAATGATCTCACCCTCTCACCTCTCTCGTACACCGTCACTGTCTACAGAACACCTACCGGTGGAGGTGGACACTCAACTACGCTCATTAAGGCATATCTAATCTCCAGAAGTAGATGTCCCGACCTCTCGTCGAAGATAGTATTATTAAACGTACTTTGGGAAACATTTGTCGCCGCCGCGTGGCCGGGGTCCTCCCAATGCCGTCCCCTCGACGGCCAAAGAAATACAACTAAGCGTGACGCCTTCCAAGAGTAGAATAACTCCACACTTGTCGAACATACAGCACGGTGGAGCTAACATCAAGCCATTCATCTCCGCACTGCGGCATGGATACTGGGCGGTTACCTCTCCCCCTTGTATTGGGCGATTCGAACCGGAATCGAACCTATTAATTACTCTCGCAGGACGGTGTGGGTCGAATTTCAATCTACTTGAATAGATCCTAGGGCGCATCGAAGACGGTTTCTACAAAGTTCACATATCACAGGCAGACCCTGCGACGTAGCTCGGCTCATCAATTACAGACGCCAGTGCGGCCACGCTGCATCAAGCGCTGGCACACCAAAAGAGATGGGAATCACAGGAAGGGGTTGACGGGGTCGGTCCGCGCCGAAATTCACGGGTCCTGCCAGGCGAAGCCAGGGTGCATAATCGTTGCGGTCCATCCCGGATTCGGCGTTCCGGTTCAGGGATGCGATTTCATATATTGGGATTCGGCGTCCAGAAGCGAACCTTGTTAAGCACCTATGTGTTCTCAGACTTGCCTGCGTTCCCCTGTGCCCCAACGCTGTGTCACCCTCCGTAGCTCGGCATAGGCTCATCCTCAGTAAGCATTGTTGTGATCATGGTGACGAATGCCTTGCTACCGGATGGGCGCTGCTTGTCACTATTTGTTATTGCCTTGTCATCTTTTGCGGCTGGTATTTTTCTTATTCACCGTGATGCGTGCGCTGCCCAGTTTCCTGAACCGCAATAACATGCATTCGCCGAAGGGACCTCTGTCAAAATTATGCCTTGCTTCCTTGTTCGTTGTGCCAGTGATGCTGGCGTTAATTTGATTGATGCTGCCATTCACACGCTCAGCGCAACGTACCGATACTCCACGGCAGACGGCGGCAGACGGTATGCCAATTTGTGCATCCCCGGTGCCTGAGCGAGTAAAAAGAAAACCCCACAAGTGAGTGTCCTGCTTCAAGTTGACATGGACCATGCTCTCAATTCGGACGAGTCAGCGCGACAATGAGCAATGATTACGGTGTATGGTGCCACTCGATCAACACAAACGCTTTTCCCCACCTGGAACTTCCATGTTCGAATAACTCTCAGTCGGAGATTAACTAATGACTGGCGTGTCTCACCTGCAACATGGCGACGGCTCCTCGTCAACTTCCAAACATGGTTGCGGATCTTGATGTTGAACAGATTTTGGCCAGGCTGGGTGATTGGCGCTTATGAGACAAGTAATGGTGAGCATCCGTCGCTTCTATTGAGAACCTAGCAGCCAATTAAATTCGACCGGCGACCGGGAGTATCGTCGTAGAAAGAAGTGACTGCGGATGGGCGTAGTGGCACCTAGCTCGGCGCTCGGAGCGAGTGCTAGTCATGCGTGCGAACTAACAGGGAACCTTTCCTGACGGGGCACTTTAGGGAAGGGTGCTGGTCACGTACATTACTCCGTCCATCAACGACGTTGTGTTCCAGGACTTTCTACAGACCACAACCTGGGGCCCATCGAACCAAAAGCATAGCAGAACAAGACGATTCTAGTCCAGGCGTTTCTTTGAGCACGGCATTGTATTGGCAGCCTCATTCAGAAAGGGGTTGAACGTTGAACATGGGAAGAGGAGCAATCAGAGACAGAAAGCAGTCCTTTCCTCATCGATTCCACCATTTTCAAAGCACTGCGTGTTGACGCAACCACGGGCTTTTATATACGAATGTGAGCATGCCAACGCAGATTATTCAGAAGCCACCAACCTGAAAGGATAGAGAACGACTTGCAGAATATGCGGGGTCAACTCCGTTGAGTCTGTGCGGTTGATAGTAGTTCCGTGACGTGATGTGTCACTCCGGTCTGGGACTAGCTAAAGTCCATTTCCAGCAATATAAGCTTCCTCCCAGCGCTGGGAAGTCTGCAGGTACGAGTGACATTCAGTATCAGATAACCAACGCGGACTAGACCCGAGCTCGCGTTGGCCCTGCCATCGTAGTGGGAACGGACTTTGGGCAACATACCACAAAATCAGTTGAGGCGGGAAAGAAAATCATCCGCGGTGCATGACGAGATGCCCTTACGACACATACAGCCAGTGGGTGCGGCGGACCCTTCGAGCGGCGCCGAAAAGGGTCATTTCGTGAGCCCTGACAGGGTGAAATATGATCGTAAGCGATTGAAATAAGCGGTGGATGATCTCTGTTTGGAGTTCGGTTGCCTCGGGGCAGGCGCAAGCGCGCAAACCTGAACTTCGGAGCGTGTCGGCACGTACGTTCAATTGATACGCACGTGTGCGGGCCAGTGCGGAGGGCCGGAATATGGTACCGCGAGGGCCGATCGCGGACGGGATGAGTACCAAGTGTTCCACGGGATGCCGGAACGAGATATCCCCAGGCGTCCCAAGTTAGCGTCCAGAGTGCAACTGTTATAACAGAAGAAGTGGCTGATCTCAGTCTGTAGGGGCAGTTTAATATCATCGGCTGCTGCGATAACGTACGGTGATTGGCTGTACCTGAGGGGTCGGTTCTAACCGTCATCCAATCATGACGAAGGGTCACGATGCGCACGAAACAACCCTCATATAGTGTTTTTCAAAGAGATGGCCCAGAACACCAGGTAGAAGGTCAAGCAAATGCCCATTAATAGTTCATCACCAAATTAGTTTTGATCATGAGACTTACCAGAAGTTACTGCTATTGCTATTCCCATACGGGTAGGCCGCGAAAGTAACTCATAATTGTGGTCCTGCGTCATAGGGCCGCGCTACAGATAGTTTTGAAGGGTGTCAATGCTGGTGATTGGAAACCGAGGGCCTGGGTATCTGGAAGACGTAATTACGCAAGCGGTGGACGAAGTGGTGGTAAGAATAGGGGTGTTGCGCTATGGTTATTTGATTGTAAATGACCAGGACGTTTTCATGGCAATCATTCATATGAAATGGGGATACCCCTAACAATATCGATTCACATTCGTCACTTGACAAACTGATGTATGATTTGCGTTACTGTCTTATGTTATTAGCGCGGAATGAAAAGGAAAGCTCGAACCACACTCCTGGGAGTGAGGGGAGTGAGGGGAGTGAGGGGACGCAAAGCGTGTCCGAAGATGGTGTCTCGGGATGGCCTGCCGAGAGCACGATGTGTGGAAATGGAAGGTCCTGATCCCAAAAAAATTGTATATGAGGTACTCCATCGCACGGTGTAAGGGAAACATCTCGTAGAAGAGGGGGGTTGAATGCAGGGCGAGGGGGCGAGGTCGGACGACTGAAATGAGCGGGAATTTCGATATCCAAATCTGAGTCCGCACGCCGTGTGAAAAAAGGTCATGGACGTCCGCGGGGCGTTGTGAGGCTCGTTACTACACTGTATATTACTATATTACGGCTAGAACAGAAAAGGTTGGGCCTCCGGAGTCCCTACACCGTCTAACTCTTCATCACCTTTTCGCTCACTCTGGTAGGAAAGTACAGTAATTCCTGGTTCTAGTGATCCACAATGACCTGTACCCCACTGAACCTCGGTCAACCTTGACTTCACATAGCTTCCCACCCATGACCAGCCACGTTATCAGTCTGACACGGAAGCACATCTCGTCCGAGTCTGCGATGTGAATGACCCGTCACTGCTTCGAGCTAATCCGCCGGGTCGAGCTATTTTCAAACCGTGGCGTGGCGCCACTCCTTTCTTCTGTGCGCACAATCGCGGTATGCGATACCGCATGACCTTTGATTAATTTGATTGCCAATAGTTGGGGTCTTCTGGGGACAAAAGAGAAAATATTCCTATGGAACGTCCCCCCCCCTTTGAGTTTTGGACAACCAAACCTAATTCCCTTCCACCTCTCAACGATCTCAACACCCGCGCGGCCGCGGAATGGACTGCGCGATTTCTCTCTTCACGCAATTTCAAGTTCTAATAATAATGTGCCTGCTATAACCCAAGCAGCGCACCACTTGCGCTCCCAGCTGTGATTGGACCTACGGATCTCCCGTTTCTCAGTCCGCAGCTTTCCCACCTCTGCAGAGGGTCAAATCCTCAGCCTCATATGAGTGCCCTCCTCTTCTTCTCAACCCTACTCTCTGATCGCCTCATCTCTATGTCAACACGTTATTCCGAAACAGTAATCTCTGTGTCCACTCACAAGTTTCAAGGCCCGTCTCAGACCGACTTGGCATCCGTAATTTGTTCTTTATTTTGATTTGCACATTGCCATTGTCTTCGGATGGCGGATGGCGTGCTTATTTCTGATTGGCTGACACTTGGTCAAGGAAAGCCAGCGCTAGATGGGGTTCGGCTGCCGTCCCCCCTCTACCCCTTTGGCGAAACGCAGTCTCATTGGATATCAGGCGCATGCGGAATCCTGCCTCGTGCGAGGGTATACAACACTATTAGATGTTGGACGTGAGCAAGGGTCCTTATGGATTACACCGGTACCTTGACTTGCTTCTATTCTGATGGCACTATTTGACTGTGCTGTGCTGATCTATCAGGTTGAGCCGGGTCCTGTGCCGCGCCACAATTAGTATGATACGACGGCGCCGTAGTACTGGCGCTGCCCAGCCTGAGTGATCCCGTTCAACATTCGCTCTTCTGCGTAGACTACACAACCGGTCTGGCGTCGTCTATCGCATATCGCTCGTTCAAGCGTCTGCTAGCGCCTCGTAGCTACTCTGTTATAGTTGATCTGGGCGTGGGCGTGCTTGGGTTGATAGGGTTTACGCTCGAACCTTGATCAAGCGTGAAATGAAACCCATGCAGGCAAATTGAGTCAGATTTCTTTGCGACCCCCCGCCCTCCTAGCCCTCACTTGCTTACTCCACCCTCGGCATGAGCAAGATGCAGCGCGCCTCGTGTCGCGCGCCCCGACAAACCTGTGATTTACTTCTTTGTTCCATCACGACTTGAAGCGCCGCGGACCTTTTTGCCATCGTACTTGCCTGCGTCGTCCTGCTGACGTGGTCCGAGTAGCCTGGACTTTATATCATTCATCTGGTAAGAAGCGAATTTAATGTTCTTTCAGGTCCATCGGAGCATCAAGAAATATAAACGATGCCATCTCGTCGACCCTCGTGGAAGGCCAACATCGTGTTCCCGTTTCCGTATCCTAGGTCGCGTGGTGAGCACGAACATCAGACCACAAGCCGCCGAGATCGGAAGTCTAGGTAATCCTTGACTGTAACCTTTCCCACAAAAATACAACCAAGCTTTTTCGGGGCTTTACAACGTCCCCGTGCATCGAAACATACTGTATATTCTCCGTTCTCCGCAACGGCCGTCTCGATAATGAACAGTAGTCGTAAGGAACCCATGGCAGCGCAAAGAGACGTATGAACGTCATGTGCCAGTACACGGAAGGCCAAGAATTCCACAGGATATATGTCCTGAGACATCCGTTCGAGACGTACTAACAATCTTCTTTTCGAATTCAAGCCAGTTTCTCCCGAGGCGAGGAAAACACACTCTAGTCGGATGGCCGGGCTACGCCCAGGATAGTGCGTACAACAACATTGGGACCCTACCTCTGTGAGAAAGCTGAAACAGGGCGAGAACGAAATCATTCTTGGGGCCTAGTATGCAATTTCTGTGCGAGGCACGAATGCGAAGGGTATGTGTGAAGGCGGTTTCCCACGCACCTGTTGCGCAGAACCAACGCGGTATTGACATGTTCCCAGTGGCTAGTCAACGGAGGGCGCAATCACCTTGACATTGACGGCAATCCTCAGGTAGTGTACGGTCCGAACATGACCAGAGTATGGGGTAATAGATGCCAAGCTGATTTTGAAAGAGCCGACCACCGATGACCCAGACTTCCACAGTTATAGTCGTGAGAGAACTGCTTCTTCTGATTGTCAGGCACCAGAGCATATATATTTCATCGATCCAGTACGCCGAAGTCGACTTCCTCAATAAGCGTCCTATATTGGCAATAACAGACATTGGCGGCATTATTCGACATTGCGGAGTAGTGCAATTGGATGAGTGAGCGCCCCGCTTGTTGTCTTGATTTCTTATTCGTAACCTGTGTGCTTACCCGTGGAGGACTTCCATAGCCAATGGCATCGGAAGTTGACCGATATAACGTAGCGCTCCACATAGGTGGAATTCTGGTGGTCAGGAGTTGGGACGTTATGGCTCTCACACTTGAAGGTCACCCCATAATCGTGTGAGAGAGTAAGTCAATATTACAGGGAGGGCAACGATAAAAAGGGTCAGCAAGCACAAAGTACTCACACTGGCCGACGAACGTTCGAGGCCCTCCTAATGAGGGAACCAGTCATTATGGGAAACTTCTCGTCTGATATGAAACGCATAGGTGAGAGAAAACAAACGCTTGAGGAGAAATGGGGAACTGGCTGCCCAAATCCCTGACTGGAGGGGCTGGACTGGGCGAAGGATATGGCGCTTAAAGACGAGAAAACCAGGAAGCCATGTCATAATCGACAGGGGTTATGACGATGAGCCAGAAGGAAGGATGTCAATGGGATACGGCCCGAATTGCGTGGCTGGTGCGGCAACGATCATACATTTATCTGATGGCCTTCAAGATGCCATGCAGGGTCGTGTCGTGAGCTGCAGCTGTATGTCAGGGAAAGGCGCGCCCAGCGAGCGGCTAGAGACTCATGGACCTCCCCCGTGACAGACAGACCATCGAGGAGCGCCAATAGCGTGTCCCTGGCGCCTAAAGCGAGGATACGAGCCCGGACAGTGCGCGGACCCAGTGGAGCGCTGATTGCCTGTTATAGGGGGGTGTCATTTATCACTGAAATTTCTTTCACCGCTAACTGGGGGCGTGTTGTGAGACAGCCCGCTGGGCCGACATCAAGGGTTTCCCAAACGAAAAATTGCCGATATTTGGGGCGTGTTGAATGCCGAGGCCTATGAGACAAGCGCGGGCAACGCGGGCAACAATCCAGCCCAGATATCGGGTGCGCAACGTCGGCCATGTGCTGCCCTCCGAAGAGAAGCACGCGCGTAGGGGTATAGCTGTGTGATCACAGCGATGAGAAGTGCGCGCGTTTCGTCGAAACGAACCCTCGAAAAGTAGGACCTTGCAATCCAAAAACTTTCAATTTCCAGAACGACGAAGGTGGAAGACGTGTACACGTGTTCTGGATCAATTTTCCCTGACATAAATCTGTCAAAAAAAAAAACAAAGGAGAGGGGGTGAAAAATCATACGGTATTGTAAAAGGAGGATTGTGTTACCTGGGTGATTAAACCAACAACAAAATTTTGTTGAAGTCGAACGCTCGGAAGAACGCCCGCCGCCCGCGGCGACCGAGTGATCGTGGGCCCGTATCCGGCGCGCGGGCGGGCGGGGACTGCATAAGCGCTGCCGGCTGCTTATCGCCCACGATGTCGACCTTCGGTGGCATACGCCACTCTCCATCGAACTTTACCTCGTCGCCGGCGTCCACGACGCTATTTCGCAGGCTGGTCTGGGAGGGAACGGTCCCGCTCGAAATACGCGTCGACTCGAAAGAGCTCCCCGCCAACAGCAACCGAGGCCTCGAATGCTATTTCATCCAAGCGCCGCGCGTATCGTATCTCCCTCTCCTGATACCGGAGATCAAGCGCTTTCTCCAGGATGTCGTATTCGACGACGAGGCCGCGCGCTTGATGAAGGAAGAAGACTGGTGGCTCGAAAGTGAAGCAGGGCATCTGCTCAAGTGGTGCGTTTTCCTCGGACCGCGCGAGCTCCCTCGTCTCTCACCTTGAGTGGGGCCTACAGGCACTGGCCTATCGGACTTATCTATGACAATCATACCACCTTGGCTACGTCGCGTCAAGGGGCCTCCGCATCTGCCCGCGCGCAGGCCGTGCCATTACGCCTGATCCTTCATCTGGCTTCCCCGCCGACCGAGAAACTACTCTTGGCGCCAAGCGCCGAAGCATGCAAACAAGCGTTCATGGGTCAATTAAAAGAAGCTGATTTTCTCCGCTGGGGCAACACGAAACGTATGACCGGCCTCCGCAAAGCAGAGCAGGACGGGATGTGGGAGGGCATCAAAGAGCGTTCGTACTCCCATTTCTTTCCCTAACTCTCCCCCCGGGTCCCCCCACATACAGAAGCCGAATGCGCGTCCGCTGATGCGGGGTACTTTCCCCCTTCCGCAGATAATTTTGATGACTATTGGCGCGTGGCTTCGAAAATCACCCCAACCACTTTACCAGCGCGGCCGGGTTCTCCAGCGGCTGCGCAATCATCGATGCACACTCGTCCCCCGTCCGCGGACCCGCAGGGCGCTCCGGACAGAGACGGCGCGTATAACGTGCGCAGCGTGCCAATCAGACTGTATCTACCCGAAGGGCCCGTGCTGCAGGATCTTGCACCACCCGTTCTCGAAGATGGTGCGTTATCGACTTCGATAGTGGTGCTACCATGTGGCCGGCCCCCCTAGTGAGGCTCAACAGCGCCGCCCGCAGCCGCGCTCCGCGGACTTATTGCACCTGCTGACGATCCCATGTTCACACAGGCACGCCGAATACGCTCGCGGATCTACTGTCTTTACATTTGCCCCTCCTTTTTCCTGCCCCGGGGCCTGGTGCTGGTCCGATGCTCGCATACGCACTACTTCAAGGGGTGATCACACCACCCGAAGCAGAGTTAGCTTGGTTGGGAGCTTGTATGTCAGGGGCTGACGGATGGGTAAACATTTGCGTTGGACTTGGGCACGACCGGTAGGTAGCGTCCCCCGCGGCGACATGTTGGCAGGTGGAGAAAGAGTCTTCCGCTAGTTCGGTACGAAATCATAATGTGTGCAACGTCGTCTGCATCATCCCGCCCGTCCGACGTCCCGTTTATACCCGTCGACATGGTGACACAATGGCTTTGGCTTGTTTGCTTGATGGCCGATGCCGAGAGAGAGCGTCGAGACAGCCGAGATCGTTACGACGATGATGATGATGCTGATGATATAAAATATGACATTTTGATTCCTCAGCACGAGATTATATTAAAACAAGGTTATGCTGGTCCCTCGGCGTCTCCCGTAAATAGAATGCTGATGTGTACCTCGAGAGAGGCGGTACGGTGCAATACTGTCCTCTAGTAATCACTCAGTGGCACCCTACTCGGTGGCACGCCATCACCGCGCACAGCGTGTGGAGGGAATTGCGGTGTTGCCAGGGTCCGTCCATTCGCCCCTGCAGCGCGTAAAAGGAGAAGATACGAATCTCGCCAGTGGCGAAATCGCCACCTAGCCACAACGGACGAAAAAGGCAAGTTGGCGCGCCGATGACCACCTAGACGGCTGGGACCTCCTTCGTTTCGTTCGATCATCATCCGCGGCCGCGTTTGCCTGGACATCGGATAGGGCGATGGAAACACGAAGAAAAGAGCCCTCCCCGCCTCCACGCCCGTGTGAGCATCCCAAATATGGGACTACCCTTTCATTTAGAATACACGTTGTTCGTACAGGGGCACAAGCAGGGTTGTGCATCTATTGTGCAATAAGTGATCAGATCTAAAATAGGGCAGAGGATACAATACATCGGACAGCAGTCGGAAGTAAATGAAGAGAGGAAACAAATGATGCGGAGATAATGCGATAGCAGGAGCGATAGAAGGGGTCAAGTACGAGCCATGCCGAGTTCTCGGTTCGCCGCTCCCGTGCGTCGGCACTCGCGGTAAGTGCACACAAGCCAAGGAGGTCAAACGAACCCAGTCGACCCATCCTTATGCGTGCATATATCAAAAAGGAAAAGAAAAAAGGAGGAAAAAAGGGTGCTCAAGCACGAGAGGCGGCAATTTGCTGGAGCTGTACTACAGATGTCCAGGTAGAGCGGAGCAACGTGCGCTCGCGCTCGCTTGCGGCCTGACCAACGACGTCATTTCCTAGTCCGAGGCTCATCGCGAGCTTGGTGGCCATCTACACTCGCCGCGAATAATGAGCAAATCGCTCGCAAGAATGACGCAAGGCGAGACGCGTACCTGACTGTACTCTGTGGGACCGGCCACGCGCCCGGCCTTATATTCAGACCAGGCCAGGACGATGACAGCGTGGAGAATCTCGATGTACGGAACATGAGAACTGTCGTGGAGGAGGCGCTGTGGGTGAATCCGTGGTCAGAACGGAGGAGACTCGCGAGAGAGGACACAGAGAGAGGACACACCTTTGCGGCGTCCCCGTAGGCGTTTGACACGGCGGTGGCACCGCGTGCAAGCACGTCGGAAGATTGCGAGTACCTGGCGGCGAGGGAGGCTATGCTGTTCGCCAAGAGAGGGGACAATGTGCCATTGAACACGCGGCGCGAGACGTCCTCGTATTGCAGGAAAGGGAAGTTGCGCGAGAAGCACTCGAAAAACACCTGGACGAGGTGCACGAGCATCGTCGGGTGGGGCATCGTGCCATGGCGAGAATCGAAGAGCGGAAGCGCTTGGCCCGCAGCTGCGCGATCACGTTGCGCGCTTGACGCATCCGGCATGGCGTAATGAGAATAGTCGGCGCGGGACGTGTCATTCCCGAGTTGCGGTAAGGAAGATGCGTATGATGGCTGCCTGAGACACGAGAGACGTCAGCGATGGGCGTCCGCCGGAGGGAAGTGGAGTGGGGAAGACAGAACGAACCTCTCGTAATGGGGTCGTGCGGGCTCGATGAGCGGCGACGAAAACCATTGATCTGGGTTTGATTGTGGAGAGGACGAGAGGCTGTAGGACGGTGAACTTGAGGCATAACGTGATGGATGACCACCGTCAGATGACGTCCGTGCGCCCGAGTACCAGCCCGCGGCGTCAACAGAGTCACCCCGTCCGGGCGCCGGGACCGCAGAGTGCTCCATGCCTTGCGATGATGACGACCGCCGGCTGTGCGATGGACTCGAGGCGGCGCTTGCGCCGGTGACTATGCGGCTTCGCTCGGCAAAGTACCGCTCCCGGTCGCGAAATTGACAGGACGTGTTGCCAGTCTCGCAGGCCTCGCAACGAGGTTGGGCCTTGACCTGGACACACTTTATCTTCTTCAGACGGCTGTGCAATCGGGAAAGGGGGGAGGGAGAGGGTCGAGTCAGTCAAGCTCCGGAGGTTGCATGACGAGAGACAGCCCGAGCTACGGACCAGTTATCGCAAGAGGTGACCAGCCGAGGACGCTTCTTGTGTGTCTGCGATAGCTGCGGTGCTTCGAGGACGAAACGTAGACTGTCCATGACGGCGATGTGTTTAATTGCAAAATGGATGGACGGGACGTTAGGATGAGTGGACGTGTATTGGGAAGAGGCATGATCAAGAGAGTCGTATTTAAGCGTCTCTCTTTCAAATATTGGTCAAAGGAGGAGGAACCCAGTGCTGCACCCGTAGAACGGAAGATTGCCGGAGAAGGGCCTCAGAACCTGAAAATATAATTTGAAAAGACACGACCGCAGAACGGTTCGAGCTGAGGAGAGATCTGGCCCGTGCCTTAAGGGAAGATCCGAACTCGCCGGCTCACACACAAGCTTTATGATCAATACCGACCCTTGAGTTGGCTCTCGTTTGGTGGGTCGATGATGAGTCATTGCTCAGATGTCAGGAAAAATATACACCCCTAGACGCCCGCCCGATAACCATCTCGCTCGACGACAACACACCCACTTGCCGGCAGAATGGTCTCGAGTTGCCCCCCCCCCAACCCTTCCCGTGATTTTTCTCTCGTTTCCATTTCTCAGGGCCCCCCTTTCTGGACAATCTGGTTCCTCTTCTTTGGGGGGAAGGGCCACTTGTCCGCGGCTGTGCTTTATCCCCCTTCCAACGATCCAATTGTCAATTGTCTCCCTTTTTCGAATTATTCCTCCAGCCCAATTCATTTTCATACACTTGCGGGCTCTTCCCTCCCCTTCTACGCGCGCTTATGAGCCCATCGGGCCCGTGACTCCAGGCGCCTCGCGCGCGCGCGCCATCTTACTGT
>WNFC01006518.1_pt1 | contig 19224 bp, 23 predicted proteins | sample 5400541 | NCBI WGS metagenome assembly WNFC01 (sample SAMN13153342, study PRJNA577476) | soil metagenome | isolation source: 120 cm saprolite under Douglas fir tree site 2 hole 2 replicate 1 | place: USA:California | collected 2015-04-18 | reverse complement strand
GAGATCGTCTGAATCGCATGACTATCGGCACGCGGCTGTTCACGTGGTGGAAGGGCGAGTTGGTCGGCTCCGATCAGCTCGGCAATCGCTATTATAGAGAGAGGGGCGGCGGCCCGCGCGTTCGCGGCGGCGGTCGAGCGAGCCGCGAGCGGCGCTGGGTGATTTACGACGGCGAGGCGGAGGCCTCGCGCGTGCCGCCGGAATGGCATGCCTGGCTGCACCATTCGGTCGACGCTCCGCCGCGGCCGGGCCAGTGGCCGCACTACCCATGGCAGAAGGAGCACCTGCCCAATCTCAGCGGCACACCACTCGCCTATCGCCCGCCGGGCTCGCTGATGCGCGGCGGCCACCGCGCGCCGGCGAGTGGCGATTACGAGCCGTGGACGCCCAATTGAGATTGAAGAGGTGCCGGTCGTTCATCCCGCAACGCGTCGTGCAAGAGGGACCGCAACGATGCGGTCGATAGGGGCCGTATGAGTCGGAATGTCATCGAGACCGTGATGGGTGCCGTGGTGCTGGTCATCGCCGCGGTGTTTCTGTTCTTTGCTTACAGCACCAGCCAGGTGCGGGCCGTCTCAGGCTATGAGGTGACGGCAAAGTTCGATCGCATCGAGGGTATCCGCGAGGGCGGCGATGTGCGCATCAGCGGCATCAAGGTCGGCAGCATCATCTCGGAGACGCTCGACCCGACGAACTTCCTGGCGGTCGTGAAGCTGACCGTCGACCCGGTCGTGAAGCTGCCGACCGACACGGTCGCCGAAATCCTGTCGAGTGGGCTCCTCGGCGACAAGTACCTCGCGCTGGTGCCCGGCGCCGCCGACGACATGATCAAACCCGGCGGCGAGATCAAATTCACCCAGTCGCCGATGAGCCTCGAAAACCTCATCGGCCAGTACATCTTCAGCCAGGGCCAGTCGAAGAAGAGCGAGGGAGAGGGCGACAAGGGCCAAGCTCCGGCGCAGCCGAAGAAGGGCGATGCGGAAGGCGATCAACCCAAGTAGCATGTCGGCCAGACAAAGCGTCGCGATGCCTCGCGGAGGCCAAGTGAGCAAGGATCCTTTGACCGAGACGGTGTGGCGGACGCCGACCGGCGAGGCGGTGTCGTGCGTCGACAAGCTCAAAGTCCTGAACGAGAATTTGGGCGAACTGCGGAACATGGCGCAGGACGCACTCGAAGACGCGGTGCTGATGGGTTGTGATGAGGCGCAGTTCCGCCGCGTCATTCACGCCCTCATCGAGGCGCTGGTCAACCCGTACGAGAAGGGTTGACGCAGTCTATTCCGAAATCGATGCGGCGCCTGGCGGGCAAGCTCAGAATGAAGGAGACATTCCATCACTCTCGGATTCATCGGCCATCGCCGTCCTGCAGGGGCTCGACAAAACGACGGCTCGCATCTCCACCTTCGAGGCGCCGCTTGACCGCAGCGTTCGCTTCGGCGGGCTCGTAATCACCGCGCGCGCCTGCGTCAAGCGGCCGCCGGAGGAGCCGCCCGAGACCGCCGCCTTTCTCGAAATCGAAGAGATCCGGCCGGGCGGCAGTACGGTCACCACTGCGCGCGTCTTCAGCGGCTGGATGTTCAAATCAAGCCCGGCGCTGTCGGCGCTGGAGAACCCGGTTTATGATGTCGGCGTGCTCGATTGCAAGGCGGAGAGCGGATCGCCGCCCGACTCCAAGGGCAGCGCCAAGCCGAAGTGAGCCTTGCCGCGGAGCGCCGCGGTCAGCCGTGCATGGTACTCGCGACGCGGGATCTCGATGGCGCCGAAGCGCTGCAGATGCTCGGTGACGAATTGGATGTCGAGCAGCTGAAATCCGCCGAGACGTAACCGCGCGACGAGATGGACGAGGGCCACTTTGCTCGCATCGGTGATCCGGCTGAACATGCTCTCGCCGAAAAACGCGGCGCCGAGCTGGACGCCGTAAAGTCCGCCCGCGAGAACGCCATCGGTCCAGCATTCGACGCAATGGGCCGCGCCGCGACGGAAGAGCGCGGTGTAGAGGCTGACGATCTCTTCGTTGATCCAGGTTTGCGGCCGCTCGGACGTCGACTCTGCGCAGCCGCGCATGACCGCCTCGAATGCGCTGTTGCAGGTGACGATGAAGGGGCCGCCGCGAATGGTCCGGCGCAGCCGGCTCGGGACGTGGAACCGCTCGAGCGGCAGGATGCCGCGGCGCACCGGATCGACCCAGAAAATCTCGCGTTCCGTCGCCGACTCGGCCATCGGAAAGATCCCGGCGGCATAGGCCTGGAGGAGAAGGTCGGGCGTTAGCATTACCATCGGCCGGAACGCACCGCCCTCAGTCCTGCTTCTCCCGTCCGACGAAGCGCTCCAACCAATGGATGTCGTAGGTGCCGTCGATGAAATCCGGAGCGTGGACGAGGCGCTGATGCAACGGAATCGTGGTTTCGATGCCGGCGATGACGTATTCCTCGAGCGCACGGCGCAGCCGCATCAGGCATTCGTTGCGGCTGGCGCCATGCGCGATCAGCTTGGCGACGAGGCTGTCGTAATTCGGCGGCACCAAGTAACCCTGATAGAGTGCGCTGTCGATGCGCACGCCCAGCCCGCCGGGCGCATGGTAGCCGGTGACGCGGCCGGGCGAGGGCAGAAAAGTTTCAGGGTTCTCGGCGTTGATGCGGCATTCGATGGCGTGGCCGCGCAACTCGACGTCCTCCTGGCGCAGCTCAAGCAACCCACCGGCGGCGATGCGGATCTGCTCGCGGACGATATCGATGCCGCTGATCGCTTCCGAGATCGGGTGCTCGACCTGCAGCCTGGTGTTCATCTCGATGAAGAAGAACTCGCCGTTCTCGAAGAGGAACTCGAGCGTGCCGGCGCCGCGATAACCGAGCTTGCGCATGGCGTTCGTCGCGACACCGCCGAGATGGTCGCGCTGCTCGGCGTTGAGCGCTGGCGACGGCGCCTCCTCCAGAAGCTTCTGGTGCGAGCGCTGCAGCGAGCAGTCGCGCTCGCCGAGATGGATGGCGTTGCCATTTCCATCGGCGAGGATCTGCATCTCGATGTGGCGCGGACCCGCGAGATAGCGCTCGAGATAGACGGCGTCATTGCCGAAATAGGCCTTCGCCTCATTCTGTGCCATCGGCAGGAGCTGCCGCAGATCGCGCTCGTCGTGGGCGACCTTCATGCCGCGGCCGCCACCGCCGCCGGCCGCCTTGATGAGTACCGGATAGCCGATGCGCTCGGCTTCCGGCAGCGCCGCCTCGACGGTGGCGACGGCGCCGGCCGATCCGGGCACCGTCGGAATGCCGAGCCGCTTGGCGGCGAGCTTGGCCTCGACCTTGTCGCCCATCATGCGGATATGCTCGGGCGTCGGGCCGATGAAGGCGAAACCGTGCTCCTCGACCATGGCGGCGAAATTGGCGTTCTCGGCGAGAAAGCCGAGACCGGGATGGATTGCCTCGGCCCCGGTGATTGTCGCCGCCGACAGGATGGCCGGGATGTTGAGATAGGAATCGCGCGCCGACGGCGGTCCGATGCAGACGCTTTCGTCGGCGAGCCGGACATGCATGGCGTTGGCGTCGGCGGTCGAATGCACGGCGACCGTCTTGATGCCCATGTCCCGGCAGGCGCGGTGGATGCGCAACGCGATCTCGCCACGATTGGCGATCAGGATCTTTTCGAACATCTGCTCGCGGTCTCGCGCCGCGGCCTATTCGAGGACCATCACGACTTCGCCGTACTCGACGGGTGCGCCGTCCTCGACGAGGATCTGGGCCAGACGGCCGGCGCGCGGCGCCCGAATCTGGTTCATTACCTTCATCGCTTCGATGATCAGCAGCGGTTGGCCGGCGGCGATCATGTCGCCAAGCTTGGCGAAAGGCGGCGCCTCGGGCTGCGGCGAGAGGTAGACGGTGCCGACCATCGGTGCCTTGACGGCGCCGGCATGGGCGGCCAGCGACTGCTCGGCAGCGGGCGCCGCGCCGTTTGCCGCCGCGGCGGGGGGTGGGGTCGCCGGCGCCGCGGCCGCGACCGGATTGCGCGCCACGCGGATACGCCGCTCGCCGACGGCATATTCGATCTCGGACAGGCCGGTCTCGGCGAGCAGCGCCGCGAGCGTCCGCACGAGCTCGCTGTCGACGGTCAAATTCCGCTGCGAATCTTCTGGCGCATCAACGTTTTTAGGCATCGCGGGTGAGATCCTCGTCTGCCGCGTAGTCGGTCAATCGACGCTGCGCAGGAGGCGGGCCAGCGCAGCGAGCGCGAGTTCGTAGCCATGGCCCCCGAGGCCGCAGATCACTCCCCGCGCGGCGCGGCTTACATAGGAATTGTGGCGGAATTCCTCGCGGCGATAGATGTTGGAGAGATGCACCTCGATCACAGGCAGCGCGGCGGCGTTGAGCGCATCTAGGATTGCGATCGAGGTGTGCGAGAAGGCCCCGGCGTTGACGATGATGCCGTCGGCGGTCTGGCGCGCCTCGTGAATCCAGTCGACGAGCTGTCCCTCATGGTTGGATTGCCGGAAATCGACCGTGAGATCGAGGCCGGCGGCCGCTTCCAGGCATGCCTCCTCGACATCCGACAGCGTATCGTGGCCGTAGATCTCCGGCTCGCGCAGACCGAGCAGATTGAGGTTCGGCCCGTTGAGGACTAGAATCGTCGGATTGCCGGCCAACTCGCGGCGCCTCCTTGTTGGGACAGAGGAGGCTTATAACATGCGTGGGGCGAGGGCAAGCGCCCGAGCGCCCGGCACCGGCCCGGCACGGGCTGCCGCCGGACGAGCCGGCGTCGGGCTTCCCGGCGGCGTTTCGTCGTCGATCTTGCGAAATCGGCCCATTTGGCTTACGTTAAAGCTATCGACTCGTGTCGGTTCGGCCTGCTCTCTCCCCCGCTCGCGATCGAGCGCCGGACCCAGCTTCCGCCCCTCATCGAAGTTTGATCCGTCACGCGGCTTCGCGGGGCGTCACCTATTGTCGGAGGCCAAGAGAATGGCTGTTGGTACGGTCAAATGGTTCAACGCCCAAAAAGGTTACGGCTTCATCCAGCCCGCCGACGGCGGCAAGGATGTGTTCGTCCACATCTCCGCCGTCGAGCGCGCGAACATGGGCACCTTGAAGGAGGGGCAGAAGGTTAGCTACGAGATCGCCCGCGATCGCGGCAAGGAATCGGCCGCCAATCTCCAGGCTGCGGACTAGAGCGTTCGAACGCAATGACTTCCCGCGCACCGTCCCTGCGCGCATCGCCATGAAAGGCTGACTACCTCAATGCAAGTTTTCGTACGAGACAACGACGTCAATTCAGCGCTCCGGGTGCTGAAGAAGAAGATGCAGCGCGAGGGTACGTTCCGCGAGATGAAGCGCCGCCGCTCCTACGAAAAACCGTCGGAGCGACGGGCGCGTGAGAAGGCCGAGGCGGTGCGTCGTCACCGCAAGGCCCTGCGCAAACGGATGGAGCGCGAAGGCTACTAGAGCGCCGAACGCTTGGGCTGCACGCTCGATGAGAGGAGCGAAGAATGAGCAAGATGGAGCAACGCGACGCGGAAGCGCGTCGTGCGGCGCAGGCACCGCCGAGGTCCTCAAGGACAAGGAAAAGGCGCGCCTCGCCGATGCGTCGAAAACCGCCCGGCTGCGCGAGCTGCGCATGGCCAAGATCGCCGCCGATGCGAAGGTGGTGGCCGATGAAAAGGCAATAGCGAAGCCGGTCGCCCCGGCGCGCCGCAAGGTGCGCAAGCCGGGTGCGGCTTAGCCCGCTTTGGGCCCGCCCTATGCAGTGCTACCGTAAGTCTTTCCAGGAGGAGTGATGGCGTTCAAGCCGAACTATAACCAGCAGCGCGCCGAGCGCGATCGCGCCAAGCGCGCCAAGAAGGAAGAGAAGCTGAAGCTGCAGCAGGAGCGGACGGCGCAACGCAAGGCCGAGCTCGAGGCCGGAAACCCCGGTGCCGAAGAGGACGCCAAACAGGACTGAGCGTCGATCAGCGGCTCGATGACCGCATGATCGTTTTGATGGCGCCGCGCGGCCGACCGGACAGCGCCGCGATCTTCTGATCCTGTGCCTCGAGTATCTCCTTCGCGGGTGCGTCGCCGTCGAGGCCGCCCACCGCTTCGCTCGGCACCTTGCGATTGGAGAGGCGCGCTCCGTCCTCGTAGATGACATCGAACAGGACGAACTCGTTGCCGACCGGCTGCTTCTTGCGGGCCATCATGGTCTCCAATGAATCATATCTTGGCTGCTCGCCGGATAATGGCAATTGCCGCGGCCGATTGGAACCCGCAAACGCGATTTACACGGATTCGGTGTCTTCACGCCAAATCGTCAATCGATGACGGCGGTTGCGTGCTAGGCGACGAGCAATACGTCGACCCGGCCGTCCTTGCGCAGGACATTGAGGGAAACGTCGTTGACATGACGTCGAAAGAGAATGTCGACGGTCGCGTCGCCCAATCGCAGCCTGTCGATGCGCAACTCGTCCAGCCATGCCGGCAGGGCCGGCCGGGTGAAGCAGACGATGCTCGCCGCCGGGTCGAAGGAGATGCCGAGCATCGCGCCGAGAACGGCGAATACGCTGGCGGATGCCCAGGCCTGCGGCAGGCACGCTACCGGGTACAGCGTCGGGCCCTGTCCCGCGCGCGGCGCGAACCCGCAGAACAATTCCGGCAGCCGGTAGTGATCGACGAAGGTGGAAGCCTCGAAGAGGGCAGTCAGGATCCTCTCCAGCGGCTCCCTGCAATCGTAGCGAGCCATACCCATCGAGATCAACCCGTTGTCGTGCGGCCAGATCGAGCCATTATGATAGGACATCGGATTGTAGCGCGCCTCGCCTTCGGCGATCGTGCGAATGCCCCAACCGGCGAATGAGGACGGGTCGAGCAAGGTTGCGGCTACGCGTGCGGCCCGCTCGGGCGCCGCTATGCCGCTGAACAGCGCCTGCCCGGCGTTCGACGAGCGCACGCGACACGGCTCCTTGTTGCCGTCGAGCGCCATGGCGTAGGTGCCGATCTCCTCGCACCAGAAACTATCTTCGAAGCGTCGCTGCAGCGTCTCTGCCTTTTCCAGCCATTTCCGTTCGAGACTGTCATAGCCGAGAACCGCCGCCAGTTGCGATGCGCCGTACCATGCGGCATAGGCATAACCCTGCACCTCACAGAGTGCGATGGGTGCGGCGGCGAGCCGGCCGTCGGCATGAAAGATCGCGTCCGAGGAGTCCTTCCAGCCCTGGTTGATGAGGCCGTTCACCGATTTTCGGTCATACTCGATGAAGCCGTCGTGATCGATATCGCCGTATCTCTCCATCCACGACGCCGCGGCTCGGATGTTGGGCCACAGCCGACGGATCAGCTCGTAGTCGCCGGTGCGCGCCGCATAGCTGGCGGCAAGCACGATGAAGAGCGGCGTCGAATCGACGCTGCCATAGTATTTGGCGAAAGGAACCTCGCCGAGGCTCGCCATCTCTCCCTTGCGCGTCTCATGCAGGATTTTGCCGGGCTCGGCGTCTTGCGCAGGCAAGAGCTCTGTCGCTTGCGTCGCCGCCAGATAGTTGAGCGTGCCGCGCGCGAGCTCCGGATCGAGCCATAGGCATTGCAATGCCGTGATGATTCCGTCGCGACCGAACGGCACGCTGAACCAGGGTATTCCGGCGTATGGATAGAGCCCATGCCCGGTCTCGGAAATCAGCATGTCGAGATCGGCGCGCGCTCGCCGCAGGAGGCAGCTAAACGACTCGCGGGACGCGGTCACATCAGCGACGCTGGCGCGTCTGCCCGCCATCTTGCGCTCCGCTCTCGCCAAAGCGGCCCCGAACGACACGCGCTCGCGAATCTGTTCGCCGATCGCGCATTCGATATCGATAAACAGCTGCTTCGTGCCGCCGGGCGGAAGCGTCAGCCGCCAACCCAGCTTGCGTGGCGCGAATTTCGTCGGTCCCGGCGTGCAGCGGATGCGCGTCCGTCTGACGATGTCGTCGAGACCGTGATAAGCGAGAACCAACCCATCGTCGAGGTCCTGATCGGCCATGAGCCGACCACGACGTGCGCGCGCTTGCCCGCGAACCTCGAAGATATCGGCGAAGTCAGCGGCGAATTCGACGGCTAGCGCGAGCTCGACCTCGTGCTGGGAAAAGTTGCGCACCGTGAGACTCTCGTGGCATGCACCGGCACCCAGCACCTTGCTGCGCAGCAGGTGGACGTTCTCGCGTGGGAGTATGAGCTGCTGATCGGAAAAGATATCGGCATTGGTCAGATCGACGGCGAAGACGACGTTGTCCTCGGAGATCGCAGAGCTGAGCAAGAGAGGACGCTGGTCATCGATCGTCAGGACCAGACGAGACAGGAACCTGGTATCTTCGTGAAATAGACCCTCGGAACTCGACGTGCTGCCGCGGGCGTCGCCAAAGTGATCGACCAGCAGGAAGGTGTCGCCGTCCTTGAGCGTGCGGGGACGATAGGCGGGGACCGCCGTTGCCGGAATATAGAACGGGCTCTCGGCAGTTTCGTCGTGCTGCATCTTTGCCGAAACCGTCATCGGAACTCCGCAGTCCTTGCCGTCGGCTCGCTACGCGCGTCGTTGCGAGCCGATCCGAGAGAGCGATAAAGCGAAAGATACTCCTCCGCCATGCCGCGGCTGGAAAATCGTTGCAAGAAGACCTCGCGGATGCGTTGACGGTCGAGTTGGTCTACGCGGTTGATCGCGTCGAGCGCTTCGGCTTCGGTGTCGATGATAAAGCCGGTGATGCCGTCATCAACGACCTCCGCCACCGAACCGTGCCGGAATGCGATGACCGGCGTCCCACAACGCATGGCTTCGATCATCACCAGCCCGAAGGGTTCAGGCCAATTGATCGGGAAGAGGAGCGCGCGCGCATTCGCGAGGAAATCCTGCTTTTCGTCCTCGTTGATCTCGCCGACGAACTCGACGTGCGGCTCGGCAAGCAACGGAACGACCACCTCGTCGAAATAGAACTGATCGGCGGCGTCGACTTTGGCGGCGATCTTGATCCGGCAATTCGCACGCCGCGCCAGGCGAACGGCGAGATCGGGCCGCTTCTCCGGCGAGATGCGCCCAAGGAAAGCGAGGTACCCCTGCGATCGGGCGACGGGAGACATTCGCAGCGGCGGCAGACCGTGATGGATCGTGGCCACCCAGTTGGCGAAAGCGAGGGGCTCGCGCTGGGCAACCGAGATCGAGACCAGCGGAACCTCGGAAAATTCTTTGAAAAGCGGCACCAGCTCGGGCAGATCGAGCCGACCGTGCAAGGTCGTCAAAAATCGGGCATTGATCCGCCGGAACAACGGAAAGGTCATGTGGTCGATGTGAAAATGAAGAATATCAAAGGAATCGGCGGCCTGCGCGACGCGCTCCAGCATCAGATGATAGGGCGCCAGCCGGTCGGCGACGCTGCGGTCGAGACGCAATCCTTGCCGGCACATCGGTTGCAGGTTGGCATTCGTGACCGAGTCGCCGCTGGCAAAAAGCGTGACGTCGTGGCCGAGCTCGACAAGCTCCTCGGTGAGATATGACACGATCCGCTCAGTTCCACCGTAAAGCTTCGGTGGCACCGCCTCATCGAGCGGTGCGATCTGGGCTATTCTCATGGAACGTACGGTCGCATTGCTGTTCTGCATGCCGGTGACATCGCTCGCCTTGTCGGGACCCCCTTGGGGGAAACAACACAAACCCTCAATTTAGTCCACCGACTAGAGAATGATCTGCGAGGAAGCGCAATCCTCGCTCTAGCCCTCGGCAAACGAGGTTGCGGCGGCCGCCTCGAGCTTGCATAGAACGCGAGCGAGGTCGGCGCGGTCGGCGGAGCCAAGTCGGGCGAGAAGGCGGGCCTCGACGGCGAGCGCAAGTGGACCGATTTCGGCGTAAATCGCCCGGCCTTGCGGCGTCAGCGCGAGAAGCGCGCGCCGACGGTCGGCATCGTCGGTGCGTCGGTCGAGCCGCCCGGACGCGGCGAGCCGCGCGACCGCCCGGCTGACCCGCACCTTGTCCATCGCGGTTCTCTCGCAGACTGCATTCGCCGACATCGCCCCGAAGCGCCCGAGAACCGCCATGACTCGCCATTCCGGCACGGTCAGGCCAAACCGCCGGACATAGACTCGGGCGATCGCCGTCGAGATGCGATTGGTCAGCACCGACAGGCGATAGGGCAGGAAGCGCTCAAGTTCCAGAACCGTCGGGCTCGCCGACGTTTCTGAGGGCGCCATGGCCGGTGCCAAGTTTGCGCTTGGAGTTAGTTTCATTTGAAACTAAAATGCCGTCGCGGCCGTTCACCGTCAAGCAAGGTCTCGTGGAGGACAGCATGAGCGTGACACGCGATGTCGCCGCGAAAGCCGCCACCGCCAAGCGCGACAAGTCGGAGCCCGCCCTGTGGGACAACCCGATGGGGACGGACGGCTTTGAGTTCGTCGAATACACGGCTCCTGACACCGCCGCCCTCGTCAGCCTCTTCGAGATGATGGGCTTCACCGCGGTGGCACGGCATCGCTCGAAGGACGTGACTCTTTACCGCCAAGGCGACATCAACTTCGTGGTCGATGCCGAGGGCGACAGCTTCGCCCAGGCCTTTGCGCGCATCCACGGCCCGTCGGTCTGTGCGATGGCTTTTCGCGTGCGTGACGCCGCCAAGGCCTACAAACGTGCGATCGAGCTCGGCGCCCGGCCGGTGCAATCCAAGGTCGGACCGATGGAGCTCAATATTCCGGCGATCGAAGGCATCGGCGGCAGCGTGATCTACCTCGTCGACCGCTATGGCGAGCGTTCGATCTACGACGTCGATTTTCTGCCGATCCCCGGCGCCGACCAAAGACCGGCCGGTGTCGGCCTGACGATGATCGATCACCTCACCCACAACGTCCATCGCGGGCGCATGGACCAATGGGCGAATTTCTACGAGAAGCTCTTCAGCTTTCGCGAGATCCGCTATTTCGACATCGAGGGGAAGCTGACCGGTTTGCGCTCCAAGGCGATGACCAGCCCATGCGGCAAGATCCGCATCCCGATCAATGAAAGCTCCGACGACAAGTCGCAGATCGCCGAATATCTCGAAGCCTATCGCGGCGAGGGCATCCAGCACATCGCGCTCGGCACCGCCGATATCTACGCGACGGTGGCGGCGTTGCGCCGGCGCGGCGTGCCGTTCCAGACCGTGCCCGACACCTATTACGAGGGCATCGATGCGCGGTTGCCGGGTCACGGCGAGGAGGTCGCGCGGCTGGAGCGCGAGCGCATCCTGATCGACGGGGCGCCGACCGAAGGCGGCGGTCTGTTGCTGCAGATCTTCACGCAGACGGTCATCGGCCCGATTTTCTTCGAGATCATCCAGCGCAAGGGCAACGAGGGCTTCGGCGAAGGTAACTTCCAGGCGCTCTTCGAATCGATCGAGCTCGACCAGATCCGCCGCGGCGTACTGAAGGAATGACGCGTTCACGGGATTAGTTGTAGGGGCCGGGCTCGTCCCGGCCCGCGGGCCGCCGCAAGGGCGGCCCCTACGGAAAACGCTCGCTGGAGATCGAAAGATGAAGAACTGGATCAGCTTCCCGCGCGTCGAAGGTCTTGCTTCGCGCCAGGCCCATGCCGACCTGCCGCCAGGTACTTATGAACGCGAGATGGGCAAGGAGGGGTTCTTCGGTCCTTCGACTCAGCTCTACCACGCCCATCCGCCGACCGGCTGGACCAGCTGGGAGGGGCCGTTGCGCCCGCGCGCCTTCGACCTCGCCAAGATCAATGCGATCGCCGCCTCGCCATGGGAGGCCGACGCGGTCCTGTCGAACGCGCATCTGCGCTTCCGGCAGTGGCGCACCGAGGGGCGCATGGATCGCCTGGTGCGCAACGGCGACGGCGATGAGCTCATCTTCATTCACGAGGGCGCCGGCAGCCTGTTCTGCGATTTCGGCCATCTGCGCTTTCGCGACGGCGACTACATCGTGCTGCCGCGCGGCACGATGTGGCGGTTCGAGTGTGACGCGCCGGTCACCGCGATCCTCATCGAGGCGACCAACGACGGCTACCGCCTGCCCGACAAGGGCATGCTCGGCGCACACGCCATCTTCGACCCCGCCATGCTCGACGTGCCGGCGATCGACGACGCCTTCAAGGCACAGCAGGCGAAGAGCGGCGCGTGGCGCGTCGACATCAAGCGGCGCAACGAGCTGTCGACGGTTACTTATCCGTTCAACCCGCTCGACGCGGTCGGCTGGAAGGGCGATCTCGCGCCGGTGCGCATAAACTGGCGCGATTTGCGCCCGGTGATGAGCCATCGCTATCATCTGCCGCCCTCGGTGCATACGACCTTCCTGGCCGGCCGCTTCGTCGTCTGCACCTTCGTGCCGCGCCCGTTCGAGAGCGATCCCGGTGCGCTGAAGGTCCCGTTCTTCCACAACAACGACGATTTCGACGAGGTCATCTTCTATCATCGCGGCAATTTCTTCTCGCGCGACAACATCCATCCCGGGATGGTGACTCTGCATCCGTGTGGCTTCACTCACGGGCCGCATCCGAAAGCGCTGCAGGGCATGCTGACGCCGAAGAAGAGCGAGACCGACGAGGTGGCGCTGATGGTCGATGCGCGCGACGCGCTCGATATCGCCAAATTGCCCGAGGGCGTCGAATTCGCCGCCTATGCCGAGAGTTGGCGCGCGCCGGGGCAGCAATGAAGCTAGCCAGCCTCAAATCCGGCGGCCGTGACGGCACCCTCGTCGTCGTCAGCCGCGATCTGACGTGGGCCGCCGCCGTGCCCGACATAGCGACAACCCTCCAGGCGGCGCTCGACGACTGGACCGGGTGTGCCGGGCGGCTCGACGCCGTCGCACGGCGCCTCGAGGCCGGACAGGTGGGCGCGGCCTTTCGCTTCGATCCCGCTGCTGCCGCGTCGCCGCTGCCGCGCGCCTATCAATGGGCCGACGGCTCGGCCTATCTCTACCACGCCGAGCTGGTGCGCAAGGCGCGCAAGGCCGACATGCCGCAGAGCCTCTACGGCGACCCGTTGATGTATCAGGGCGGCTCGGACAGCTTCATCGGCCCGCGCGACGACATTCTCGCTGCCGACGAGGCCTGGGGGATCGACCTCGAGGCGGAGGTCGCGGTGATCACCGACGACGTGCCCATGGGAATCGCCGCCGCGCAGGCCGCGTCCCATATCAAGCTCGTCGTGCTGGTCAACGACGTCAGCCTGCGCAACCTCATCCCGGGCGAGCTCGCCAAGGGCTTCGGCTTCTTTCATGCAAAGCCGGCGACGGCCTTCTCGCCGGTCGCGGTGACGCCGGATGAGCTCGGGGCCGCCTGGGACGGACGGACCGTGCATCTGCCGCTGGTCAGCCATCTCAACGGCAAGCTGCTCGGCCGGCCCAATGCCGGCACCGACATGAATTTCGATTTCCCGACGTTGATCGCCCATGCGGCGCGGACCCGCGAGCTCGAGGCCGGGAGCATCATCGGTTCAGGCACGGTGTCGAACCGCGATCCCGCCGCCGGCTCGTCATGCCTCGCCGAGCGGCGCATGATCGAAACGATCGAAAAGGGCCAGCCGGAAACGCCGTTTCTCAAATTCGGCGACCGCGTGCGCATCGAGATGCTCGACGCCGCCGGCAGGTCGATCTTCGGCGCGATCGAGCAGAAGGTGGTAAAGCACGAAGCCTCGGCATAGCGTACTGCAATTGGGAGCACCGGCTTCCAGCCGGCTCTTGCGGTCCGCCAAGGAGCTCCGACCGACGGGAGCCGGGCCGGCTCGAAGCCGGCGCTACGATCACAGCATGCCGCAGCGCCTGATCGCTGCCAGCGTCACGTCGAGATAGGGTTCAAGCGGCTTGTCGCGGCGATGGACGAGGCCGAGCGTGCGGCCGAGCGCGGGACTCAGCCGCCTGACTGCCAATTCGCCGGATGCCGCCTCGGCGCGCACGCTGATCTCGGGCAGGATGGAGCGGCCGAGCCCGACGCCGACCAACCGCTTGATGGCCTCCGCGCTGCCCAGCTCCATCACCGGCTTCACCGCGGTCCCGGCGCGGCGAAACCACGAATCGATGAGCCGATTGGTGGTGCCGCCGCGCTCGTAAAGGATCAGCGGCATGCCGGCAAAATCCGCTGGCGAGAGCCGCGCCGGGGCTGCCGTCGCCGGCGGCAGCACGGCAATCAGCGGCTCATCGATCAGCGGCATGACGGCCAATCGCTCGCCGCGCACCGGCAGGGTGACGAGCGCAAGGTCGATCGCATTGTCTTCGACGGAACGGACGATCTCGTCGCTGTTCCCGGTGGTGACGACGATCTCGAGATCGGGGTAGTTGACGATCAGCTCGCGCAGCGCGGCGGGCAGGGTGTAAATGCATGCGGTCGCGCCGGCGCCGATGCGGACCCGCCCGGCGACCCCGCCGCGATGCCGCCGCGCCGTCGCCGAGGCAGCCGCCGCCTCGTCGAAGAGGCGCCTGGCATGCGCCAGGAGATCGCGGCCGGCGGCAGTGGCGAAAGCGCGCTTGCCGATGCGCTCGACCAAGCGGACGCCAAGCCGCGCCTCGAGCTGCTTCACCTGCAGGCTTATCGCCGGTTGGGTGAGATTGAGCCGTTGGGCCGCGGCAGAGAAACTGCCGAGCGCCACAACTTCCCGAAGCGCCTCCAGCTGGTCGAGATTGAGGTTTCGCATATCAAAGTTTTGCTTTTCATTCGTATCAATTCAATTGATTTCTCTTATCGTCAAAATAACGGCAAGCTCACCCTATGTTCCTGTTCGCTCTGCGCGTGCGCCCTTCGGTCTGGTTGGCGCTGATTTGCTTCGGCCGTTTCGGTACGATGCTGATCAGCATGACCTATGCCGCGAGCATCCCGGCGCTGATGGGGCCTTGGGCGATGACGGCGACCGCCGCCGGGACGGTGCAGACCGCCTTCAATGCCGCTAATGCCGTCGCCTTGCCGCTCGCCTCCTATGTGGCTGACCACATCGGCGCCCGCCGCGTCCTCCTCGCCTCCGCGTGGCTCGGCGCCGCCGCCGCCTTCGCCTTCGCGCTCTTTGCCCGCTCGCATGACGCCGCGGTTGTACTGTTCGCGCTGGTCGGCATCAGCCAGGCCGGCACCTATACCCCGGCGATCATGCTCGTGGCCGGCCGTTACAAGGTCGAGGGCCGGGGCGCCGCCATCGGCTGGCTTCTCGCCAGTTCCTCGCTCGGCTATGTCGTCTCGCTCGCGCTGTCGGGCACGGCGCTGGCGGTTTCAGGCTATCAAGCGGCGTTTCTCAGTTGTGCCATCGGGCCGACGGTCGGCGCAGTCTTGTTCTCGCTGTCGGCTTTCTGCGGCAATGAACCGGGTGTGACGCGATCGACCACTGCGGGAGGCGTGCCGGCCGCAAGCGCGCCGTCGCGTCGTGACGCCAGCGTCATCCTCCTCAATATCGGCTATGTCGGGCACAGCTGGGAGCTTCTCGGCATGTTCGCCTGGGCGCCCGCTTTCGTCACCGCTGCGGCGGCAGCGACGGCGCTGGGCGGTGCCGCCGCGTCGATTGCAGGCGCCTGGCTCGCCGGTCTTCTCCACCTCGCCGGCTTTACCGCGGCGCTGACGATGGGACGCGCCTCCGACCGGTTCGGAAGGCGGCGCGTGCTCGTCATCCTGGCCGCCATCGGCGCGGCTTGCTCGTTCGCATTCGGCTGGACGATCGGGTTGCCGATAGCTGCGGTCGCGGCGATTGCCGCGATTTATGGTTTCTCTGCTTTCGGCGATTCGCCGGTCCTGTCGACCGCGATGACCGAGGCGGTGGCGCCTGGGCGGCTCGGCCGCGCCCTCGCCTTGCGCTCGGTCCTCGGCTTCGGCGCCGGTGCGGTGTCACCGCTTGCCTTCGGCATCGTGCTCGATCTCACCAACACAGCGGGCATGCCGCCGACGCGCTGGGGCTGGGCCTTCGTCTTGCTCGGCGTCGGCGGCGCGGTCGCGGCAATTTGCGCTTGGCTCCTGCCGAGGACATCGGGAGAAGGACGACGATGACTGCAACGCCGCCTCTCGACATTCGCCCGGCGGCGATCGGCGATGCCGAAGCGATCTGCCGCATCTACAATCAAGGCATCGAAGACCATGTGGCGACGCTGGAGACGTCGCTCCGGACCGCGGACGAGCGGCGTGCCTGGCTCGAAGGACGCGCGTCCCGACATCCCGTGCTCGTCGCCGCGCGGGGCGCCGCCATCGTCGGCTGGGCTAGTCTCAACCCGTTCAATCCGCGCGCCTGTTACGACCATGTCGCCGATTTCTCGATCTATGTCGAGCGCGGACAGCGCGGCACCGGGATCGGGCGGCGTCTTCTCGACAGTTTGATCGAGGCGGGGAGGGGACTCGGCTATCACAAGCTGGTACTTGCCGCCTTTCCCTCTAATGCGGCCGGCTGTGCTCTTTATGCGCGCTGCGGCTTCCGCACCGTCGGCATCTATCGCGAGCAGGGAAGGCTCGCGGGCAAATGGGTCGACGTCATCTTGATGGAGAGGCTGCTCTGATCGGCGGGTATATATTCCGATTCGTCCCCCATTGACCTATGCTCATGCCGCCAATGACGGAGTGGGGAGGTCGGTATTGAAAGACGCTGACACGGTCTTCGCCGGCTCGATACCCGCGCTTTACGATCGCTATCTCGGCCCGTTGATCTTCGAGCCCTACGCGGCCGACCTAGCCGAGCGGCTTCGCGATCTCGGCGAGCAGAGGGTTCTCGAGACTGCCTGCGGCACCGGGATCGTCAGCCGAGCATTGGCCCGCGCTCTGCCCGAACGAGCATCGGTCGTTGCGACCGATCTCAATCAGTCGATGCTAGACTTCGCGGCTGCGCGTGCTCCGGCGCGGGACATAACCTGGCGTCAGGCCAACGCTCTCGCACTCCCCTTCGAGGATGGCGCCTTCGGTGCCGTCATATGCCAATTCGGGGTCATGTTCTTTCCTGACAAGCAAGCGGCCTATCGAGAGGCCCTGCGTGTGCTCAAGCCAGGCGGCCGTTTTCTCTTCAATGTGTGGGATCGGATCGAAGTGAATGAGATCCCTCATGTGATCACCGAAGCCGTCGCCGCTCTGTTTCCCGACGACCCGCCGCGCTTCTTGGCCCGCACGCCCCACGGCTATCACGATATCGACATCATCCGGGCCGCGCTGCGCGAAGCCGGCTTCACGCGGGTCGCGATCGAAACCGTTGCGAAGCGAAGCCGGGCGGCCTCCGCCCGCGATCCGGCAATCGGCTTTTGCCAGGGCACGCCGCTTCGCAACGAAATCGAAGCGCGGAATTCGAACTCGCTCGAGAGAGCGACCGATGTTGCCGCCGACGCCGTCGCGGCCCGCTTCAGAGGTCCGATCGACGCCAGGATACAAGCCCACGTGATCACCGCTTATCGCTAGGCGTCGGCTGTCAGTCGGATTTTCGCGGTCGGCTGCCCACTCTCCAGCAAAGGCGCATCCCATGAAGCTTTACGATTTCTTTCGCTCCTCGGCTGCGTTTCGCGTCCGCATCGCGCTCAACCTCAAACGCTTGCCATGCGAGCGGGCCTTCATTCACCTGCGCCGCAACGACCAAACCGCGCCGCCCTATCTCGCGGTGAACCCGCAGGGGCTGGTCCCGGCGCTCGAGGAGGATGGACAGGTCTTTACGCAATCGCTCGCGATCATCGAATATCTCGACGAGACCCACGCCGAGCCGCCGCTGTTGCCCGGCCACCCCGCCGACCGCGCGCGCGTGCGCGCTATCGCGCAACTCATCGCCTGCGACATCCATCCGATCGACAATCTGCGCGTTCTTCGCTATCTCGCCGATCCGCTCGGTCACGACGCGGCGACGGTCGGGCGATGGTTCAACCACTGGATCGCCGCGGGTTTCGCCGCGCTTGAGCAGATGCTCGCCGAAGACGAGCAAACGGGCGCGTTCTGCCACGGCGATCAGCCGGGACTTGCCGATATCTGCCTGGTGCCTCAGGTCTTCAACGCGCGCCGCTACAGCCTCGACATGGCGCCGTATCCGACGATCGGGCGGGTGTTCGACGCCTGCATGAAAAACGCCGCCTTCGAGGCGGCGCGACCCGAAAAGCAGCCGGACGCCGAGTAACCTCAGCCCGCCTTGCGAGCGGCGGCGATCTTCTGCTTCATCGTGGCGATGTCGATCGCACCCGGCACCATTTCGCCGCCAATGATGAATGCCGGCGTGCCACGAATGTCCAACGCCTGCGCGAGTTCGAAATTGCGCCGGATGATGTCGTCGATCTCGGGACTCTTCATGTCCGCCTTGACGCGATCGACGTCGAGTCCGGCCGAAGCCGCGATCTCCTTATAGACGATGCGAATCTGGCGATCCTCACGCAGCAGCGCTTCGAGCGAGGGCTCGACCTGCTTGCAGTAGGGACAGCGATAATCGAAGAACTCGACGATGGTGACGTCGCCGCTGGGATTGCCGGCGATCGGCGAGGTCGGATCGTCGAGCAGCTCCTTGCGCTTCTCGACGAGGGTGGCGCGGACCCGTTCCTCTGCGACCGTCTTGGCCTTGCTCTCGGCCGATTGGAGCGCCTGGATCACCAATTCGGGGTGCTCCAGGATGTAATCGTGGATGATTTGCTCGATGGCGGTCTTTTGCCCCGGCGTCACCGTCTCGTCGGCATCGGCGAGGGGGGCGATGGCCAGACCGAGGGCTACGAGGCAGATCAATAAGCGAAACGACATGGGCGATACATCTCACGACAAGCGGGACAGCCGCAGCATCGAATAATGCGGCAAGAACGCAGCTCCGGCAATCGATCCCCAACTCTATCGCGCAAAGGTGAAGATTCGCGGGCTCGTTGCAGTTAACCGCGGAGTTACGGTTGGTGGCACCTTGCATTCGATCGCTTATCGAATATACCGTGGCAGGGACGGGTTGGCTCAGTCGACCGCGCTGACGCTCAACAAGACGGCCGGAGCAGTCGCCTATGGGGGAAGGCGCCAAAAATATCATGGAATTCGGCCACATCCTGCGGCTCGTCACCGCCGGCGGTGCGGTCGGCGGGTTGGCTGCCGGTCTCTCTCGTGTTCGCCTGGAGGCTCTGGGGTTTCTTTTCGACGAAGCTTTTCCGGCGAGCTGGCCGCGCTGGGCAGCGGCGCTCCTCGTTCCGACGGCGGTCGGAATTGTCGGCGCGATCGGGGTCCAGTTTGCCATCGTGCTGATCACGGATGGTTCGCGATTTGAGGTGGGTCACCTCAACGAAGTCTTTCTCTTCTCGATCAGTGCCGCTGCCGGCTTCGGAGCCAGGACGTTGCTTCCCTTGCTCTCCGTCACGGTCGAGAAGCAGGTCGCCTCGATCGCCG
>WNFC01002660.1_pt1 | contig 19228 bp, 15 predicted proteins | sample 5400541 | NCBI WGS metagenome assembly WNFC01 (sample SAMN13153342, study PRJNA577476) | soil metagenome | isolation source: 120 cm saprolite under Douglas fir tree site 2 hole 2 replicate 1 | place: USA:California | collected 2015-04-18 | reverse complement strand
ATGCCCATTCGGCGGCATCCCGCGCCGTCTCGGCGGCGAGCGGGAAGGTGCATACCACGACGGTGGCTTGTCCTGGAACGGAATCTATCCTCGCACCGCGGTGTGGCTCCACGAACGAGCGCATGACCGAACAGTCCAAGGCCGGCGGCCCGATGATGTGCCCTGTCGGTGCGGGATTTGAACCAGCCGAACACCTTGGTCTCTGATTTCGCTCGGGACGCCGGGATGGTGATCCTTCACAGTGAACGAGACCTGATCCCGCGCGCAAACCTTGCGTGCAGACGCAGCAGGACGCATCATTTGGTCCGTTTCAATCCCTATGGCCGATTTTGCTGGCCATGTTTATTCGGATTTTCGTGTCGTCTGCGTCGATGGTGATTTGTCTTATTCGTCACTTCCTCAGTTTCCGACACCCGCTTTACGGGGTCACACAATCTTGTGTGACGCGAGATTTTTTTTATATCCTACTTCCGCCCAAAGCAGCCTCACTGCATCGATAGCCAACAGGAGTTGATTTACGACCACGCGAAATGATCGGATTGCGAATGCTACGGCGAGCAAAAATGCACTAATGGCAGCCAATTCGAACATCGAATCAGTTGCTACCACATGGCGGTCTTACACGCAATCGGTTGCGTTCGTTGCAGTCCTCGCCATAGCAGCTAATCATAGAAGTCACGTGCCATGAGCAAAATCCTCAAGAGCGTACATAGGTCCGCCAAACGGCTGCACGATACGGGTCACATGAACGACCTCACGATGCGGGAGTTCGATGCGCTCTGCCTTGATCCGTGTCCGCAGTTCACCGCAGAGGACGTCGTGCGGATTCGGACCAAGAATCGCGCCAGTCAGGGCGTGTTTGCCGCATTTCTCAACGTTGGAAAAACAACAGTCGCGGCCTGGGAACAGGGTACAAAGAAGCCGAGCGGGGCCGCCAGCAAGCTCCTTGAGCTTGCTGACCGGAAGGGCCTGGACGTACTCGCGTAGCTCCCGATACCCCGCGTCAGCACAACGCGAGAGGCCGGGCTCAACCAACGCCCCGATGCCCGTTGCCTATTCGGCCGCATCCCGCGCGGCTTCGGCCGCGAGCGGGAAGGCGCATACCACGGTGGTGCCTTGTCCCGGAACGGAATCTATCCGCACCGTGCCGCGGTGCAGCTCGACGAACGAGCGCACGATCGACAGGCCAAGGCCGGCGCCGCGATGATGGGTGCCGTCGGTGTGGGACTCGAACCAATCGAACACCTTGTCCTTGATTTCGCTCGGAATGCCGGGACCGTGATCCTTGACGGTGAACGCGACCTGATCCCGCGCACGCTCGGCCGTGAGCACGACCGTTCCGCCCGGCGGCGAGAACCCGATGGCGTTGGACAGCAGGTTGAACAGGATCTGGCGGATGCGCCGCTCATCGGCCACGAAGCTGCCGATGTCGCGGGGCGCGGAGAGCTCCAGTTTGATGTTGTTCTTGATCAGGCGGTCCTGCACGCCTTCGACGGCGGCCGCGATGGCGGTGCGGATATCGACGCGGTCGAGATCGAGCGTCATCGCTCCGGCGCCGATCGAGGCGAGATCGAGGATGTTGTTGATGATGGCGAGCAGCGCATTGCTGGAAACCGTGATGTAGCCGAGATATTCCGCCTGCTTGGTGGTCAGCGGCCCGGTCGACGGATCGCCGAGAAAATGCGCAAATCCGATGATGTTGGTCAGCGGCGATCGCAGCTCGTAGGACACGTGGTGGACGAAATCGATCTTGATCTTGTTCGCCTCTTCCAGCGCAATGTTGCGCTCGATCAGGGCGTGTTCGACATTGACCGAATCAGTGACGTCCTTAAACGTCATCAAGGTGGCGCCATCCGGCAGCCGAACGGTGCGGCAATCTATAATGCTTCCATCGGTCCGCTCGATGCGGCGCAAGATCGGCTCGCGGCTGTCGATCGCCGTCACGGCGGCGCGCAGCGACTGCCAGGTCTCGTGGTCGCGATGGAACAGCCGGCATTGCTCGATCACGGCCTCGATATGGGGGTGCTCGTCGAGCATGTCGGGCGACAATTGCCACATCTTCTCGAACACCGGGTTGTACAGCCGGACCCGCCCGTCGCTGCCGAACAGTGCGACGGCCTCGGTGAGATTGTCGAGCGTTTCGCCCTGGACGCGGATCAGCGCGTCGAACCGCCGTTCGAGGTTGAGGCGCTCGGTAACGTCATCGAACAGGTAGGTGACGCCGCCATCCGGATTGGGCGTGGTCACGACGCGCAGCGTGCGCTGGTCCGGCAGGTGCCATTCGTAGGTGGCGGGGTCGCGGGCGCGGTAGGCGCGGTGAAGCTGGGCCTTCCAGGCCCGGAAATCCTGTTGCTCGGGCAGCCGCCGCGCCGCCCGTAAGCGATCGATCACGGCGGAATCGGCCGGGTGGCGGTCGAGAAATCCGGCATCGATTTCCCACAATGTCCGATAGGCGGAATTGTAGAAGGCCAAATTGTGATTAGCACCGAATATGGCGACCGCGGTCGATAGCTGGTCGAGCGTGCGGCGGTGGGCGTCGACCGTGGAGGCGAAGTCGGACCGCAGCGCTTCGAGTTCGGTCACGTCTTGACATATGCCGGCGCTGCCGCGCGGTGTCGGCGCTTCGAAGACGTCGAAGACGCGGCGCGTGCCGGAGACGTTGGTGGCGGCGCGGCCCGAATAGACGCTGCCGCGGCTGCGCTGGCGCTCAATTTCCGCGCGGGCGCTCAAGTCAAGGAGCTCGCATCCGTTCGCCATCGCGCTCGCAGGGTCGGCCGCCCCGACGGCGCGGGCAAAGGCCGGGTTCACGAACGTAAGCCGTCCGCCGGGATCCCGCGTCCACACCGGAGATGGAAGCGCTTCGAGGAGGGCGCGCTGCGCGTCCGCATCGGCCTGTTGCATCTGCAAACGGAAGGTCAGCTCGGCGATTTCCTTCTTAAGCCCGCTCACGTCATGGAATCGCAGCGTGGCGCTGCCGCCGATCGCGCGGCCCTCCACTGACACATAGCGTCCCGCCGCCGTGGTCAGCGAGATCGAGAAGGCTTCACCCCGCGTGAGCAGCCGGTCGACCACGGAGTCCAGACCGGACGCCTGCTCGGGCCGTAACCAGGCGGCGAAGCTCATGAGGCGTTCCGGGGCGATGTCCGGCGCGATGGTCGCGGGATTGCCGATGATCTGCGGCGCGGCGCTACGGCTCCAGGCAACGATCACCTGAGGTTCGGCGAGCAGGAGGCCGTAGAGCCGGTCGATTTCGCTATCGCGTGCCGCCACCTCGGCGCGCGCGCGGACGCGTTCGACCCGCAGCCGTTCGCGGGTGCGGACCAGCAAGACGGCCGTCACGACTGCAAAAATCAGCGCGCCGAAAAAGAGCGTGAGACCGGCAAGCTCTTGCGCCTCGAGACCGCGTATCGCCTCCATAAACGAAAGGCTGTCCGTGAGCGGATCGCCGCTCTGCGCCTGAGCCGGGACGGCAAGACTCGGCAGGGTGGCGAGCACGGCCATCGCCAATGCAGAACGTTTCTGCTGGTCGAACAAATAAGCTATCCCGGCTGTCCGGATCACGTCCGGCATGCGCTGCCCCTACCTCAAGCCCGCCCACGGCAGGCTACTTCGAATCCCCCAACTTGCCGTCGCCCCCTTCCCGGACGAACGCACGGCCGATCCAATCGATGACTCGGAAACAACTTAACCAGTGCCGGGCTGCGTTTCGTGACAATGGCAATCCGGCGGTCGCGGAAGGACTGCCTCCCCTTCCCGTCCCTACCCTCCCCCCGCTTGCGGGGGGGAGGGTAGGGCGGGGGCAATTCGATCTGCGAATCACATCAATCTAGCCTCAACTCCGGCTTCTCCATAAGAGTCCAGACCGTGAACAATGGCAGAGAAACGTACCTCCTTTGGTCTGGTGAAAATGCTGATACAGTCGATTTAAATTTGCTGCCCTGGGCGCGCCACCGGACACACCGGATATTGCGAGGTAAAGCCATGTCGACACCACTCCTGGGCCCGGTGCAATCGCTGGGTTATGTCGGCCTCCGCGCCAAGGATATCGACGACTGGTGCGGCTACGGCACCCGATTGCTCGGACTGCAGGCTGTCGACCGCAGCCGTGCGACGCTGGCGCTGCGGATGGACGACCGCAAGCAACGCCTGATCGTGCAGGCGGATGGCGGCGAAGGCATCGGCTTTTTCGGCTGGGAGGTGGCGGATGCCGCCGCGCTCGACCGGCTCGGCGCCCATTTGCAATCGCAACGGTTCGAAGTGGCGCGGGGATCGCGCGCCCTTGCGGACGAACGCCATGTCGCCGACCTCATCGTTGTCAGCGATCCCATCGGAAACCGGGTTGAATTCTTCCACGGCGCCGCGACCGCGACCGAGCCATTCGTGCCGGGCCGCAATATTTCGGGTTTCCGCACCGGCGCGCTCGGGCTCGGCCACGTGGTGCTGCACGTGGAGCGCATCGACGAGATGATGGCATTCTACCGCGATATTCTCGGCTTCCGGTTGAGCGACTATTTTCTGCGCCCCTACCCGCTTTATTTCCTCCACGTGAACCCGCGCCACCACAGCATCGCCTTCGCGGCGACTGGCAAGAACGCGGTCCACCACATGATGCTGGAGCTCTACAGCCTCGACGACGTCGGCCAGGGCTACGACCTTGCCGCCGGTGAAGACGGCCGCATCTCAGTCACGCTGGGCCGCCACTGCGGGGACTTCGTGACTTCGTTCTATACCTGGAACCCATCGGGTTTCATGATCGAGTACGGCTGGGGAGCGCGCGACATCGACCCGGCGACGTGGCAGCCTTCGGAACGTCGGGAAGGCCCCAGCATCTGGGGCCATGACCGCATGTGGCTCTCCTCCGAGCTGCGCCAGGAGGCGCGGGAGATGCGGCTCGCCAATGCGGACCGCGGCCTGCGGCGCCCGGTCCAGGTGCTACCGGGCAACCACGACGTGATGGCCGGGGTTTGTCCGTGGTTCGATACAATGAAGAGGGAGCAGAGGAGGGCGTAGGGCGCAATAAGCGCGGCGCATTGCGCCGGTTCATCTCAAACAGACCAGCCGAAGTCGCTGTCGAGACGTCGCCCCCCCTTCGCACCTGAACCGCGCAATGCGCGGAGTTTATCATCGGGCCGGCCGAAGGCCGGACCCGGTGGCTTATTGTGCCCTACGGCGGGCTGCTCAAAGGCTCGATATGTACCGCGCAATTGCCTCCCGCTGGGCAGGCGAAAGCTCCTGCATAATTTTCACCATGTCGGCATTGTTGGTCCGATCGCCTTCGGCAAAGGTGCGCATCGCCTCGATCAGATATTCGTAGCTTTGACCGGCGAGCCGCGGCGCCGGCAGGGCGCCGACGAAATTCGGCTGATGACAAATCTGACATACGGTTATCCCGTCGGGCGGCGAGACGGCGGCGACCGGAGCGGGCCGCACCGGCCAGCTCTTCTTGGAGAGATAAGCCGCTGCCGGGCGCAGCTCCGCCTGCGTGAGGCGTTTGGCAAAGGACGCCATGACCAGGTTTTCGCGATCTCCACTCTTGTAGTCATGCAATTGCTTCACGAGAAAGTATTCCGTCTGACCCCAGATGATCGGAATGGTTGCATCGATGGGTTGGCCATTCTCGCCATGGCATGAGGTGCAGACCTGCAATTTTGCCTCGATCGCTTCCGCCGCACCTGCGGGCGCGCCCAGCGCGGCCACAATGACGAGAGTGCCGAAGATAGTTGAGAGATGATTGTTGAGCATGTTTCCCCCTGGCGTTGTTCGAGTGCCCGCAGTCCCCTTGACGCGATCAACGCGCTGGAACCAGCCTAAGACATGCCGCAGTCAGGCTGGCGACGCAAGCCGGTCGGCGCCGCCGGACAAGTTTCACCTACGAGCCGACGCAATTCCTCCCCCCCGCTTGCGGCAGAGGAAAGAAAAAGGCGAGCCTACAGCTGCCACACCTGTCCGGGCCGCAACGCGCGGAAACGCTCCGGCGAAATTTCGGCCGCCTCCAATGCCTCGGAGAGCGCGAGGAGCGGGGCATCGAACGGCTCGTCGGTCAGCTGGAAGGTGCCGTAATGGTGGCCGAGCCCAATCTCTGCGCCGCAATCGATCAACGCCTGCACCGACTCGGCGGGATTCATGTGCTGGTCGCGCATGAACCAGCGCGGCTCGTAGGCTCCGATCGGTAGAATAGCCAGTCTGACCGGTCCGTAGCGCTCGCGCGCACGGCGGAAATGCGAGCCGTCCCCGTAGCCCGAGTCGGCAACGAAATAGATGATCCCGCCTGGGGTTTCAATCACGAAGGACGCCCACAGCGCCATGTTGCGGTCGGACAGATTGCGAGCGGACCAATGGCGCGTGGCAACGAGCGTCGCCGCAACTCCCGCGCCGAGATCCACGCGAGTGTCCCAGTCGTGCGCTTCCGCTTTGATTGCGGGGTCGTGATTTCGCATGATGGCGTCATTGCCGAGCGGCGTGATGACGCGTGCGCGATGCGCGGCTGCGATCCGCGATAGCGTCACGACATCAAGATGATCGTAGTGGCCATGCGACACCAGCACGACGTCGATAGGCGGCAGGTCGGCAAATGCGATGCCTGGATTGTTGACACGTTTCGGCCCGACAAAGCGGAAAGGCGATGCACGCATCGACCACACGGGATCGCATAGAAGATTCAAACCGGCCGTCTGGATCAGCAGGCTGGCGTGGCCGATATAGGAAATGCGCCACGCCGCCCCTTCCACGCGCGCCGGCGGACGGTCGGCGTACGGCGACGGCGCCCAGGCGGGCCAAGCCGCCTTGGTGGCGCGCCAGTGACGGTCGACCATCCAACGCAACAGATCGCGCCGGCTTTTCGGCGGCGCGCCGCGCGGGTCGAAGAAGCGCTCGCCATCGAAATGGTCGGAGACGGGGCCAGCGTAATAGCGCGACATGGAGGTTAAGAAATCAGCCTGACAGCGCCGCCTTCACCAGCGCCGACGCCTTGGCGAAATCCAGCTTGCCGGCATATTTGCCCTTCAACGCGCCGACCACCTTGCCCATGTCCTTCATGCCGGCCGCGCCGACATCCTGCATCGCCTGAGCGATGGCCGCCTTGACCTCGTCCTCCGACATCTGCTTCGGCAGATAGGCCGTGATGATGGCGATTTCTTCGCGTTCCTGTTGGGCCAGATCAGCGCGGCCGCCCTTCTCGTAAAGTTCGACCGATTCGTGGCGCTGTTTGATCATCTTCTGCAGCACGCCCAGTACCGCGTCGTCGCCGAGCGGGCCCTTGCCCTGTCCGCGCGCTTCGATGTCGGCATTCTTGAGGGTCGAGTTGACGAGTCGCAGCGTCGATACCTGCCGCTCGTCCTTTGCCTTCATGGCATCCTTCAACGCACTGTTGATGTCGTCGCGCAGCATGGTGACCTCGTTGGCTGTCTGCGACACATATAGGTTCGGGCCGAGCACTGCAAAAGCGGTTCCCGAGGCGTACGGGGCGCTTTGACGGCGGCGGCGGTCGCCGCTATCAAGTGGCCCCATGACGAGCCTGCATGACGATTCCAACGGGTCGAACCCGGGCTGGACGGAGCCCGCCCCCACCGCCCTCCTGGTGCTGGCGGACGGCACCGTGATGGAGGGCGACGGCTTTGGCGCCACCGGGCACGCGGTCGGCGAGGTCTGCTTCAATACCGCCATGACGGGCTACCAGGAAATCCTCACCGACCCGTCCTATGCGGGCCAGATCATCACCTTCACGTTTCCGCATATCGGCAATGTGGGCGCGAACGAGGAGGACATCGAGACCGTCAGTCTCGCTGCGACGCCCGGGGCGCGCGGCGTCATCCTGCATACGGCCATTACCACGCCGTCGAGCTACCGCGCCCGCCGCCATCTCGACCAGTGGCTCAAGGCGCGCGGCATCATTGGGCTCGCCGGCATCGACACCCGGGCGCTCACCAGCCTCATTCGCCACAAAGGCATGCCGAACGCGGTGATCGCCCACGCGGCCGACGGCCGGTTTGATCTTGATGCCCTCAAGGCGGAGGCGCGCGCCTGGCCCGGGCTCGTCGGCATGGACCTTGTGCCCATGGTGACGTGCGGTCAGCGCTTCATCTGGGACGAAACGCCGTGGCGGTGGAATATCGGCTACGGGCGCCAGGACGCGCCTGCGTTCAACGTCGTTGCCGTCGATTACGGCATCAAGCGCAATATCCTGCGCCTCCTCGCCGGTACCGGCTGCAAAGTGACGGTGGTGCCTGCCACCACGTCGGCCGTCGATATTTTCGACCTCAAGCCGGACGGCGTGTTCCTGTCCAACGGCCCGGGCGATCCGGCCGCCACCGGAGAGTACGCGGTGCCGGTGATCCGGGCCTTGATCGAGGCCGGGCTGCCCACCTTCGGCATCTGTCTTGGCCACCAGATGCTTGGCATCGCGGTCGGCGGCAGGACTATGAAGATGCATCAGGGCCACCACGGCGCCAATCATCCGGTCAAGGATCTCACCACCGGAAAGGTCGAGATCACCTCGATGAACCACGGCTTCGCGGTCGACCGCGCCAGCCTGCCGGATCATGTGCAGGAGACCCACGTGTCGCTGTTCGACGGATCGAACTGCGGCATCGCGCTCAAGGGGGCGCCGGTGTTCTCGGTGCAATACCATCCCGAGGCCTCGCCGGGACCCCGCGACAGCCACTACCTGTTCGACCGTTTTGTCGGATTGATGCGGGCGAACCGGCAGACATGACCACGCGCGAAGCCGTGATGCTGTCGAACCTCGCATCATGAACGTGCCGGCCTACCTCAAGCCTGAAAGCGGGGCGCTCGGCCGGGCGTTCGCAACCTGGCTCGACCACGCCCCGAAGGGACTTGCGGCGCGGTTTTTGCTTTTATGGTTTGTGCTGCTCTACACGGCATTCGCGATCATTTCCTCCGCTTCGGTCGGCCTTCACCCGGATCTCCTCGACACCTATGCCCGCGGCCTGCATCCGGCCTCCGGATACGACGGCCACGCGCCGCTGGCGGCGCTGATGGCAGCTGCATGGTTTTCGCTGTTTCCCCCCACTGATTGGGCCTTTCACCTGCTGGCGATGGTCAATGCGGCGGCCGGGCTCTACGCAACCGACCGCATCGCGGGCCGATACCTCGACGGCGACAAGCGGATTGCGGTGCTGCTGCTCCTCCCGTTGACGCCGTTCTATCAGTTCATGGGCCAACATTTCGGCGCCGACCAGACGCTGCTCTCCACCTGGCCGATCGCGACCTATTGCTTCCTGCGCGCCTTCGAGACGCGCGGCCTTGCGTGGTCGGCCGGCGCGGGAGCGGCCGCTGCGCTTGCCATGCTGGGCAGCACCTATTCGGTTTTTCTGATTGCGGGCTTTGTCGCGGCCGTACTGGCGCACCCCGGGCGCCGGACCTACGTGCGATCCTCCTCGCCGTGGCTTGCGGTGGCGGTTGGCGCCCTCGTGCTGGCGCCCCATGTCCAATGGCTTTTCGCAACCGGCTTTACGAGCCTCAGCGATTTAGCCGCGGCGCACACGGGCGCGCCGCTCACGAAAGTGCTGCGGAAGGATGCCCTCTGCATCATCGAAGGCATCGCCTCTGTGGCCGTCCTGCTCGTGGTTTATGGGATCGCGGTGCGTCCCGGCCGCACCACCTTGCAGGAGACGTTTTGGCCGGCAGATCCGGATCGGCGGATGCTGGTTGTCCTCCTCGCGGTGCCGCTGGTGCTGCCGGCCGTGGTGGCGCCGTTCATCGGCGCGATGTTGACGCCGCTATGGACGATGCCGGCCGGGTTCCTGCTGCCGATCGTTTTGCTGCGGCCGAAGGCGGCCGAGCTTACGCGCGTGGCGGCGATCCGGCTCACCGCGCTCGTGGCGACGATTACGATCGTGACCCTCGCGGCGGCGCCGTGGCTCGCCCAGCGCACGCACGCCGAGGGAACCCGGGAAGGCCGGGAATACTACCGGCTGGTGAGCGCCGAGATGACGAACGCGTGGCACCTCGGGACCGGATTGCCGCTGCGGATCGTGATGGGTGATCGCGATCTCGCATCCGCCGTCACGTTCTACAGCCCCGATCATCCCGATGCGATGCCGGGGTTCGAGACCGGCGCCGCAACGCCCTGGATCACGCCCGAACGGCTCGCCCAAGACGGCTGGGCCGCAATCTGCAACGCCGACGACGAGAACTGCGTCGCGGCGGCCCGGCAACGGGCCGCCGGCAAATCCAATGTTCAGTTCATCACCTACTCGACAATAAACCGCTACCTTGGCAAAGGAGGCAAGCTGGGGCGTTTCTTTTTCATCCTGGCCGCGCCTGAGTCGAAGCCGGTGATCATTCTGCAGTAGGCCACGTCGGCTTAGATGATGGGCAACGCCGTAACGCTTGAATTTGTGTGCTTTTTTGGGGGTATTTCGTTTTGCCAAAATGCTGGCGCGCCGGCCGCGCGCCGTTTCGCCCCGGGGAGAAGCGGCGAGGTATCGGAATCGGATATGGATTCCGGGCTCGCCGCGGAGCCTGTCATCGGGCCGGACCCGGTGGCCGCGCCCGGAATGACCGAAAAGCGTGGAACACCACGATGAAGGACTGGGTTGCGTATTACGACTCCGACCATTCGATCTACGTGAATGCCCGTCATCGCGACGTGCACTATGCACGGCTTGCCGACGCGATCGCGAGCTATGTCCCAAGCCGCACCGCCGCGGTGCTGGACTATGGCTGCGGCGAGGCGCTGCATGCCGACCGCGTGGCCGATGCGGCCGGACGGCTGACGCTGGCCGAGGCCGGGCCTGCGGTGCGCAGCCGCCTGATCGAGCGGTTCAAGGGGAATCCCAAGATCGTGGTCATTTCCACGGACCGGGCGGCGAGTCTGCTGCCCCAATCGTTCGACATGGTGATCCTGCATTCGGTCTCGCAGTACCTCACGCTTGAGGAGTTTGACCAGAAGGCCGCCTTGTTCCACCGTTTGCTCCAACCGGGGGGATTGCTTGTGGTCGGCGATGTCGTGCCGCCCAACGCCTCGGCGATTTCAGACGCGTGGGCATTGTTGCGGTTTGGCTGGCAGGACGGCTTTTTCTGTGCTGCCGTCGTGGGGCTGATACGCACGTTTTTTTCCGATTACTGGCGGCTACGGACGAAGGTGGGACTTAAGCGGTACAGCGAGCAGGAGATGGCGGGCAGGCTCGCAGCGGCCGGCTTCAGGGTGAGCCGGGCGCCGGCTAACCTCGGCCACCTCGCGACGAGAATGACGTTCCTGGCGCGCAAAATGCCGGAAGCTTTGCGACCGGCGGCGTGAGGCAGGGCGCTCGCATTTGTTCGTCTTTCATTAACCTTTAACCTTTTGCCCCCACGCTGCTTGCCCGAAGGCGGGCTTCCGGTAACTCAGTTTGTTCCGACTTTGTTCTATCACGGCTTGTTTTGACATTTGTGCTTGCACGTAACATGCTCGCGAGAGTGATTCGGTAGTTGATTCAATGTCTTGGCAGACTTGCCGAGCAGGGCGGTTTGCTGATCTCACGCGCGAGACTGGCACGGCTTCATGAGGGGGCAGCAATTGGCAGCAACGGCCAAGTCGAAAACTAACATCGTACCGCTCCGCGCCCGTTCCGATGAAGAGGCCCTGGCATGGCTTGTCGGAATGAACCGGAGGGAAATGAGCACGGCCGAGCTCGCCCACGAATGGCGTTGGAGCATTTCCAAAGTGCGGCGCCGTCTCGACCGTTGGTCGTCTGCCGGCCTTATCAACGTCAAGCCCGGCCTTGGCGGCCGGAATGCGATTACGCCGGTGCTGGAGGCTGTTGCCTCCACCCCGACCGACGACCGCGTGTCGACCGTCGTCACAGTGGCAGAGTCGGTGAACTCCTCGCCAGTTGGTGGCTACGTCCGGACCGTCGCCAAGAAGGCGGAGCGTGTTGCCACTTCCCCAGCCGGCGGCGGCGCGCCTACCGCCGTCGCTGTGCCGGACACTGCTGCCTCCTCCGCGGCCGGCGATCGTGTCCCGACAGTGATCACGACATCGCCGCCTGTCGCCGCCCCCGAGGCAGACACCGCGACTGACACCGCGATTGTTCGTGCGCCCAGCGTGGTTGCCATTCCGGTGGCTACCGATCGTGCTTTACGTGCGCGAACCACCGGCTTTATCAATGTACTGGCCTATGCGGTCGCAGTCGCTCTTGCGGGCATTGCGGCGTACTTTTCGATCCGCGGCATGATCGTGCTGTTTCCCGGCGCGCCCACTGCCATCGTCGTCATGGGCGTGGCCATGGAAGCCGCGAAGCTGGTGACGGTCGCGTTCCTGGCACACCAATGGCGTCTGCTCGGCGGCCTGTCTCGCGCCGTGCTTGTCACGCTGGTGGCCGGATTGGCCGCAATCAACGCGGCCGGCGTCTATTCGCAGCTTGTTGCCGCGCACTTCGGCGACCGGATCGCCGCAACCTCGGCGGTCGAAATCGAAGCCTCCGCTCTCGCCGCGAAAACCGAGGTGCAAACGCAGACGGTCGCCGACCTCGACCGTCGGGTTGGCCAGATCGACGCGGCGATTGCCGAGATGGTCAGGCGTGGCCGCACCGCCGGCGCGCTTGAAGCCATCGGGGCGCAGCGCAAGCTTCGCGAAGCCCTGGTCAGCCAGCGCCGGCATGAGGCCGAGACGCTGGCCGGTCTCAAGAGCGAGGCCGGCGCGGTCGCCGCCAAGAGCCGCCAGATCGAGGTCGAAGCCGCGCCGATCATGTACGTGGCCCAACTGATGGGCGCCACGACCGAACAGGCGATCCGGTTGCTAATCTTGTTGATGGTGCTGACTTGCGACCCGCTTGCGCTCGCGCTCACCGCTGCAGCGAGCCGACCGAAGGCGAGGTAGCGAGGAAAGCGCACTCCGACCGGCGCTTCCGCATCGAGGGCACCCGCATCGAAGCACCTTTCCGCTTGCCGCATCTGCCGTTATTCTTGCGGTACGGAATTGGAACGCGTGCCGATGAGGCCGAACGATGCGCGATTTTGAAGATCATTGCTGGAAGGACATCGTCGATCAGGACATCATCGAGATCTATGAGCCCTATCGTCGCGAAGTTGCGGTCGGACGCCGTCCCGCGGTGCTGGCGATCGATCTCTATAACAAGGTCTATCAGGGCGGTAATCGCCCGGTTCGCGAAGTCAACCGGCGTTATCCGGGCTCCTGCGGCGAGCACGCGTGGGGGGCGCTGGAACCGACGAGGCAGCTCTTCGCCGCCGCCCGGGCCGCCGGCATTCCGGTCATCTATACCACCCGGCATACCGACACCGGCGGCGTGCGCTCAACCCACCGCCGAATGCCAAGCGAGGCCGAGGAGCATTACGGCATCAAGGAAGAGCTTGCGCCCATGCCGGGCGATCTCGTCATCCACAAGGAGCGCGCCTCCGCCTTCTTCGGCACCCCGCTGATTGCACATCTGCGCCAGCGCGGCGTGGAGAGCCTCGTCATCTGCGGCGAGAGCACCTCCGGCTGCGTTCGTGCAAGCACGGTCGATGCTTACTCTTATGCATTCCACTGCGTCGTCGTCGAGGAATGCACCTATGATCGCTCGCTGCTCAGCCATAAGGTCAATCTCTTCGATCTCCATCACAAATACGCCGACGTCATGCATGTCGAAGAGGTGATCGGGCATTTCGAAAGCCTCTCGCGCGGCAGGAACGCGGCGTGACCCGTTATGCCCGTCCCCGGACTTGATCCGGGGATTGTCGCGGGCATCCACGTCTTTCTTGCAGGGCGTCGGCGAGCAAGACGTAGATGGCCGGGACAAGCCCGGCCATGACGCGGAGAATTGGTTCGATACGACTGGGGAAACGCCATGGATCTCATCGCCGACCGTGGTCGACAAGTTTCGATCGAGGAGCTCAACACTACCCGGTTGCTCGCCCACGCGCGGCGTCAGGCCGAGCAGCGCAATCTGGACGGCGTGTTGATCGTCGATGTCGACAGCCACCACTATGAGAACGAGTGCTACGACGAGTTTCTCCCCTTCATCGAGAACGAGGTGCTGCGCCAGCTGGTGCTCGCCGGCCGCACCAAGGGCCGCCAGACCTTGATGCCCACGCAGGTCAGTTTCCAGGACATGGGTGGCCGCATCACGCGCTATCCGATGCGCGCATCCGAGAAGACCGATGCCGGCAAGCTGCGCGATGTCGAGCTCGGCCATCGCTGGATGGACGCGATGAGCGTCGATTATGCCTGCCTGTTTCCGACCATGCTGCTCGCGATCGGCTTGCATCCGTCGACTGAGATGGAGGTCGAGCTGTGTTGGGCCTACAATCGCTGGCTCACCGAAAAGGCGCTGCCGGCCTCGGGCGGGCGCTTCTACTCGATGCTCTGCCTGCCGTTCTCGGAACCCGACGAGGCGCTGCGCCACGTCGAGACCTTCGGGGATCGTAGCGGCGTGACCGGCTTCATGATCACGTCGGTGCGCAGTCTGCCGGTGCATCACAACGCCTACATAAAGGTCTACCGGGCGATGGAGGAACGCGGGCTCGCGCTCTGCTTCCACTCGGCCATCAATATCGGCGAGCCAGTATTCAAGAGCCTCAACCGCTTCGCCTCGGTGCATGCGCTCGGCTTCCCATTCTACAACATGATTCACCTGACCAATTGGGTCACCAACGGGCTCGGCGAGCGCTTCCCGAAGTTGCCGGTGATCTGGATCGAAGGCGGGCTCGCCTGGATCGCATTTCTGATGCAGCGGCTTGACCACGAATACATGCTGCGCAACTCCGAATATCCGCTCTTGAAGAAAAAGCCGGGCGACTACATGCGGGACATGTACTATGCGTCGCAACCGATGGAGCGCGTCGACGAGGTCGCGTTGCAATGCACCTTCCGCATGATCAATGCGGAAACCCAGTTGCTGTACGCGTCGGATTATCCGCACTGGGACTTCGACCTGCCGAGCACGATCTGGGACTTGCCGTTCCTGTCCGAGAAGGCCAAGCACAATATTCTCGGCGGCACCGCCGCGCGGCTGTTCAAGTTGCCGCCGCGCAACGAGACGCAGCGCCAGAACCTCAGGAAGTTCGGCAATCTGGTGGCGTAGAGCGGATTCCGATGAAACGGTATCGCCGCTCCGCCGTCATGCCCGCGCTTGTCGCGGGCATCCACGTCTTTCTTGCAGCACCTCAGCAAGCAAGACGTGGATGGCCGGGACAAGCCCGGCCATGACTCCGGAGAAATGGTTCGACATGACCGGAGCATGCTCGATCGCCCAGGCACGACGTGATGGCGAGTGACCGTTCATGTCGACGAATCGACGCCGTGTAGCAATCAGTTTCACCATGGCGGTCGTGCTTGCCGCCATTGCGGCGGTCTCCGCGCACGCCCAAGACTCCGTTGAGGCGTTCTACCGGGGTCGCCAGATCAATCTCATCGTCGGCTACGGGCCGGGCGGCGGCTATGACCTCACGGCGCGGCTCCTGGCGCGCCATATCGGCCGGTACATTCCAGGCTACCCATCAGTCGCGGTCCAGAACATGGTCGGCGCCGGCAGCCTGCGAGCCGCGAACTACCTTTACGGCGCCGCGCCGAAGGACGGCGCCACGTTCGGCGTGTTCGGCAGCGACATTGCCATGATTGGGTTGATCGGCGCCAATACGGCCGTGCAGTTCGATGCGCGCAAATTCACGTGGCTCGGCTCGTCGTCGAGCTTTCGCGACGATGCCTATGTGCTGATCGTTCGCGCCGACGCCAAGTCGCCGTCGCTTGTTGAGGCGCGGCGTCCGGGCGGCGCCCCGTTGGTGCTCGGAGGCACCGGCGAAGGCGCACGCGACGCCGATGTGCCGAAAATCCTGCGCGATGCGCTCGGCCTCAATATCAAGCAGGTGCTCGGGTATCCCGACTCGCCATCGATCTTGCTCGCCGTCGAGCGCGGCGAGCTCGAAGGGCGCACGTTCGATTTCTCGGCGGTCAGGACCGCGCGCCCCGAATGGCTCAAGCCGAACAGCTCCTTCAACATTCTCCTTCAGTTCGCACGGGTGACGCGGCACCCGGAGCTGCCCGACGTTCCGACGGCGCGCGAGCTCGCGCTCAATGACGATGCCCGTGCATTGATTGCGTTTTCGGAGACACCCTTGCTCACCATGGCGCGCCCATTCGCCGCGCCGCCCGGTGTACCCCGCGACCGCGCCAAAGCTTTGCAGGCCGCGTTTCTTGCCGTCCATCACGACCCGCGTTTCCTTGAAGACGCCGAAAAACTCGGCATCGATATCAGTCCGGTCGACGCCGATCAGATGCTCCTCGGCATTGAGCGACTGACGCGAGCGCCGCAGTCCGTCTTTGCCTACATGAGACGACTGCTGGCGCGACAGTAACGCGCTGTTCTGCGTGCCTCCCCATGATTGATGCGAGCGGGGCGATACGCTATGAAGGCCGCGCGTGTCCGCACGGGCACTTGGATGCAGCTCTATCGCACAGGTCTCGCGGGGGCCGGGTTTCCATATCCGGCCTCTTTTCAGTCACACATCTGGCGGACCAACGTCAGAGGCGGCGAGTTCACTGAGCGGTAAGAAACCGTCAGAAGGGAATCTCATGTTTGTGAAGCGTCATTTGGGAAGTCTCGCCGCGGCCACCGGCTTGGTGCTGGCGGCCTTCGGTGTGGGCGGCGTCGCGAACGCGGCCGATCCGTTCACGCTTAGCTCCGCAACCTTCAAGGATGGCACCATGATGCCAAAGAAGGTTGCCAACAAGAATCCGCAGAATCCGAACTGCGTCGGCGACAACGTGTCGCCTCAGCTGTCGTGGTCGGGCGCGCCCGATGGCACCAAGAGCTTCGCCTTCACCATGGTTGACCCGGAAGGCCGCGGCGGCCTCGGCGTGTTCCACTGGGTGGCGTACGGCATTCCGGCGAACGTGACTTCGTTCGCGGAAGACGAAGTCAGCAAGGAATCCGAGAAGTATGTCGGCGGCAAGAGCACCCAGGGCGTCGGCTTCTTTTCCGGGCCGTGCACGCCACCCGGCTCGCCGCATCACTACACGTATATGGTGATTGCCACCGATCTCGACGCCAAGGAACTGCCGCCCGGCCTGACGCTGCCGGAGCTGCAGGCCAAGCTCGCCGGCCACACGAAGGGCGCCGCCGGCCTTGTCGGCCTGTTCGTGAAACCGCAGTAAGCAGGATAGCGCGGTTGCGGTTTCATGACCCGATCCCGGGGAAACCCGGGATCGGGCTTTCTGGATCGCGCCGCCTTCGCGGGTGCCCACATATCGAGTGAATCAAGCGTCGCACACGAAACGCCGGGGAATAATTCGAGGGCTATGGCTGTTACCTCGTATGCGAGGCGGCCAGACCCATCCCCACCCCCCATCCAGGCCGTCGAGCAGTAGCCCCGGCTGCCTACCTCCTTGCGCAGTCGGGGCTACTCCACATAGCTCAATTGCGGTCACACTCAATTTGCGGTCACAATCGACGCCGCTCTGGGCGTCTTGCGAAGACCGCGCAGGGGACCGCTGCCGCTAGACTTGATACCGCGTTCGCCGCTATAACGCGGCAAATGACTCTAGGCAGCCAATCCGATCCGGTTGCCGCTTAGGTCATTGAAAAGGAGTGTAGCTCAATTGGCCAGAGCACCGGTCTCCAAAACCGGGGGTTGGGGGTTCGAGCCCCTCCACTCCTGCCAGCGAGTGGCTAAAGAGTTGATTTTATTCGGGGGGGCGCAGTTGCGGAAAAAATTTCCGTGGGAAACTTTGCATTCTTGTTGAACCTGTGAGACGGAAATCGCGACATATGAGCCGTGTGACAGTCCGCGGCGAGCATCTTCCGGACCGCATGCGGCCGCTCATCTGCGGCACTGCCGATGGAACCGCGCGAGCGCTTCGTCGGTTCTCTGACGTGCAAGAACGGCCACCGACCGGCCGCAAGCAAAAAGGGCTTATTGCGAAATTCCATGGCCGAAGAATTCGCCTGTCCGAAATGTTCCTCTCAAGCGGTCGTTTATCCAGACGTTCCAGCGGATGACGAATACGTCACATGCCGCGCGTGCGGCACAATCCTAGCGACCGTATCGCAGTTCCGACAGTTCGTCGAATGTCGCCTCGTGCCTTCGGGTGCGCCCTTTAGCGGCTGCTGACGTTCAAGCCGGTCTAACTCGCAAAACCGTTCTCCCGCAGAGACGATGGTCCTGTTAGAAGCGGGTTCCGGTGCTCTGGAGGAGTCCGCTCAGGCGCGCCCGAACTGCCTGCGCAACTCGTCCTTGGCGCGCGTCAATGTGCGACGACGCGCCTGCGAGAGATTGGCGCCCGCGCGATTGATGTAGAAACTCAGCATCGAAAGCGCCGAGCGATAAGAATCCGTCTTCTTTCGACGGCTCGTTTCAGCAGACCGCTTCAGGGACGCGGCGATCCGTTTGGGATCCGTCCACGTGAAAACCCCGGGCTGCAGATCAAGAGCATTACTTCGCCGCGTGACTTCGGCCGACCACAGTCGCAGGGCCTGACGAGACGTCGCTCGCATACGCGGAGCCCTGGCGGATGGCTTTCTCATTCTTCCCTGACCAAAGAGGCGCCCAATCCACTCTGCGCAAACGCCGGAAAGACCGAGCGCGTTCCGCTGCTCAAGCAACCAAGCCCGAATAGCCCTGGCGCAGGACTTCGCCGAACCTTTTGCATGCTTGCCCGTTTCATCAAAACAAGCCGCGACGCTGGCCCCCACCCTACCCTCCCGCGCAAGCGGGGGAGGGTAGGGTGGGGGCCGCTCGGCGAAAAAGGTGCAATCAGGAAAGCCGATGCTCAATTCACGATATGTGGTCGTCAGCGAGGAGTCGCGGTGGCAGATCGTCCGGGGCGGAAGACGATATCCCGAGACCTATGCAAGCAAGACCCAGGCGGTTTGCAGCGCCATCGCGTTTGCGGAAATGGACGGTCTTGCCGGGCGGCGCGCGGAAGTGATGGTGCGGCATGAGGACGGCCATTTCATAACCGAGTGGGTGTATGGCGAAGACGTACATCCGGACAAAGCAGCGCCTCCGCGGCTGCTCTCGAGCCACCCCGCCCCACGTTGAGATGCCCGCGCCAGGGCGCGCCGACCATACGCATTGACGCGCGCAGGGCTGGCGTTCCGACGAGATCGAATCATCGGTCCGTCACCCGCGGGCTTGACCCGCGGGTCCATCCTCTTCGTATGGAGATGGATTGCCGGGTCAAGCCCGGCAATGACGTTGAGTAAAGGTCAGAGAAATCCACCCTAATTCGCGGCCTTGCGAAAGCGCATCAGGGAGAAATGGCCAAGCGGCTGCACCTCCCGCCGTTCCA
>WNFC01022484.1_pt1 | contig 19230 bp, 26 predicted proteins | sample 5400541 | NCBI WGS metagenome assembly WNFC01 (sample SAMN13153342, study PRJNA577476) | soil metagenome | isolation source: 120 cm saprolite under Douglas fir tree site 2 hole 2 replicate 1 | place: USA:California | collected 2015-04-18 | reverse complement strand
TAAGCAAGTAGTGGACGTAGGAAATGCAACGCAGAATCATGGTTAACCACGAATACTGATCGTGATGGAGCGGAGGTCATTCAATCAGCGGTGTGTGAGGATAACCTGTGTGCACACCTCGCCTTTGGTACCAAGGGAGGCCTGACAACACGCAGGCCACAGGGCAATTGCGTGAGCTCGAGTACACCTGGAGGTGCGAGCAACGTCATGGGTATGGGGGTCTCAGACACACCTCAGAGTCTCCTGCCTGCATCCAGTCCAATCCGACAATCCGACCTCCCTTAGGTCTACCTCAAAACCGAGTGTAGCCCAGGGTCGTAGCCGTCATCCTTCCAGGAAAAAAAATGTCCAAGCCGGGTAAAGGAGAGAAGGAGGGGCTGATGAAGCGCAGGTGTCGAAAAGTCGGCTTGGCGAGAACCAGACGAGTTGTAGTTTTTTGTTTCGACTACTGTGCGGAAGAACAGTTATTTCCGGAAACTTAAGTCGGCTCGGTGGAGAAGGGTAGGACTAGGGTAAGAAAGAATCTTTATGTGTGGGGGTTGGCCGCAAATAAAACTGCGCCCAAATACTGCGGGACGGCAGATGGCTCATGTAATCAATCATCTTAATCACCGACTGATTAATGACTTGCCGTGTGCTCTCCTCTCCTGAGCGGTGGCAATTGTCTTGTTGCACAGGCCTAGGTGCGCTCAATATCCGACGGTCGCCTAACGCTGGGCATCCCCATCCCCGCTGAACAGATGAATAGGGTCTCCCGACAAATCACTGGCACCTGTCCTGACTGACCACGCCACAGTGTCGAAACAACGCGAATCACAAGAAGCAGGCCAGCAAAATCGCGTTCTGGCGAACAGAGGGGTCATATCATATCATTGCTCAAGCAAGGCCGGCAGACCTTTCAGGAGTTGGTAAGCTGTGCAAAAGGAGAAAACCTGAGGTATTGGTATTGTAGTGCCATACAGTATATTTCGCCGGTTCCATCCCATCGTTTACAAACCATGACACACATGGAAGGACCCCGGAGTCCAGCCTCTCTATTGGGGATCACCCTGAAACATTTGTCCTTTAAGCGTCACACTACAAGCCAATTAGAGGTGAATTCACAGGGGGGGCTCCCACGCCGACCGGAGGCAATGAGGCAGGCAGGGGCAGGACGAGCGATCACTGGGCAGGACTGCTCGTGGATAGGACGCCTTCCAAGACATGCGCAACCCTACGCTGCTTCTGACAAAAGGGGTGTTTTGCGTGAGGACGGACCTCCCATGTGAATATCAGGAGATTCGCACCTCTACATCACCAGCATCATTGGTCACGAACATCGTCGGAACTTTTAACGCCTCGAGACGCGCCTGCTGGCCCCGTACGAGGCCGTCCCAAGCGGGAAGCGCCCGTTCGGTGTCGAACTTTTTCAGCTCCCTGCGGAAAGCGTCTGACATCAACTACGTTTGACGGAAAGCATGGCTCAGCGCGGATATAAGATCTGAGAGAGGGTTTACAGTGCAACGTAGAATGTATTACCTGTGCTTCCTGCGTCGACAGGCCGATCCCGACCATCTTTGCCCTGCAAGATAGTCGGTATGGGAACAGAAGATCGAGACTGGTGGCATACTTGTTCTTAGCAACTTTCACCTTCTCTTCGTGACTCCTCCGGATATATTCTCTCTCATCCCAGAGTTGTTTCTCTAGTTTATCCTGTTCTTCTTTCATCTTTGAGGAGAACGCAGGAGTGAAACGAAGAGACGATGAGAGTGAATATAGTCACCTTATTTAAGTCCTCGACGACGTGCGGATCCTCCACGAGACGAGATACATGGGGCAATGCCTGTTGAAATGTGAGGGACCGGATGTCCTGCGGGGGCTGGGAGGCATGGGTGGGAGCGCTTTGGGGCGCAGGTGAGGTGTTTGTCTGGCCGAGAGGTGGGAATGATCGTTCTGGCGTTCGGTCTCCCTCGATAGCATTGGAAGTGGGGTCTAGGTTCTGAGAGGCCCTCAACTGAGACAACAGATCGGCGACTGAAGGTGTGTTGGTATTGTGGGGCGGGTTCAAGTTGCCCGAAACCGAAGATGGAGTTATTGAGTCTAGCCCGTCTAGCCCTGCGTCCCCAGGACCTGGGGCTGCTGCGGGAAACGAATCAAAGCGTTGGACCGTTCGAGTGGGGGGCTGTGTAGTCGTGTGGGGCGCCGCTCGACCGGATTCGAGGGCGTCGGCCCACGCTTGGGAGTTTCGCAGGGAATCCAAAAGGGCTTTGACACCTTCTGGGTCCTAGTATCGCAATTTGGTTCAGTGGCAAATACGTTTCGGCGAGCGCAATCCGTACATTAATATTGTGGAGGCTCATATCTCTCTCGGGGCCTTATAGTACCGATAGTGCCGCAACTCGAGTCCACAAACGTAGCTGGGCAGGACGAAAACCGAAAACGTCGGAAAGTGAGGCTCTAGTGTGCGCCAGTGAGCGCTAACGAGGCCCCGAAGTGGAAAGTGGGACCTCATGGTTATCATCTAATGCCGTTTACGGTCATGAGCATCTCTCCGCAGCCGCCACTGATACTGTAGTCTGGCAGGCAGGCACACTGGCCAGGGAGCCCGCCAACGAGGCTCTTGACTGGCTCTTTCCGACACCAACTATCTCCAATGGGAACAGACGTCGGCCTCATTAAAGGCCGATTGGCCAGAGTCGGGATGGTGTCCGTAACGACCCTATTACACTTCGCCGCACCCGATCCAACTTCGAGACTTTTTCGAGGGTGGCTAACGGGCGCCATAACACGACTGCCCGAGGACAGTATCGGCAAATCCAGCAACTCGCGATGATGTCGACAGTGTCACGGTTGGTATGTACGTATGGATTTCGATATGTCGCGCTGCTCAGCGAACAATGCGTCAACAAGCACTAACGACTGCCCTCTCCTCCCGCAGACCCACGAACCCTATCTACTTCTGAGCTTATTTTTGCAACGTACTCGAGGTTTATCAGTGACATGGATGGTTATCAAGAAGCTTTGATGCATTTGATGCCGTATCTCGGGCCATGCCGTGTCCGAAAGCGCCCTCATAAGCATCTGGGCAAGTCTGACCGCGGACTAGGAGAGGTGGACTTTCAAAAGACCCAGAGACATGCCCCGACTCCAACGAGGCGCTTTCTTGACCCCATACTGGCACGCTTACTTGGAATCGAAGAGCCTTTCTTGCCGGCCGACGCATTCGTTCCACCACATGCCGAGCGCCACTCACCCTACGTGCACTAATCAGGGTCCAGAAGAAGGCGTGTCCCGCCGCCCACCTAATTTTGGATTTCTTCGATTCTAGTTCATGGAGGCAAGGGTCTAGTATTCGGTGGCACTCTCCCGTGACCGACTCCGGGTACGTCCGCGGTGCCCTAGGGCTATCGCCTTCGGAACCGTCACTCCTTTCGATTGCAGGAAGCGGCAAAAGGGAAGGGAAGGCCCACGCACCCGATCTCGTGTCGTTCATTGGCATTCGAGGGTGAGCCGGCTATTTCAGGGATGACAGTGACCATAGGGCATAGGGCCACACCACTGACGGTTATCACGATTTCAGCAAAGTGCGCTACGATCGCCAGCTCGTATGAGGCGATATGGGTGACCCAGTTGATTCGACCATTCATTCATTCACGGGACAAGCTACGTAGACGTTAGAAACCGCACTTACGCAAGAAACCCGGGGTACCTGCGAAAGCTTATCGTGTGGCATCGCTGCTGGGATACTTCGCACGCGTATGCACGCAGCTAACTCCAGCCCCTTGCAGACCCGCATATGTTGTGTTGTAAGGGTGGCGCAATATGTCATAGGTTCATCCCATCTTTTATCCGGAGCCAGAGAACAGCGTCTAGCGGTAAATGCCGCCGGATTGCAAGACGATGATGATGATGATGATGATGATGATGATGGTGAGGGTCTAAGCTTCTGTAGCTTCCTGTACACGCGGCAGATCATCGTCAAGATAGGTACCCGGCCGTCAATATCTGCTGGTTGTTCCACGTATGGCATCCGGGACAAGTTGTGACAGACATCAAAGGGACGACTCTGCCGTCGAGCCTTGTCCGCACCCATTTGTCAACTTTCAGGTTGGCCCACGCGTCCTTCGTCTTCCATCCGCAGTGCAAGGACATTGGTCACGGGTAGCGCAACGTGTCACCGACGATGGAACCCCATAATATCGAGGCAAACAGAATCATATTACAGCAAGCGAACCGGGCAGGAATAGAGCATGCAGCACGTTGGATGAAGTCTACTCAAGCCCAGACTCGTAGAGACATACAGTCGAGGAACTAGGACGGTACTCCAAACTAATCAGCCAGCTTCAGTTCCCCGGATCTCGCCACGGACGGGTTAACATTCTTCATGGTGTCCATGTGCCACGCACAACAGCAACGCCCACTTACCAGTCATAGGCGTTGGATCCACCCAGTGTAATAGTCCTCCTGATCGTCGCATGTATTTGAAACCTCATACATGAGGTCGTTCCTCGTTTCCTGGCCGGATCTTCGCTGTAAGTCCCGTACACGTTGCGAGCTAAACAATGAAGGTTGGGTCATATGTGGGGCAACTCCACATCTTACTTGTTTACCACACGCGGTTCTGCTCCGTGCGGATTACCCTAGGAGACCGTTGTCAGCAAAGATTCGAGGGATCGCCCCTGTGTGCTTGCAGAGTGCCTATGAAATGTTGCGCTGTGCCCAGACCCTCTGTTGGAGTTGCCTGGGTCGATGGTCGCGGTCGAGAACGGATGCCACCGAGACATAGTAGACCAAGTGGGCCTCAACTACCAAGAATAGTTGCGATGGACATGGATGTCTCTTAGGGGTACGAGCACAGCATCCAATATGTGCAGGGGACAGTGCCTCATGGGGAGAGAGCGCCAGAGTAGGCGGCTCGAGGTCGAATCGACTGGCTCGGGTCGTCCAAGGCACTGGGTCGGGGATCGGTTTCTTGAGCGTTGGGATATCGGATTTCAGGTTTGCCCCAGGAAATTGGGCGAACCCGGATCTGGGGAAGAGAAATCGAAAGTGGAAAGCAGGATTCGAGAGTTTGTCAGGTGTTATCAGGTTTCACCTGCTATACGGCTATTGACTCTCGGCATCCAATCCCGAGTTTGACAGGCTCGGGGAGATGCGTGCGGTAACCGTCGCTTGGCGGTGTGGGCGCGATGCGACGCGAGCTGTGCAAAATCAATATCCGTACAGTAAGGAACAGGGGATGCACCACTACTACATCGGGCGTCAGGCAAATGAAGCGGCGCCCTTTTTTGCGCGCATCTCCGAGAGAAGAGCTATGCCGGGTGAGCGACCTGATTAATTATCGGCGAGATAGCCATCATCTCCAAAGTAATTTCACCTCTTCCCGCGGTGTAGATACGTGACCGTGACAGGTGTTCCATGTGATGTGACCACCACCGCAGTCGTGATCCAGTCCTTCAATCCCGTCCCAGTCCCATTTCCGGACGACGTCCAAGGCCCTGGAGGGGATCACGAGATTCAGTTTTCCCTAATCTTTGAACGTTTGTATAGGCTCCCACAACTTTGGCCTACATTGTTTACGTGGCAGGTCATAACGAACCACGAGGACCAAACCAATTCACTTGTTGCCCCACAAAACGGTCAGTGGTCAGTCCCTGACGCTCTCCTCGGTCGATCTTGCTGCCATTGACTTGTGCCTAAGTTTATGTAGTCTTCTTCCCCATGCCGATATGAGAGGTCCCATGGGAGTGGGCTGATGTAGTCAGCTACCGCTTTCTAGGATTGCATAAAAACCCTCGAGTCCCGATCCGCTTGATGTAGGGAAGCGCGAAAAAGTCCCCCCGATTGTGCCCTTCAACACCCACTTCCACGTTACCGCACGCGCGTGAAGATAAACCTGTCCATCCACAATCCGACTTGCGTAATAAGATTGGCCAAGCTTCCTTCCCCCCTTTTGGCCATCAGACCCCGTGTTGACGTATAGGTCCCCCCCCTCCCGTTGTTCGCGAAACCCCTCCTCGAGGCAGACCAGCTGTCCCCTATTCTAGTCCCTTCCCCCCAAAGCAAGACATTTTGCCGAGTTTGTCTGTGGATTCTGCCGACCCTCCCCTGTATATAATCAGCCCCCCCGCGTTCGTCCCAATCAGCCCCACTCCTTCCTCCCTTCCCCCTATCCACTGTTTCTATCCATCTGACATCGATCACTCCCCTTAACCATCCACGATGAACACGGGATACGACGGATTCCCCCGCCGTTCGTTTTCAGGAACAGGCCCCAGTCCTAACAGTGGCTTCAACGACTTTGGTGGTTACCCGGAGGTGAGCGGCCCGCCGAACTACCCTCCGCCCCTCACGGGGCCGGGTCGCTCGTCGTATTCAAGCATGCCTAATCCTAATATACCGCCTCCGGCTTCTCTGTCGCAGTCGTACCCATCCAACGGACCTGGATTCTCCGGAGGCATGGGCACGTCATACCCCATGAGCAACCGTGAGCAGACCTCGTTCCCCGGCGGCTTCGATACCCCGGGCATGAGTTCAACCGGAATCCCACCGCCCGCCGGAGCTCCATACACCAATTCGTACGATAACTCGCCCCTGATGGATAGCCAATACCCGCCGCCTCTGCTCGACGATGGCGGCTATAGCCGAGGGCGCACGCTCAGCACCGGCGGCGGCTTCGGCCAACAACCCTTTATGCCCTCTGGCCAGCCAATGACACCGTATCCGTCGCACTACCGTCCCAAGCGTGCTCGCCGGGCGTCGAGCGTCGGGCCAGGCATGGGACACGGGGGATACGTCCCTGATATGTACCACCGTCCCGGGGGCCGCGTCGCGGTCAAGAAGTCGTCCATACATGTTGCACGACATCGCCCCAGACATGTATCGCAAGATAACACTCAAAGTTAGGGTGCGTTGCCTGCCCCCTGCGGCCCCCTTGGTTGTGGTATGCACATGACTGACATGACCGTATGACTTTAGTGGTCCGGCTACCGGTCGAACATATATGACATACCGCTGAGCACCGACTCGAGCGGTTATGTCAACCTCCAAAGCCTGGCCCGCCGCACCGCAAGAGCAATCGTGCACTTTATGCAGGCAAACGGTATTTTCCTTCCATGGGAACGCGTTGTGATACACCGGCTTGAGGAGATCAGCCCTGGTATCTGGATCCCGGTATTAATCACCCATTGATGGCAAACGTACCCCATAAGTTATTTCCCTTATTGCGCAGTGCATGATCGCATCTTGCACTCCCTCTGTGTATATCACGCCTTCACTCGAAAGTTGTGCCGCGTTATGGTTGGGAGTCGGGGCAAGCCATAGCGAACATTTGTGCCCTCGTCTCCTTGTACCAGTACCAGTACGATGTAAAACAGTCGTAGCCATACGTACGTCATCGTAGACCATGTACAATAGGATGGATGGCTTATTGCATCAAAATATCTCTGCGCACACATTTGACTGCCTCGCGTTCGTGGCGAGAGGGTTAGCCTGACGCGAGGTCTCGTTGAGGCAAGTTATGTTCGATCGGACACAGATGTTGATCGATGATCGGAGGGATAACACGATAACGCGATAGCGGCGGAACAACATGACGCCCCTTCGTGGTGTCAGGCTATGTCCTCATCATCAAGGGGGGGCGCAAACTACGGCATTCCAAACATTGCTACTTGGTTCTGGATTGACACGACACGACATGATAAGCGGGGTTTCCGCACACCCGCGGGCGTCGTTGAGTAGGAGTAACGAAACGAAACACCACCCGCATTCGGCGTATTCCGAGTCGCGCCTTCGCACCACGCGTATGTTTGCGCACGCCTGACCTTGACCTTGGTTGGTCACGAGCGGCACGTACATGAGCCTCACCTATCTCCACCACGGGGCCCACAGGATCAGAACCGCGGTGCTTTCCAGTACCACTGCTAACCGAACCACAACGAGAATCGAAAGTGCGCACCCGCGCCCGGCGCGCATATACCATGCGGCAAAGGCACCCGCTTTCGCATGCTAGCTATGACGTCGACCCTCCTCTGCGCTTAATGTTAATGTTATTGTAGAGTTGGGATAAGCGAGCGGTGCGCGCCTGCAGCAGGATGTGTATTTGCATGTGTTACTTTTGGGTGGGTGGGCACAGGGCTCACTAGTACTGTAATACTGTTATCTGTCTATCGGGTAACTTGAAGAAGTACGTGTGATTCTGTATCCGCCGGCGACACGTTCGCGGTTCCTGCGCGGGTACAACAGAGGAAGGCCCAGCCTCAACCAGGTTTTCCCTTTCCGTCGGTGACGTTGGCTCGGGTCCCGAGCTCTGTGACGTCCAGTCCTAAAAAGCGGCATCATTAAGTTTTCGGGGATCCAAGGAGAGGGATATCAGTATGATACGCGGTAAGGTTCTGTGATGTGATGAATTGGCCATTCCAATGTGGGCGGGTAAAGACATGTAGTCAGTACAGTACGGCTATCAAGTGTCGTACCGAAGCGCAGAGCCGCTTTTCAGATGAATGGGTTGATGAAAGTTGGTACGGACGTGCCCTTTTTATCCTCTGTGAGTGTAGTGACTGTACTTGGCAGTTCCCATCATAGCTCGTAAGGTGCTCCATGGGGTTGTTGAGAGCAATTTCGCCTGCTGCTCTGGGAACGAGTGGAGATCCCGAGTATGATGAAATGATGAGCATCATTGCAACGAGGCGGGTCAGGTTGTGGCTCAGGGTTTCCAATCGATTGACGTCACCCAAGTCCCTCCATGTGGGGGGCGGTCTAGGTGTGCTCCGATAGAGTCTCTGACGACGACCGTAAGTGTTTTTGCGGGTACAGGGCAAAGGTTAGGCTTGGACAGTCTCTCATAGATCTCATCATCAGAGTCATATTCATATTGCCCATTGCCTCCGATCAGTGATCTCCTCGTCTCTTTCTCAGTTTTGCTAGTTGGACTCCGGAACCCTCCGCAGCCACCTGCCACCTCTCTCGCAGCAGAACGACAACAGACACCAGATAGGGACATGGTAACGACATGCCCGTCCAGCCCGACCAACACCGACTCAGACGGCACGACGACCGCAATCGCGATCGACGACGTCGTGTCCGCCACCCTCTCGCAGTACGCCCCGCTGCCCTTCGCCCCACAACCAGGCAAGTACACCGTGCTGGCCAGCTTCGCGCTGCACGACCCACGCACGCGCCGCACGCGGCTCCTCTCCCTCGGCGCAGGCGCCAAGTGCCTCCCGGCCGCCCGCCTGCCACAGCGCGGCGACGCGCTCCACGACTCGCACGCCGAAGTGATCGCGCGGCGCGGCGCCATACGCTGGCTCCTCGAGGAGGTGCAGCGCGACGCACGGGCCCGGGCCCGGGCTCGGACCGCCGCACAGCCTGCCGATCACGGCGCGCCTGAGGGGGACGGTTCTTCCGCGTCCGCGTCCACGTGGGTTTGCGTGCGCCCGGACGGGCTGTATGGGCTTCGGGACGGCGTGCGTCTCTGGATGTACGTGTCGACCGTGCCATGTAAGTTACGTCCCTTCTTTCCCTCCCCGATCCACCCCGAACGGGGCCTTATTCGGCTCCCTGCACGCACCAAAAAAAGGCATCCCTTGATGCTTGCCCCTTTTTCCTCACTTTCTCCTTTTGCCGGGGCCGCGACGGCTACTCGCGGGGCCGCGACGGCTACGCGCGGCTCGGCGTGTTGCGCACCAAACCAGGGCGTGGCGACGCACCACGCGTCCTCAGCATGTCCTGCAGCGACAAGATCGCGCGCTGGGCCGTGCTCGGCATACAGGGGGCACTCGCGAGTCTGGTCCTCGCACCCGTGTACGTCCACGCGATCGTGATTGGCGAGGTGGACAAATCTATGCGAGCAAATGTTCGAGCGGACTGCGATCGCGCGTTCCACGAAAGGCTGGGGAATTCGAAAAGTAAATCCTATTTTCTGTTTTCTTTTTCAAACGCTGCATCATACAGTATTTCGTTTGCGCCGCGCTTGCTCTGCTGACCTCCCTCGACTCGGCCCAATCACGTCAAAACAAAGACCTTCCGCAGATACATGGCGTTACCCGTCCCGCACTGGCAGTCCATTTTACGGATTCTCCATTCCAACACTCGCGTTCTATGGTTTCTGTCACAACCGTCAGTACTTCGAATGATGGTTCGTAACTAGGTAGCTGGAACCGTATCTCGGGACAAACCTAATATTCGACCCTGCACAGCGCTTTGTTGGGTCGCAGAAAGCGGGTGGGAGGTTCTCATCAATGGTCAGAAGCGCGGCGTGCCGCCAAAGCACAGGCTCAATTCTAAATTCCGGTGCGGTCCTTCCGAACTGTTTCTTAGAAATCGCCGTTTCGAAATGCCGCGCAGCCCCGTGCTCTCAAAGATATCCATGTTCGAACTTACACGCTCTACTCTGAGCATTCTTGGTCACCTGGTGCCTCCGTGTGTCTACTTGTTTACGTCTCTCAGTACCCTACTCAACCTTCCAAAGGGAGAGCACTTCCTATTATGAAGTAAAGCAGACCGCGACTACCTACCAGGCCGCCAAGCAGTCTTTAATGGGTCCGGGTGCTCCATTTGCAGGTTGGATCGTAAGTGGTGAAGAGTGGGAGTCGTTTGATGCACGCGGAAATTTGCCAGGCGATGATGCTGCCCGGACGACGCCATCGCCGTAGACTGCACTACCAGAGCAGGACAGTGCGATTTTTTATGAAATCTCCATGCGGCCCCCATGGCCATACAAAACACGCGCTGAAATGCGGTCCAAATTGTGGTAACGAGGCGCGGCCCGGCAATCAGACCCTTGGGTTGTGAGCAGTTCCGGGGCCAAGTACCAGCTGGGTTGCCAAACGCCGGGTTTCACCTGCATACTTACCTGGACCAGCTACCTCGATCGTGTCTTCCTCGCCGTGGACGCGGTTCGGTTCCCTTCGCCAAGACTGGCCTGCGGACAATCCTAGCGAATGCTTTTGGCTTCAGGCGCGGGTCACGAGTCCCCGTGGGTACCGACGTGGCTATTATTAGGATGGCTGGCGCCCGTCACCTGACTTTCTTGCGATGCTCGGACATCAAAAAACCCCCCATGTGTTTGGGCGGGCTTTCCGTCCTCGTCCTCGCCAGGCCGCCGGCAATGGCGCCCGTGCGACCACCAAACGATGGTCAGGCACGCCAGAGATTCAGAAAGCTGAACCGGATCGGTCGAACGGCCCCTGGAATTTGGAACCAAGCAAATGAGGTCGGGCGCAAGATCCCATACAGCCACAACTGGACACCAATTACGTTACGGGATATCACGGTATTAGCTTCTGCCACCACGAACCACAAACGGTCCCTTCTTTATTGTTCACCTGAAACCGAGGAGCCACTGGCACGTCAATTTCGTCACCTTTCCGATTCCGCATCGGGCGCCCGAGTGAATTTGAATTGCGTTTGACTACTAGCGTCTTGGCAGTGCTGTTCATTCATACAGCACGTGGGTGTCTTCTCCCTGTCTCCTGTGCTCGGAAATTTATTTCCTGTCAACACTCACTTGCTAATAATTCTCAGGCTGCCTGCCTACTGCTGTACTGGTTTCCAACCGATCCCTTCATCTAAAGTGACTAGAGCCGTGCTAGCCTTTCAAGCTGGCGTCACAGTCTGCAGCAGCTGGGCCGGGGTCCCTTTTGTATCAACTAAATCTGGTTCTTTTGCAATTGCAACCCGTGGTCACCGCATATACAGCGGCGGCGTTCTGGTGTACTTTTCCTTTGGGTTCCGTCCGGCAGACCGCGCACATGCATGCATGATGTATGATGTGATCTATCAACCAGTTGACATGATCCGCCGCGGTCTGTACAAAGGCCCCACTCCTTGCGTCAAGACTTCCCCCTTTACGGCCGTCCGAGTCGTACCTGGCGCACCGCAGTTCGATTCATCCACTATTGGTGCTGTACTGGTGCAGGGAGAGCCATCCATCGCCCGTCACTTTTTTCTTGTTGTCGTTAACTGGTTCCGGTGCCTCGTGTGGTGTGTGCGACCGCCATTGACCACTCATTGACCATCGTCTGACCTTCCACACGAGCCAACAGACTATCCTTTCCTTTCCGCAAGAGGTTGCTCGAGAGCGAGCCTATCCCAACTCGGCAGGAAATTCAGTCGCCGTGTCACGAGCCGAGTCATAAGGAAGCCCTCTCGTATTTCTGAAAGAAATTATTCCCTATTAGCATCACACCCTGAGCGCCGAGTGGGTATTCTGATTCTGATATTTCTGATGAGGGAGCTGTAGCCATCGCCTTCTCGGTCTCGAACGGCGCCGCAAATTCGTTCATTATTTCCCCTTCGCGACATGATTTTCTGAAGAAGGAAGGAAAGGAGAGAAAGGAAATTTTTTGTTCCAGCAGAGCGTAGCCCGGGGGACATAATTGGTACGCGCGAGCTGGCCAGTGGTCGCGTGATGATACATAAATCTGGCTGCATCGACCGTTCCGTCGTTCCTTGAACCAATCCGGACGAGCTAGTACCCATATCCACACCTGTTCGAACGAATGGGCAACGGTATTTATCTATGTTGACGGCGGACCACATCTTCAAAGTTTCACACCATCAATTACCCCTTTTCTTCAACTTCCATTTACGTGGGCTTCAGGTTTGGCGGTAATGAACGCAATAAACACATGTATTTCACCCCTTGCACACATTGTCTGGTAACGGATAGTCAAATAACGATGCCTCTTCCAAAAAGAACGACGCCCGCGGCCGTGTAAGGGGTTTCCCACTTACCAAAGCCTCGCGTGATCCCAGCGCAGACAACATTTACGAACTCGAAGATGCAGTCGCCCGGGTTGTTGTTGACGAAATCTGCGTTTTTATTTGCAAAGAGTTAGGTCTAGTCTGACCTTCCACGCTGGCGCAACGTGATCATACCTTCGCAGGTCCCGGGGCATCCGGAAAAGCCGTAGACCGCGCCGGCCCAGTCTCCACCTGTAATGATGCGAAGGTTTTCAGCTCTAGCACTGACGCCAGCACGCAGGGCCGGACGAGCGACTTACAGAACGTCAGGTTGATGATGATGTTCGAATCAGTGAAATGGCTGGCGATGTCGCAAGAGGTGTTCGGGAAGTTCGCGGTGGGCACGCCCCACGCGTCCGTGTTGATCGAGCCAGAGCCGTTCATGACTTCTGCTGGGACGGTGACGGAGTTGCGTGGCCAGAACCAGACATTAATGAAATCGGGGGTGCGCTCCATCGCGTACCTACAAACGGGAAGATACCAGGTGTCAGGCGTCTAGCTCTGCATCTTCTGCCAGTGGGAGGAAAAAGAAGCGAGTGAAGGGGTTTCACGCACCATCCGCCGCCATTGTTGTTGAACGGCGGTCCATAATTGTTCTGGCTGGTAGTGAGCACGCCACAGCCGGCATTGCCGGTTTCGTATACGTCGCAGTTCGATCCGGTGGCGGTGCTAGTTGGACCAGGAAGATATTCGCGTCAGCATTTTTGCTATAACAACTTGGGGTCAGGGTGAGGCCTTACCCAGTCTCGATGCGTCCGGTAGGCATAGAGCAATCTGAAAACGAACGAGTTCCGTCAATGCGTGGTTGGATCTCAATCGTGATGGTGCCCCATACTTTGACCTGTGTGCAAAGACGAGGCATTTGGCACCTGATCATTGACACCTTCGACGATATCGACTTCACCCTGTAAGATGAATGGGTTGATGTGAACCGCAACGTTTGGTTCAGAAGACCTACCCCATACGGCCAATTGTCACCGAGTTCCCAAATAGCGGGCCATGTCCTGTGTGGTCGCGCCGTCTTACCACTAAGTTGGAGGAAACTGTTCCGACGGACTCACCCACAACCTTGCGGCATGTGTTGCACGTCGAAACTGTGTATCCACCAACCGTCAACACCAAGCGATGGGGACTCGGAGGGTGAGAACGTAAAACTGGCTACTCACACTGAGACATGCGTACCATACTGGTTGTTCGAGATGATGCGGAACGAGTTGCGTCCCGGACCGCTGGGGCTTAGCACGGTTGTGTCGTCGGCTCGCAGAATGAAGCTGTTGCCGTTCACGGTGGCAAGTCCAAGGGCTTGCGCTTCCGCCTGGGTCACATAGTTACTGTGCGGACATCGATGTCAGCAACTCTTGGCGAGGAGTCAGCGGCCGTGCACTTACACGCGTCCGTGCGTCGGGTCAGGTGCGGAAAAGAAGGAGAACCCGGAGAAAAATGAGGCTCCTTCGAACGTATCGACGACGTTGTACGGCGCCGCGCGCACGCTTCCGGCGAGGAGCATGGAGAGGGCGACAGTCGAAGTAGATATGAACTTCATCGCAAAGCAGCGGAGAACACAGGGAGTAGGCGTGGTTACCTGGCCAAACAGCAGCAGAGGTGGACGGCTCTTTTATGCAGTACAGACAAGCTGCAACTTGCTCCAAAGCAGAAATCGGGACTCGGACTAACCAGAGGATAAAGGACTCACGAGGATGTGCTTGTTCGAGGATGACAGCTGAAACAGTAGGACGTAGAGTGCAGGTGGACACATGCTGGCTGAAGAGATTCCTCGATAGATGTGTCGTTGGGTCTCGTGAGAGGTGTTATGGACTCCTCGTCGGGTCACGATGCACAGAAATTCATCCGAACACCGACCTAAGGTGCAGATTGAGCTAGCAGGAGGAAGCTTGATATCCAAAGAACAACGATCATCGTAAGCTGTGGCCACATATAGGTAGAGACTGGACGCTAGAAGTGTGGATAGCCATGGTTTCTCCGATGTCCCGCGAGTACAAAAAAGCGACACGAAGGGAGTTGAATGAAAAATAAAATAAAGGCTAAAGGCACACAGGAATAGCAACCAGCATGCCATGCAGACAGGATAAACCATGATTACTGAGCCTCGTCATCCTGGAAACGTTTCTTTGTGCGGCTCTCGAGCCGGGTTGGATAAATTTCTGAATAACCGAGATTTGACCTTGCCCACGTGCTGGAGATTGAAGGCTTGGAGATAAGGAAAGACGCTTAGTCTTAAGGGCTAGACGTAAGACGACGACGCTGCAGTTTGCTATGAGGAGTCGGCCGGATAAAATGTTTGTTTGTTTGTTTTAAAATCCATGCGAAGCACCTTTACTGAGGATAAAGAAGTAGGATGTGCTTTTCGGCATCAGAACGTGCTCAAGTAGTCAGAAGGGCCAGCACGAGGCCATCGCAGGTTCCAAAACATGGAAGAGGCTTGCTCGAACGCGGACCGATGAACACCGAGTCTGGGAGATCCATGGGACACATCACGCGCGCGTCTAAAAAAACAGCAGGGTTAAAAATAATATCGTAGGCAGGTGCTTCGCTGATCAGAAGAAACGAGTGTCACTCCACGCGAGCATAAGGGCCTCGTCGAGTTCGAAGCAGCTTATACGTACCGTCAGCATACGGGCAAGTGGCAACAAGATAATCGACTGCAACGAGCCGCGCTACGTCCGAGTCGGGTGAGTTGTGCTGGTGACCTCATTAGGCTCTACAGCCGGGATAGTTCCCACGGTTCCCGTGATGATGCATTATATAAGCCGATGGCCTGTCGCACGTGCCGCTTATCGTAACATCGTTCATCGCTTCCAAGTGCCAGTGATTCTGCTCTACTCAACTTCCCTTCAACCTCTCCATCTGTTCGGGGCTACATCGCCCCCTTTGATCAAACTTTGAGGTGAAATTTATTCGATCCCCCTGGGTGACTTTGAAATCTCTCGTGTAACGCCACAAAGGTGCAAGCTGACCTGCCAGTGCCACGTCTCTAACAACTTGAAGTTGGTTTGACTTGCTATTGATGACCAGTTTATCTCCCACAGTTCCCGCAAGAGTGATCTGCAATTTGAGATCCATCCCACCGAAGGGACGTCAACGTAGGACATCGGAGAAAAATATACCCCTTCGCTCGCACCTACTCACGTCGCCATGTCTTTTCTCTACCCCACTAGAACTCTTCCTGTCTTCTCATCGGTCTCTGATTTCTTTTCAGCGGTGGTGAAAACCACATGCTCATGGCAAGCTCGATTTACCCATCTACCTATTGGACCATATACGCTATCCATCGCGATCCATTCGGAGATAACTGTTGTACAACATCTTCCATCCTTACCTCACCTATTGATTACACTTTGATCTCCCCGTAACGCCGACCATCGAAAGTTACTACCGAGGAGACGCACACCCCGGCCCGGGTGTGTCCAAGCCCCTCTGCCTGGTTTTTTAGTCCTGCCCCTTGGTCTGATTACCACATGTTTTGTGCAACTGCCTAGTGCGAAGCCCCTCCTCCGAGTTCCCCCATACCCCTCCCTTATCGAGAACTGAGACCTGCCCGGTACTTAAAATATGGCACATGATCAACTCGGCGACGCATCTCCGAGATGTACAAGAGCAGCCGGATGTGACGCGCCGCTGGCGCCCTCATACGCCCACAGAACAAGATCGATACCTCACCAGAAGATCTCGCAAGTTGTGCTATTCTTGCAACACTGAGTGACGGTCCCATCTCTCTTCTCGTCGACTGACGTCCCGCACCACCTCCGCCTTGCGCAGCTCCGTTCCCCTTTTCATACGCTCCGTTTGGTACTAGTGCGCGCGATCTCATCATCAAGGTCATGCGGGTCCCATGAGCCCATTAATATGACTCGGGGCCGCGCCAGTTCCTCCATTGCGATCCCATGTTGTATCCGAACATTCCCCTCTACGATTCCGTGCGGTTGCAATTGGGGTCATGTGCGGTGGCCGCGAGACTTCGCGTAGTGGGTGGGCATCACATTTCCAGGTACACAACGGATCACATTGTCTGCCCTTGCCCTTATCCCAGGGACAAACGGGCGCGCCTCGAGGCATTTTTCAGGTAGCATTTGGTTGCCAGACCCATATGACTTCCGCATTGTTTTTGAGCGATCGATCGCAATAGGGAGGGAGGGAGCAGCGCTAGCAATTTGGCAAAACGCTTGCTATGTTTGACTTGCCCTCAGCGTCAACGTTACGCGCTGCGATTGGAGATGAGTGCTGACAGGAGCACGGTCTCGTCACCTATTACTCATGACACAAGCACCGTACCTCATACTATCAGCGCGGCGTGGCCACGAATTAAATGCAATCATACGGCTCGCTTCGCAGTCCCCCACTGACACAGCCGAGATTTAAAGCGTGTGGTGCACTTGCGCCATACAAGAGCTGAGAGTAAGAGTACCGTCCATCCCCTTCACCACTCCAGCACACGGACCAATTAATTTTGCTGGTACGTACGTACAAGGGCCAGTCTGAACTCGCTTCGCGCCGCGCCACCGCTCCACCCTTCTACTTTTATTCACTATCCATCTCAGCCATCGATTTTTCGATAGAAAAACGAAACATCGTTACCGCCGCCGCCCCCGCAGCGCCGATTGGAGGCGATTGCTTTTGCGTGAGGTTTAGCCGGCAGGGACGGCGTGTCACCTGCCAGTGTCATGACTCTGCTGTACAGTATTCCAGATCCTTTACCCCCGACCAATTAACCATTACTCGTGACAAGACAAGACACGATTATTGAGCAGGCCTGCCCCCCCCCCCCCGTTTCCTGTTCTCGGCCACCCCTGTAGAGTGTGGGACCGCCCTGTGGCGGAGTCCCCCGCGCGTTTATACATTGTCACCGCCCACTTGTCGCACACGTACGGCGCCATCCGTGTCTCCTTACAGTACGATAGTCGAGAGGGAAAATTCGGCGGCATGCACGAAGCGCAACCGGTCCCGGGCCCGACATAGCGCCGCCGCCTAACGACGGGCCCCGAGTTCCGAGTACAGTAGTCCGAGTTTTCCCCGCACCCACACCCATACGCCCCCAACGCGCTTTCGTTTTTTTTTCTCTCTGACAACAAAATTTGAAAGGCAGCCCAGCCACTGGCAACCGTTCGCATGTCGTTTTCTTCGGCCGATGGCCGATCAACAGCAGCCGCCTGCCTAATCGCTTCCGCCCCCGTCCGAGTCCGATCCTCCGAGTCCACTACAGTAAGTACTGTACAGTACTACACAGTGTACATACAGCACTATTACCGCGCCTGCAACCAGTCACAGTACGCATCGTGCAAACCAAGCGTGTGTTTTTTTTTACTGTAGTTTCTTTTTCTTCTCCTTAAATAGCAGAGTTTTCAGCCACGACGACACGTTGTCTCTTCTCCGAGTCCTTCCCTTCCCCTTCTCTTCATTATCTAACTTCGCTCGTCTTCTGCTTCCCTTCGAAAAAAAAAAGTTATGTTATTGCATTTCATTAATCTCATTCGTCGATTTCACCCTATCGGGTTGGTACACTCGATACGGCACTTATATTGTGCTGAATTCAATTCGGTCCCGGCCTCAGTATATATGTACAGTATGTAAGTATGTAACTACACACGCTGTGGTCGACACCCGTGCGTCGGTGTCGGTGTGCGACTCGGAGCGAGCAAGAAGAAACAGACAGCGAGCACCGTAGCTAAACTGTAGTCCGACAACTCAAGCCAATCAAGCTCGATCTATCGTCGGCTGTGGCTGGCTGTCCGTACCTGTCCTCCCCCTGTTAGAGGTCTCGTCCATCCGTCCATCCATCCCATACATTCCTATCATAGGATAGGTTATCGCGGGCGCTTCTTGGTCATTTGTATATCGGTGCCCCATGCTACAGCCATGCTGTATCACCGTGACCTTCATGAACCCATGCCGGCTGACCCCGCCGATCCGGCGTTTCGATTCGAGGCACGACGGAATTCTCTCTAACTGTCTGTCTGTCTGTCTGACACACTCCCCCTTCCCCTTTCCTCTGCGACATTCCCGGCTCGGAATCGGACTCGGAATCGGAGGGTCAGGATGTAGTGGATCCGCGTGCTTCGCACCTCTCAAAACTGTACTTTTGTATGGCTATAGCTACAGTTACGAGTAGTATCCAAAGAAGAGTAATTAAAAATATAATAAATCAAAGGATGGCCGTCCGCGGATCGCACGTCAATCAAAGAGGGCAAGGACACACTTTGATATATACAAAGCAGATGGATGTGTCTGACGGATGACGGCATGTTCTCGTCCTTTCTTCCCATACTGTTACCTCCGGGAGAACTTTTTCTTTCTGCATTCCCTTGACCTTCGTTCGATCGAGAATGTTCCTTTTGTTCGTTTTTTCTTTCCTTTCACTATTTGTCTTTCATTCGCGCTCAGACTCGCGAGGACGAGTCATCCCACTCAATTCATTCATTCATTCATCGTCCAACCACCGATTCCACACCACACTGCTGAGCACAGGATTCCTTTCCTAGTAGGCTAAGTATG
>WNFC01011836.1_pt1 | contig 19231 bp, 17 predicted proteins | sample 5400541 | NCBI WGS metagenome assembly WNFC01 (sample SAMN13153342, study PRJNA577476) | soil metagenome | isolation source: 120 cm saprolite under Douglas fir tree site 2 hole 2 replicate 1 | place: USA:California | collected 2015-04-18 | reverse complement strand
CTTGGCAACACCGCGGCCGAACCGGACCTGCACCTGGTGAGCCTTCCGTCGGACTCCGTTGACTGGGAGAAAACCGACGCCTATGCCGACTCCGTTCGCGCGTCGCGGTACGCGGGAACTCGGGGACCGGACGACTTCGCGATGCTCAGCGGAGCGGTCTCCGCCGCGTTGGCCGACATCGCCCTGACCGTCGATCCGAATCGGAAGATTGCGATGGCGTCCGAAGCGCGGCAGAACGTCACGCGCTGGGCCGCCGAGCACTATGGCTATCGCGCGCCGGACGTGGCTCGCCTGGCCGGCCTGTTCGACGATGTGGTGGCGCAGACGCGGGCGGCGTCGGGCGCGCCGAACTTCGACCTGAGCCTCATCGCGACCCTCGCCGCGCCGCCCTCGGTACCGCTCCTGGCGGCGCCGACGCTGCGGGAGAGCGTCGAGCAGGCGCTGCGGGCGGCCGTCCTGGCGCCGGACGCGACGGAACGCACGTCGCTGCTGCGCGCCATCGACCGGGTTCTGGTGGACGCCGCGGGAGCGCGCGGCGCCCCGTGGACCGCGCCGCTGCGCGCCCGGGTCGCCGGCGCGCTGGCCGTGGAAGATCGGGCGAGTCGCGGCTATGAGGCGCTGACGCGCGAGACGCTTCACGCGGCGGACCGTCACGCGCGACTGGCGGACGTCACGGGGATCGAGCGGGTTCTGCGCCGCGCGCTGAGGGAAGACGACCGCCTGGGTCAGCGCCGGCCCCAGGAGATGGCTTCGCTGCTGGCGATGCTCGACGGAAAGCTCGACGCCGCGCGCCGCCTGCGCCTGGCGCGCGACAACCGCGCGGCACGGGCCGACGAGTGGCGCCGTTACGACGCGGCGGTGGCGGAGCCGCTCGCGATCATGCGCCGCTCGCGCGATTCGCTGGATCAGATCCGCCGCCTCGCGGGCCCCTCACGTGCGCGGCTCGTGCGGCTGGCCGCGCGCACCACGCGCGCCCTGACGCTCGTTGCTGCCGTCGCCGCGCCGGCCGAGGTAGCCGACGCGCACGGCCTGCTGAAGAACGCGCTCCAGCTCGCGTCGCGCGCGGCCGAGTCGCGGCGGCGCGCCGTTGCGTCGGGCGACATGCAGCGCGCGTGGGAGGCCTCGGCCGCGGCGGCGGGCGCCCTGATGCTGTTCGAGCGCGCCGCCGAGGACTTGAAGACCCTGCGAGCAGTGCCGAAGGCGTCCCGCTGAACGTGATGACTCCCCGCACGACGCGGCTGATTCGCGCCGCCGATCTGCGCGCCTTCCAGAGCGCCATCGTCACGTGTCTCCCTGTCGAGCCACTGGCGGCGCGCGACTGCGCGGTGATCGTGCCTTCGCGCAGCGCCGCGGAGGAGCTGCGGCGGACGATCGAGAACGTCACGCTCCTCAATACGGCAACGGCGCGTGTGTTGCCGGACATCGTGACGCGCGACGAGTTCTACGCGCGGCTGCGCGAGCGGATGCCCGGCGCTCCCGCGCCGCTCACCCCATTCGACCGCGAGGTCCTGCTCCGCCGATCGGCCCACGAAGCGCGCACCGCCGGCGCGGAGCCGCCGTTCAACTTGCGGCCCAGCCTGATCGGCGAAATCCTGGCGCTCTATGACGAGCTGCGCCGGCGGCACAAGACCGTTGCGGACTTCGATCGCCTGATGACCGGCACATTGGAGTCGAGCGCCGCATACGACCGTGGCGCGGCGCGGCTGCAGGAGCAGACGGCCTTTCTGACGGCCACGTTCCAGACGTTCGAGCGCGCCCTCTCCGAGGTCGACGGCGTCGACGAACACGGGATTCGCGCCCTGGCCCTCACGTCACCGAACCCTCTCTACCGCCGTCTCGTCGTCACGGTGGCGGATCAGGCGGCGGATCGCCGCGGACTGTGGGCGGCGGATTTCGATCTCTTCGCGCGCATGCCGGGCGTGGACGCGATCGACGTGGTGGCGACGGAGGCGCTCCTCGAGTCCGGCTACCATCAGCGCCTGCACGAGAACGCGCTTCCGGGCATCGAGGATGTGCGGCTCGAAGATCCGCCTTCGGCGCCAACGCTGCTCGTGCCGGATGCCGAACCCGGTGCGGAGGTGCAGCGATCGTTCGTGTGCCGCGATCGGGAAGAAGAGCTCGCGGAGTTTGCCCGGGCGCTGAAGTCTGTGCCGCGCGCGACGCCGCTGGGGCGGACCGCCATCGTCTTCCAGCGCCCGCTGCCGTACCTGTATCTGGCGCGCCAGGTCTTCCAGGATGCGCAGGTGCCATACCAGGCCCTCGACGCGCTTCCGCTGGCGGCGGAACCGTTCGCCGCGGCGGTCGACCTCGTCTTCAGCGCGATTGCGGCGGACTTTACCCGCGGCGCGCTGGTGGAATTGTTGCGGTGCCCGCACCTCGCCTTTGGCGCCGGCGACCATGTCCTGACGCTCGAGGCGGTACACGCGCTCGATCGCTATCTGGTCGAGAAGAAGTACCTGGGCGACGCCGAGCGGCTGTCCGGCCTGGCGGCGGCCGCCGCCGTCGAGCCGCGCGCCGGAACGGCCGCGCTGGCGGCCGCGGCGGCTGCGGCGCGGGAACTCCGCGCCGCGGTCAGGGCGGCGACGGCCCCAGCGCAGATCGACGGCATCCTCGCATTCATCGGGTCGCGCGAGCGGCAACCGGCCGTGAGTGACGCATGGTTCGCGCGGCACGTCCGCGCGCGCGCGGCCGTATTGGCCGCGCTGCAGATGCTCAGGGACGCGCACGCGGCGCACGATCCGGCGCCCTTGTCGATTTCGGAGCTGTCGGGCGGCGTGCGGCGGTGGATTGAAGGGCAGACGTTTTCACCGCGACTCGGCGCCAGCGGGCTCATGCTCCTGGACGCGAGCGCGGCGCCATACGCCGACGTCGACGAGATTCGGATTGTCGGCCTGTCGGAAGCCGACTGGCCGGAGCGAAGCGCGCGCAGCATCTTCTATCCGCAGTCGCTTCTCGCCCAGCTGGGATGGCCGGGCGAGCAGGAACGCTTCCCGGCCGCCCGCGCCCGTTTCCACGATCTCCTCCGCCTGCCGCGCCGCCGCGTGTCGCTCTCGTCGTTCACGCTCGAAGACGATGCCATCGTGTCGCCGTCGCCGCTGCTGGAGGAGATCGACGCCGCCGGTCTACCGATCGAGCGGCTGGTGGGGACGGCCGGCGCGGCGTCGCGGCCGCGTGTCTTCGTGCACGAGGCGCTGGCGATCGATCCCGTCGCCCAGGCGGTGGTGCACGGTGAGGCGGCGGAATGGCTGGCGCTGCGTGCGGCGCGCCACTTCGACGATCCCCGTTTCCGCGGCGTGACCGCGGCGCGCGCGGCGTCGACCTACGCCGTCAGCCGCCTCGAGCGATACCTCGAGTGTCCGTTCAAGTACTACGCGGCGCACATCCTCAAGCTGCCGGAGGAACGCGAGGAACAGGCCTGGATGACGCCCCAGGAGCGCGGCCACTTCGTGCACACGGTGTTCGAGAGCTTCTTCCGGGAATGGCAGCGTCTCGGGCACGGCGCGATTACGACGTCGAACGTCGGGGAAGCAATCGCGCTCTTCGAGACGGTCGCGGAAGCGCACCTCGCGGCGCTGCCCGAAGGGGATCGTGCGCTGGAGCGGACGCTGCTCCTCGGCTCGGCCGCTGCGGCGGGTTTCGGGGAGCGCGCCTTCGCATTCGAGATCGAGGACGGCATCCCCGTCATGGAGCGGCTGCTCGAGTACCAGCTCGAGGACACCTTCACGTTCGCGACGGAGGGCGGTACGCGGCGCGTCACGCTGCGGTCGAAGGCGGATCGCATCGACCTCCTCCAGGACGGCACCCTTCGCATTGTCGACTACAAGACCGGCCGCGCACCGGAGAAGAAGCGCTCGCTGCAGCTGCCGATTTACGGCGTCTGCGCGCAGCAGGCGCTCGACGGCCGCCACGGACGCACCTGGACGGTCTCGCGCGCCGGCTACATCGCGTTCAAAGACAAGACGCCGTTCACACCGCTGCAGAATCCGGAAAGGGCGCTGGCCGAGGGGCAGGCCACGCTGCTGGCGGTGGTCGACGGGATCGAGCGCGGCGAGTTCCCGGTCCGGCCCGACGAGCCGTTTCTGTGCACCTGGTGCGCCTACGCCGGCGTGTGCCGGAAGGATTACGTGGGCGATGAGTGATCAGCTGCCGCTGTTCAGTATCGATGCTCGAGGTTCGCAGTCCGAGGATCCCGACGCCGCCGCGCGCGCCTTCGCGGGCGACCCGGACCACAACGTGGTACTGGAAGCATCGGCCGGAACCGGCAAGACCAGCGTCCTCGTCACGCGCTACGTGAACCTGCTGACGCGCGGCGTCGATCCCGCCAACATCCTCGCGATCACGTTCACGCGGAAGGCGGCGGCGGAGATGCGGGAACGCATCATTCGCGAGCTGCGCCGCGCCGCGGAGCCATCGACATTCGATCGCGCGCGATGGACGGCGATCCGCGACCGCCTCGCCGATATCCAGATCAGCACGATCGACGCGTTCTGCCTGTCGCTGCTGCGCGAGTTCCCGCTCGAAGCGGACCTCGATCCCGGGTTCGGGATGGCGGACGAGACCGAGGTGCCGCGCTTGGTCGATCAGTCGCTCGACAAGTCCCTCGCCATCTTCATCGGTCTGGCGAAGCGGGAGCCGGACCTGGCGCTCGTGCTCGCGCAGCTCGGGCTGACGCGCACCCGCGAAGGACTGGCATATCTGCTGCAGCGGCGGCTCGTCGCCTCGGATGTCCTCGATCGCTACCTGGCGCGCGGCCCGGCGAACCTCGATGCCGACGCCGTCTGCCGGCGCGCGGTGGACTCGCTGATCGACCTGTTCGCCGGCGCCCTCGAGAAATTCCTGGCGGAAGGCCCGGTCCGCCATCCGCGGTTTCAGCTGCTGGCGCAGGATCTCCGGCGGCTCGAGACGCTCAGGACGGCGCCCAACGCATCGGTCCGTGGATTGATGAACCGGGCGGAGCGGCATCTGCTGAAGGCGGACGGCAAGCCCCGCGCGAGTGACCGGATCCATCCGTACAAGAACGAGGACTACCCGGGTCCCGCAGCAGGGAAGCGTCATCGGCTCGAGGCGCTGCGGCTCGGAAGCCCCTTCGAGAACATTCTCCGCGCGTTCAGCCGCGACCTGAACGTCGTGCTCGCGGGCGGCATCCGCAAGATGTTCGCGATTGCCCTGGCGGAGTACAGAAAGGCGCTCAACGATCGGTCGCTGCTCGACTTCTCGGATGTGCTGCAGCACGCCGTCGATCTGCTGGGGCGGATGGACGAGTTCTCGCAGAGCCGCTACCGTCTCGAGGGGCGCTACCACCATGTGCTCGTCGACGAGTTCCAGGACACGAGCCGCAAGCAGTGGGAGCTCATCTCGCTGTTGGTGAAGGCCTGGGGCGAAGGGCTTGGCCTCGCGACGCAGCCGTCGATCTTCATCGTCGGCGACCGGAAGCAGTCGATCTACCGGTTCCGCGACGCGGAAGTCGCCGTGCTGAAGGAGGCCGGCGCTTTCATCGACGCCCTGCGTCCCGGCTCGCCCGCGCGCCGCTCGATCGCGCGCAGCTTCCGGGCCGTGCCCGAGCTGCTGGCGTTCGTCAACGATCTCTTCGTCGGGATGGGTGCGAACGCACGCCGGCCCGACGACTTCAAGTACGATCGCGACGACCGCTTCCCCGTCGACTTGGCGGCCACCCCGCTTCCTGCTCTTGGCGTTGTCGTCGGCGCCGATTCCGACGAGTGCGCGGCCGCCGTCGCGGCGGAGATTGCGCGCATCCTCAGCGAGGAATCGGTCCGCGACAAGCAGACCGGCATCGCGCGCGCCGCCACGCCCGGCGACATCGGGATCCTGTTCCGCTCGCGCACCAGCCATCGCGAGTTCGAGAGCGCGCTCGCGGCAGCCGGCATCCCGAGTTACGTCTACAAAGGTCTCGGTTTCTTCGACGCCGACGAGATCAAGGACATGGCGGCCCTGATTCGCTTCCTGGCGAATCCGTCATCCGAGTTGCGCGCGGCGGCGTTCCTGCGATCCCGCTTCGTGCGCCTCTCCGACACCGCGCTGGCCGCACTCGCGCCGGGTCTTGCCGCGGCGTTGACCGCGCCTGATCCGCCCGCGTCCCTGGCGTCCCTCTCCGAGGATGACAGAGCGACCCTGGAGCAGGCGCGCCGCCATGTGCCGGGCTGGCTGGCGCGGGTTGACCGGATTCCGCCCGCGGATCTGATCGAGCAGCTCATTCCGGACACGGCCTACGCCTACGAGCTGCGCGGCGGCCGGCGCCAGCAGGCGTGGGAGAACGTCAAGAAGATGCGCGGCCTGATCCGCCGGATCCAGAACCGCGGCTACGCCACCCTCGCGCGCATTGCCGACCATCTCGACTCGCTGACGGCGGGCGACGAGTCCAACGCGGTCCTGGAGGCGCTCGACGCCGTCAACCTGATGACCGTGCACGCGTCGAAGGGCCTCGAGTTTCCAATCGTGTTCGTCGTCAACCTCGCCCGCGGGGCGAGCGGCCTTCCGAGGCCCGTGCGCGTCTCGGGTGAGGAGGTCTCCGTCGGGCCATTTGTATCAGAGAGCGACGAGGAGGAGCGCTTCCGCGAGCGAGAGGAGACCAAGCGCCTGATGTATGTCGCGCTCACGCGAGCGCGCGATCGGCTCTACCTGGGAACGGTCCTGAAGGACGGTGCGTTCGCGACCGGCCGCGGCAGTCTGGCCGACGTGCTGCCGGAGTCGTTCCGGACGCTCTGTGTGTGCGCCGCGCAGCAGCCAGGCGATTCGATCGAGTGGACGGGCCCGGCGGGCCGCGCCTATCAGTTCAGAATCTGCAGAGCTCTCCCGGTTCCAGAAAGGATCCCGGTCACTTCCGCCTCCTCGAGCGCCGAAGCCTTGGCGAAGGGGGCCACGCGGCAGGAAACGCCCACCGATTTCTTCGCGCCGCTCACCGACCCGGCGGCGATCGAGCGTGTTCCGGTGACCGCAGTCCTGGCTCCCGCCCCCGAGTCGTCCATCGGAACACCCATTCCCGCGGATGCTGAGGACGACGCGCTTGTGGGCACCCTTGTGCATCGGCTATTTCAGTTCGGGGCCGAGCTCCCGGCGCCCTTTGGCGCCGCAGACGCCAAGGCGCGTGCGGCGCGGCTGATTCGCCCCGAGGAGCGCGCCACCGCCGCGGACGCGCCGGCAGCCGTGACGCGCGCGATTGAGGTCTGGATGGCGACCAGGGCCCAACCTGGGGTCAGCGCCTTGCTCGAGTCGGGCGAACGGATCTACGAGGTGCCGTTCTCCTGCGTTGCCGACCAACAACCGGGACGCGTGCTCCGCGGGACGATCGACTGCCTCGTTCGCCGCCAGGATGGCTCGATTGTCGTGATCGAGTTCAAGACCGGCGCACCCTCGCCCGCACATCAGGCCCAGCTCGACTTTTATGTACGGGCTGCCCGCGCCATGTTTCCTGACGCAGCCGTGACCGGCCGGGTGATCTATCCAAGTTGAGTCGCGGATACGTCACCGCTGGTTGCTCCGCATACCGTTCTGATCACCCGTGTGGCGGTTCAGCACACACCACCGAAGCGAGCCCTAAACGGCGTCCTGTGAGTCATTTCCTGAAGAACCAGATGGCCGGGCTTGGATTTCCGGCCTCGCTGTCTCCTCCAGGCGTCACTCGGGCGACCTGGATTGCGGCGGGGCCTGCTTCGGAACTGCTTGTTTTTCATGGAGTTCCCTGCAGAAGGGAACCAATGGTGCCGATAGCCGGTCTAACGGAATAACTGGTCCCGGGATTGCAGTGAGGGCCGGCGGACGTCAACCGCACCGGGCGGTTGGCTAGGGGAGGTTCTTATGGCAGTCCAAGCGGCGTCCATTAGCTCCGTCAGGCCGACAGGCACCGTTTTCGAGCTCGAAGCGCTTGAAGGCATGCCGTGCGGCTGCGTGGCGGCGGCTTACCGGGCGCGTCCGTGGGACGTCGCGGTCGTCTCGCTCGAGGCGAAAGGGCCGCACTGCATCCTTCCCGGCCATACCGCAGGGCAGATTCTGCGGCTCGGCGACCCCTCGGAGTTCGACGAGGAAGACGACGAAGAATAAAAAGCTTTCGTCATTGCGTTCTGCCCAACCCATTCCATACAATTTCAAACATGCCGTTGACCTGTCCAAGTTGTGGCAACGACCACAACTTTCTGGTGAAGACTCTGCAGATGCACGTCGTCCGCCTGGACGACTCGCGCGTGGAAGTGAATGACGAAGGCAAACCCGCGGTCATCGAGGTTCTGTGCGACGAGTGTGAGACCGCGCTGAACTTCGAGGACTTCGACGATGCCGTGCGGAAGGAAATGCTCCTGACGCTCGGCGCCCGCTAGGTTCTTACCTCTCGCCGCTCTCGGCTTCCTCCCAGTAATCGCACTCAGGACAGACCCACTCCCTGACCTGCCGGGTCGAGGTCTGCCCGGTGCCTGGCACGGAAACGATCTGCTCCCGCACCTCCAGCCGCATCGTCTCGCTGCAGAGGGGACATTCTTTGTTATCAGCCACCGGCTACCAGCTTCCAGCTTCCGGCGGATCTTGTCAATTTAGCTGGTAGCTGGCGGCTGGATACTGGTAACTTGCTTTCAGCGAATGCGGGACTACTACGACATCCTCGGCGTTTCGAGGGACGCCGGCGCGGACGAGATCAAGCGGGCCCACCGCCAGCTCACGCGCCGCTATCACCCGGACATTTCGGGCGACGAGCTGTCCGTGTCGTTCGCGCACTGCCTCGCCGACGAAGTCGATGTGGACTTTCCGTCGGTGCTGACGGTTCTCGACCGGATGCGCCAGTCGTTCTTTGGCGAGCCGGCGCGCTTCGAGCTCGGGCCCGACGTCGTCGTGACGCCGCATGAAGCATTCTGGGGGGCGACGGTGCCCCTCGGGGTGCCGGTCCGCCGCACGTGCGCGCGGTGCGGCGGCCGGGGCGAGGTCTGGAGCGACTGGTGCGTCGGGTGCGCCGGAATCGGCGATCTGCCTGCCTTCCAGGCCGTTAACCTACGTATTCCGGCGGGCGTCCAGGACGGCGCGCGGGTTCGGTTTCGCGTCTCGGTCCCAGGCGTCCGCGAGACCCTCATCGACGCGCGGATCGTCATAAAATAGCCGCAAGGTTCAACGGGCTCCAAGGGTTCCCGTTCAACAGGTTCCGCATGCGCTCTCACGTCAACTTATTGGGGATCCTTCAGCTCACATGGGGAGGGATGGGGCTGCTCCTGGGCGCCTCGCTGCTGCTGCTCGCCTTCGGCGCGGCGGCGATTGCGCGGACGACGCCCGGCGATGCGTTGACGGCGGGATTCACGGCACTGCTCTTCGTGGTGTTTGCGGTGGCGCTGGCGCTGGGGGGATGGGCGAACGCCTGGGCGGGGCGGGCGCTCCGGCAGCACCGGTCTCCTGGGCGGACCGCCGCGCTGGTTCTCGCGGTGATGAACCTCTTCGTGTTGCCCTTCGGGACGGCGCTCGCGATTTACACGTTCTGGGTGCTGCTGCACGACGAGGCGCGCACACTGTTCGAGGCAGCCGTGGACCACACACCGAGAAAACCTCGACCGGCTTCGACGCCAACGTGGCGGCGGCGCTCAGCTATCTCGTCGGCTTCGTGACGGGGATCATCTTTCTGCTCGTGGAGAAGGAGAACAAGTTCGTCCGCTTTCACGCGATGCAGTCGACGCTGGTGTTCACTGGAATCGTAGCCGTGGACATCCTGCTCCAGATAGTCCCGATCCTCGGCGCGCTCATCGTCATCTTCGTCGTCATCCCCGCGTCCGCTCTGCTCTGGCTGCTTCTGATGTACAAGGCGTACCAAGGGGAAGAATTCAAGCTGCCACTGGTCGGCCAGATGGCTGCGGACAGGACCTGAGTGATTTCTGAAGCCGCCGTTGTCGATGCCCTGCACGGAGTACAGGATCCCTCGCTCGGGCGCGATCTCGTCTCGTTGAAATTCGTCAAGGACGTCACCATCGACGGCGGCCGCGTCTCGTTCACAATCGAGACAGCGACGCCGGGGCGCTCGGCGGGCAAGGATCTGCTGGCCAACCAGGCGGGCGCGGCAGTCGCCAAGCTGGCGGGTGTGACGTCGGTCGACGTGAAGATGTCATTCAAGGTCCGGCCCGTGATGGGGTCCGATTTCACCAAGCAAGCCGTCCCCGGCGTGAAGAACGTGATCGCCGTCGGCGCCGGCAAGGGTGGCGTCGGTAAGACCACGGTGTCGGTGAACCTGGCGATCGCGTTGAGCCAGGCGGGCGCCCGGGTCGGCATGATCGACGGCGACATCTACGGCCCCAACGTGCCGATCATGCTCGGCATCAGCACGCAGCTCGGGACCGACGGCAAGCGCATCGTGCCGGCCGAGCAGTACGGCATCCAGCTCGTGTCGATGGCGTTTCTGACGAACGATGACGCGCCGGTCATCTGGCGCGGACCGATGCTCCACGGCGTCATCCAGCAGTTCTTCCGCGAAGTTGCGTGGGACAACGTCGACTATCTGATCGTTGATCTGCCGCCGGGCACGGGGGACGTTGCGCTGAGCCTCAGTCAGTCGGTGCCGGTCGCGGGATCCGTTCTCGTGACGACACCCCAGGGCGTGGCGCTGGCCGACACGCGCCGGGCCGTCCGGATGTACGAGAAGCTGAACGTGCCGCCCCTCGGGCTCATCGAGAACATGAGCCACTTCATCTGCCCGACGTGCCGGACCGAGAGCGACATCTTCGGCAAGGGTGGGGGCGAAGCGCTGGCGAAGGACATGAACGTTCCATTCCTCGGGCACATTCCCATCTACGAGCCGATCCGCATCGGCGGCGACACCGGAATCCCCATCTGCGTCGGAGAACCAAAGTCGCCCGCGGCACAGTCCTTCCGCGCCGCCGCGGAACAGCTCGCCACCCAGCTCTCCGTCCTGAGCTTCAAGCAGGAAAAGCGGCCGATCCCGCTCACGCAGGTCCGCTAACACTATTGAAGGTGGGCGACTGCAGATTGAAGAGTCACGGAATGAAGATTGACGATTCTCGATTGGGATCTGATTCGCGGCAGCAGCGGACCAATCGCCAATCGTCAATCCGTGAATCTTCAATCGTCACTCGCCAATCCGTGAATCTTCAATCTGCAATCTTCAGTCTTCAGTAGTTTCATGGCCCCGGCTCCGAGCAGCGGCCCGGGCACCAGGAACACGAAGGCCCATTTCCATCCACCGAGCGATGCCAGGGGCGGCACCAGCCGAATGCTCACCATGGTCAACAGAAAGCCCGCGCATGTCTGAAGCGTCAGCGCTGTGCCGATATGCGTGCGTGGGGTGTGCTCCGTCACGAGCGCCGAGAACTGCGCCGAATCGGCGACGACCGTGAAGCCCCAGATCACGGCCAGCGCCAGCAGCGCGCCGAGCGGTGCGCCGTAGAAGAGCGGCGATACCAGCGCGCAGGCCGCGCTGGCGAGCATGGCGGCCCCGGCGATCCGGGCCTTGCCCCAGCGGTCGGCCCAGAACCCCGCCACCACGCATCCGATGGAGCCGCTCGCGATCGTGACGAACGCCACCGCCGATCCCATCGTCCCCGTTGACGCACCGAGAGACGCCGCCGCAAAGACGGCAATCCACGTCCACAGCGCGTAAAGCTCCCACATGTGCCCCAGATAGCCGAGCATGGCCAGCCGGGTTCCGCGGGCGCTGAGGACGATACGGAGGGCGTGGCGATCGAAGGGGGCGGACGCGCTGACGTAGGGCCCGTCCTTGACCGCGAACGCGACCAGCGCGGCGCCGGCCAGTGCCATGGCGGATGATGCCGCGACCAGGCTGCGCCAGGGCAGCCCGGCGCCCAGCCACGCGAGCAGGTGCGGAAAGGCGGACCCGAGCCCCACTGCGCCGACGACAACGCCGAGGGCCAGGCCGCGGCGGTCGCGGAACCAGCCGGCGGCGATCTTCATGCCCGGCGGGTAGACCCAGGCGAGCGCGGCGCCGGTGCAGAACCGCAGGGCGACGATGGCGCCGCCGGTCGGCGCAACGGCCATCGCGCTATTGCAGACCGCTCCGGCGACACAGCCGGCGGCAAACAGGCGGCGCGCGTTGATGGCGTCCGCCGCGTTCGTCAGCGCGGTGATCAGCGTGCCGGCGACGAAGCCGGCCTGCACGGCCATGGTCAGCCACGCGCGCATGCCGGCGTCGAGCGTGAACTCCCGGGCGACAGACGGGGCCGCGGCGGTCGCGGAGAACCACAGCGTCATCCCGAGGATCTCCCCGACGGCGATGAGCAGCAGCATCCGGCGCGGCATTAGGCGTTTACCATGGGCGAAATTGCCGATAGGATTCAACTGTGATTCCTGGACATCGCGTTATTCGCGCCTCGGGCGCTCTGCTCCTCATGCTCGGCGATGTCACGCTCATCGCCCGTCAGCCTCACCCGGCCCTGCGCGGCGAGGTGCGCGCCACCCACGGCGTCGTCGCGGCGGGGCGCACCTTCACCGTGGACGCGGGCGCACGCCTCATGGGCGCCGGCGGCAACGCGATTGACGGCGGCGTCGCCGCGATTTTCGCCGCGTCAGTCGTCGAGATCTCGCACTTCGGACTTGGCGGCGAGGCCCCCATCATCATCTATTCGGCGCGCGACAAGCGCGTCATCGTGGTGAACGGACAGGGATCAGCGCCGAAAGCGGCGACGCCACAGCTGTTCGCCGGGAAGGATGTCATCCCCGGCAACGGACCGCTCGGCGCGACGCTGCCGGCGGTGGTGGATTCGACGGCCATCGCCCTCGCGAAGTACGGCACCAGGTCGCTTTCGGATGTGCTGCAGCCGGCCATCGAGCTGGCGGACGGCTTTCCGATGTACGAGTTCCTGCGCCATTATCTCGAGACCGAGCGCGCCGCCTGCGAGCCCTACGCCTGGACGATGCGCACCTACTATCCCGGCGGACAGATCACGCCGGTCGGCGCAATGTTCCGCCAGCCGAACCTCGCGGCAACCTTGCGGGCTCTCGCGTCCGCCGAAAAGGCCGCATGGGCGCGAGGCGCGTCGCGCGAGGAGGCGATCGATGCCGGGCGTAACGCTTTCTATAGAGGATCCATCGCCCGAGACATGACGGCCGCGGTGCGGGACGCCGGCGGCGTGATGACGGAAGAGGATCTCGCGGCATACCACGGCAAGATCGAGGAGCCCGCCTCGGCCCCGTATCGCGGCTACACCGTCTACAAGGCCGGCTTCTGGAATCAGGGCCCCGTGCTCCTGCAGACCCTCCGGATTCTGGAGGGCTTCAACCTCGCCGCGATGGGCGCCGGCTCCGCCGACGCGGTGCACACTACCGTCGAAGCGATGAAGCTGGCCTATGCCGATCGCGATCGGTACTACGGGGATCCTGATTTCGTCCGCGTACCAGGGGACGTGCTTCTCTCAGAGCCCTACGCGACGCTCCGCCGCGGCCTGATCGATCCCAAGCGCGCCAGTCTCGCGCAGCGTCCGGGCGATCCCGCTCGCGGCGCCGCGCTCCTGGATCAGGCTGTCCGAACGCCACCGATACCGGACCGTCCGCCCCGCGAGTACGGGGACACGACGTCGGTGCAGGTGGCGGACGCCGCCGGGAACTTGTTCTCGGCCACGCCCAGCTCGGGCTGGCTGCTCGGTGGGGCGTTCGTAGCGGGTGCGACCGGCGTGCCGATGAGCAACCGGATGCAGGCGTTCAACCTCGACCCGTCGAGCCCGAACGTGCTCGCCGGCGGCAAGCGGCCGCGGACGACGCTCACGCCGACGATCGTGCTCCAGGGCGGCAGGCCGTTCCTCGCGATCGGCACGCCCGGCGGCGACAGTCAGGATCAGCAAATCCTGCTGGTGCTGCTCAACATCCTCGACTTCGGAATGGACGTGCAGGCCGCCATCGAGGCGCCGCGCGTGAACTCGCTGCATCCCGTCAGCTCGTTCGATAACCACCGCCCACGGCCCGGCGTGCTCGAAGTGGAGTCGACGCTGGCGCCCGCGGTCGTCGAAGAGCTGAGGGCGCGTGGCCACGAGCTGCTCATCCGCTTGCCGTTCGGCATTTCCACCGGCGTCGTCGCCGCCGGGGTCGACCCGGTGACTGGCCGCCTTCGCGGCGGGGCCGACCTCCGCCGCGAGCGAGCGATCGTGGCCTGGTAACCATGAACATTTCGTTCAGCAAGCACACGCTCCCCAATGGCCTCGACGTCCTGGTTCACGAGGATCACGCCCTTCCCATTGTCGCGGTCAACGTCTGGTATCACGTCGGATCCAAGAACGAAGTCCCCGGACGCACCGGGTTCGCCCACCTCTTCGAACACCTGATGTTCGAGGGCTCGCAGCATTACGACCGCGGGTACTTTCACCCGCTGCAGGAAGCGGGCGCCGCGCTGAACGGATCCACGAACGCGGATCGCACCAATTACTGGGAAGTGGTTCCGACGAACGCGTTGGATCTCGCGTTGTGGATGGAGTCCGACCGCATGGGCTACCTGTTGCCTGCGTTGACGGACGCCAAGTTCTCCAACCAGCGCGAAGTGGTGCTGAACGAGCGGCGGCAGAACTACGAGAACCGGCCCTACGGGCTCGCCGGCATGGCCATCGTGTCGGCGCTGTATCCGCCGGAGCATCCCTACCACTGGTTGACCATCGGCGAGGCGGCGGACATCCGTGCCGCCCACATCGATGACGTGCGCGCGTTCTTCCAGCGGTATTACCATCCCGCCAATGCCTCGCTCGCGCTGGCGGGGGACATTGACGTTGAGACCGGCGTCGCCCTGGCCGAACGGTACTTCGCCGAAATCCCCGGAGGCGACAAACCCGGACCCGCGAGCGTGACGGTTTCCGAACCGCCCGCGGAAGACCTCAGGCTCGTGCTCGAGGACCGGGTCGAGCTCCCGCGCCTCTATCTCGCGTGGCACTCGCCCGCCCTTTTCGCGGACGGCGACGCCGAGCTGGATCTGGTCGGGGAAGTTCTGTCGAGCGGGAAGACGTCGCGCCTGTATCGCTCGCTCGTCTACGAACAGCGCATCGCCACGGAAGTGGCCGCGTCGCAGAACTCGCGCGAGCTCGGAAGCTTCTTCCAGATTGTGGCGACTGCCGCGCCCGGCCGCACCCTGGCCGAAGTGGAGCGCGCCATCACCAAGGAGCTCGCCGGCCTCATCGATCGTGGACCGACGGTCGCGGAGCTCCAACGGTGTCTGGCGCAGGCGGAGGCGCATTTCCTGTTCCGGCTGCAGACCGTCGGCGGCTTTGGCGGGAAATCGGACCAGTTGAACGCATACAACATGTTCCTGGGCGATCCCGGATACTTCGAGACGGACCTGGCCCGGTACCGCGCCGCGACGACCGGGCAATTGCGCCAGGCGGCCGCGCGCTGGCTCAGACGAGACCAGCGAGTCGTGCTGAGTATCGTCCCGCGCGGACGCGTGGCGCTGGCGCTCAGCGGATCCCGCCCGGCGGCGGTTTCATGATGCAGGCGGATCGCAGCCGTCTTCCGGATCTGGGTCCCGAGCGTCCCTTTGCTTTCCCCGCGATCCGCCGGACGACGCTCGGCAACGGCGTGCGCGTGTGGACCGTCGAACACCGGCAGGTGCCGCTCGTCTCCGTCCTCGCGCTCGTGCCGGTTGGCGCCTCTTCCGATCCGCCGGATCGCCCGTGACTCGCCGCGATTACCGGCGACATGCTCGACGAGGGCTGCGGCGATCAGTCGGCGCTCGACGTGCACGAAGTGCTCGGGCGCATCGGCGCCCAGCTCGAGATCGACGTCGGCCACGACGCGACCGTGGTCGGTCTCACGACACTCGAGCGCTATCTCGGCGCCGGCCTCGATCTGGTACGCGACATGTTGATCCGGCCGCGGTTCGAGCAGCGTGAGTTCGACCGCGTCCGCGATCTGCGCCTGAACCGCCTGCTGCAGCTGAGGGACATGCCGCCGGCGCTCGCCGATCGCGCCTTCACCCAGCTCCTGTATCGCAATCACCCCTACGGGCACCTCCCGATCGGCACTGAAGGGGCGCTTCGGGCGCTCAAGATTCGCGACATCACCAGCTTCCATCACCGCGCGTTCATCCCGTCGCGGACGACGGTGATCGCCGTGGGCGATGCATCGCACGAGGCGCTTCTGGGCGCGGTGCAGCGGGCGCTCGGGGATTGGACCCTGGAGTACTCCGAGCCGATCGCCGATCCCGACGCATTTCCGCCGCCGCTGCCGCCGCCGACGCGGCTGGCTGTCGTCCACCGCGCGGGCTCGGCGCAGTCGGAGCTGCGCATCGGTCACGTCGCGCTGCCGCGCCGCACGCCGGACTACCACGGCGCGCTCGTGGCGAACATGATCCTCGGCGGCCAGTTTGTCAGCCGGATCAACATGAACCTGCGCGAAGACAAGGGGTATACCTACGGGGCGCGGACATCGTTCGAGTTCCGCCGCGCGCCCGGCCCCTTTGTGCTGCACGCCAGCGTGCAGCACGACGCCACCGCCGACGCGCTGCGCGAGGCGATGGGAGAGATCCGCGCCATCCGCGGCGAACGGCCGGTGACCCGCGAGGAGCTGGAGCTCGGGCGGGCGTCGCTGACGCGCGGGTATCCGCGGAACTTCGAGACGGCCGACCAGGTTGCGCGAAGCGCCGCGCAGCTCGCCCTCTACGATCTGCCCGACGACTACTTCACGACGTTCGTGCCGAAAGTGCTGGCGCTGACGGAACGGGACGTGACCGCCATCGCGGCGAAGCACATCGATCCCGGCCGCCTGCTGACCGTCGTTGTCGGCGACCGCGACAAGCTCGCGCCGTCGTTGAAGTCGCTCGACCTGGGCGATGTCGACGACGTGAGCCTCTCGTAGGGGAACCCCTTCGCCGTCTCATCCGTCCAAGTGGCAGATGAATGGGCCCGGTTGTAAACTGGGGTCCGTTCGCCTATGACTTCCACCCGGTTCAGCCTGAGCCTTGTCGGCGTGGTCGGCCTGTTCGTGGCCGTCATGTCGGCGGCGGCGTTGTGGCTCGCCGTGTCGGATCCGGTCAGCACCGCCACGGCAGTCGACGCCGCTACGCAAGGCGATGTCTCTCCGATCGTCAAGGCCCTGGCGGGCGCTCTTTACGACGCGCTGCAGGGCATCATGAAGTACCTGTAACCAGGGCTCGGCTCAGGAACCTGCACAGGGTGATCCCATCCATCCACTTGAACGGCCTGACGCCCGTGCTGTAGTGGCCGCACGGCAGGACGAGCAGCTCGTGCTCGATCCCGGCCTGGCGGAAACGGTCAACCAGCATCCGTGAGAGCCCGACCGGAAAAGTGAGATCGTACCGCGCGTATACGAGCAGTATCCCGCGTCCGCGCACGCGCTCGAGAATCGGCAGCGGGCTGATCGGCAGCCACATGTGCCGCAGCTCGTCGAGCGTGACGTTGCCTTCCAGGGTCTCCCGCACGTGCACCGTCGAGAGTCCGTCCCACACCACGTCCGCGAAGTACGGCGAGATGTGATTCAGCGCCGCCGCCTTGATGAGCGGCTCGTGCGCCGTCGTCAGCATGGCGAGACACGAGCCGAGGCTGGTGCCAAGAATCCCGATCGACTCGTAGCCTTGTGCGTGCAGCCAGGCGATGGCGCGCCGGGCGTCGAGCACGGCCTGGCGGCACACTTGCACCGTCCGTCCAACGTTGGCGCTCACGATGTAGTCGGCGCGCGTGAGCTCGGGCGGCATGCGTGCGTCATGGTAGGGAAGGCTCAGACGCAGCGCGCTGATGCCGAAGCGGTTGAGCAGACGGCACAGCCCGACGTGCCCTTCGGCGTCGGAATTCCACTGGGCCATGACGAGCACCGCGCGCTTGCGGCCGCGCGCCGACGGATCCGGAAAGTAGCGCGCCCGAACCGTGTTGTTCTCCGGATGCGGCGTCATGATCGCGCTCGTGAACGTGAGCGTGTCGCCCGTAAGAGCCGCGTCGTCCGCGGGCGTGACCGAGTAGAACTCCTCGCTGCGCGCGACGGTCGCCTCACCCCAGTCCTGGAGCACGCGCCGCGGATCGCCCTCCGGAAGATGCTGCTCCGCGAGCCAGTCGACGCCCCATTCGAACGGACGGGCGACCCGGTTGGTGGAGACCGACGCCAGGCGGCGCTCCCACCGGTGGAAGAATCGCGCGATCACGCGTCAGCGGCCCCCGGCGGCCTTCTTCTGAAGCGCGTCGTACTCTCTCGCCTGGCCGGCCGTGGCTTCGATCGGGAGCCCGGCCTGCACCCACCCTGTGTGTCCAATTTGCGGAGCGCCGCCCCACCCGCCCAGCACGTTCGCGACGTTCAGGAAGCCCGCGCTGGAGAGAATCTCGCACGCCTGCTGCGACCGTCCGCCCACCTGGCACCCGATCACCAATGGCGCGTCCTGGGAGAAGTTGGCTTTCACGACGGCGAGGAACTCCGGATTCGGGCGCATCTGCCGCGTCTGCGGGTCGACGTGCAGAAGAGGGATATTGAACGCTCCGTCTGGGTGCCCCTGCTGGAATTCCGGGATCGACCGCACGTCGAGGTATGTCGCGCCCGAGCCCTGCTGCTGATGAGCCTGTTGAACGGTGATGTGCTTGATCGTCATCATTCCTGCTTATCTGGTCTCATCTGACCTTCGACCGTCGCGGCCACTGCCAGCAATCGCTCGGTCCCGCCGTGATGCCCGACGAGCTGGACCGCGCGCGGTAGTCCGTCGCGCCCCTTGCCGCACGGCAGCGCGATCGCCGGATGCCCGGTCACGTTGAAGAGCTGCGTCAACCGCAGCATCATCGCGCGCACCGGCTCCGTCAGGCCGCCAACCGTGACCGACGCGGCTCCCAACGGCGGCGCCCCGATCGCGAGCGCGGGCAGCATGAGGGCGTCCAGTCCCTCCAGAGCCCGATTCACCGCCTCCCGCAGCGCCATGCGCAAGTGCATCGCGCGCAGGTAGTCTTCTGCGAGGATGTAGCGTCCCATTTCCAGTCGCAGCCGCACGCCGGGTGAATATTTGCCGGCGTGGCGATCGAGCAGCGGCGCGTGATACCACGCCGCTTCCGGCAGGACGATGTGCAGGTATACATCCGCCGTCCGCTCTGCGTGCGCCACCGCGACGTTCGACACGGCATGTCCCGCGCGCTGGAGCTGCTCGCGGGTTTCCGAAAACAGCCGGAGGACGTCGTCATCGAGCTTGTCGAAGAAGTACGGGACAGGGACACCCAGCTTCAGCGGCGCGTCCGCATGTCCTGGCAGCCGATCGATTCGCGCGTCGCCGTCCCGCATGGCGCGGAAGAGCAGCGCGGTGTCCTCCACGGTGCGTGCCATGGGT
>WNFC01002659.1_pt1 | contig 19236 bp, 17 predicted proteins | sample 5400541 | NCBI WGS metagenome assembly WNFC01 (sample SAMN13153342, study PRJNA577476) | soil metagenome | isolation source: 120 cm saprolite under Douglas fir tree site 2 hole 2 replicate 1 | place: USA:California | collected 2015-04-18 | reverse complement strand
GCGCGGAGCCGATCATTGTCGGCCTCCGGCAAGTCGAAATCCATGCGCGCGGTGCCGTCCTCGTTGAGCTGCGCGCCGGTCACCAGCGCCCCCTGGAACTGGCGGAAGACGAGCGCGTTCAGGATGTGGGTGTCGGTGTGCAGCTGCGCCATTATCGAGCGAAAGTCGGCGTCGACCACCGCCTCCACCGTGCCCGCCATCTCCACGGGCTCGGCCAGGAGGTGCCAGTAGCGGCCGCCCACGGCCTCGATACCGCTCACCCGGACCTCACCGCCGTTCCAGCGCATGAGGCCCCGGTCGGCCAGCTGGCCGCCGCCGCCCGGATGGAACGGGCTCTGATCGAGCAGCACCGCGCTGGGCCGGGCGTCCACCACGCGGGTCTCGAGCACGAGGACGTCGGGATACTCGTGGCAGTAGTAGCGTGCCATGCGTCCTACAGGATACCCGCGCGCCTGCCACGTTGCCCATGAATACCCACCGGGCTCAGCCGCCGTAGCCCCAGTTCCAGCACGGCAGTCGCTCCTTCCAGAACCAGTCGTCGCATAGCGCCTCGTCACACTGCCGGCGACAATCCCGCTCGCTGAGGTTCGCGGTGCAATGGAGCGCCGCCCCCGCCCGGCAGTAGCATGCTCCTCGCAAGGTGGGCGGCTCGGCCGCGGGCCCGACCGCCGCGGCGGCGGCGAACAGCCCCAGACCGATCACGATCCCACGGGCGATGGCGGTCATTGCGGCCCCATCTCGATCTTCCTATACTCCGTGCGTATGCGATCCCGCCAGCCCTGGCCGATCATCGGCTGCGCCCTCCTCGCGCTCATCGCGCCCGCTCTCGCGATCCGAGCGCACGCGAGCGAGGCCCACACGCTGCGCGCGGTCGCCCGCGTCGGCGAGGCCGCGCCGGGCGGCGGCACCTTCGATCGCTTCGGCCAGGAGAACCTCCCGGTCGTCGCCCCCGTCAATGCCCGGGGTGAGGTCGCCTTCTTCGCGAGACTCAGTCGGGGCGCGGCTGACGAAGGCATCTTCCTTCGGCGCGGGGATCGCATCCTGACGGTGGCTCGGGAAGGCGACCGGGTTCCCGGCATCGGGCGCCTGTCCGGGTTCGGCAAGCACCCGACTCCGGCGTTGAGCGACACCGGCCTGGTGGCCTTCGCCGCCGCGGTAGCCGGTGGGAGAGCGGTGGAGGGCATCTTCGCGTGGTCGGCCGGCCGCGTCCGTCCCGTCGCCCTCACCGGCAACCCGGCGCCCGGAATGGCGTCGAGCGTGCTGGCGGGGCTCGACTCGCCGGCCGTCAATGCGCGCGGCGACATCGTGTTCCTCGCGACGATCCGCCGAGGCCGCGAGTCCCTCGACGCGATTCTTCTCAGCGCGCGCGGGGCGCTGCGCAAGGTCGTTGCCCAGGGCGACCCCGCGCCCGCTGGAGGCACGTTCGCCGCGTTCGGGCCGCCCGTGATCAACGGGCGTGGCGCGGTGGCCTTCGCCGCGGTCGTCGACGGCCGGGCAGTGCCGGGCGGCCTCTTCGTGGCAAGCGGCGAGCGGATCCAGATGGTGGTGGGCGCCGGGGAGGAGACGCCGATCGGCGGCATCTTCGCGAAGTTCTCCGAGCGCATCGCCCTCAACGATGCCGGCGTCATCGCGTTCCACGGCATGCTCAAGTTCGCACCGGTCGCGGCGGCGATCTTCGCGGTCGAGGCCGGTCGCGCCCGCGCCGTCTCGCGTCTGGGTGACCCCGCACCGGGCGGCGGCACCATCGAGCACTTCGGCCTCTGGCCCGCGGTGAGCCCTCGGGGCGCCATCGCCTTCGCCGCCTCCATCGAAGGGGGCTCGAGCCCGATGACCGTCCTGATCACCGACGGCCCCGGTCTCGCGCAGGTCGTCGCGGTCGGCGACTCATTGCCGGGAGGCGACCGTATCGCGACCCTCACGCTGTATCCGGTGGTCAGCGTGAGCCCCCACGGCCACGTGACCTTCGCGGTGGCCCCCACCGCCACCGGCGAGGGCCCCGAAGGCCTCTTCGCCGCCGTGCCCGCGGGCGGCCGCTGAGCGCCGGCGCCGGGCTTCAGTTCATATCGTAGGGCGGATACTCGATGAAGACGTTCGCCGCCGTGACGAGGACATGCCGCGTCGTCACGCGCGGGGCCACCGCTTCCCCCCGCAGCATCCGCATCGCGAGCGGCAGCACCTCGTAGCCGTACCGGTCGAGGTAGAACGCGACCGAGCCGATGACGATGCTCCCCCGGTTGCTCGGATCGATCTCCTTGCGATCGTTCATCCCGCCGTGGATGCTCCGATCCACCCCGTGGCTCACGATGGCCGTGTCATGGACGCGGCCCGCGGCCTCCACCGCGGCCTTCAGCGCCAGGGCGGTCGTGTCGTCCGTCGCGGCCAGCAGCAGCTTGCCCGTCGGGTGGCCGGCGATGAACTTCCCCACCAGGGGCCCGACCTGGGCTGGATTTCCCTTCGTGTCGAGGGTGGTCACCCGCACCGCCGGAAGCCGCTGCCCAAGAGCCTGCGTCACGCCCTGCACTCGCTCCGGCACGCGTTCCGGGGCGGCGGATACGTTCCCGACGATCGCCGCCGCCATCGGCTGGCCACGCCACGCGCGGAGGGCGAACTGGGCCAGCGCCTCTCCGGCAAGCTGCCCCGCCGCGAGGTTGTCCGCGGTGTAGAGAGGCGCGCCCGGGACGGGCGCATTCAGCGCGAGAACCTTGATCCCGGCCGCCCTGAGCTTCTCGCCCACCGCGGTGTTGGCGGCGCCGCGGTGGTACTGGATGTAGAGGTCCACCTTGCGCGCGATGGCGGCCTCGGCGTTGGCGAGCGCGCGCGCGTCGTCGCGCTGATTGTCGTAGTAGACCATCTCCACCGGATGGGCCCGCGACGCGAGGGTGAAGCTCTCCCGGATCTCGCGCCCGGTAAAGCCGGTCCCCTCCAGGGTCACCCCCGGCTCTTCCGTGAGGTTCGCGAACGCGACAACGTACGTGCGCTGAGCGCCCGCCGGCGTCAGCCCCGCCGCGAGGATCACCGCCGCGCCGCCGCCCGCCGCCCACCGCCGGACACACGAGCGCCGGCGTTCCCGTGGAGAGGACGCCGGCGCCGGATGCATCACGAGAGCGGGACCGGCCTCGAGCTAGCGGATGCCCTCGATGCCGACGAAGTTGCCGGTCATGCCCACGCCCTTCGGCACCGTCATGCTGAAGAAGAACGTCGCCCGCCCGGTCGCAGCGGCCTCGGCCGCCATCAGGTCGGTGCGGACGTTTTCGATGATGTGGATGCCGTTGTCGGTGAGCAGCATATTGTGGACGATGAAGGCCTCCTTCGGGCTCTCACCCGGGATGACCTCGACCCCCCACGTGTCGTTACCGACCGCGACGACCTTCTGCGAGATGAGCCACGTCGCCGCGTCCTTGCCGATCCCCGGCTCGCCCGAGTTGTAGACCGCGTTCTGGGCCGGGTACTGCTCGAAGAGATCGCCCCATCCGGTGTGGATGATCACGATGTCCCCTTCGCGCAGCGTCACGTTGTACATCTTGAGCCCCGCCTGGATGTCGGCAGCGCTGATCACGGTACCCTTCTCGAGGCAGGGTTTCTTGCACGCGGAATTGCCCTTGAACTTGTTGGCCTGCTGGTACACCTTGACGATGTCCACGATCACGCCCCGGGTCGCGAACGGCTTCAGGTGCTCGAGACCGAGCCGGGTCATGTTGTTCTGGGTGATGAACTTGCCCATCGCGTTCTGGTTGAAGTAGCAATCCTTCCGCCCGATGTGACCCATCCCGTCCAGGTGCGTCCCCACGTGGCTCTGGCTGAGCCAGGTGTCTTCCATGTACGTCAGCTGGTTCTCGCCAAGCGCGCCGCCGGGCGCGAGCGTGGTAGCGGTCAGGATCGTCTTGGTGAACCGGCTCCCGAAGAGCGGGATGCCGTCGGTCAGCGGGTAGGACATCGCGATGACCTTGCCGTCCTTGATCTCGGCCGCGGCGGCCTTCGTCACGGCCGGGGTGATGCGGTTCGTCGCGCCCGTCTGGTCGTTCGGGCCCCAGGGCGACGCCGGCACGAGGGTCTTGCAGTCGGTCTGGGCAAACGCCGAGGAACCGAGGGCAAGGACCATCAGGGCCGCACCCACTGCTACGATCGCTCTTGGTTTCATGGCCGACACTCCTTCTCGTCAGTGAGAGGGCACGCCGCGCGTCACCGAGGCTACGCGGGCGCATCGTAGAGCAGGGCCCGGAGCAAGGTCAAGCATCCACCTTGCCGCGCAGCGTCACGCGATCCCCTTGACCGGCAACCCCTCTTCCTCCACTATCGCCCGGCCGATGCACGCGCTTGCTCGGGCTGCGCTCCTGCTGCTCGTCGCTCTCGCCCTCACCGCCGCGGGCATTCCGCCCGCTCTCGACGAGGACCGGAGCGTCCCCGGATTCTGCAGTCCGGACTGCCCGCTCCAGCAGGATGGCCACTCCGTCGCGGTGGCCACCGCGCTGGCGCGCCACCCGCAGCCGGCCGGCCCGGCGCGGGAGCGGCACGACGTGGCGCCGGCGTTCACGCCGGCCGCCGCCCCGGCATCGCCCGACACGCCCCGCGCCCCGCCCCAGGCCTGACCGCGCCCGCCGATCCTGAACCGGCGGTCCTCCGGGACCGCCTCGGCCGCTCACGCTCCGCTTCCGGAGGGCATCCATGCGCATGCACACGGCCGGCTTGTGGCCGCTCCCGCTCCTCCTGTTGTCGCTGGGCTCGTACCTGCCGGGCCCCGCCCACGCGCAGGACGTCGACGCGGTCCGGCAAGAGCTCACTGCGGTACGCCGGCAGCTCGACTCGATCCGCGAGCAGTACGAGCAGCGCCTGCGTGAGCTGACCGACCGTCTCGAGCAGCTCGAGACGCAGCGCCGGCCGGCGACACCGGCCCCGAGTCCCAGCCCCACGCCGGCCCCGTCCGGCGGCGCGGCGGCTCCCGCCCAACCGGCCCCGCTCACCGCCGCCACTACCGCCACGACCGGGGGCGAGCCGTCGCTGCGCGAGATGCTGGCCCCGCGCCAGCCGTTCGCCCTGGCTCAGCCGGGCCGCACGCTGCTCTTCGACATCGGCGTCAGCGGGGACTTCGTCACCGACTTCACCTCCCGGAGCCGCGAGCGACGACGCGACGGCACCTTCGCCGGCCGCGAGAATCGCTTCTTCCCGCGCGAGATCGAGCTCGGCTTGTTCGGCCGGGTCGACCCCTATGCCAGCGCGGTCGTCCGGCTCTCCGCCGGCGAGAAGGCCGCCGGCCTCGAGCCCTCCGACCGGAGCGTCAGCGTGGTGGTGGATGAGGCCAACCTGACCCTGCTGGCCCTGCCGTTCGGCACCACCGCGCGCCTCGGCGTCATGCGGCCTCGCTTCGGCACCCTGAACGTGGTGCACCAGGACGATCTGCCGCAGATCGACCGGCCGAACGTGCTGAGCCGGTTCTTCGGCGAGGAGCAGCTCGATGGCGAGAAGGGCGTCGAGGCCTTCTGGGTGCTGCCGCTGCCGGTCTACAACGAGCTATCCATCGGCGCCTTCAACGGGGACAACGAGGTGGCGTTCGGCCGCGGGACCCTGCGCGATCCGCTGGTCATCGGCCGCTGGCGGACGTTCTTCGAGTTCGAGGAGCACGGCGGCCTGCAGATCGACCTCTCGGCCGCGAGCGGGATCGCGACCGACGCGCATCGCAACACGATTCTCGGCCTGGGGGCCAAGTACAAGTGGGCGGCTCCCGGCTCCGGCTTCCCTCTCTTCACGATCGCGGGCGAAGCGCTCTACGCCATGCGCACCGTAACGACGGAAGGGGACGACACCACACCCCCCCGGGACCGGCGCTTCGACCGATGGGGCGGCTACCTCTACGGGCAGTGGGACTTCAATCGCCGGTGGGCCGTCGGGGTGCGAGGGGACTGGACCGAGCTCGCGGTGGAGCGCGGGCGCGAGTGGGCCGTCTCGCCCTACCTCCAGTTCAAGCCGTCGGAGTTCCTCCGCTTCCGAGCGCAGTACAAGCACACCGAGGGAACCGGCGCGGTGGAGCGGGTGGCCAACGAGTTCTTCCTCCAGGGCACGTTCATCCTGGGGGCGCACCCGACGGAGCGGTTCTGATGTTGGCGCGGGGTCGCCTCGCCGTGGGCCTCACCCTCACCGTCGCCCTGATCGCCGGTCTCCTCGTCGCGCTCCCGGCGCCCGATCTGGCCGCCGAGCCTCCCCTGCGCGTCCTCGCCACCCTGCCCGATCTCTGGTCCATCACGCGCGCCATCGTGGGCGACCTGGGCCGGGTCGAGGTCGCGACCCGCCCCGGGCAGAATCCCCACGACCTCGAGATCCGGCCGAGCCAGATCCTTCTCGTCAAGCGTGCCGAGATCCTGGTTCGCAACGGCCTCGAGGAGGACGCGTGGATCGACCCGGTCGTCGAGAGCAGCGGCAACCCGCGCCTGCTCCGTGGCTCGACGAGCGTCATCGAGGCCTCCCAGGGCCTGGAGCTGCTCAAGATCCCCTCCGGTCGCGTGGACCGGGCGGTCGGCGACGTGCACCCGTCGGGCAACCCGCACTTCACCCTCGATCCCGGGACCATGCCGACGGTCACCGCGTCCATCGCCGATGGCCTCGCCCGTCTCCGGCCGGATCTCGCCTCGAAGCTCGCAGCCAACCGGCGCGAGTTCCTCACCCGCGTCGAGAGCCGGTTCCAGCGCTGGCGCGAGCTGCTGGCGCCGTACCGCGGCGCGCGCGTGGTCAGCTACCACGACAGCTGGCCGTACTTCTACCGCGCGTACGGCCTCATCGAGCTCGGCATGATCGAGGACCGCCCGGGCGTGCCTCCGACCCCGCAGCATCTCGCGAGCCTCGTCCGGCAGATGAAGGAGCAGGGCGCGCGCGTGGTCGTCCTCGAAAGCTGGTACCCGCCCGACACCGCCGCGGCGGTCGCCCGGCTGGCCGGCGCCAAGCTGGTCGTGATCCCGCAGTCACCGGGCGCGGTGCCCGGTACCGGCGACTACATCACCCACATGGACCACGTCGTGAACGCGCTGGCGAAGGCGCTCGCCGATCCCTGAGGGCCGAACGGCAGAAGCAACGGGTCAAGGGTCACGGTATAAGCGCAGGAATCCGTTGGCACGCCGACGGCCTGCGCCCATGCTCCACCCGCGCCGTTCCAGGCGCCGATCCCGCTCCGTGCTCCACGATGCGTGGAAGGAGGGCCCTTCACATGGCGCGCTCATCCTCAGGAGTCCTCAACGGAGTCCTCGGAGGAGCCCTTGGCCTCGCTCTCTCACTCCTCCTGACCGGCTGCTTCGGCGCCTATCAGGTGAAGGCCGACCATCCGACCGGCGCCGGCTCCCTCACGCCGACCGTGGAGGACAAGGATGCCGGGCTCGTCGGCATCGCGGGTGGCCTCGACATCAAGGCCTACCAGGTCATCGCGGTCAGCCTCTTCCCGGTGACCGATCTCACCATCAAGGATGAGGGTGACCGGCGGCTCGCCGCCTCGATGTCCGCCTTCTTCCAGAGCGAGTTCGTCCGGCGCCTGCGCGAGAGCGGCCTCTTCGCGCGCGTCGTCAACCTGACCGAGACCTCGTGGCAGCCGGGCGCGGAGAAGGCGCTCCGGCTCGATGGGCGGATCTCGCGGCTCGGCGAAGGCTCCCAGGCGGCGCGCGCGTTCCTCGGCCTCTACGGCGCCGGCAAGGCACGGGCCCAGAGCGACATGACGCTCACGGACGCCCAGACCGGCCAGCCCGTGCTCGTGACGGCGGACCGGCGCGTCGCCCAGATGGGCGTCTTCGGCGGCGACAGCAAGGACCACCTGAAGGAGGCGTTCGATGACATGGCGCGCGACCTCGCCAGGTTCCTGCTCCGGCTGAGCCGCGGCGAGGTGCCCAGGAAAGAGTGAGGCCCGGCGACGAGCCCCGGCTACTCAATCGTGAAGTGAGCTTCGGTGGTCTGCCCCGTGCGGCCGTTGATGGGCAGGATATCTTGAGGACACGCGGAGAAGGCGACCACCAGGTCCATCTCCGCGCGCAGCACCACGTAGCTGCCCGCCGTGGACACGGGCTCGGCCCAGGCGAGCGTGCCGTCCGGCGTCCACGGAATGTTCATGAACAGGTTCAGGGGCGACGGGGTGGCCGGGACCTGGAGGTCGAGCGCGCCGAGCCCCGCGTGCAGATTGTCCCGGCAGTTGTCGTGGTGGCCCTCGACCCCGAGCAGGCGATAGCGCGCGGCATCGCAGGCGGCCATGAGGGTGTCGTGGGCCCCGCCCGAAGTGTCCTCCACCAGGCTCAGGATCGGCCGGCGCTGGTTGGTGAGGAACGTGTCGCCGAGGGCGGCCCGTAGCTTCATGAACCATGCGCGGCTGCACTCCATCGACATCCACTCGGTCACGTCGGTCCCGCTGAACGCCCAGGTATCCACCACCTGCGCGCCGTGCGTGTTGATGACCTTGATGCGCTGGCCTTTCCCCACCCGCGCGGCCATACCGCGCCGGGCGGGGATCGTGAGGATCTGCGTCGTCGCCATGGGCTTCGCTCTCCTCGCCTCCTCGCGCTAGCCGTGCCGGAGGCCGTGGTCTCCTCGATAGTCCGCGGGCGCGGGTGGCTGCCACCCCGCGAGCAGCGCTGGATCCGGCCGCCAGATCTCCACCCCGAGCGGGCGGCAGGTGGCGAGCGGATCGCCCGCGTCGGAGCCCCACATCTGCACCGAGAGATCCCCGTGAGGACAGGTCGAGATCGCGCAGAGCACGTCGATCTCGGCGAAGAACTCGATGAAGTCCCCCTTCCTCGCCGGGCTCGCCTTGACGAAGTAGCGGTCGTCCGCGGTCAGGCCGGTGACCTGGAACACGTTCAGCACATCGTGGATATCCAGCTCATTGAGACGGTAGGGCGCCACCGCGCGCACCAGGTTCGAGTGGCAGCAGAGGTCGAAATCCTCACCGTTGAGCATCTTGTGCACGTACGGGTCGCAGCGGGTCCCGAGGAGGTCATGGCAGCCCGCCCCGTCCTCGTCGCGCCCGTAGCGGATCGTATCGTTGGTGATCGTGAGCATCGGCCGGAGATACGGCAGGCAGGACCACAGCCGGTCGTGCGTGGTGACGTGCGCGCGGTGGAGCTGCTTGGTCCGGGCCGCCCAGAAACGCTCGCGCGGGTTGCCGAGGTTCCAGGCATTGAAATCCGCGACCTGGGGTCCCTCCACCGTGACGATGCGGAAGAGCTGGCCCGCGCGAACCGGCCACGCGCGGCCCGAGCGCATCGGAACCACGAACTGCTCGACGAGGGTCCGGGAGCCCGTCTCGCCGGCCAGGCGGTCGTAGAACGGACGATCGACCGCGATCGGCGAGCCCGGCTTCGATTCGTAAATGACGCGCGGCTTCGGCATGTGGCCCCTCCGTGGGTGTCCCACAGGATAGCGCAGGACGCGGCTCAAGAAACCCCTTGACAGCCGACGCTCCAATCTCCAGCATCCGGCCAAGCTCGGGGCTGATCGGTGGCAGTTGCTCACGTCGTAGTCATGGAGAAGGAGGACGTCATGCGCGGATGGACGAGGCTCGGAATCCTCTTGAGCGCGGTGCTCGCCCTGCTGGCCACGAACCTGATGGACGCGACGGCTCAACAGTGTCCGAAGGGCAAGCTCCGCATCTACACCTCCTGGCCGATGCAGGGCGCCATGATTCCGGAAGGCACCGGCATGAAGAACGGCCTGGACATGGCCATCGCCGAGGTCGGCGGCGTCGCCGCCGGGTACTGCCTGGAGATCATCAACCTCGACGACGCCTCCCCGCAGACCGGCAAGTGGGACGGCGCGGTCGAGGCCGAGAACGCCAACAAGGCGGTGGCGGACCCGCTCGCCATCCTCTACGTCGGCACCTACAACTCCGGCGCGGCAAAGGTCTCGATCCCGATCAACAACCGCGCCCACATGGCCCAGATCACCCCGGCCAATACCTACCCGGGCCTCACCAAGAAGCAGGGCGCCGCGCCGGGTGAGCCCGAGATCTACCGGCCCTTGGGATTCGCCAACTACTTCCGGCCGATCCCGGCCGACGACATCCAGGGGGCGGTCGGGGCCAAGTGGGCCAAGCGCCTGGGCGTGAAGAAGGTCTTCATCCTGAACGACCAGGAGCTCTACGGCAAGGGCATCGCCGACGTCTTCGAGGCCACCGCCAAGAAGATCGGCCTCACCGTCGTGGCCAACGAGGGCATCGACTGGAAGCAGCCCGACCAGAAGCCGATCCTCACCAAGGTGCGCGCCTCCGGCGCCGATCTCGTCTACATGGGCGGCGTCATCGAGACCGGCGCGCAGGTCATCATCCGCCAGATGAAGGAAGTGGGGCTGGTCGCCCCGCGCGTGCGGTTCATGGGGCCCGACGGGCTCCTCGAGGAGGAGCTGCTGAAGGGCGCCACCTGCGAGGTGGCGATAGCCACCGAGATGCGGGTGACCTTCGCGGGGCTCCCGTTCGAGAAGATGAAGGGCGTGGGGGCCAAGACCTACGAGGAGTACAAGAAGAAGTTCGGGAAGGAGCCCACCTCCTACGCCCTCTACGCGGCGGAGGCAGGCCGGGTCGCGATCGACGGGATCAAGCGGGCGGCCCCCGCGATCGAGCGCGGCAAGGACCCGACCGAGAAGCGCGAGGCGCTCCGCAAGGCGATCGCCACCACCAAGAACTTCGACGGCATCAACGGCAAGTGGAGCTTCGACGCCAACGGCGACGTGGACTACGACACCATGTCCGGCTTCAAGGTCGTGAAGGCCGACACGCCGATCGGCTGCAAGTTCCAGTTCGAGTCCATCCTCGAGTAGCGACATTCCCCCGCTCTGGACGGCGCGGGCATGAGCCATGTGGTGGGGGGGTCTGGGGGAGGAGCGGCGCCGCTCCCCCCCAGTTCAAACTAATTGGAGTGGCATGAGGTCCTGATCCAGCAGACCGTCAACGGGGTGACCCGCGGGGCGGTCTTCGCCCTGATCGCCCTCGGCTACACGATGGTCTACGGGATCATCGGCCTGATCAACTTCGCCCACGGCGACGTCTTCATGCTGGGCCTGTTCATCTCGCTCAGCTACTTCGCCCTGCTCGGCATGACCACCACGCTGCACGGCTGGCACCTGGTCACCGTCCTGCCGCTGGTGTTCGTCGCCACCATGCTGACCACCGGCGCCATCAACGTAGCCATCGATCGCGTGGCGTACCGGCCCCTCCGCCACGCGTTCCGGCTCGCACCCCTCATCACCGCGATCGGCGTCTCGTTCATGCTGGAGAACCTGGCGCTCATGTGGAAGGGCCCCGCCCCGATCGCCTACCCCGACCTGTTCCCCTCGGTGGACATCCTGCGCGACTGGATCGGGGTGGAGTCGCTGCTCTTCATCACCACCAAGGACATCCTGGTCCTCGCCACCACGATCCCGCTCATGATCGCGCTCCAGTACTTCGTGACCCGCACGCGCTGGGGCAAGGCGATGCGGGCCACCGCCCAGGACAAGGAGACCGCGCTCGCCATGGGAATCGACGTCGAGAAGACCATCATCCTCACCTTCTTCATCGGCGGCGCTTTGGCCGGGGCGGCCGGCCTCATCCAGGGCCTCTACTACAATATCGGGATGTGGTGGATGGGTTACCAGGCCGGCCTGCGCGCCTTCACCGCGGCGGTGCTGGGCGGTATCGGCAGCATGCCCGGCGCGGCCCTCGGCGGCCTCGTGATCGGCTTCCTCTCCGCGTGGAGCGACCAGTACATCTCGGCGCGCTGGACCAACGCGATCGTCTTCACGATCCTGATCCTGGTCCTCGTCTTCCGGCCCCAGGGCCTTCTCGGCGAGCGCGTCCCGGACAAGGCGTGACCGACCCGCAGCGCGTCCGGCCCCTTCCCGCGGCCCTGCTCGTCACCGCGCTCGTCGCCTACCCGTTCCTCGACCGCACGCTGCACGCCCAGACGATCCACGCGGTCACCGACGCGATGATCTACGTTCTGCTCGCGCTCGGGCTCAACATCGTGGTCGGCTACGCGGGGCTCCTCGATCTGGGCTACGCCGCCTTCTTCGCCATCGGCGCCTACACCATGGGGCTGCTGAACTCCCCGGTGCTGGGCTCCCCGCTCTACGGGCACGCGTGGAGCTTCTGGGTCGTGATCTGGATCGCCGCGCTGGTGTCGGCCGGCCTCGGCGTCGTGATCGGGTTCCCGACCCTCCGCGTCCGCGGCGACTATCTGGCCATCATCACGCTCGCCTTCGGCGAGATCATCCCGGTCGCCATCCGCAACCTCGGCGATATCACGATCGACATCGGCGGCTGGCGCCCGGTCGAGCGGCTGAACCTGACCGGCGGCGAGAACGGGGTGAACCCGGTCGGCCGGCCGTACCTGCCCGGGGTCGACTTCGACACCGGCTTCATCCCCTGGTACTTCCTCATCCTCGTCATCGGCGCGGGCTCGCTCTGGGCCATGAACCGGATGCGCGACTCGCGGCTCGGGCGCGCCTGGATGGCGATCCGTGAGGACGAGACGGCCGCCGACTGCACCGGGGTGAACCCGATCAAGACCAAGCTCCTGGCCTTCGCCCTCGGGGCGTCCTTCGCGGGTTTCGCCGGCTCGTTCTACGCGGCCAAGCTGCAGGCCATCACCCCCGGCGCCTTCGAGTTCAACGTCTCGATCATGCTGCTGTGCATGGTCGTGCTCGGCGGCATGGGCAGCCTCAAGGGCGTGATCCTCGGCGGCATGCTGATCACGCTCTTCGACCGGATCCTGCTCGCCCAGATGACATTCCTGATCCGGTGGATCGGGCGCTCGCTCGGGGTCGCGACGCTGGTGAGCGTCGACCTCACGCTCTGGCGCTGGTTCTTCTTCGGTCTGGGCCTGGTCGTCATCATGCTGATCCGGCCGGAGGGGCTCGCGGGCCGCCGGGTGCGCCCACCCGCCGCGGACGTGGACGAGCGCGAGGAAGCCCTGGCCCTCGTGACCGCGCCGCCCCGCCCGCGCGCGGAGGCCATCCCGGGCTGGCTGCGGGAGGCGACCGCGGCGCCGGCCGCGCTACCCACCAGCCGCCCGGTGCTCGACGTGCGCCGCCTGAGCCGGTCCTTCGGGGGCCTGGTGGCGGTGAGCGAGGTGGACCTGGTGATCCCGCCGCGCGGCATCGTCGGGCTGATCGGCCCGAACGGTGCCGGCAAGACGACCTTCTTCAACCTCGTCACCGGCCTGCTCCGGCCGGACCGGGGCGAGATCCTCCTCGACGGCGCGAGCCTGGTCGGCCTCCGGCCCCACGCGATCGTCGGGCGTGGGATCGCCCGCACCTTCCAGTCCATCCGACTCTTCCAGAACATGACCGTGCTGGACAATGTTCTGGTCGGCGAGCACTGCCGCCTCCGCGCCTCGGTGGCCGGCGTGGTCTTCCGGCCGCCCGCGGTCGTCGCCGAGGAGGTCCGGGCGCGCGCCCGGGCGCGGGAGATGCTCGCCTTCGTGGGCCTGGCCGACAAGGACAGCGAGCTGGCCAAGAACCTGGCCTACGGCGACCAGCGGCGGCTCGAGATCGCGCGGGCGCTCGCCACCGCGCCGACGCTGCTCCTCCTCGACGAGCCGACCGCCGGGATGAACCCACGCGAGACCGACACGCTCACCGAGCTGATCGGGCTGCTGCGCGGGGAGCTCGGCTTAGCAGTCCTGCTCATCGAGCACCACATGGAGGTCGTCATGGCGATCTCCGACCGCATCACCGTGCTCGACTACGGCACGCGGATCGCCGAAGGAACCCCGGCCGAGATCCGGCGTAACCCGAAGGTGATCGAAGCCTACCTGGGCAAGGGCTACGAGCAGGAGCTCGTCTCCGGATGAGCGACGCGGGATGAGCGACGGGGGCGGCCTGCTCGAGCTCCACGACGTCCACGCCTACTACGGCAATATCCGCGCGCTCAAGGGCGTGTCCCTCTCCGTGGCCCGCGGGGAGATCGTCACCCTGATCGGATCGAACGGGGCCGGCAAGACCACCACGCTGCGGACCGTGCTCGGGACCGTGCGTCCGTTGCGGGGCACCGTGAGCTTCGGCGGCCAGCGGATCGACCGGGTCCCCACCCACCGGATCGCCCGCCTCGGCATCGCCCAGTCCCCCGAGGGCCGCCGGATCTTCGCGCCGATGACCGTGATCGAGAACCTCGAGCTGGGGGCCTTCTCGCGCGCCGACCGCGCGGCGATCCCCCGGGACCTCGAGCACGTGCTGACGCTCTTCCCGCGGCTGCGCGACCGCCTGCAGCAAAAGGGCGGTACGCTCTCCGGCGGGGAGCAGCAGATGCTCGCGATGGGGCGCGCACTCATGGCCCGCCCCGACATGCTGCTGCTGGACGAGCCCTCGATGGGCCTCTCCCCGATCCTGGTGGAGACCATCTTCGAGATCATCCGGGACATCAACCGACTCGGCACCACGATCCTGCTCGTCGAGCAGAACGCGCGAATGGCGCTGCGGGTGGCGCATCGGGGCTACGTCATCCAGACCGGGCGCATCGTGCTGCAGGATGCGGCCTCGGCGCTGCTCCACTCCGACGTGGTGCGCAAGGCCTACCTGGGCGAGAAGTAGCCCGCGGCCATGGATCTCCAGCCCTCCCCCCGCCAGCGCGAGCTGATCGCACTCGCGCGGCGCCTCGCGCGCGAGCGCTTCGCCCCTCGCGCGGAGCGCCACGACCGCGAGGCGTCCTTCCCGTTCGACGACTACGCCGATCTCCGGGCGGAGGGGCTCCTCGGCCTCTGCGTCCCCACGCGCCACGGCGGGCTGGGCGCCGACTACGAGACCTACTGCCTGGTCGCGGAGGAGATCGCGCAGGGCAACGCCTCGACCGCGCTCACCTTCAACATGCATTGCCTCACGATGCTGATGATGGGCGTGCTCGCCGACGCCATGCCGATGTCGTCCGCGGCGCGCGGGCGTCACGAGAAGCTCCGCGCCGCCAAGTTCCGCGAGGTGATCGAGGAGGGCGCCTTCTACGGGCAGCCCCACAGCGAGCCGGTGGAGCAGGGCGAGACGGACACCGCGCTCCGCATGGGCGGCCGCCGCTTCGGCACCACCGCCCGGAAGATCGACGGGGGTTACGTGGTCAACGGGCGGAAGTTCTTCGTGTCCCTCGCGGGCTGCGCGCCCTACTTCGCCACGCCCGCCATCCGCGTGGGCGACGAGCCCTGGATCGAGCGCACCCTCTACCTTCAGATCTCGAAGGCCGCGCCGGGCGTGTCCTTCCCCGGCGATTGGGACCCGATGGGGATGCGCGGCACGGTGAGCCGCGACATGCTGCTCCAGGACGTGTTCGTCCCCGACGACGGCGAGGTGTTGCCCCCGGGCCTGTTCGGCGCCATGTACAACGCCTTCCCCCAGCTCTCGCCCCTGACCTTCTGCGCGACCTTCCTGGGCCTCATGCAGGCGGCTTACGACGGCGCGCTCGCCTACCTGACCGGCCACATGGCGGGCGCGCCGGGCCTCCACACCGAGGCCGCCGTGAAGGGGCACGCGGTGGCGGAGATGCTCTTCACCCTGGAGGCCGCGCGCGCGCTCTACTACCGGGCCATCTCGGAGGCGCGGGTGGACGCCCCGCCGGACGCGGTGCAGCGCGCGCGGGCCGCCCACGTCACCGTGCAGCGGTCGACAGTCACCGTGACCCAGGAGGCGATCCGCGTCTGCGGCGGGCGGGGCCTCCTCAAGCGCTATCCCCTCGAGCGCTACGCGCGCGACGCGCGGGCGGGCGCGCTGATGCGCCCGTGGACCCAGGAGATCGCCACCCAGCAGGCGTGGGAGGCGGCGCTCGGCCTGGACGTGCCCGACATGCGCAGGGGGCCACGGCCTGCGCCGTGACTCCCTTTCGAAATTGGAGCGTCAGCTCTTCCGGTCGAGGACTTTTCGCACCTTCGACAAGAGCGTGTGGGGAGTGAAGGGCTTCTGAAGAAATGCGGTGCCTGCCTCCAGGACCCCGTGGCGAACGATCGCGTCGTCGGTGTAGCCGGAGATGTACAGGACCCGGAGGTCTCGATGGTCCGGGGTCAATAGGTCCGCGAGTCCGCGCCCGCTCACCTGGGGCAGCACGACGTCGGTCACCAGGAGATGAATTGGCTCTTGACGAGTGCCCACCACGCGCAGGGCCTCGGCCGCGCTGGCCGCCGGAATGACCGCGTATCCATTCCCTTCGAGCGTTTCGCGCGCCAGCGCCCGCACTTCGTCATCGTCTTCGACGAGGAGGATCGTTTCGGAAGCTCGAGCGAGAGGGGAGCCCTCCGCCGCCGGCGCCGTCTGATCAGTCGCGTCATCGACTCGGGGCAGATACACCTTGAAGGTGGTCCCGTGGCCGGGCTCGCTGTAGACCCAGATACTGCCGCCGCTCTGCTTGACGATCCCGAAGACGGTCGCCAGGCCCAGGCCGGTCCCCTTGCCCGGCTCCTTCGTGGTGAAGAAGGGCTCGAAGATCCGAGCCTGGGTTGCCGCGTCCATCCCGTGGCCCGTGTCGTTGACGGCGACCATCACGAAGCGTCCCGGGGTGGCGCCCGGGTGGCGCCGCGTATATGCCTCGTCGAGCTCGACGTTTCCGGTCTCGATGGTGAGCCGGCCGCCCTGCGGCATCGCATCCCGGGCGTTCACAGCCAGATTCACGATGACCTGCTCGAGCTGGGAAGGGTCGGCCTTGACGCGCCCGAGCCCCGGCGCCGGCACCGCGGTGAGCTCGAGATTCTCTCCGATGAGCCGAGACAGCATGGGCGCGAGCCCGGCCACCACCGCATTCAGGTCGAGCACCTTCGGCTCCAGGACCTGCTTGCGGCTGAAGGCCAGGAGCTGGCGGGTCAGGGCCGCCGCGCGGTCCGCCGTCGTCCGGATCAGGTCGATGTGCCGCCGAAGCTCATGGTCTGCCGGGAGCTGCGCCAGGGCAAGGTGGCTCCGCCCGGAAATGACCGTGAGGAGGTTGTTGAAATCGTGCGCGACCCCACCGGCCAGCTGGCCGATGGCCTCCATCTTCTGGGCCTGAACCAGTTGCGCCTGCGTCTCCTGCAGGTCCTTGTACGAGGTCTGCAACTGCTCGACGAGTCGAGCTTGCCGCAGGGCAATCGCGAGCTGGGCCGCGACTTCCTGTGCGATGCCGACCTGCTCCTCGGGAAAGTCCGCCCGGTCTCCACCGAAGCTCACCGACCCGATGAGCTCCCCGCCGGCAATCATGGGGACGACCATGTACACGTGGACGCCCGATGCGAGGAGGGCCTCCGCCTCGGGGCTGGGCGAGAGAGAACGGACATCGATCACCTGCGGTTCCCCGCGCCGCAAGGCGTCCACGTCACCAGCCAGCGCCAACGGATAGCGGACGCCGGGCCCGAGATGAAGGCGGTTGCGCCCGACGGCCGCCAACCATTCCACTTCACCGGCCGCCAGGTCGAACAAGTTCACGATGGCGCGAGGAACCCCGAGGAGGTCCCGCAACCGCCAGAGGACTGCCTCCGCGATCGCCACGGGAGCCGTCTCGGTGATGATCGCGAGGTCGATGTCATGGAGGATCCGCAGGCGCCCGGCTTGCTTGGCAAGCGTCTCCCGGGTCTGGGCGTCGGAGATGGCGATGGCGGCCTGATCGGCGAAGCTCTGCAGGAGGTCGATCTCGCCCTGGGCGAAGGTCCGGGGATTCGGGCTGGCCACCGACAACACGCCGATCACCGTGCCGGCTACCCGCAGAGGCACCGCGAGGCCGGCCACGATTCCGGCCGCCGCGTTCCGGTCGCGAAGCTCCTGGCTGAGCTCGAATCGGTCGTCGGTGCGGATGTCCGTGGTCCACATCGGACGCCCTTCGACGGCGGCCCGACCGATGAGGCCGATGCTGGCGGGAACGATACCCTCGACTCCTGCATCCTCCTGGGCGCGGCCTCCCAGGGCGATAGGCCCGAGCGCCCCGTCCGGTCGGAAGAGCCGGATGGCGGAGCTATGGACTCCCAGCAGCCCGAGCACGCTCTCGGCGATCCGTTCGCTCACGGCCCTGACGTCCAGGTTCTCACCGATGAGACCGGCAACCCGGGCAAGCTCCGCGGCCTCGTAGCGCTGGCGCAGGAGCTCGGCTTGGGCTCGGGACTTCTCGATCACTAATGCCATCTGGTCGGCCAAGATGGATAGGGCGAACAGGTCCTGGTCCGTGTAGCACCGGCCGCTCCGATCGGCCAGGACGATGCTGCCTAGCACGGCGCCGCGTGCCCGGATCGCCGCCGCGGCGAGTGCACCGAGACCCTCGAGCGCAATCAGTTCGCGAGCCGACGCTTCGAGCGAACAGTGCGGCTCCGCCAGGACATCGGGTGTGCAGAGGACCGAGTTCCCCTCGAGCACCCGGCGGCTCCACATGACCTCTGCATCGACGGAACCAGAAAACCTCGCCCTCGCATCGCCCTCTCTGACGGAGGCCACGCACGTGATGGTCCCGGCATCAGCGTCGAGCCGATACACTCGAGCATGGTGGCCGCCCACGAGCCGGAGCGCCGAGCTCACGATCTTCTCGGCCGCTTGGATGAAGTCGCAGGTACCCGCCGGCTCGCCCAGGGTAGACGGGAGGGACTCCCCCATAGATCGAGGGTAGTACGTTGCCTTTTAAGGAGCCAACGTAAGAAAGCGTCAGCAAATGCCCCCCTGCCCCTCTCCCAGGTGTTCTTGACGCCCCGCTCCAAGATCCCGGGGAGAGGCCACCGCACACGCGAAGGGGCCACGGCTTACGCCGTGACCCCCTTCGAAATTGGAGCGGCCGACCGGATTCGAACCGGCGACGTCCAGCTTGGGAAGCCCCTCGGCCCTTCTCACCGGATCCCATGTGGTCTCACGGATCAGGCGCTTGCGTCTTCCCCTCCCCTGTCGATGATAGCCCGTGATACCGGGTTCTCATGAGGTGTGGGCACAGGTTTGGGCACAGCGCCCACCCCCGGTCGCCCTCGAGTTCGCCGATATCGAGTGCGCCGTGAGCACCTCGTACCGCCCCGGTGCAGGGCCGCTGCGCCCCGGACCCTGTCCCTGGTGCTATCCTGACTGCTGGGTGGCACCCACGCCACCCCCGGCCCGCGCCATCGTAGGCGGCGAGGGTCGGCGAAGGAGGCGAGTATGTGGGTCTCCTGGGTGGTGGCGCGCCGGGTACTCCTCGGGCTCATGCTGGTGGCCCTCGCGTTTGTCGGCCTCGAGGTCTCGCTCTTCCTGCTGACCGCACGGTTCCTGGACTAGGCCCGAAGCATGGACGCCGCGCGGGCGCAGCGGGTCGGCCGGCTGCTCCGGATCCTGGTCCTGGGGTTCGCGCTGTGGGCGGCGATC
>WNFC01010997.1_pt1 | contig 19242 bp, 28 predicted proteins | sample 5400541 | NCBI WGS metagenome assembly WNFC01 (sample SAMN13153342, study PRJNA577476) | soil metagenome | isolation source: 120 cm saprolite under Douglas fir tree site 2 hole 2 replicate 1 | place: USA:California | collected 2015-04-18 | reverse complement strand
TAGCGGTCCATTTCTTTCGCGTTGACGGCATAGCTCTCCCCCGCAGAGCGGGGAACACGACGTATGTGTCAGTTCAGGTAGGAAGGTTCTTGGTTTGTGGGAGAGCGTGCGATACTTGGTGACCACACGATCTCTGATGGTCCAGCGGGCAAACTGAGCCGCGGCCACTGGCAGGACCGCCACACTTCACTTCCCGGCCGTCACGTGCCAGTGTGCTCGCCGTATTCCGAATTACTCGGCCGCAGTCATTGGTTTGGGCACAACGCCTGCAGTGGTTGACTCGGGGACAAAAGCGGTCGCAGTAATGCGGGTACTATTAACGCGGTATAAGACATCGACATCAACACGAGGCCCAATGACTCGGAATGCACCCGACTCGACGTGGTGAGCATTATAAATCTTTGGCATCTCACTTGATCGCATCGTTAGAATATGGCATAGCGACTCCCTTAATCTCCCATGGGGCTCGCATCTTCCACGCATGTCAAGGAAAGGGTCCATCAGCGACCATCCATCACGTGTGCCTGCCAACCCGTTCAATTATTAATCACCATCATCGTCATTATACGTGCATTCAGTTCGGTTGTACATCGATAAACAAGCTTTGGATCCCGTTCTACCATGGTGAAAGCGATTGTCAACGACACCGTCGTGGCCGAATCTTCTGACACGGTTTTCATCGAGGGGAATCACTATTTCCCTCCTGATGCTATCAAGGTCGATCTTTCCATCTCCGATACTACGTAAGATAGCAAGCCCATGCCAGCGTGTCGATGTTCTATATACTCAATGCTGATTTCCATTCATCAGCTATACTTGTGCCTACAAAGGGTATCTGGTCTTTTCTTCTCTATGTGGCCGTCGCCCATGGCCATTCTAGGCATGCATCATATTACAGCGCAAAAGTCAATGGAACACTCGTGAAGGACATTGCGTGGTAGTTCTTTGTTCCGTTTGCGTGATTCAAAAGATTTCTCAGGCTTATCCTTCGCTCTCAGGGTTTATCCCAACCCTACCTCCAAATTCGAGATCAAAGGCAGATACGCATTTGATAAAGTAAATTCCCATGGACCTTAAAATTCCGCGATCCAAATTGACTCAACTCCCTCCCTGCCAGGCTCAGGTCCAGGTTATCTCATCTGACACCGGCCCATCATCAAGAAATAAGTTGTAGAAATGGTTGTACCAGATGTACTATTAATCGTCCCTTTCTATCGGATAGGTAAATATATCTTCCCCATCAGCACTTCTCCGAGCGCGGCAGTGCGCGTCGTGTCTGTCTGGTCGCCGTCTATAGGGTCAATCCCCGTCCACAATCTAATTCCCATCCCCTTTGCCGTCGAGCCAATATCGAGGCGTATTATTTCAGACTCCTAGCGGCTCGGAGAGGAGCAGATGGGGTGTGTGGCCGCGGCAATACTGTTTTATTACGTTCGTCATCATCATGCGCTGGCGATGCGGATTCACGCAGCCGTCCGCCACTCCGCCACTCTCATACTACACCTGATACAATTATGGGGAGCACCGCAAACAGTTGGCGTCGGGGATCTCGCCCGATAAACGTTGCAGACTAAGGAGTACTGCCTTGCGCAGTCCTAGCCGTTGTGAGCTTAGCGAACCGTCTCATGCTTCTACGATGGTTCGTTGTATTGGATTGACATTTGATTCAATATCAATGTGTTGAGGATGATGTGCGGCGTACTCGACAGTAATAGCTTCTCCTGTCACAGTGTGTGGAGTTGGCTTTTATACAGAGTCCGGCGTACAAACCCGAGCCCTCTCCTGTATCGTCAAGGATGTTCCCCCTTGGCTAGGTATTTGGCTTATCGCGGTGTGTTTTTTTCCGGGGCAGCGGTCTTCACTTCGCTGTCCGGATATCACCGCAGATATAACGTCCACACCGTGACCGGCAGTGGGGTTGTGTCCAGGCTGCCAACGGATGACTGGAAGCGCACAATCATGAGAACTACTCCCCAGATTAAAAGTTTGGTGGCTTCTTCGACGTGATACCCGTGCTGGTCAGCTGACAGGTGCCACGCTGGCGCCTTACGGCAAACCGAACAAGTGAAAGTGATCAGAATTAGAATTCGTTGACAGATTGGGAGGCGAACTAGAACTACCTATCGTATGTCACAGGCTCGCGATCGGGCGCGACATAGACCGACTCGCTGATGTCTGTGTCCATGACCTTTTGCTCCTCGCCTGGTACAGCGCATAGTTCCTCGGTTGGCGCTTGCACATCGCGGGCTTACATCGGAGGCCCGGAAATGAACATCACATATCATGACACCGAGTCCGACACATAAATCAAATCACAATACATCACACGGGCCGTCCACGACTTGTAGCTTCTACAGTAGTGCGGTCCGTTCAATATATAAGTCCAAGCTCAAAATTGCCTACTCGGAGGATGTTTAAGCTGAGAAAGGAGTGATTGATGTATGGAAGGCGGATCAAGACGTACGAGGACCGCACGCGAAATGTCAATCGACGAGGCGCCCAGTCCTGTGATTTGGGAGGAACTGTATGATCGCAAGACCTTGTACCAGCAGTCAACCTTCTGCTATGGTTCTCCGGAGAGAAATACATCATTCGCCGGTCTTGCTTCGTGCATAGACGCATCATTGAGCTCGCCTCAAGATCGCGCCGGCACACACGGCAATCCAAAATAACGTACTCTTCGTCCGTTCTTGCTCATCGCAAAGCTGACGAAATGGAATGTAGTTCCGTGTCTTGCGGCCAACGGTACTTACAACGTGGCCTTGAAAGAACCGGAATAATCGGCCTTCGTTGGGGCCATGCATGATGCAGAGAACATTCCGCTGGCAGGTTGAGAATATCTGGGGTGCTCGTGACAAAAGCATACAAGTCGCCGATGCTCTATTGCGGATCGCTATTAGGGCGGTGCCACGATCGATGAGGGCCGTGACGTCAGAAAATGGCAGAAAGTGACTGCCTCGAGAATACATTGCGAGAGGAATTGTCAGTACAGGAAAAATTACAGTAAAACATGCGAAGAGAATAGTGATAATGTCATGGAGGATTCGGGGCCGCTCCAACTGCCTTGGGCATTTTCTTGTCTCCCTTGGACAGTTGTTCCAGGTCTGCTGGCTTAAAGTAGTGAGGAGCGACTGGAAGGACAGAATAACGTCAGCCAATTCAATAAAACAGTCTATGTCAGAAGCGTACCTTCAAGTAACCATGCCGGCTTGATTTCCATCACCTGGCGGAGGTATGACTTGGAAGTCATGACGAGTTCATAATACAACACGGTCTTCACCGGTGGCTGATGCTGGAATAGGCTCGATGACGGGTGTATATACACCGTTTGGTTCGTTTTGAGTGTTCGGTATGAATCCCCACTCTTCTGTAGCTGGGCTGTGTTGTAAAAGTAACCAGCGGTGAGGGCTTTTTGTATCGGCGTGATGTCGTTTGAATTTGGGCTGCTCTGGACGACAACCTCAACGCGCTCGCACAGACCTGCAAGCTGATCCCGAATGTCTCGCGCACGGCACAAGCTCTTGTACTGTAAGAACTGCTCGTAGCAAAACTGTTGCGAGTAATTGGTATCTGCCCACTGTTCCCAGACGTTGAGCAGCGTAAAATGGTCTCCACCAGCTCGAACGAAGTTCTGCCGGGCCTGGTCTGCGTGTAGCTTCTTATCCTTTGGCCGGTAAAATAGGGAGGAAGACTCTGAAAGCATAGAGATGATGGTGAGGATCTCGTCCGTGCACGAGTAGTCCTCGCTCGTGATAATCGCTTTGGACAACATCGGGTCAACTGGGAACTCGGCCATGCGTCGTCCTAGCTTTGTGAGCTCGCCGCGATCATTAAGCGCACCAAGAGCATACAGTAGCTCGAGCGCACGCATGAGGGTCTCCCCGGGCGGAGGATCCATGAACTCGAACCCGATGAGGTCGTTAATACCGAGGGATTTCAGTACCAACACAACAGTGCCAAGGTTCGTTCGCTGGATCTCTGGGACAGTATTTGCTTCCAACTCGTTGTTATAAGCCCATTTGGTGTATAATCGGAAGGCTTTCCCAGGTCCTACACGACCGGCTCTGCCAGCACGTTGGTTAGCAGAAGCTCGAGAACACTAAGGAAGTCGAGTTAGCGATTAGAATAAATTTAACTCGGAGCAAACCACCTACTGGAACAACAACGAGGCTGGACATGCCTGTTCTCGGGTTGTATGAATTCTGTTTGACAAAGCCCGGATCGATGACAAACACAACGCCATCAATTGTGATAGACGTCTCCGCGATATTCGTCGCGAGAACGACCTTTCGTGCACCTTCGGGGGTCGGTTCGAATATCTTGGCTTGCATGTCACTTGGCAAATTGGCGTAAATGGGGCAGACAATCAGTTCGGCTATTTTGTTTCCCAGCGCCCGCGCAGTTTCTGTCAGATTCTCCTGTGCGGCTTCAATCTCGTCTTGGCCCTGAAGGAAAGCACGGTAAGACGGGTTAGGAGCAGCCAAGAGAAAAATAGACGCACAGTTAGAAAAACGAGGATGTCGCCTTTGGGTTGTGTCGTGTGAATCTGAAAGACGGTGGTGATTGCGGCGTGGAGGTAATTGGCTTCGGGTTGGGGTGTATAATGAATATCGACGGGATAGCGGCGACCAGGAACTGTCAAAACAACATTGGGTGCTTGGAAACGCTACAGCTGTGACCATAGACTCACCATAGAAGATGGGTGCATCGTCGAAATACTCGCTGAATTTCTCGGCATCCATAGTTGCACTGGAGATGAGGAGCTTCAGCTCGGGTCGGAAGCGTCCGATATCCTAAAATTGTGGTTCAGGTTATATTTTATAAAGAATCAGCAGTGCGAGACGCACCTTGACCAACGCAAAGAGGATATCTGTGCTCAATGTCCGCTCATGCGCCTCATCAATGATAAGTGCAGCGTAGCCTGCTAAGTCGGGCTCTGTCAAGAACTCCCGCAAGAGCATGCCATCAGTCATGTATTTGAGGATTGTTTTATCACTTGTTGCGTCCTCAAATCGGATTGAATAGCCGACTTCGTACCCGACCTTCGTGCCCATCTCCTCTGCAACGCGGGCAGCAACCGACATCGCAGCTACGCGACGGGGCTGTGTACAGCCCACCTTCATGCCACCAGCTGTGTAACCTGCCTCGTGCAAGTATTGGGGAAGCTGGGTCGTTTTGCCGGATCCAGTCTCAGCAACTACGATCAGGACTTGGTGGCCGTGAATCGCCTGCAGAATTTCCTCTCGGAATTGGTATATGGGTAAAGATTTGCGCGTCTCTTCGATGGACTTAGCTTTGAAGTGAGTTGAAAGAAGAACGTGAGTGGATTATTAGGTACCCATCAGAGAACCACTCACCACGAGCCTCAGCCGCCTCAATCTGCTCTTGAAGCAACTTATCCTTCGCGCTCAAATGCCCTTCGCCAGCCATAGTACGGTCCATGACAAACTTTATCGTCTGGCTCTCATCGAACACGTATTCGTATTCGTCTATGAGTTCAGGCTTGTCCAGAGCGCCAGTTTTGAACGTGCTATGTTTGGTCTGACTGGCCTCCCACTGATCGACATCAGTGACAAACTGGTCGTCCTTGGGCTTCGCATCCTCGTACCGCTGGTACAGCACGTTCTCTTTGCGCTTCTTGTCTATCTTGCCCTGCTCGGTGATATAGTCCTCAGGAAGCATGTACCCATCCCACTTGTCGTCAATTTTGAGGCGCTCCTCCACGAGCCTAAGGACTTCTTTCTTGCGGTCGAGCTCGCGTTGCTCGCGCTTGGAAATGTGCATCCCGTGAAAGAGGGCTTCGTCATCCGCAATTTCTTGCCGAAGAAGCTCAACTTGTTGGAGCTCGCGTTTTGTGAGATATTCTTGACGAGAGCGTTCGCGCAGGGAAGGCATAGCGAGCGTGCGGGCAACTGAGTCATCCGCAAGTTGTCGCCGCTGGGCAGCTTCCGCTGCGGCACCTGACGTCTTGGACGAACGATCTTCGACAATTTTCTTGGTTTTGTCTTTATCGCGCCGCTTAACGCGCTCAGAAAACTCGTCTCGTTCTCGTAGATCCTGCTCGCGTTCGCGTTCGCGGCGCTCAGTTTCGTCTTCGGGGAACTCCTCGTCCATTTCGTCAGGAGTTGCAGGCCTATTGACTTCCTCGTCCGCCTTCCAGCGTTTCCGAGCTTTTTCCTCCTCATCACTCTCCCACTCCCGCGAGTCTGATTCCCGTCTTCGGATATGCCTCTCTCGATCGCGTTTGTCCCTCCCCGAGCTTTTTGATTTGTCCTTCCTTAACTCGGTGACACCGCTGGGCGTGGGGTCGTCATCCATGACGAAAGAAAACTGCTGTTTACGCAGGGCCTTGGCATCCTTTTCTGCCTGTTTTCGAGAAGCGTCGTCAAGATGTCCATGCTTACGTTTCCGGGGGGCTTGCCGGTGGACTTCGCTTATAAACGAGTGCGCAGCGGGGGTATCTGGAAGACCAGCGGCATGAAGTGATGAGAAGAGAGCATCTGTCGTTTTCGAAGAAGATGCTAAGGAAAGATGATGAGATTGCGATGGTCTCATGACAGGGAATACACGCACCTGACGCAATTACGAAGTCGACGATGCTTTTGTCCGAGAGGCCAAAGAACTTCAAAAAGGGTATGAGTTCGAATCAAACTCGGGAAAAGTATATAAGTACTTACCTGAAGGGCATTGTCTGAAACGTAGCGTTCGAGTTCTGAAGGCATGAAGGTGAGCGGATGCTGGCTGACTGACGGACTCGTCTGTTGTCGGACACCAGAGACACGTGACTGTCCGTCAGCCAATTACATGACGGCCCGGTGGACCGGCATCCGTCATAGACACTGTGACGATGGACGCGCACGACTTGAAGGACAAGGACAAGGATCGCAAACATAAGTCAAAGAAACGTGACCGTCATGGAGATGCGGACGACAGGCGAAAACACAAGAAGCGTAAAGAGAAGGAGGCGGTCGTTCGTGTGGTCGACGATGACCTCGACGGGGAGGACATGTGGGTAGAAAAGAACATCGACATGGACGGAGAGAAGGTGAGAAAAGCTCTTCACATCTAAGTGGCTCTGTCTAATTGTCATATTGAAGCCAATTGCAACAGATATACCTACTGCGGAGAGCCTCAAGTTGACCTCGCGTGCTCACTCGATTCCTGAAGACCCGTCGCCTCCCAGAGCTATTGTAGCCGAGTCCTCCTTAAGACGAGATGACTGGATGCTTGAGCCCTCTGTTGAATCACCAGCGATGTCTCGCCCTCAATTTGAAGGTGGCGACGAATCTCTCACTGATGGTTATGGTGAACCCTCGACAAGCGCCAGGACTCTTGGAGGTGGGGTCGACTTCTTCTCAAGCCTTGGAAAAGAGAAAGAAAGAAAACCAAAGCCAGACTTACCTAACCCAGACAAGGTAAGCTCCTAAAGTCGCCTCCCTTGCTTGGTTCGAACCTTGCATTCCAGTTACATATCAGCTCGAAAGAATTGAACACTCAACTTAAAGAAGGAAAATCAGTGAACGAATACTCCGACACGCCAGCTCCCAAGGTCACTCCAGGTGGCCCAGGTTCACAATGGCGTATGATGCGTCTCCGCCGCGTTTATGAGACCGCACAAGAAGAGAACAGACTGGTTGAGGAGGTTGCTGTCGAACGGTTTGGCTCACTCGAGGCATTCGAACAAGCTAAAGAAGAGCGGCGCATCCTTGACGAGCGTGAGGGTAAGCGCGTTTCGCGCGGGTGGGAGGCAGTAAAAGGAAAACGTCGGGGGGATTCAGACCTTCCGAAGGCCGGCGAGAAGGGCTTCATGTTCAACGATCTTGGCGGCAGTGGTGCGTCATCGCGTAGTTCGAGCTTCCGAAGACCCGGTAGGCAGGGAGAAAGCGCGCCGTCTACCCCTTCTCCACAAACGGGAGTACCAACCGCTCCGCGTCCTCGTTTCGATTCACTCCGCCTGTCCTCGCAAACGGGAACTCCAGGTCAGCAAGTACGCACACCGATACCGTCAGTCATGACGCCGCAGCCAGGAGGCAAGCGTGCGCTGTCCCCGTCATCGCTCAATAGATTGCAAGCAAAGGTTCTACGCGCCAAGCTGACCGGTGGACCAGACGCAGAGAAGCTGGAGAAGGAATACGAAGAAGAGATGCGGCGTGCAAATGGCATCACCACGGATGAGGATGGCGTCCAGACGCGGACACGCGTGGAAGTACTACCCACTCTTGATGCACGCGGAAGACTTTACGACGTTGGGCACGGAAAAGACGATGGCAAGGTGCTCCCTGGGAATAGAAAGAAGAAAGAGAAGGTGTGTGCCTCGACCCTGCAGTTGAATACAAGTCTTTGACGGCGCGTGGAAGGTGGAGACCCGCGATTCTAAGACAGGCGAGATTATCAGGTACAACGCTGACGATGACACCACCACCTTGGGCGAGTTGCTGCGCCAGGAGAAGTTTGGCGCTGGAATAGCAGACCAAAAGAATCTTGACATGCAATTTGCGCAGTCCATTATGACAGATGGTGGATTCGTGGTGAGTCACCAAGGATTTATGCCTGCTTTACTCTTCTCAAATATACACAATGCCAGAATGACCTTGAGTACATGGATGATAATGCTGAGAGGTTGGGTCGACAAAAGATGCGTACGGATGCCATGAAACGCCAATTTGCAATTCATGGTACGCGCATGTCCTTTATCGCTTTGGAAGGGACCTAATCGGGGCTTTAGACTACAAGCGCACTCAGAAGGCATTGGCGTCATGTCCTTATTGTTACGGGGAAGACGATTCCCTACCAAAGGCTCCAATGATTGCCTTAGGAACCAGAGTGTATCTCTCTTGCACATTACATGAGGAGTTGGTCCCCGGACACTGCTTAATTGTGCCAATTCAACACCACTTGACCATGCTCGAGGGTGATGATGATGTCTGGGATGAAATCCGGGTATGTGCTTGGCTGCCTGGGATAAGCCGACGATATTAATGGTACTTCGTAGAATTTTATGAAGAGCCTGATGCGGATGTACTCTGAGGAGGATAAAGGGGTCGTCTTCTACGAGACTGTCATCTCATTGAAGTGGCAGAAGCACAGTGTCATCGAGTGTGTCCCTGTTCCATGGGAACAGTTCGACGTTCTCCCAGGCTACTTCAAGGTACGTATCCCTAGTAAGATTTTTCCACCCTGTTTTTAAAAATAATTATGTAGGAGTCTATTTTGATGAGTGAAGCAGAATGGTCGCAGCACAAAAAACTGATTGATTTTGCCACTCGACCCGGTGGATTCCGGAGAATGATGGTTCCCAATTTACCATACTTCATGGTCCAGTTCGATCACAAAGGCGAGAAGGGATATGGACACGTAATTGAAGGCAGCGGAGATGCCGCTGCAGACGAGGAAGGATTGGACGAGGGTGAGAAAGGCGGTGGCGATTTCCCCAGGTGTGCTTGCTATTCTAATTCTACATCCCGGAAACCTAATCATTCGCTGTGCTGGCTTGTGCCAGATACTTCGCAGGAGAGATCCTTGGGAACCTATTGGAGCTGGAGCCCAGGCGATGGCGACGTCCTCGACGACTGGACTTTGGCCGGAATAAAGAGCGGGTAGCGAACTTCCGGAAACGATTCGACCGGTTCGACTGGACCGGACTAATTGAACGTTCTGCATGATGAGGGGTTTCCTGTCCTGGGCGTCGTTGTACAACTTTGTACCGTAGAACGTCGTAGTTGCCCATTCCAGTCTCATCGCTACCATGTATTCTATCTTCAGACTAACAGGGCCATTAAAACCAACCGTTGTCGGGCGTTCCACGTGCGTCCCAGGGACCAAATCTACTCGCGCGTCGCACCCACAGAGAAGGGTAAGAGTGATGCGAGAGAGCGACTCACGGAGTTCCTGACGGCAAGGTTCGCAATGTAATCGATGGGCGTTGCAGGCTGATGGCTTATGCAGAAAATCCCCGAGGATCAACTCCCGCACCCTTCTCGCATCGCCGTTCGCATAAATAACCCTCATACCCCCTTCTTCGAGCGTGACGTCTTTCGTATTGTAAGGCCGCCTTTCTCCATCAATCGTTTGGCATGGGTCGAACGTGTTTTCTGCTCTTCAGCTCACGATTCCCGCCGTTCGGACGCTGGTGTTGCCTAAAGTGCACTCCGTGGAGGAACTAGAAACTGTCACGGACGCGATGGAGGCGTTTGGTCGGGCAAAGGGGATCATCCATTTCGTCGCCACCATCGAAAGTGCGCTCGCTCTCCACAACATTGGGACGATTGCCGCCTGGAGGTCCGTGTATGGACCCGAGAAGGGTGGTGAGCTCAGAGCACTCCTGGTGACTCCCCTCATCCTCCCCGTAGCCGTTATTAGCTATTTACGCTATTCTTTTCCCTAGTTTGGGGCGGAAGACTGTACGATTTTCCTTTCCGCTCGTTCCAGGGAATGTGCTAATTGGAATGTTTTAGACTGTGCAGATACGTCGGTCGTTCGGACACGCTCCCGTCAGGAATTGCTCTACACTCGGTCCAAGATAGCTGTTACGGCAAAAGCTTTCGGCCTCGAAGCTATCGATATGGTCCGCAAGATTTCTCTCGGACCATGACCCAATTTAGCTGAACCGCTTTAGGTTTGCGTCAACTACGATGATTTGGGGTATTTACAGGACGAATGCGCTGACGGCCGGAGATTAGGATTCAGTGGCAAGGTATCTATCTATCCCTCTTTGTCTCTCAAAGTTTGGGCGTTGAAATGCCATGATACTTGTCCAGCAAGCGATTCACCCATCCCAAATCGACGTTATTCAAACGACGTTTGTCCCAACTGAGAAAGGTACTGGACTTCGCGGCCTAGTACTCGTCACTAAGGGAAACGAGCTGACCTCTCGCGAGAAATTCTACGTGCTGCACAGATATTGAACAAAATGACACAGGCACATGCTGTGCAGAAAGGAGCAGTGGGTCTCGAGTTGGGCGACGAGCGGGGCCACAAGGAAATGATTGACGCCCCGATGTTGAAACAGGTGAGACTATTGGGTCTAGGTATCCATTCGTTCATCTGACTTTCCACTATCCAGGCAGAGAAGACGATACAAAAAGCGCGCGCTGCTGGCCTTCCCATTCCAATACTGCGTTGAGGACGAGGACGAGTCTTTTGAGTAGTTATCACGCTGGTTCGTTTACATCAATACCGAATCAGCAGTGGGTAGTCCGAAGTCTGTGTACACCATGTCCACTGTAAAACGCTCAGTAGACGTAGACTTACCTAATAGGCTAGGTTCCGGGCCGCCATCGCACACGATCCTGGTTTCGCAGGCCACAACTGATATCTACAACTGGCGTTCTCATACATTCACCAGTTCTACAGCGATGTCGCTGTGGAGATAGCAACCACTCATTACAACAGCTGGTGGTATCGTATAACATTTGGACGTGTTGTGAAATACATGCTCAACTTTTTCTCTTGCTCGCAAAGAATTGACTGGCTGACTTGATTGCTTGACCAAACGACTGTGTTACGATGAGTGATTTCCCAATCCACCTGGGCAGCTTGCTGTGGATTTTTTCAGACTGGTAGCGCATGTCGACGAGGCATAATAATGAGCCCCACTCCGCGGCGCGCGTCCATCCTACCGTCACCCACCGATACTTTGGTTCACCGAGTTCATGCACATGTTCTCGTACAACTCTTTCCCTGCCGCGCCGTACGTAGAGTTCGCGTTCTTTGGCGCGATTTCTCCGGTGAGTCGGTCGGCGTGTTTGAGCCGCTCTTGAAGTTCCGCAGATCCCAAGTTGGCGAAGGGCAGGCCGATTACCATGACCAGGCGTGCGAGGTCATCAGAAAAATTCAGTCCTTCGGATAGTTTTGCCCCGACAACGGCGAGTAGAAGTGCACCTTTTGCCTGTGGCAGAAGGTGAGTTCATTGACAAAGGGTGGGACCGGGGACTGGTTGTGGGGACCTACGCTACTTCGGATTTCTTCCGCATACTGAGACAGCAGCTCGTGGACGTCGGTTGTCGACTCCATAAACACCTGTACTATGTCAAGAACAAGACGAAGTCTAGTGGTAGGTGCGCACCTTCTTCTTATTCCGTATAGAGCCCATGATTCCTTTCTCCTCCCACAAGTTCTTGACCTTGTCAAGAGTTTTGTAGGAAGGCAGAAAGACCACCATACCACCAGGCACGATCCTAGCAAAATTGGCAACGATTTGTCCAAGTTCGAATAACTATAAACCGTATAAACATTGAGTATAATGCTATTACAGAAGTGAATTTACCAGGTCTCGGTTCTCCATGTTTGAGAATTTGAAATTGAGATCGCTCCCTTGGGGCCCGCGAGGGAGAACCAGTGTCCGCAAGTTGGCTTCCGGAGTGATATGATCGCAAGAGAAAAGAACAATCCTCGAGCTTGGGATGTGTGCGAAGAGTTGACTGGTCAAGTTTGACATCTATTGCAGATTTAGGAAACGAACCAGACAAGACAGGCATCGAAATGGTTTCCTACAGGCGACATTGTCCCACCCGCTAGGATGATAGAGCGTGCGGCGTCCACAACGGCACGAAATTGAGGCGCGGGGTTCAAGGACTGGTACTTGATCTGGATTTCCGGCGTGCCTTGCTCGTGCAAAGAAGGCTTGTGGGTAAAAATGATGCGACCATCTATCGTCCGAACTCAGAATAGTCTGTGGTACCTTCTACTGTTTAGTTAGGTGATGTACTAGTGCGCTGTCTGTTCATGCCAACCTCTTTTCTCGGTCTTTGCTTTCGCCTTCTGAGTGTACGTTGTGATTTTCCTTGCTAGCTGTAGTCATCGGTAAGTGTACCCTCGAGGGACGAATGAATTCTGCGCCATGCCTTGCTCTTGCGGAGATAGCTCTGAATCTCGAGGAAATTAATCTCTTCGAGCTTTCCACCCAGTTTTGAGAGCAGACCATCAACGGTCATCACCTCAGGTGAGCTTCGCTGCTGCCAGTTTGAGAGCAGGCCCTTTAGAGTGTGAAGAAGGTGGTATAGGCGCTTTAGGTGTAGCACATGTTTTGACGCCAATCTGTTCTTGAATCGTGATATGTACGCAGTCAGCTGTTCCAAGCAAAGATCTAGAGTACCCAGTGGGAGCGTGACAGTGGATAATGCGAGCAAAGATGATATAAGATCTTGTACGGCCGAGCGTATTCGTCACGGTCAGGGCTTTCTGTGCCTGTAATGCAAAAACACTCACTATGAGCTTCGTCGATGACGACAACTTGGTTTGTCAAGTCTATGCCAAGGACTTCTCGAGCATCGCGATGGAGCAGAAGGTTATAAGGTAAGGTGACTACCTGCAGAGCTTTCATCTCGTCACTTGGGCATTCCCAGTCGAACATATCGACTCACTTCTGCTTGTGAAATAGCCTCGCGCGAAGCGAAATACGGACAGGTTTGGGATGCCTGTCCGGTGACAATTAAGTCTTCTATGTCCTTCGGAGACGCCTTTGATCATCGTGGTGATGAGGGAAAAGCGGAACCCGAGATGGAGAAAGTGCGAACCAGTATCTGGTCACGAAAGTCATGTAGACGGTTATCTTCGATGGCATCTGGCTTTGGTAAATATGGACATCGCTTATCGCCCCCAGCTGCATAGCATCTTAGTGATGAGATACAGGCATGACTAAGTGGTGTTATACCTTGTAGAAGTTCTCGGCAACGCTCATCAAGATCCCCGCCTTGCGCCTTCAGTCTCTCATTTAAACAAAGCTGCTTCCGAGAACCAAGGCTCACGAAGCGAGTCTCGGGGAATCCACTGTGAGCGTCTGCGCTCGAGTTGGTCGATCCATACTTTCGTTTCCCTCCTCCGTCGCCCGCGACCCCGCCAGGTGTTGGATAGTTGTGAAGTGATAAGTTCGCATCGCGATGGGTTTCCCGGCGAAGTTTCTTCAGTTCAGGGACAATTTGAGACAGCTGAGAGTGTGTTCGCGAGGCGTAGAATATCTTAGTACATGATGGCCGGTCGTTATTTTGATCCGCTGTACTTGCATAACCTAGTCTCTTTTTCCTAAAGTGTGGTGGCTAAGTTGACTCTAAAATTCCGATAATACGCTCCTTACCAAACTGCACTTTCTATACCATCACCTAACCCGTCCTCATCGTCGTCGGGCAGAAAAGAATCTTCGTCGTCAGAGGCCATCTCTTCGGGGCTAATAAGTCTCTGTAGCAAATTAGCTGTTATAATAGGCAAGAAAATCAGGTGGCACACCTGTCTTTTCACGTTTCGCGCAAAGAATTTTCTTCTCTGAGTCTCTTCTCGCTTTCGTGCTTCGGCTAGACGCGCCTCGTACTCTGTCTCATCGGCTTCGAGTTCTCTACGAAGTCGATCGCGAGTCTGCGAGATAACCCACTCGGGAGCTGGTCACTCTAGTAAATATCGAAGCAGATCACTCGTTAGATTGTGACACTAACCATCGTCACCTGTCAAAGCATCGAGCTGGCCTTTGCGGGCCCGGTACTTATCATCATCCAACCAAGTGAGGGCAGCAGAAAGCAGGCTCAAAGTTTTTCCCTAGGTACCACATCAGGTCATATCCATGAGTGTTGATGGGACTTTTAACTGACTGTCCCGGTGGGACTTTCAGCGATGGAGATTTGGCGCTGCTCGACCGCAGAGTAGATGTGACGCATCAATTCGACCTGGATTGAATATGGAGGATCAAAAGGAAAGGTTGGAAACGAGTTCGGAGTAGGGAGTATGAGGGAAGCTTGGCAGGATTCTTGCGGAGGGGCCATGAACACTGAACATGCGAGAACTTGAAGACGCGCCCATCTAATTCAAGTCGCGACGCGACGCGTTACGTCACGTCACGTGCGACGAAATTCACGCCTTTCGCGATCGTCGCGAGATTGCCTGTGCTCAGCGCAAGTACAGCACGGAAAGCTTGCCTGTTTCCAATTCCCGCAATGGCTTCCGGTTCTAGCACCACTGCATTATCGGAGAAACTGTTAGAATACTTTGGATCCACTCCTGGATGCGATGACCATTTCATTGAACAGTGTGCGTCGGTGCGCCTCCGAGTCGTTCGTCGCAGGCATATAATGATGTGAATTTCGTAGGTGTTGGTCTCTGCCAATCGTTTGACATCCCCCCACGCGATCTCTACTTCAAGTGGGAATCTATTGTCCTCGCACCCCAGGCGATTGGACAGCGATATATCGATAACAATACACATTCTACAATCCGGTCTTTCATTCAGTCAGAACTCGGGAGAGCTACTGTTTCCCAGAGACCCAAAGTTGAACCGGGCGTGCGGAAAGCAAGAGGAGCCGTTACTGTGGGTATGCTCAGTCTCGGATCTCGGATGAAACTGTCTGGTGTCGGCCTTGTGGATACGGCTTCCTCTGTACAATCCTCGTTCGCGATGCCCCGAAGCATTGGGAAGACGGGAACAAGTACGATTGCATTCAAATGCAGTGACATAGAAGGTATCTCACTGGATGAACGAAATTGTACGCGTCAAAGTACTTTGGGGTGACATCTGTTCTCAGCACCTGTGATCAGATAAATATATGTACGAGAAGATCTCACAGCGGAGTGAGGGTAAGTACCTCTGTGGCAAGATAGGAAGCTAGTTGATCTGACACCATGAATAGCCCTAGACGAACGCATCGATGAGCTTGCAGATCTAGTCCGCCAACATTACGGCTTAGCTGATCTGGGGGACCCTTCTGCCTCCACTGATGTGAGTCGCTTGTGCACTTTCTATGGTGCCTTTATCAAGCCATTTCAGGAAGCGGTTGTTGTTGTTGGTCGCATTACCGTCGACGCCGAGACTTTTTCTGGCTCCGGAAAGCTAAACGAAGCCAGCCTCCACATCGAGTCATCACGAAAGATGGGATCGGGCGTCCGCGTCCCTCTGAAGTTTATGCCAAACTGCAAGGTACGAGGAGGCCCCAAAGGACAAGCCAACATCAGCTTGTTCCTTGGAGCAATAGTCGCTCTTAAAGGAAGAAATGGGGGCGGAGGCTGGTTTTCGGTCCTTGAAGTCATGACGGTCAGGCTCACTCATTAGGTATTTTTTGGTGCTCATGTCCCATACGCCTCTAGTTACCACCTCTTCTTCCTTCTACGCCATCCACTCTGCAGGGTGAAACAGTGAAGCAAGAATTCCCAGAAACGTCGTTTTCCATGACAATAGCCTGCGGGCCCTTCACATCCGATTCTGATCTTCTGTTCAAGCCATGGTCCGCACTGCTGAAGAGTTTAATGTCGCTTAAACCAGGCGTAGTCCTCTTAGTTGGTGCATTCTGCCATGTCCACGCGCATTTTGCTAACGTCGCACTCAGATGGGACCATTCTTAGACTCGAACAACGAGAAGATTAAGACTGGTGATGTCGACCAAACTCCCACAGAGCTTTTCCACACACAGTTTATAGAGAACATACACGACTTCCTGGAAGCATCCCCCAATAGTTTGGTCTTGGTCGTCCCTGGTGTAAGGGATATGATCGGCCATCATTGCGTCTACCCACAGTCTCCGCTCGACATTCCTGGTCTCTCCGGTCATCCCGTAAGTTAACACCAAATCTTTACTTCATTTTTGACTGAAACGTCCTAGCGGATAAAACTTCTGTCGAATCCATGTCGTTTCTCCCTTAACGAAATCACATTTGCCGTTACTAGTATGGATGTGCTATTCCATCTGCGGAAGGAGCAGCTCGTGATGCGGGCCGAGGAGGTGGAGTCAGTAGAAGTGAGCGGGCAACTGCCAGCCACAGATACGATGGCAGGCCTAGCGCGACAGATCTTGCAGCAGAGAAGGTTTGTGTTTGCGCTGTCCTGGTCGGATTTAATTCATTATCACTCGTCTAGCTTCTATCCACTATTTCCAACTCCTCTTGACCTATCACACGAAGTGAATCTCGATGTCTCTCATCTTGAAGATCTCGTGTTGTGTCACGAGGAAGAGGCATCCGCTCCAAACGTATTGATTACTCCGAGCCGGCTGAAACACTTTTCAAAGGTACGTGCAATACGAATTCATTTAGGTCACAACCGTCATGTTGCTCTTCAAAGGTTGTGGATCATACTATTGCCATAAATCCGTCTTTCGTCTCTAAAAACGTCTCAGCAAATCTGGTATTTGGAGGCAACGGAGAGGGATCTGTTTCATCTCGCATCAAAGTCGACGTGGTGAGGTTTTCAGAATGAGATCCTAGAGGTCGAGGGCGTAGGCTGTCTTGTTTATAATGGTTTGGACGTAGAGTACTACTCCTCGGCTCGGAAGCGGATGTGTACTTTTACTTGACAGATAAACTCGGAGGTACCCGGCCCGCACAGAATCGACACCTTACGGTTTATTGCATCTTTGATTCTCCTCCTCTCTATCATCATACAAAAGCCTGAAAATGGGTGCTGGTCAGTCTGCAGGCACACATCCGCAGCCGCCAGCGCGTGCGCTGCATGTACTGCGCGTGACACCGTCTTCACCCGCGTCGCAGACGAACATCGAAGCCTTCTTCGACTTTGTAGTCGGTCTCGAAGGAGAGACACACCCATCACGGAAAGCGCTGGATGCTGCCGAGCTTGAGGCGATCGTGGAAAAGAATGAGGGCAAGAACCTGAACTTGCTCGTCTGGAACAGCAAATCGCAAACAACGAGAGGTCAGTGGTGCGCCCCATCGTGCTTCCACGTATCCCCCTGACCTCACCCTTCAGTTGTTAAGATTACTCCGTCTAGAATGTGGTCTCAGCAAAGCCTCTCAGCAAGCACAGCTAGTGACGCAATACCTGGCACGCAGCCTTCCCTGCTCGGCCTCAGCATGCGTATCTGTGAGCCTGAGTTTGCGCTCGAAAATGTCTGGCATGTCCTAGACGTCTTGGAAGGAAGCCCCGCAGAAAGCGCTGGGCTTGTTCCCTACGGTGACTGGATCATAGGATGGTCGGGAGGTGTACTAGGCGCCGAGGGTGACTTCTATGATGTCGTGGAAGCCGTAAGTGACACATTTGCGACTACTCAGATCTCCTCGTTCACCCTTAGAAGCATATTGACAAGCCTCTCCGCGTCTACGTTTACTCGTATGACTTTGAGTATGTCTCACGGCCTGTTTCCTGCGTTTCGTGGTCTGATCGTATTAGCACGATCCGGGAAGTAGTCTTGGTTCCGAATCGGCAATGGGGCGGCGAGGGGTTGCTTGGTTGTGTTTTTGGGTAAGTATATGATACCTTACGTGCCTCCCTCCTCTAGATATCTTATGTGCCATACAGCTTCGGGCTTTTACACCGGATCCCTCCAATTCCCCCAGACCGCCAGCCTGGTTCTCTCCCCCCAGAGTTGCGTGACTCCGCTGAATTCGAAGAACAGACGTTATATGTTCCAGCGGATGTCATGTCGGACCCACCTGACGTCGAATTCTCTTCAGATGTTCATGACCAACCGCCGCACTTCTTCTCCCCGCCTCTCTCTCACGATTACAGCTACACTTATTCTAACCGCGGTGCCGCTCTTGCTCGTCAATCACAGTCGTCGACGATTCCGGAGGAATACGAGGGAACGGACAGTCATCCCCACTCTTCCCGCTCCTCTCAGGACCTCCAGCATACCAATGACAGCAATTATAACCATTATCGTCATGGCCAAGATCATGATAGCGACCATAGTCACTATAACCACCGTATTAGAACGCTACCCACCTCCCAACGGAGTCCACCACCTTATTCATCCTTGACTCCGGATGTACACACCAACGGTGATTCAAGACCATGACCTATCTCATTCATCTTACCCAAGTGCTTAACCGGTTAAAGGTCTCCTGTATGACGGTGTTCGATTCCCTTATGCAATTTCTGGAGGAAGCCCGGGCCAGGCACTTCCCAAACCCCATGTCAATGGCGCTCATCGACATGAAGACGCCGAGGGGCAAGCTAGTGTGGCAGAGACTGAGAGTACTGAGGAAAATTCAGAGCACGACAGCTTGACCAGCGTAGAATAGTTTCAGTTAGTTTTTGTACCCATTGCCCATTACCCATAACCAGTAGCACCACGTTTGTTCGATCGGGCACTACTGTAGTAATTGATGACCACAGCGGCGCAGCCGCACTGCCTCTCAGTGTCAACGCGGGCGCCATATTCTCCTCTGCCAATTACACTTCATTTGGTCTTGCCATATATACTGAATGGACGAGTTAGATTCTCGCCTCCTTCATCTCCAGACTCCCCGTCGGAGGCCCCGGATTCGTGCCACCTCTGTCTCCTCGCAGCCTACCTTCCGTTCGGATGGTACCTT
>WNFC01003132.1_pt1 | contig 19249 bp, 18 predicted proteins | sample 5400541 | NCBI WGS metagenome assembly WNFC01 (sample SAMN13153342, study PRJNA577476) | soil metagenome | isolation source: 120 cm saprolite under Douglas fir tree site 2 hole 2 replicate 1 | place: USA:California | collected 2015-04-18 | reverse complement strand
GTCAGCGCCGCTAGGTCGTCGGCGTAATGATCCATGTCATGGCCGCCATCGGTCTGGGAGGAACGGCCATGTCCGCGCCGGTCGTGGGCTATGACGCGATAGCCGTGCTTGAGGAAGAACAGCATCTACGTGTCCCAATCATCGGCCGACAGCGGCCAGCCGTGGCTAAACACAATGGGCTGACCTTTGCCCCAGTCCTTGTAGTAGATTTGCGTCCCATCTTTCGTCATAATTGTCGCCATGTAATGTTCTCCTTTGCTTTGGTTCCCTTAAAGCTTCATCCGACCTTCGTTCTCAAATACCTGCATGTATTGCAACGGGCGGACGACAATTTCTTCGAAACACGGCCCAGCGAACAGAAAATGCGATGATTGCCGGTCCCTCTGAAGCGGCAAATACTCTGCCTAAAGATCCCGTACGATCTCTGCTAAAAACCAGGTCCGTCGCTCGGTCTGGTCAATCCAGTTCTCAATCAAGCTGGCGGTCGCGACATCGTTGTGCTTCTCGCAGACCTCATGCGTGGAACGCAGGGATCGTGTCAGCTGCTGATTGTCGGAAAAGAGCTCTGCCAACATCTCCTTCGGAGTGACCGATTCTTCGTTGTTGTCTTGTAAACGTTGGTGTCGTGAGATATCGCTGACGGAGCGGAGCGTGGCTCCCCCGATCTTGCGCGCCCGCTCCGCGATGTCGTCCGTCATGGCGAAGACTTGCTCGGAGTGCTCGTCGAGGAGCAGGTGGTAATCACGAAAGTGCCGTCCGCTCATGTGCCAATGGAAATTCTTCGTCTTTACGTAAAGCACAAACACGTCGGCAAGCAATTGACGCAGGCTGCTTGAGATCTCCACAACACCATCGCTGCTGAGGTCGCTTGTCGTCTCAAGGGTATTCGTTTTTTTTCTCTTTAGCAGGGTAGCAGCACCACTCTTTCCCATTGATTTCGTCCTCCTGCGGGTCTTCTTTCCATCTAGGGTCGATGAACAAGAAGAGAAAGGTTAGAACCGGAATTTCCGTTTTGGGCTTGGCCCGAAAGCCTAGCCCTCCTACCCCGTCGTGTCAACAAACTGATCACTACTCGCACAGACCATCCCGTGGGACCGACTCGCACATTTGCCGGTGACGGTTTTTCTGCCATTGAGAAGCTCCTCCCGCTGCCAAGACTGCCAAGAGCGCATTCTTGACTTTTCGCTTTTTCGTTCGCCTAGTCTGCATTGAGGGCCGACCTGCGGCACCAATCTGTCAAAACTTTCGCAACCAAAACTAAGTGCAGTCGCTTCAAGGAAAGCAGCATAAAGTTGTTGATTTGAGGGGGATAAAGTGGTCGGGGCGAGTGGATTTGAACCACCGACCTCCGGGTCCCGAACCAGTGGATAAAATCACATAAGTCGCTGTCCTGATGTCACTTATTCCCGCGGCCGGGACTGTTGCGCGAGCCACTGCCTTGAACACTAGTCACTGCTCTTGACATGCGCTGAACATGCGTTCATGCTTAGGGCATGTCACGCATGATCCAGCTTCGGAACGTTCCCGATGGTTTGCATCGTACGCTAAAGGCCCGGGCTGCCTTGTCAGGGATGTCGCTCTCGGACTATCTAGTCGCTGAAATTCGCAGGGCTGCCGAACGTCCAACGATAGCAGAATTGAGAGAACGCCTAGAACGTCGCGCTCACGTGAATTCGCCAGTGTCGGCCGCGGATGCCGTTCGCAAGGAGCGAGACGCGCGGTGATTGTGCTGGACGCCTCAGCCGCAATCGAATGGCTGATCAAGAGTTCGGCGGGAATGAAAGTAGATCGACGGCTCTTCTCGCCTCCTGTCACCCTTCACGTACCACACCTCCTGGACGTGGAGATAGCCCAGGTCCTCCGGCGTTATGTCCGGGAGAGGATTATCACCGCCTCTCGGGGCGAAGAAGCCTTGCAAGATCTCCGCGACCTCCCACTCAATCGCTATCCCCATGACGTTCTGATGCCGCGTGTATGGGAACTGCGAACGGTCTTGACGGCATACGACGCAGTTTACGTCGCGCTAGCCGAATTGCTCGATGCCCCTCTGGTAACCTGTGATCGCAAAATTGCGCTGGCATCCGGTCATCGCGCTGCAGTCGAGGTTATTTAAGGACAGTGACGTGTGAGCACTGGCGAGTGTCTGGAAAAAGACGAGTGGCTGGTATTTGCGGTGTAAGACTATTATGCTATTGTGATAAAGTGGTCGGGGTGAATGGATTTGAACCATCGACCTCCTGGTCCCGGACCAGGGTAGCAAAAAATCCTAAGTGCTTTATCTGGTGTCGCTTCGGGACCAGGACCCGATTTTCTTCCCCCCTCAATTGTCCGTAAGTTGTCCGTAAACTGGGTAACAAACGGAAATCGACCACCAACTACGGGTCGAGCAAAGATCATCTCCAATTCGTCTTGCATGATGTGTGGGCGTGCGACTCTGCCAGGTTGCCGCTTCCACTAGCGCTGGGCTCTGCGAGATTTCAGCATTTCCCGCCGCAAGAGCCGGTTTGCCTTGGTCTGGTAGCCTGGGCCACCCTGTTTTAGCCACGCAATGACATCGGCATCTAGCCGCATGGTAACGGGTCTCTTAATCGGACGATAGAGGTGGCCGACGACGCCCTTGCGCATCTGTTCCTCGGTAATTTCTGGAATGTCGGTGGTATTGATCTGGTCATCGCGAATAGCGTCGAAACGCCTGATCTGTTTCCGGCGCTCAGATTTGGTGAGCCTTTTCACAGAATTTCCTTTCGTTCGGCGTTGCTTTTCGGGCCGAGATAATGCGGATCGTTTCACGATCATCTTTCAACCTCAGAGTGTAGACCATCACCATGAGTCTGAACGTTCTGGTGATGGAGCCAATCGTCACGAATCGTTCTCCGCCATCAACATCTTGGGTTTCCATTGTGATTCGGAGCGGATCTAGGAACACTCCTGCGCCAGTCCAAAGGCGATGCCGTGCTTGTGCTGATTTTGGCGGTTCTTCGTCTCGTCCCATTCGAAGTGCATCGCACCTTGCCAGTCATTACATTATAGTACGTATCAGCCCGTACATACAAACCGTCGATTCAGGAAATTCTGGGCAACACCCAACAAGGCGTAGCCGTGAGTCTCTTCTTCCCACACTTATTGAAAATAATTAGATTATCAACTGTATTCAGAGATTAGCAGCTGTGCCCGCCGCCGAAGCGATATTCCTGAGCTTCGACAGTTTGGCCAGTTTTGAAGCAATCTTCTCTTGTTGCTTGATTGTTTTTAGAGGGAAAGAATCTCGCGACGCTATATCTAGAGCCCGTTTGTACCCAGCTTCTCCGCCCGCGATCCCGTATGCCGTTTCGGCGTAGACTCTGTAACCGCTCGATACTCCTGCAGCAACTCCTGATGCACCTGGCAGCTCAACAAGCGGCCCGAAACCAGCAGGATGCATCCAGCACACACGATACCAAAAGGCGCTGATCCCTTTCGAGACCGAAAGGGTCAACATATCCAGTCACGTTTTGACCGACATAGGAATAAAAATTGGTTCCCGACAAAGATGAGTCCTCAGAAGCCGGCAACACCGAAGAGAAGCGTCAACAGAGCTGCGGTGAAAAGTTTTCGAATAGTTTGTCTTACCAGGCATCCCTTCCTCTCCAACACGATTCAGCTTGGACATCAAAACGCGCGGCTTGTGCCACCGGTTCTTAAACGATGTCCATCTTGTCCGGATCCCATTGAACGGTGCGCCCCTGGCGCAGCGAAGCGATCGCCATTTGGCAGGCGATGGCTGAGTTGAATCCCAGTTCAAATGTGCAGCTCGGCTCTTTGCGGCTGCGGACGCAGTCAAAGAAATTCCGCATGTGCGTCTGCGTATCGTCATTGTCTGCACCACCGACGATGTCGGGTTCGCCGCCGACCGATCCCGGAGTTTCTGCCTTCTGCGTGGAGTGATTCTCCTGCGGCTGAAACGTCACCTTATCAAGGACGCGTATCACTGTCCCCTTGTTTCCTAACGCGAAGTCGTAGCCGTCTTCTCCGAAGTAATTGTTGCCAAACGCCGAATTCCACGTGAAAAGAAGATTCTCCGGCTGGTCCATTGAGACATCCATAGTGTCCGGAACTTCCATCCCCGCAGAAAGGTAGTTATAGCCCGCCATGGTGACGCGACGGGGTATTTTGAGCCCCAGCGCTTTGTACCAGAACGCGACCTGGTGAACCATATTCTCGAATACGTTTCCTCCGGAGTAATCCCAAAACAATCGCCAGTTTATAAAGCGCTGCGGATCGAATTCGTGTGGCGCAGCTTCGCCTTCGAACTCTTTCCAAGCCACATGCTCGAGATTGCAGTCGGGAGGGATGGATCTTTTCCATCCGCCGTATAGCCGGTTGCGGTAATGGTGGGTGTGGACGGCGGTGATCGTTCCCATGCGGTCTGGTGCGGCGAGTTCACGCACCTGCGCGAAGGCCTTGCCACTCACCGACTGCACACCCACTTGCACCACGCGGTTCGATCCTTCCACCGCTCGGCGCATGCGTCGTGCATGGTCCGGATTAAAAGCCATAGTCTTTTCCTGGTAGACGTCCTTCCCTGCTTGGATTGCAGGAACGAAATTAAGTGCGTGCTGATGCTGGGGAGTGGCAATGAGCACGGCGTCAACGGACTTGTCGTCGAGCAGGCGGCGAAAATCGGTGTAAGTCTGAATAGTGGGAGCAAGCCGCTTGGCTTCCTCTAGTCGGCGAGAATAAACGTCAGCAACCGCGATTGCTTGCGTATTAGGGGCACGCAGCGCGTGCTCGAAAATGTCCAGTCCGCGGCCACCGGCGCCGATCAGCCCGAAACGCACACGGTCATTGGCGCCCAGGACACTCGCCGGCAGAAAAACACACGAGCCGGCAAGGGCGGCCGCACCTCCACTCAGGTGATGGATAAATCTTCGGCGATTCAGCATGGTTGCAACTCCCTTTGGTTAAACTGAGGAATATTTCCGGCAAAGCGTTTTGATTTTCTCGACGAGTTTAGGCACACCTGTCGAGGGATCCTCTTCCCCTTCGTATTCCGCGGACATGAATCCTCTATAGCTGGTGCGTGCGAAAAGCGGCCATACCCGATCGAGGTCGACAGCCTGCCCATTCTCGAAGACGTCTCGGATGTGGGCATGCGTAGCATAAGGAAGAGTGGCTTCGATTTGCACGTAAGCGTCCGCTTGCGGGGTGGCAATAAAGTTTGTAATGTCAAGATTGATTCCGAAATACGGCGATTCAATCCGGTGAACCAGTTCTAGGCATACCTCCGCATTCTGGGTGATCCCTTCGTGGTTTTCAACGCCGAGCGTGATTCCCTTTTTTCCTGAGTATTCGCAGGCCACCTTCAGTGTGTCAACCGTCCACTGGATTCCTTGCTGCATCGTAGCTCCATCAGGAAGCTTGCCCGCGAAGACGCGCAAGTGAGGCGCTCCCAAAGCTTCCGTGACATCAATCCATTTCCTGATCTCCTCCAAAACCTGAGCACGCTTGCTGGCGTCGGCTTGCACAGTGCTGGTTCCGATGGCCGCGCCGGAGAAACAGACTCCGTCTTTGTATGCCAGATGCCGCAAGGAAGCTAGGTAGGCAGGCTCAGTTGATTTGAACCAATATGCCGTCATGTCCACGGCAGCAACCCCTAGCTCGACAGCCTTGCGGATAACATCTTCCATCGTCATCTTGCCGGCTTTCAATAGCTTGCTGTAAGAGTAGGCGCAGCAGCCCGTAAGGAGCCGCGGGTTTGCATTGGTTCCCGGCTCGCTGGTTGCGGTTGACGTAGACGTCCAGGAGTGAGCCCCTCGCGCTAGTTCTGGGCCCACGAGAGCTGCCGGCCCCGCGGTTTTCAAGAACTCCCTGCGGTGAATCCTCTCTGGCATGAGCTGTGGTACCTCCCGAAAATGACTCTAGAAACCATCCTGCGAAATCTCAGGTACAGGACCAAGGGACGATTGCGCTTCCTGGGCGCCGCTCGCGAACCAAGTTCCATTCTTCGGGGAGAATACCACCGCCTCAGCAGTTCAGTCTGTTTCTTTCTTGAGCGACCGGTCCCATTGAAATCGTTGCCTTTCTTCGACTCGCCGTCTGCACGCGAAGTCCGCTAGGAATGGGCGTGTCACCGACATGTTCAACCTCATATCGTTTACCCCGGCGCGCCAAAACGCCGACTTGATGGGAGCGTTCGTGGCCGGATGGGCCGACGCTGGCCTGCACCCTGAAACGTTTTGGCTGGGATACGCGACAGCTCCTGCCACTGCCTGGCACCCTGCATCGGCGAGCCCCGCGGAGCTCATGAATTCATTCTACAATTTGTTCTATGGACCTGGTGCTCAAAACATGGGTCGCCTCTATCAGCTCTTGAGCGAGCAGGCGCAGATCTAGGACGACACCTGGGAGACCTCGCCTTCGAGGGCCCGAACCCCCATCTGGGGCAACTCAGACAGAATCTTCGATCCGCCAAAGCCGGCAAATGACCAGACACTTCCCTCTTTGCCGGTCCCGTCTGCAGCCAACCTGACAATCAGCAATGATTGGACAAAGGAGAATGCGAGACGCCTTGAGATCGCGGCGACCGCACTCACGGAGAACGATGAGTTGCTCGACCTGCTGTATGCCAACCTTAAGACGGTCAACAAGAATCAGTACAATCTTGAAGTGTTCCTCTCCATCGCCGGTCTGTGCCGGCAAAACCTTGAGATGATCCTTGAGCTAGGTCAAATGAGCGAGCTGCTGAAGGTTGCTCAGGCAGCGGCCAGCCAAGGAAAAGCCAGCGAGGCAATAGAGTCCCTAGATGAAGCGCTGAACACTGCGGCGGGAATTCAGCGGCTACGCAACCGAGCTCTTCAGGATGCGACGACCATGTGGTATCGGACATGGTTTCCGCGGGTCCCAGAGGCTAATGGGCGACGCTATCTCAACCAGGTGGATGACGTGAAGGACCACAGGCCAGTCCGCACAGTCGACATGAGCTACCTGATATACCGTGAACTCCTTTATCCTCTGGGTGACTGGTCAGCCGGGACACTTGCGGCAAGGAACGAATACGCGCGGGCGCACCAATTGCCTGAGCGTGCTGGTGAGCTGAACTGGAAGGACACAACAATTGTGGCCAATTAATAGCGACTCCAGCCATGTATCAACTTCGCTGCAATTTTTCTTGGGAGGAAAGAGATGATCACAGATTCAACCATCACGAGACGCTCTTTCATTTCTGGCGGCGCAGCCCTGGCCGTTACGGCTAGTTCTGTTGTGAGCGCTCCGCGGGCCGCCGAGCGACGGCTCCGGATGGCCCTCGTCGGTACCGGTGCTCGCGGTTCCTTTACTTGGGGACAGGAGGTCGTGGAAGGCTATAGCGACGTCGTGGCAATCGTCGGGCTTTGCGATATCAACCACAAGCGGGTGGAGGCGGCTAAGAAGCTGATTGGGACCACCGCGCCTTCCTTTGTGGATTTCGACCGGATGATCAAAGAGACTCACCCCGACACGGTGATGGTAACTACTGTGGATGCCACTCACGCGCGTTACATTGTTCGTGCATTGGAGCTGGGCTGCGATGTGATGACCGAAAAGCCGCTCTGCACCGACGAGGAACAGTGCGTGTCCATTCTGGATGCCCAGAAGAAGTCGGGCAAGAAAGTTACCGTAACCTTCAATGCCCGGCACGATCCGGAGGCAAAAAGAATAAAGGGACTCCTAATGGAGAAGGCCGTTGGCGATGTCATCTCCGTGGACTTTCACGAATATCTGGATACCAGCCACGGCGCTGACTACTTCCGGCGCTGGCACCGGATGAAACAAAATTCGGGCACGCTGCTGGTCCACAAGGCCTCTCACCACTTTGACTTGGCCAACTGGTGGCTGGATTCCACGCCAGTGGAGGTGACGGCCTTCGGAGACTTGAAATTCTACGGGCGGAACAACTCCTTCCGCAGCACGCACTGCCGTGTTTGCCCATTCAAACAACAGTGCAAATTCTATTGGGACGTTACCCAGAATCAAAATTACGTAAAACTCTACGTCGATTGTGAATCTGAAGACGGCTACTTGCGCGATGGCTGTGTCTGGCGCGAAGACATCAACATCTATGACACCATGTCGGTGGTGGTGAAGTACGAAAACGGCGTCTTCCTGAACTATACGGCCAATACCTATTTGCCTTTCGAAGGCCAGGCCATTTCGATCAACGGTCGTACGGGACGGCTCGATTACAACGAATTCGGCGGCGGAGGATTCGAGAACAAAGGACTGCGCCTGACACGCAGCTTCGGCAAGTCCGAAGTGATACAGGATCTGGAAGCGCGCCGCGCAGGCGGGCACGGAGGAGCTGACACCTCGTTGCATGATCTGATCTTCCGAGGATCGCAAGGTTCTGACCCGCTAGGTTTGCGAGCAGATCTCCGCGCTGGTGCTCGCGCAAGTCTGATTGGCATAGCGGCCTATCGGAGCATCGAAGGCGGCGGCAAGACGATCAGGATCAAGGATCTGGTCAAACTGTAATCGCATGGAAGCCAACTGCTCGTCGAATCTCTGAACATTTGCGTGATCGTGGGCGGCTCATTTCAAGATTCGGCAATCTGCCGTACGGATTCCGCCGGCCACAGGGGAAAGTTTTGACGGGCTTGTGAATTCGGTTGCGACCGGAAGGAGCACAAGAATGCTACGCGTATATATGGCTTGCTTCCTGGCTTGCCTGTTCTCAGTACCCGCCCTAGCACAGCAATCCGATGATCTGAACTTTGCCTCCGGACTGGAGCAGTTTCACAATATTCGCCGGATGTTACCGTCGTACTTGAACAACATCGGATTCCGCATGCTCGGGGAGCGGAAGCGTCGAGTCGAGCATTTGGCCACAATCGAAGATGTCAACAAACGAAGGTCTTACGTACGCGAACAGATGCTGAAGGACCTCGGAGGCTTCCCCGACAGAACGCCGCTGAACGCGCGAGTGGTCGGGGTTTTGGAGCGACCTGGGTACAGAATCGAGAAAGTCATCTTCGAGAGTCAACCTGACTTCTACGTGACCGCGAACCTTTATCTGCCGAAAACCGGGCATCCGCCCTACCCAGCGATCCTGTATCCCTTGGGGCATGAGCGTGGAGGCAAGACCAACCCGACCTGGCAACAGATGCTTGGTTCCCTCGCCACAAAGGGCTTCGTGGCACTGGCATGGGACCCGGTGGGGCAAGGCGAAAGACTGCAGATTTTTGACGAGGATCTGCGAGAGTCCAAAGTCGGTAACTCAACCACTGAGCATACGGTCGTCGGCACACAGTGCATGCTAGTGGGCGATCATTTGGCCCGCTATACCATTTGGGACGGCATGCGGGCTCTCGATTATCTTCTCTCGCGCAAGGAAGTAGATCCCGCGCGCATTGGGTTGACGGGAAATTCGGGAGGCGGCACCCACACGGCCTACATCGCGGCCTTGGATGATCGCATCCAGGTTGCGGCGCCCTCGTGCTATATCACTTCCTGGCATTTGATGCTCGACACGATTGGTCCACAGGACGCAGAGCAAACGTTCCCCCTCTGGCTGGAGGAGGGGCTCGATTATCCGGATTATCTATACGCCTTTGCACCCAAACCCTACCTCCTCCTTTCAGCCATCCGCGACTTCTTCCCCATCGCCGGGGCCCGCGAGACTTTTGCAGAAGCCGAGAAAGTCTATTCGGCAATCGGCGAAAGGGAAAAAGTGGGCATGTTTGAAGCGGATGATGGCCATGGATACAACAAGAGCCGTCGACTTGCCGCATACGATTGGTTTGGCCGATGGCTCAAGGGAGCCCGGGATACGGATCCGGAGCCGCAGATCGAAATGGCCACACCGGAAGAACTACGCTGCACTGCTACGGGCCAGGTTTCTACTTCGCTTGGGGGCGAGAGTGTATTCACCTTGAACCAAAAGCGACTGGCGCAGTTGAAGGCAAGTCGCTTGACTCGGCCGGCAGACCTGCCTAGCAAAGTCCGGGAAGTGATCCGCTACGAGCCACCAAGCGGGCCATTACAGGTCACATCTTACGGTGCGATCACCCGGTCAGGCTACCGTATCGAAAAATTGATTTACGAGAGCGAGCCCGGCATCTTCATTCCATCGCTGCTGTATGTTCCCGATGAGGGCGCTAGCAAGAAGGCTGCAGTGCTTATGGTCACCGGGGATGGCAAAGCGGCCTCAGCGTCGGAGGCGGAGCAGTTCGCGGCCTCGGGAACGGTTGTACTTTCCATCGACATGAGGGGAACGGGAGAAACCAGAGTAGACGCGGACGTGAACAGTAGAGAATTCGACCACTATTTTGGTGATTTCAACAACATTATGACGGCTCTTCTTGTCGGCAAGACCATGGCGGGGATGCGCGCTTTAGATATCTCGCGCGGCGTCGATGTTCTCACCTCGCGCAGGGAGGTCGATCCAAATCAAGTTTACGGTTACGGAAAGGACGAGGGCGCCTTGCCGTTGCTGTACGCCACGGTGCTTGATGGCAGAATCCGAAGGGTAATGTTGGACGGCATGCTGGTTTCGTACGAGTCAGTTGTAAACAGCAGGGTCAGCCGGCGCATCCTAGAAGGCGTTGCTCCCGGGATGTTAAAGTACTACGATTTGCAGGATTTGGTAGCCGCCATGGCGCCGCGCAATGTCTGGATTGTGAATGGTACGGACCCAATGGGGCATGAACTGCCTGCCAGTGAGGTCACGAAGGAATACCGCCGCGCGCTCGAAGCGTTCAGCCAACAGGGGGCAGCTCAAGCCATCCACATAAGAGATCGCAGGCCTGGTCAGGACACCACTGCGTTCTATCGTGAATTCACAGCGGCAGTCAGATAGAGCGCGACAGCGGGGCAGCTGAGCGCTCTTCACAAAGGGTTGGGACTCTCGTCAGATTGAGTTTTTCCCCGAAGTGTGGAAGCCAGATATAGTGCTGTTTCGAAATAGAAGGAGAGAATCATGTCCATAGAACTCTCGCGGCGAGACTTTATTGGCACATGCTCTGCCGCGGCGTGCTCTGTATCTCTTGGTATGGCCGAAGCCTCAGTATTGCATCCTGGCGGTGGTTATACCGGAACGCTTTGCCTCTTCTCGAAGCCACTCCCAGGCATGGGCTGGCGGCGACTGGCTCAGGCTGCCAAGAGTGTGGGATTCGGCGGAATTGACCTGACGGTACGCAGGGGCGGACATGTACAGCCAGAGCGTGCTACCGAAGATCTGCCCAAAGCAGTGGAAGCGATACGCGAAGAAGGGTTAGATGTTCCTATGATCACTACAGAGCTCACCTCAGCGGACGACCCGGCAGCGCGCGCAATCCTCTCGACAGCGGCCAAGCTTTCGATTCCATTCTTCAAGCCGGGTTATTACGAATATAAGATGATCAACGTGCGGCGTGAACTTGAATCGGCGGCCAGTCAATTCCGCGGTCTCGTCGCCCTCAGCAAACAATACGGAATTCAGGCGGGTTACCATAACCACGAGGAGTACATCGGAGCGCCGGTTTGGGACATAGCCTCGGTTATAGACATGCTTGATTCCAAGTGGGCTGGTTTCTACTTCGACGCGCGTCATGCCGTGGCAGAAGGCGGAGTGGGCGGTTGGAAGATTGCAGTTAACCTGGTAATGCCTCGACTGAAGATGGTTGCCGCCAAAGATTTTCTATGGCAGAAAACGGAGACGGGCTGGGCGGCGAGGAACTGTCCACTCGGAGAAGGCATGGTGGACTGGAAGTATTTTGTGAATGCGCTGGCGGCTGGCGGTTTTCAAGGCCCCATCTCGCTGCACCTCGAATACGACGTCGCGGGGGAAACTGCGGCGGCAAGAGAGGAGAACATTGTCGCCGCACTCCAGCGAGATCTCCAATTCCTTAAGACACGCTTGCGTGAAGGCTACGGAGCGATCGCAGGTGAGCGCTAAGAACCAGCGGCGACTCCAGAAACGCAACCAACTCGGCCGGCGAGAATTCTTGTGCACCGCGCCTTTGGCCTCGCTTTCAGCGTCCCTTGCGTTTCGGCGCTGGAATACGTTCTACACTCTAACGACAAAGCCAACCGAAATGCGAATTGATGACGTGTCCTACGACTATGAAGAGTTTCGGTATCGAACTCCGTACAAGTTCGCGGGCAAGGAAGTGGACCGCGCCACAATCTTGAACGTGCGGTGCGTTGCGCATCTCACAAATGGCCGCTCGGCTCATGGTTTTGGCTCTATGCCGATGGGGAACGTCTGGTCATTTCCTTCGGAGCGAATGTCTTACGACAAGACGCTTGGAGCAATGAAAGCCCTGGCCGAGCGCGTTCGAAATATTACAGCGGACTTCAAGGAGACCGGCCACCCGATCGACATCAATGTGGCCTTGGAACCGGATTACTTGAAGGCAGCAGATGAAGTTTCCCGTCGCCTGCAACTCGCAGAGCCTATTCCGAAACTGTGCGTGCTGGTTACAACCAGCGCCTTTGATGCGGCCCTTCACGATGCCTTCGGAAAAGTTCATGGCCTCAGCTCTTACGGTACCTATGGACGTGATTTCATGACGCACGATCTGTCGCATTATCTGGGGCCGGAATTCAAAGGCGAACACCTGGATCAATATCTGTTGAAGGAGCCGAGCGCACGACTGGCTCTCTATCATTCGGTGGGAGCCTCCGATGCCATCGAGAAAACGTACGTTAGGACACGGATGGACGACGGCTTACCTGAGACTTTGTCGGGTTGGATTCGTTACAACGGCCTGACCCACATTAAGATCAAATTGGCCGGCGACGACTTGGCTTGGGATCTGGACCGCGTCGTACGGATCGACCACACAACGAGTGAAGTCCAAGCTGAGCGCAGGGTAAGAACTTGGGCGTACTCTCTCGACTTTAACGAGCGATGCCCCAACGTAGGCTATTTGCTGGAATTTCTGCGTCGTCTGAAGGAGAAGACGCCGCGAGGCTTCGAAAGGATTCGATACATCGAACAACCCACTGCGCGAGATTTGGAGAAGCACCGAGAGAATACCATGCACGAAGCCGCTAAGTTGAGACCGGTCGTGATTGACGAATCGCTGACAGGACTCGACAGGTTGATTCTGGCACGGGAGCTGGGCTATACGGGAGTGGCGCTTAAAGCTTGCAAGGGACAAAGCCAGGCGCTACTCATGGCCGCTGCTGCGCAGAAATACAAGATGTTTCGCTGCGTTCAAGATCTGACCTGTCCCGGCGCATCCCTTGTACATTCCGTCGGTCTGGCAGCGCGCGTGCCGGGTGTAACTGCAGTCGAGGCCAATGCCCGCCAGTACATGCCAATAGCGAACAAGCCTTGGGAGCAGAAGTTTCCTGGAATCTTCCTCGTCAAGGATGGAATGATGCGCACCGCGGACCTGAACGGACCAGGTCTGGGAGCAGTGACATAGTCGCACGCGGCACGATTCCTTTGCTTTTCGTCATCAGGGAATACGGAGGATATCGAGGGTTGATGAAGGCTCCGATTAACGCAAAGGTGGAATGCTTTTGCCAGCACTCATCCGCATGTCGAATTGCGAGATTCTTGATCGTCGCGCTTGCTTTGGGCGCGACGCCGGTGCTCGGGCAGACTCCTCCAACAACGGCGCCAAATCTGACGGAAGGCACAAAAATATACGCACAACGGTGCGCCGGTTGCCACGGCGCTGATGCCCATGGGACGGACAAAGCCCCTGGGCTTGCCGGAAACCAAAGGTTACGCGACGGTTCTGTTCAAGACTTGCGGGACTTGATCCGCAAAGGCGTTCCGGGATCGGGCATGCCTGCCTTCGACTTACCGCCTCAGGAACTTGACCCCCTCGTTGTATTGGTACGCTCCCTGAATGCTCCGTCCGCGGAAAGCACCGTCGGCGGTGACGCGACAGCAGGAGAGTCATTTTTCTTTGGGAAGGGACAGTGCGCTTCGTGTCACATGATTTCCGGCGCCGGAGCGGCGATAGGTCCTGACTTATCAAACGTAGGTCGGGAAATGACGGTCGACGAAATTCAAGCGAAGCTGGTGAACCCGAATTCGCGAATCGCACCCGGTTACGAACTTGCTACCGCTCAACTGCGGAATGGAAACACCATTCGGGGATTTGTGAGGAATCGCAGTAATTTTGATATCCGGCTGCAGGATCTAACCGGACAGTTCCACCTTATTCAACAGGGAGAGATCTCAGCAATCGCGGAAGAAAAACAATCGATAATGCCGTCGGTCAAAGCCAGCCCAGAAGAACTGCGGGATTTAGTAGCTTATCTGGACATGCGCACCGGTGTCGGTGCACGAGTTTCTAAGTCTCAGCCGTCCAAGGTGGCGGGAATCGACTTTGTGAGAATCTCAAATCCGAAGCCAGGCGACTGGCTGACCTACAACGGTAATCTGAGCGGAAACCGGTATAGCGAACTGACTCAAATCAACACTACAAATGTACACCAACTCACTCTGAAATGGATCTTCTCGGTTCCTTTATGGAAGAACTCATTTCCCAATACAAACTATTTCGTTGAGAACATGCGCTACTTCGGGCTGGAAACGACGCCCATCGTTGCGGATGGCATCATGTATGTGACGGGACCAAATGCCGCCTTTGCGCTGGATCCGTTCACAGGCCGCGAGATTTGGGAGTATTCGCGTCCGCGTACTCGCGAACTCGTTGGAGACGCGGCTTTGGGTACGAACCGTGGCGTGGCTGTCCTCGACGACAAAGTATTCATGGTCACCGACAATGCGCATCTGATCGCCTTGAACCGGACTACCGGCCATGTCATGTGGGAAGTCGTAATGCCAGATGAACCTCAGCACTATGGTTCGACAGTGGCACCGCTTATCGTCAAAGATCTGGTTATTGCGGGGGTTTCCGGCGCTGATTGGGGCATTCGTGGATTTGTTGCTGCTTACAAAGCTTCGACGGGCGAACGCGTGTGGCGGTTCTGGACAATTCCAAGTAAAGGGGAACCAGCTCTTGAGACCTGGGGGAGCAAAGAACCCACATTCGGCGGCGGCTCAACCTGGCTGACCGGCTCTTATGATCCAGAGACGGATACTCTGTACTGGTCCACTGGCAACCCTTTCCCCAATTCCGACGATCGCGACCGGTCCGGCGACAACCTCTATACGAATTGCATCCTCGCGTTGAACCCTGATACCGGCAAGTTGAAATGGCATTACCAGGTCACTCCCCATGACGTCCACGACTGGGACGCAAATGCCCCGCTGGTGCTGGTTGACACGAAGTATCAGGGCGGCTATCGAAAACTCCTGCTACACGCCGACAAGAATGGCTTTTTCTACGTGCTTGACCGGACTGATGGCCGCGTTCTAACAGCTAGGAACTTCGTTCGTACGACTTGGGCTAGCGGTATTGGTCCTGACGGCCGTCCACAGCGTGCCAAAGAAGAGGGTTTTGTCTGTCCGGAAGTTGGCACAAATTGGAATGCCACTGCGTTCAGCCCTGTTACGCGTCTCTATTACGTTGTCGCTCTGGAAAAGTGCGAGGCAAAACTGACCTCCAGCGGAGCAAAAAAAAGCAAGACCGACCAGGAGCCTGGAAAGAAATACCTCCGTGCATTCGATATTGAAACGGGAAAGATTGTTTGGGAGGCCCCGCAAATCGGCCCTGTCGATGGGAAGAGAAACTCAGGAGTGCTGGCCACGGCCGGAGGCATCCTCTTCTATGGAGACCCGAGCGGAGATGTAATCGCCCTCGACGAGCGCGACGGGAAGGCGTTGTGGCATTTTCCGACGAACGGAATAAACAAAGCCTCGCCGATGACCTACATGGCCGGCGGCAAGCAATTTGTGGCGCTTGCGGTCGGCCCCAATATCCTGTGCTTCGGTTTGCCGTGACAGCTTGCAAATGTGTCCTGACGAACCGGCGTCATATTTCTCAGCACCGCGAAGCTAGAACTGCAAATCGCGGACGGCTACCCAACCTTCTACAGACTTGCTGTGGGTGACAGCGCGAACCACAGTTTCGGATACGAGATCTGCCGCCAACGCACCGATCACAGAAATTCCGAGGTCGGAACTTATTCTGTTGGTGGAGACTGCGAAAGTGGAGTCACCGTCGCCGTTCGTGTGGTAGGGATTGATGGCTCGTGCAGCTCCGGTTGAAGCCATCATCGCAATCTTGGTCAGCTCGGTCTTTGTGAAAGACACATTGGTTGCAACCACAACGAGCGTTGTACTCCGCAGAGGTACATCGCTGATGTTTAAGCTAGAGGAACCCGCACTCGCGGCGAGCTTTCTTAGCGTTTCGCTAATATTGGCAAACCCCTTGCCGTCATGCCGGAGCGCTCCGGCAACGATTTTTCCTGTGCGCCGGTCCAGGATGTCGCCGACCGAATTCGCCACAACCATTGCGCCTATAATGATGTCCCCAAGCAGAAGGCTGGATGTGGCAAAGCCCGACTTCATTCCGTTGTAACCCTTGCTTCTAAGCATTTTCCCGACGGTCGCTCCTGAACCGACACCAACATTGCCTTGCTCCAGTTGCGCCGAGGAGGCTGCCTGGCAGGCTTTGTAAGCGGCGTCGGCGTCCGGACGAATTCTCGCATCTCCCAAGGCCAAGTCGTCGATTACGGCACCTACAACGATCGGGACACGAACGTTGGGAATTCCCCAATCGAATCCGGTCTTGTGCTCCTCGAGGTAGCGAACTGCTCCTGCGACCGCCGCCAGCCCCATGGGTCCACCACCGGTCAGCAGAAGTCCATGGATCGTGTCAATTGGACTAACGGGTTGAAGGAGGACTCCCAAATGCGAGCCGGGCGCGGAGCCGTCGTAATCGACGCCTGCGGTAGCTTTGCCTTCGAAAAGCAACGCAGTGCAACCTGTGGGCCGCCGTGAGTCGGTGTAGTGACCGGCTTTGACGCCCGGAACGTCCGTGATAGATCCGGCCCAAGTCTGCTGTTGGTTCGCTTGGCACGCCCTATTCCACGCAACATCGCGCGCCCAAACCGATCCAACGGATGCCATCAGGGTGCGATTGAATTGACGCCGGGTAAAAGTCGACATGGCCAACCTCCATGATTGGGGCCATCTGACATTGCCTTATTTCTAAAGTCGAACTACGACACGCCTCGCGAGGGGAAATTGCCCGCATAGGTTTCGGGCTTGTTGCGTTTTCCGTCCTCCCGGGTTCGATTCCGCTCTGCTTTTGCTGCGCTTTGGCGCAGGAGAAACTACACCCAGAGTTCGGGGACGGCCGTGGGGCCGTCGAGGTGGCCGGAGAGGCGATGCTCGAGGCCATCGCGAGACGGCGTGAGCTGCTGGCGGAGACGGTCCATCTCGTCCTTTGCTAATGGAGAGAAATTCCTGGTGATAGTGGTGTTCTGCTCGAGCATGGCGAGAGTGGGCATGCCCACGACGGCGGTGGTTACGGGTAAGCTCATGGAATAGTGCAGCAGTGAATCAATGTCGGCTTTGCCGGCGGCGCTGCCGAGGAGAAATTCCTGCCCGGTGACCTTCATGGCGATAATGCCGAGATTTTTGGCTTTGGCGGCAGGAAGGGCGAGTTCTTCAAAGCGGCCGTTGCGCGATGCATTCAGCGCCATCTGCACGCAATCGAGATCGTGTCGCTGAATGGCTGTGGCAAGAACTTCGCCATTTGTGTGGCTGGTCATGCCGATGAACCGCGTGAGTTTCTGCTCGCGAGCTTCCAGCAAGCCCTTGAGTGCGCCATCCGGGGCTTCGATTTTTTCGAGATCGTCGGCTTGGCCGAGGCTGTGGATGTGTACGAGGTCCACGTGATCGGTTTGCAGGCGAGTGAGGCTGCCTTCGAGGCGCCGAAGGAAGGCGTCGCGCGTGCGATCGGGAATTTTTGTGGCCAGCCAGACGTCTTTGCGGCGCGTGGCCATGACCTTGCCGACACGGCTCTCGCTCTTGCCGTCACCATAAGCGTAAGCGGTGTCGAGGTATGTGATGCCTAGATCGATCGCATGATTCAGCGCAGCAAAGGCTTTTTCCTCGTCTTCGTACATGAGGAAGCGGCTCCCGCAGCCAAAGGCGAGAATCGAAACTTTCGCATTAGTTCGGCCGAGTGTGCGCTTGGGCAGCGAGGCGATAGTAGGATGGGCTTCCACCACGCCGGGGAAAAGCGAAATGCCAACTCCAGCGGTCGTAAGGCCAACGCGTTCCAGGAATTTTCTGCGGGATAAGTCTTTCATCATGGGCACCTCCCCGGCGCGTGAGAATGATTGTAGCGCTGAACCGGGCAAGAGGCGAGGATCGCCGCGAGCCGGGAGCCGTCCGGCAATGCGGAAGGGGAACGGCTGCGCAAGTGCGGCACGCAGCAGGTGAGTCGGATAGCATTAGTGACGGCTTTTCTCAAGACCCGGTGTCACTCGCGCCGCTGAGAATTCATGCACGAACCGGATCATCGGGACTATTTGCCCCCTTTTGCCCCCTCGCGTTTTTGCTAAGTCCCGACCAATCAGAAGGATGGTTGGTAGGGGCGGTGGGGATCGAAAACAATGCCGATCGGAATTTCAAGGACTTAGAAGAAATGCTGGGGAGCGCTAAGGAATTGAAAAGGAACAATAGGGAATGCAAAGGAATCCTTATTGGCCCCTTAATGGCCCCTCGTTTTTCTCGACCATCGAGATTCCGTCACAGTGTATTTCACTCACTGTCCAAGTCGCTCAGTCGGCTTCGGGCTCAAATTTCGCGGCGCGGATGGCAAGCCGACGTAACTTCGTGAATACGCTAGACCCGAACTCGTAGCCCGTCTGGGGCATCGTTCGTGTGGGGTTTCTTCGACAACAGCCACATCGCCGAAGACCCCGTCCCGAATTACAACAAGCAATCTCCCACAAGATACGCATACCTGACGGTGATTGACCCCAAGACTGGAGACAATCTCTGGAGTGACAAGCATGTGTGGGGTGGTTTCCTCACAGGCCGCAATAGTGTCGGGGAACGCCTTATCAAGGAACTGGAAAACCAGACTAAGAAATAGCCACAATCTAGACCCTTCTGGCCGAGCAAGGCTGTCGGAAAATCGGAAAATCGTACATGTGGTTTTGGCAGGATTTCACACATTATAAAAGGGCGCCCCTTTGGAGTAGGTTTTGAGTGCTTGGCTCATTCCCTACAAGAAAGGAACACCCTCTATGACGAGCACTAAATATATCGGCTTGGACGTGCACAAAGAAAGCATTTCGATCGCAGTTCTGAATTCTGCCGGCAAGGTGGTGATGGAATGCGTCATCGAGACCAAAGCGAGCACCATTCTGCAGTTTATCCACGGGCTGGGTGGAGATGTGCACCTCACGTTTGAAGAAGGCACTT
>WNFC01002652.1_pt1 | contig 19278 bp, 19 predicted proteins | sample 5400541 | NCBI WGS metagenome assembly WNFC01 (sample SAMN13153342, study PRJNA577476) | soil metagenome | isolation source: 120 cm saprolite under Douglas fir tree site 2 hole 2 replicate 1 | place: USA:California | collected 2015-04-18 | reverse complement strand
CGGCCTCGCTGCAGGTCTCACGGTGAAACCGGTCGGAGAGCCGGATGCCTTAATCGGGCACGTCCGGTTCGATGAGCGGGGATGGGAAACGGAGCGTTGCCGAATGGCCCAAGCTACCGCGCCCATCCTCGACTCTACCGAAGCTGCCAATCCTGGATGTCCGCTATCCGGTCGCTAATGGGGTGCCGGCTCAACCGGTCGACGCAACACAGGCGTTAAATCTCTCTGCTGGGGTTTCAAATTGCAAGGTCTCACGTGGTCGTTCGTTTAGTCGATTTCGCTAGGCATCAAACTTGTGGCGGACCGACCATTTTTAGAACGTACTCAGCGTACAAATCCCCGAGCTGCTCGGGGGTAAGCGCCCCCTTGACTGAGAACCATTGCGACACAGAAGTACAAAGCGACATGATCGCAACGCGCAAATGTGGAGCACTACGAAACTGGAACTCGCCGCGCATTCGCCCGTCATTGAGGCAATCGGCAAAAAGCTGTTTTACTTGCTGGCGTATTGCAACAACGGCGCGTTGCTGGCGGCGATCGAGTGCGTGAAACTCATAAGTTGCTACATGGACGGTGGTGTACATGCGCGCATTGCAGCGAACGTAGGTAGCGACCAAGGCACGGAGGCGTTCCGTAGCGGAAGTTTCGACCGCTACTGTCCGTTGTAGTTCCTTCAGCATTGCCGAAGCGGTGACCACCGTAAGCTTGAACAGCAGTTCGTTTTTGCTTCGGAAGTGAACGTAGAGGGCCGCCGGGCTCATCTGGGCGCGCTTGGCGATATCCCGCGTGGTGGTTGCGCGATAGCCGCGCTCTGCAAAGCACTCGATGGCAGCAATTACCAGCTTGCGAATCGAATTGTTCCGCTCGGCACCAAAAAATTCCGACAACACCCCTCGGTTGATCGAGTCGGTAAAAGCAATGACATCGGATCCACTGGATACCGGCAGTTTGGATGCTCGGCGCACGGCCTTGGGTCTGCTCAGCCCGCTGTCGTTCTTCAAATTCCTAGCTTCCATCATCGCCTTATCAAAAATGCGCCGGTGTTGGCGGTACGCCATGAGATAGTGCCTGACGGCTTGCCGGGCCGAACTGGAGACTCGGTTTCAACCGCGCAATTGCAAACCTGAGGCGATGCGGGAATCGCAAAGCGTACTGGCCGCCATTGACAATGCGACCAGTTTATACCTAGTCTAAGACACTAAGCAAGCGCTTGCATAGCAAATGCGGTGAAATGAGCCGCGGCGAGGGCGGGGAATGATCAAGGTCAGCCACGATTATCTGGATCCGAGCTTCATTGCGGACCCGTACCCGTATTTTAAGAAGATCCGTACGGAGATGCCCGTGCATTGGAACGAGCGCTGGCGCGGCTGGATCGTCACGCGCTACGATGACGTTTACGCCGCGCTGCACAACGATCGCCTGATGGCCGATACGGTCACTCCCTACTTTCAAGCGATGAACCCGCAGGACCAAGAGAAGTACGCGTTGATCTACGACGTCCTGAACAACTGGACGGTCTTCATCGACCCGCCGAAGCATACTCGCCTGCGTCGACTGATGCAGCGGGCGTTCACGCCGCGCGCGATCTCGAAGATGCGTGAGGTTGTCGAGGCGATCGTGACGAAGCAGTTAGACAAGTGGGAATCGAAAAAGCAGATCGATGTCATCGATGATTTCGCCTACCCGCTGCCGGCCAGTGTGATCGCCACCATGATCGGGGCGCCGCTTGAGGACGTGCACCTGTTTCACGTCTGGGCGGATATCCTCACCAACCTGCTGCACGGCGGTGTCGGCGCGTCGGATCGTCTTACCAGAGCCCAGACGGCGGTCGAGGAGTTCAATGTCTATCTGTCCGGGATCTATGCGCAGCGATTGACCAGTCCGCGTGCCGACATGATGAGCTGGCTGATGGAAGCGCAGGCGAACGATCCGTCGATCCGCAAGGAGGACGTGATCTATTCATGCATGCTGCTGCTCGTCGCGGGCCATGAAACCACGCAAAACCTGATCGCTAACACCCTGGTCGCGCTATTGATGTCGCCCGACCAACTCGCGCTGCTGCGCCAGGACGAGCGGCATATCCCGACGGCCATCGAGGAAGGGCTTCGTTACAACGGCCCGGCGAAGGGAACGATGCGGGTAGCGGCCGGCGACATGGAGATTCGTGGTGCCTCCATCAAGAACGGCGATCGTGTGCTGTTGTGGATGGCCGCCGCCAACCGCGACCCCGAGAAATTTACCTCGCCGGATACATTCGATGTGACGCGCAGCCCCAATCCTCATCTGACTTTCAGTCATGGCATTCATTTCTGCATGGGCGCGCCCTTGGCGCGGCTGGAGCTGGAAATTGCCCTGACCCATATCCTCCGCCGCTTTCCGAAGCTCGCGCTCGCCGGCCCGGTGGTTTATCGCCCCCGCGTGCTGACGCGCACAATGGAAGCGCCGCTTTTGATGGCGGTGGCGTGATGTCTTCGAACAAGGGCAAATTCCGTGTCGTGATCGACCGCGACTTGTGCGTTGGCTCCGGCTTGTGCGTCGCAACGGACAGCCAGCGCTTTTCGATCGGCCCCGACGGCAAAGCGGAATATTCTTCTGAGACAGTTGATCTCGGTCTGGCCGAGGAGGCCGTCGAGCTGTGCCCGCAATCAGCCATCAGGCTCGAATCCGAGGATGGCAAATGAGCGCACCGACCTCCTGGCGCACCGCTCTGACCGAGGCGACGGACGAAAATGTACGCATTCGGGGCTACGATCTGCGCGATCTCGTTGGCCGCGTCAGCTTTGCCGAGGGCATTCTGCTGATGGCCCGCGGTGAACTGCCGACAGAAGGCGAGGCGCACCTGCTGGAGGCCATCCTGGTGTCGGTGCTGGATCGCGGTATCGTTCCATGCTCGGTGGTGACGCGCTACCTCGCCTCCTCAGGCTCGCCGATTCAGGCGGCTGTCGCCGGTGGCATTCTCTCCTTCGGCGATGTCTACGGCGGCGCAGGCGAGCAACTGGCCGAGGCGCTGGCAATCAACATCGGGGCGGTGCGCCACGGAAGCATAGGCCGGCAACAGGCCGCTAAACGTGTGGTGCGGCATTTCACCGATCGTGGTCTCCGTGTCCCAGGCTATGGCAGCGCCGTCCACCATAGCGGCGATCCACGCGTGCCAAGGTTGTTCGAAATCGCCGAGCAGGGAAAAGTCCTAGGCGATTTCACGCATTTGGCGATGGAGGTCGAAAGGCAGCTCTCGAAGGCTAAGGGACGCCCGCTCGGAATAAACCAGGACGGAGCACTGGCCGCACTCGGTCTCGATCTCAAGCTCGATTGGCGCCTGATGCGGGCATTGGCATTCATTCCGCGCTCGGCCGGCCTTGCCATGCACGCTTTGGAGGAGATGACGAGAGAGTCGGGCTGGCGGCACGTACCGAACGCCGAGGTTGTCTATGACGGGCCACCGGCGCGTCCGCTGCCACCTAGAGGCGGAGGGAGCTGATGAGCATCAGCGATTGGATCGTTCGCGGAAGCCAATGGTACCCGGACAAGCTCGCGCTCGTTGCGGGCGAGCGGCGCTTCACCTACGCGCAATTCAATGCGCGGGTGAACCGCCAGGCGAACGGCCTCATTGCAGGCGGGATGCAGCGGGGTGATCGCATCGCCTACCTCGGCAACAACAGCGTAGAAGCGGTCGAGTGCACTGCGGCCGCCGCCAAGGCCGCTTTCGTCCATGTTCCGATTAGCTTCAGGCTGTCCAACCGCGAAGTTCGTCAGATTCTGGAGCACAGCGGCGCACGCGTTTTGATCATCGAGACTGAATTCGCCGAGAAGCTAGGCGAGATCGGCGATTGCCCCGCTCTCGAAAAGACCATCCGCTTCGATCCCGGCGACACGGCCGCGTCCCCATTCGAGGCCTGGCTCGCAACGCAAGCGGACGGCGAACCGGACGTCGACCCGCTGGCCGACGACAATTTTCTGATCGTCTACACCAGCGGGACAACCGGATCGCCGAAGGGAGTTCTGTTCCAGCAGCGGCAATCCGTCGCCCATGCCCCAATTCCCATCCTCTACTACGACATCCGCGCCGATAGCCGCTTGCTCATGGTTTATCCGCACAACTCCGTTGCATCGATCAATATGTTCTACATCCCCGCCTGGGTGGTCGGCGCGACCGTGGTGATGGCGGATGCGAGAGGGTTCGTGGCGGAGCGATGGTTGTCGCTGGTGGAAACCGAAAAGATAACGCATTGCCACCTGGTGCCCACGATGCTCATCCGCGTGCTCGACAGCGGCGCGGCGGCCCGCTTCGATCTGTCAAGCCTGCAGACGCTCGGCTACGGTTCGGCGGCGATGCCCCGCGAGCGCATCGAGCAGTTGCACAAGACGTTCGGCAGTATCCTGGTGCAGGGCTACGGCATGACAGAGGTAAGTTCGCTGGCCGCCGTGCTGACCAAGGCAGATCATGCGAAAGCGCTGACCGGCGACGGCCGGCAGTTGTCGGCGTGCGGACGGGCGGTGTTCGGCTGCGAACTGAGGGTCGTGGACGACAATGGTCGAGCGGTCCGAGACGGTGAGATCGGCGAGATTGTGTTCCGAAGCCCCCAGGTCACCACCGGCTACTGGCGGGATACCGAACGCACGCAAGCCGCAATCCAGAACGACTGGCTGCATTCAGGCGATCTCGCGACCATCGATTCCGAGGGCTACATCTACATCGTCGATCGCAAGAGCGACATCATCATCAGCGGCGGCTTCAACGTCTCCAGCAAGGAAGTCGAGGAGATCATCGGCTGGCACCCAAGCGTGCGAGAGGCCGCGGTTGTGGCGCGACCGGACCAGGAATGGGGCGAGAAGGTGCATGCCTTCGTGGTGCTGCGGTCCGGCGCCACGCTGACGCAGACGGAATTGATAGCGTTCTGCCGCGACAAGCTCGCCGGTATCAAGTGTCCCGATGCCGTCGAGTTCATCGACGAACTGCCGCGCAATGCGCTCGGCAAGCTTGTTAAATCGGAACTTCGTGGATGGGTGCGCGCGCATGCATCTGCCAACCAGGTAAAAAGTCATGCGTGAAGCAATTCTCGACGTTAGCTATGAGGACGTGAAACTGGAGCGGCGCGGCCTCGCCGCCTGGATTACCATCGACCGCGCCAGCCGCGGTAATTCGTTCCGGCGCCAGACGCTGGACGAGATAATCGATGCCCTGGAGCGCGTCACCGATGCGCCCGACGTTCGTGCCGTCGTTATCACATCCGCCGGCGACCGCTTCTTTTCGACCGGCGGCGATGTCGGCGACTACTGGACGCGCTATCGCGACGACATGATCGGGATGCGCGCCTACGAACGGGCGCTGGAAAAAACCTTCGCCGAGATGATCCATTGCCCAAAGCCGATCATCCATCGCATCAACGGCGACTGCGTTGGCGGGGCCAATGCCTTTCATCTCGCTGCGGACATTGCCGTGATGTCAACTAATGCCAAGCTTCAGCAGGTCGGGACGATGATCGGCAGTGTCGGCGGCTTCGGGCCCACGCAGTGGTGGCCGCAGGTCGTCGGCGACAAGCGCGCGAGGGAAATCCTGTTGTGCTGCAAACCGGTCAGCGCCGAACTGGCGTTGCAGTGGGGGGCGGTTAACGCCATCGCGCCGTATGACAAACTCGATGAGACCGTACAGGCCTATGTCGACAAACTGGCGAAGGGCTTCCCTGATGCCATGCGCTACACGAAGGTTTCGGTGAACGCGCCGAAGGAACTTGCGTTCCGCGAGATGACCCAGGCGCGAGAATGGCTTACCTTGCATTTCCCGTCGATGGAATCCCGTGAGGGTTTCGGCGCCTTCTTCGAGAAGCGGGCCGTCACTTCCGACCCAAGCTGGAAGGCCACCGACACCGGCCATGTCACGGTGGCGCCATACGGCGGCTTCAGCATCAGTTGCAAATCGTGCGACGCAACCTACCTGCCGGAGGACCACAAGTTCTGTGGCATGTGCGGCGGTGAATTGTCCGGTTCAGGCAAATCGACATGAGCGGGACCCAACGCTCGTTCGTGGTGTCGGCCGCAGCCGGCGGCATTGGCGGCGAATTGGTCGGGCGTTTGTTGGCCACTGGTCACCGCGTGCTCGCCTGCGATATCAGTTCCCGGCGCCTGGCCGCGCTATCCGAACGTTTCAGTGCGCATCAAAACTCGCTGGTGACACACAAGGCGGACGTTGCCGATGAGGCGTCAGCCAATCGCATCGCCGAGATCGCCATTGATCACTTCGATATCGTGCACGGTCTTGCTAACGTGGCCGGAGGCATCGCGGGAATTGGCGAGGATGTGATCGACCGATCCATCGAGCGCATCGGTTTGGAGGAAATGCGTCAAACCTTTCGGCTCAACGTCGACAGTGCGTTCCTGCTCACCAAGGCATTCGTTCCTGCGTTCAAGACAAGACGGTACGGCAAGATCGTCAACGTCGCGTCGTTGGCCGCCTTCGGCAATTTCGATCGCATGGGCAACGCTGCCTACGACGCCGCCAAGGCTGCGGTCATCGGTCTCACCCGCACGCTCTCGCGCAGCCTCGGCAGCGATGGCATCCGCGTCAACGTGGTCGCGCCCGGCTCGATCTATACCGAGCGGGTGCGCGAGGTTTTCAGCCAGGAGTTTCTCGACACGCAGATCGCGCGCATTCCATTGCGGCGGATGCCGGGTCCGAACGATGTTGCCGCGTTGATCGAGTTTCTGCTGCAGCCGGAGTCAGACCAGATCAGCGGAGAGGTGGTGAGGGTCGCCGGCGGATTGAGATAGCTTTGTTAAAAAACGGAATCTGAAACATAATAATTTCCTGGGAGGGAAGCCATGCGCAGATTAATCTCGCTTGTCTTGTCGGCGGTCGCCGGCGCAGTGCTGTCAAACGGTGCCGCACTATCGGCGGAACCTGTCAAAATCGGAGTCATTTTGAGTTTGAGCGGACCAGCCGCCGTGTTCGGGATTCCCGAGCGCGACGCCATCCAGGTGGCGATGGACAAGGTGAAGGCGGACGGCAAGCTCAAGCGCCCGATCGAACTTGTAATTTACGATGATAAGACCAATCCGACCGAAGCGACGCGCATGGTTACGCAGGCCATCAACAACGACAAGGTCGTCGCCATTATTGGCCCCGGCACCGGCGGCAACATCCTGGCGGCCGGACCACTTGCACTGCGCATGCAGGTGCCGTTGCTCGGGCCGGCCGGAACGATGGCGATCACCGATCGCAAGAACGAGTTCTATCCGTGGGTGTTCCGCGTGGCGCCGAGCGATCGCGTCGACGTCAAGGTTATCCTTGAGGATATGGCCAAAAGCAAAGTCAAGAAGATCGGTGTCTTCTTCCAGGAAGATGCCTATGGCAAGACCGGTGTCGACTTCGCCAAGGAGATTGGCCCCACGCTCGGCATGGAAGTCGTCGAAACCGTTGGCGCTCCTTACGCGGCGACTGATCTGACCGCTCAGGCGACGCGGCTGCGCAACGCCGGCGTTCAGGCCGTGTTCCTCCAGGTTTCCATCTCCTCGCTCGGCGCCTCTTTCGTCAAGGCCGCCAACCAGGTTGGACTCACCGCACCGGCCTACACCAATGCCGGCCTTGCGCAGCGTTCGTTCGCCGAGTCAGTCGGCAGCGATGTCGACGGCCTGCGTGTGCTCAGCATCGGCAACCTTCCCTATGATCCGTCGGAAGGCGAGGCTGAGCTTGCTAAGCTACTCAAACAGGCCGGCAAGGTACCGCAGGGCTGGGGCGAACTCGTCGGCAGCAACGGACTGATGACCGTTGTCGCTGCGGTGAATGCTCAAGGCGACAAAGAGATCACCGGCGTCTCGATGAGAGATACCATTGAAGGCTTGTGCGGTTATCAGGCGTTCGCACGCGGCAAACCGTGCTTCTCCAAGGACAACCACGACGGCTGGGCGGAGGATTCGCTGGTCATTACGGAGCTACGCAACAAAGAGCTGAGAACCAGACGTTAACTGGCGGAGACGGCTTTGTACGTTTTGACCGAGTACATTGTGCGCGGTGTCCAGGCCGGTTCGATCTACGGACTCCTGGCGTTGCCCATGAGCCTGCTGTTTGCGACCGCGGGAACAATCGACTTCGCGGTGGGCGCCTATGCCTTGCTCGCCGCTGCCGTCGCTACGATCGTCGCGGGTCCGCTTGGAATAGCCATGGGCATTGCGTCGGCGATCACCGCGGCAGCGGCGATGGGGGTCATCTTCCTCGTCCTCGCGCGCATCGGAACCAAAGACCATATCGTCTTTGCGCTCGCAAGCTTCGGTCTCGCGGTGGCGATCGCCTCGTTTATACTTTGGCAATTCGGAACGCAGGCCTTCGTCAGGGCTTCGTTCTCGCAGTTCTGGTCGCTCGGCGGCATTCGGATCAGCCCGCAAGGTGTAATCAATCTTGGGCTCGGTGCGCTCGTCACGCTGCTGCTGTATCTGCTGCTCTACTGGTCGGATCTCGGCCGCATGATGCGTGCGGCGGCCGCAAACCCGTCCGGCGCCGAGCTTGCCGGCATTCCCGTCGCGCGGATCCAGTTTGGTACTTACCTGGCAGGCGGACTGCTCGGCGGCCTTGCCGGGATCATGATCCTTTACAGCGCCGGGCTCGATTTCACCGCCTCGCTGAGCCTTACGCTCAGCGGATTCGGCGCGGCCATCATCTTCGGCATAACCAGTCCGCTGCGATGCTTGCTGGGCGGCGTCGCCATGGGTGTTGCAGAGGCCCTGGCGGCTGGCTACACCTCGGGAATGGTGACCGCCATGGTGCCGTTCCTGTTCGTATTGATCGTCCTGTCGGTGAGCAACATCGGCGGTGGCGCGATGGCCGGGGATCGGCCATGAGAGGCCTGATGAGCCGCCCGAACACGATGATCGTGCTGGGGCTGGCAATTGCGAGCGTCGCTTTGGCTGCACGCGATCCGGTTTGGACCGACACCTGGGTTATCGTCGGCGTCTATGTTCTGATCGCCCTGTCGACCGGCATAAGCTACGGTCAAGCCGGAATCCTGTCGATGTCGCAAGGCGCGTTCGCGGCGGTCGGCGGTTATACCGCGGCCGTGAGCACCCTGCGCTTCAAGTTGCCCCCCGGGGTCGATCTCTTGATTGCGGCCGCGCTTCCGGCGTTGCTCGCCTACGGGCTCGCTCGCGTCGTCACCCGTTTGACGGCGCTGGCAACCGCACTCGCTACGCTTGCTCTCGGCAGCGTCATCGAGATCGCCTTGCGTAACATGGACGACATTACCGGGGGCTACATCGGTCTTGCCGGAATACCAGGCATCGGCATGATCGACACGCCGCTGAAATACTGCGCGCTGGTCTGGGCAATGATTTGCGTGTGCGTTCTGATGTACGAAAACGTGGTGAACTCGCCTTTTGGCCGCGCACTCAACGTGATCAGACATGACCGCGTGCGCGCGCAAGCCGACGGGGTCAATGTTCCGCAGCTGCTCAGCGCCGCGCTCGCGTTCTCGGCGGCGATCGCCGGATCAGCCGGCTGGCTCTACGCGCATTACATCAGCTACATCAGCCCGAATTCGCTCGACACCCACACCTCGATCTCGGCCCTGCTGATGACCGTGATTGGTGGCGCCGGCATGATCCTCGGACCGCTCGCGGGAACCGTATTCCTCGACGTTCTGGTTCGTCATTTGCCGGCGCAGGAACTTCAGGGGATGTTCTATGGCGGCGCGCTGATTCTCATTCTGATTCTGGCGCCGACCGGATTGCTCGGACTCGTGCCGGCCTTGTTGGCAAGGCTCCGCGCCTATCGCGGTCCCCGCGGCACCACCAAGGTGGCCACGGTCAAACCGGAGGCGGCGCAGTGACCGGCGTGCTCGCGGCCAGCGGAATCCGCATGTCGTTCGGCGGCCTCACCGCATTGAAGGGCGGCGCCATCGAGGTGGCGGCGGGCGCGATCATCGGGCTGATCGGCCGCAACGGCTCAGGCAAGAGCACGCTTTTCAATTGCATCACCGGTTACGTCCGTCCGCAGGCCGGCAAGATCACTTTGTCTGGACGCGACATCACGGGAGTTCATCCCCACCGTATCGTCGAATATGGCATCGTTCGTACCTTTCAAACCCCGCGGCTGGATTTCGATGCCAATGTGCTGGCGGCCGTGCTCTGCGGTTTCTACCCGGCGAGATGCTCGACCTTTCTGGGCGCGCTTGCCGGCCTGCCGGGTGTGCGCCGCGAGGAGCGCAGGCTGGTAGAGAAAGCCGATCACCTCATCGAGCGGCTCGGGCTTGGTGCGCAACGCGACCAGCCGCTCGGCACGCTGTCGATGGGCCAGGTCCGGCTGGTCGAAGTTGCACGTTGTCTTGCGGCCGATGCGAAGTTCGTGCTGCTGGACGAGCCCGCCGCGGGATTGACGCGCGCGGAGCAGCTGGTGCTTTGCCGCCAGATTCGCGAACTGGCAAAGCAGGGTATCGGCGTGCTGCTGGTCGAGCACAACTTCTTCCTGATTCATGAGCTCTGCGAACGGGTGACCGTGCTGGATGAAGGTGCGGTGATCTTCGTCGGCACGCCGGACGAGGTGGCGCGCGACCCCGGCGTTCTGCGCTCCTATCTCGGTGCGGCAGCCGAATATGCCCGCGGGATGGCCGCAGAATGACGTTCGAGATATCCAGATTATCCGCGCGTTATTCCCGCATCGAAGTTTGCCATGACATCAGCTTTGAGGTCGGAGACGGCGAATTCCTGGCTATCCTCGGCGCCAACGGCGCCGGCAAGAGCAGCCTGCTCGGAGCCATCGCCGGCACGGTTTCCGCCAAAGGCAGTATCGTTCTCGCAGGACGGCGCATCGACCTGCTGTCATCGCACCAGCGCGCGCGCGCCGGCATCGCATTCGTCCCCGAGGGACGGCGCAACCTGTTCGGGCCCCTGACCGTGAATGAGAACCTGCAACTCGGGCTGCGCCTGAGCCCGGAGTCCAAGCGCGCGTCGATCCGGGAGCGGATCATCGAACTTTTCCCGATCCTCGGCCGGCGCGGCAAACAATTAAGCGGCATGCTCAGCGGCGGCGAACAGCAAATGCTCGCGATGGCAGTTGCGGTGGCGCGAGAGCCGTCATTGCTTCTGCTCGATGAGCCATCGCAAGGCCTGGCGCCGATCGTGCTGGAGGAAATCGCGCTCGCGATCAAGCGACTGCGCGCCTTTGGCCTGACGCTGCTGCTGGCGGAACAGAACCACCAATTTGCAAGCGGTCTCGCCGATCGCTTCATCGCGCTGCAAGGGGGAGAGATTGTCGATGCCGGCGACAAGGCGGCGCTCGAGAGCCGCGAGCGGGTGGCTGCCGCCATCATGGCGCACTGAGGTCAGGCCATGCTCGACAACGGAGGCGGCGCCGCGCGACCGGCCGCCTATTTCGCGGGCTTGACCATTGAAGCCACCAGCCCGGCATAGTACTCGCCGATTTGCTCGGGTGAGAGGCGGCCGCGGGGGGAGTACCACCGCAGAACCGACCGGCACAGGGCGACGATGGCCGTCTTCATCATGTCGATATCCTTGATTCTGAACTCGCCGGTCGCGCAACCCTCCCTCAGGCAGTCCGCCACGATAAGCTCAAGCGCATCACGAATCTTCACGATGTCCTTGCGCTGGGCGGGATTGAGGAAGTTGAATTCGGTGTTGGCGACGCTAGCAGCCTTGAACATCTTCAGCGGGAAAGCGACATAGTCCTGAACGATGCGCTTGAGGCGCTCGGTCGGATCGCCCGCCTCCTGCGAGGTGGCGGCTAGCCGCTCATGCAGCCGCTCGGCCACCACGACGATGATGGTGAACAGCAGCTCTTCCTTCGACTTGAAGTGCACATAGACCGCCGCCGGGCTGAGCTTTGCGCGCTTGGCGATGTCGCGGGTGCTGGAAGCGTGGAAGCCGCTCTTCCAGAAGCTGTCGACCGCCGCCAGCAGGAGCCTGCGAATCGAGGGGCTTTCAACGCGACGCTGGAACAGATCGGGAAGCGTTGACTCAGTAGAGCGGCCGTTCGTTGACGGCTTGAAGAATAGAGTCCTCGACGCGGCATCTCTGAGGCTGAATGTCATGGAGTTTCTTGAGGGGTTGGTTTGCAGGCCATTCGCTTTCCTACCACAAATTCCGGCGCCCGGCTCTTTGGCGGCACCGTCTCAGAATGCGCTGTGGACAGGGAAAACCGGCTTTCGCCTTTCCTTGATCGCCGCCATGCCCTCCTTGAGCTCAGGCCCGGTAAAGGCATGAAATTCGAACGCGAGCGACGCGTCGAAAATCGGCGCCGCCATGCGCAGCCAGTGGTTCATCGTGTACTTGGTGAGGCGGATCGCGGTCGGCGGTCCGTCGGCAAGAGTCGAGGCAATTTCAACGGCCTTGCCGTCCAGCTCGGAATCCTCGACGGCCATCGAGACCAGGCCGATACGCTCGGCCTCCTCGCCGGTGATGGTGGTGCACATCAGCAGGTGGTACTTGGCGCGCGCCATGCCGCACAACAGAGGCCAGATGATCGCCGCATGGTCGCCGGCCGCGAGGCCGAGCCTTGTGTGACCGTCGATCAGCTTGGCGGTCTTGCTCACAATCGAGATATCCGACATCAACGCGCAGACCAGACCGCCGCCGACCGCCGGCCCGCGCACCGCGCTGATGATGGGCTTGGTGCAGTTGATCATGTTGTAGACGACGTCGCGTGCCTCGCGCAGGTTCTTCATGCGCATCTCGTGGTTCTCGACCATCTGTTGCACCATCTCGAAATTGCCGCCGGCACAGAATGCGTCGCCCGCTCCGGTCAGGATCACCGCCGCGACGCTGTCGTCGTACGAGATGTCGTGCCAGACCCGGACCATCTCGGGATGCATCACCTCGTCGATCGAATTCTTCTTGCCCGGATTGTCGATGGTGACCCGCAGCACCCTGGGGTGCGGCCGGTCAAAGCGCAGGCGCTGGTAGTTACTGTAGAGGCTGTCGGACATGGGGTGCCTTTCCGGGGCGGTTGCTGAGAAAATCCTGAGCGTAATCCTGAAGCTAAATCTGTTCGGCGCGCCGCGGCATTGGCGCGGCTTAACCGGTCGTACAAGGCTGTTGACCGCAATGCAAGCCTACCATATAAGCGTATGCTTAGTAAAGACTAAGCGAGTGCTTAGACAAGGATAGCGGCGCAAGGAGGAAACGATGCTCACGGTGAATGACGATCTGCTCGACCCCGAGATCATTCAAAACCCTTCGCCCTATTACAAGATGCTGCGCGAACAGCATCCGTGCTACTGGAACGAGCGCTGGCGCGGCTGGGTTCTGACGCGCTACGAGGACGTTTATGGTGCGCTGCACAGCCCCAAGATGCTGGCCGATCGCATCACGCCGTTTTTCAAGACTCGTCTGAATGACGAGGAGCGGGAGCGGTTCGCGCTGACGTACCAGGTGCTGCATTCCTTCGTGGTGTTCCTTGACCCACCCGAGCATACCCATCTGCGCCGCATTTTCAGCCGGGCATTCATGCCGAAGGCGGTGGCGACCATGCGCGGCGTGGTGGAAAGCTACGTTAAAGACTTCTTCGACCAGTGGGAGGGCCACAGCAGCGTCGATTTGAACCGCGACTTCGCCTACCCGTTCCCGGCCAACGTCATCGCCTCGATCATCGGCGCGCCCCGGGAAGACGTCCACCGTTTCCACGGCTGGGCCGACGCTCTCACCACTTTGCTGCTCGCCGGGGTCGGCGAGGAGCAGCGCATGGACCGGGCCCAGAATGCCTTGATCGAGTTCAAGGCCTATCTGCGCGGCCTGTACGACGAGCGCGTCAAGAACCCGCGCGACGACATGATGAGCTGGCTGATGGAAGTCCAGCGCAACGACCCGACGTTGACGCCGGATGACGTGCTGCATTCCTGCATTCTGCTGGTCAATGCCGGTCACGAGACCACGCAGGACCTGATCTGCAATACGCTGACCACGCTGTTGCAGACGCCCGACCAGCTCGCGCTGCTGCGCGAAAAGCCGCAGCACATGAAAACCGCAATCGAGGAAGGGCTGCGTTTCAACGGTCCGCTCAAGGGCACGATGCGGGTAGCCGGCGAAGACATGGTCATCGCCGACAAGCAGGTGCGGTCCGGCGATCGCATTCTTCTGCTGATGGGGGCCGCGAACCGGGACCCGGCCAAATTCGACGATCCGGAGCGGTTCGACGCGACCCGTTATCCGAACCTGCATTTGTCGTTCAGCCATGGCATCCACTTTTGTCTGGGGGCTCCGCTGGCGCGCATGGAGATGGAAATCGCGTTCAATGAACTGCTCAGGCGCTTCCCCAAGATGGAATTGACCAGCAACATTAGGTGGGATCCGCGCATCCTCGGACGCAGTATCGTGCCGCCGATCAACCTCCGCCTGGATTGAGAGAGCCGATGCCACAGCGCAAACTGGTCCGGGCCTATGTCGATCCCGGTCTCTGTGTTGGCTCCGCCATGTGCGTCAGCACCAGTCCGCAATCGTTCCGCATGGGTTCCGATGGGCACGCCATTTACGTCGCCGATGCGGTGGACGAGACCTCGCTGCTCGAAGCGGCGGAGCTGTGCCCGGTCTCGGCCATCCAGCTGATTTACGAGGAATAGGTCATGGCAACCAAAGGCCGGTGGAGAACAGCCCTCGCCTACGGCGACGACGATTCTGTGGTGATACGGGGCTACAGCCTCGGCGAGCTGGTGGGCAAGGTTTCCTTCGCCGAAGCCTTTCTGCTGCTGGCGCTAGGCGAGTTGCCGCCTCCCGGCCACGCCCGCACCTTTGAAGCCATGCTGGTTTCGGTGCTCGATCACGGCATCGTGCCGTCGAGCATCGTGACGCGCTACCTGGCATCCTCCGGCACCCCGATCCAGGCCGCGGTGGCCGGGGGCATTCTTTCATTCGGCGACACCTATGGCGGCGCATGCCAGCAACTCGCCGAGCGCCTCGTCCACCATCGTCAGTTGATCGCGAAGGGCACGCAGACCGAGGACGCCGCGGCGCATGCCATCGTCCGCCACTTCTTCGAGCGCGGCGAAAAAGTTCCGGGCTATGGCCACGCTTTGCATCCGGAAGGAGATCCGCGCGTGCCGCGGCTCTATGCCATTGCGGACAAGAACGGCGTGACCGGCGGCTACTCGCGCCTGGCGCAGGCGGTCGAGGCAGAGCTGGGCCGGGTCAAGAAGCGTCCCCTGCCGATGAATCAGGATGGCGCACTGGCAGCGCTTGGTCTGGACATGGGGCTGGACTGGCAGATCGTGCGCGCGCTGGCGTTCATTCCGCGCAGCGCGGGCCTCGCGGTCCATGCTGTGGAGGAGATGAAGCGCGAAGACGGCTGGCGTCACGTGCCCAATGACGAAATCGACTATGACGGGCCGCCGTTGCGCCCGCTGGGCAGGAGCTGAGCATGGCCGGCGTGCTGCAGGGCGTGCGGGTGGTCGAGTTCACCCACATGGTGGCGGGGCCGGCATGTGGCCAGGTGTTGGGCGATTTCGGCGCCGAGGTTTTAAAGGTCGAGCCGCCGCAAGGCGATATCACGCGGCGGATGGGCCCTATGGCCGGTGACGTGGCGGCGTTGTACGCCTCCACCAACCGCAACAAGCAGGTGGTCTGTCTCGATCTCACCGATCCCTCCGATGCAGCCGATGCCAAGCAGCTCGCGCTCGGCGCCGATGTCGTGATTTCCAATCTGGATGCGGCACTGCTGCAAAAGGCCGGTCTGGATGCGCCGGCGCTGCGGCGCGCCAATCCGCGCCTAATCTGTGTTGAGGTGACCGGCTTCGGTCCCGGCGGCCCGGCCGGCACCGACGGCCTGGCGCAGGCGGCGATGGGCTTGATGGCGACGACGGGTTCGGTTGAGGGCCCATCGTTTCGCACCGGTCCGTCGGTCGTCGACGTATCGACCGGGGTCTGGGCTGCGCTTGGCGTTTTTGCGGCGCTCGAAAACCGGCGCCGCACCGGGCAGGGCGAATTCATCCAGGCGTCGCTGGCCGATACCTGCCTGTATCTGCAGTATCCCCACCTCACAATGTACGCGGCGGCGCCGGATGTCGTGCGCCGCAATGGCAATCACTCGGTGGTCGCGTGCACGCCGCTGTTTGAGGCGGCCGACGGCAGGCTGCTGGTCACAGTTCTCCATCAGCGGCACTGGCAGGCTTTGTGCGAGGTGGCGGGCGCGCCGAAGCTGGTCGACGACCCGGACTTTGCCAGCAACGCGCTGCGCTGCGCGGCGCAGACCCAGATCGAAACCCTGTTGAATCCGCTGATGCGCCAGCGCACGCGCGCGGAGTGGGTGGCGCTGCTGCGCGCCGCCAGGTTGCCCTGCGGGCCGGAACGCGATTATGCCGAAGTGACCCAAGATACCGGCCTGCATGCGCGCGGCATGCTGTACCGCTTGCCGCAGGGTGACGGCGAAAGTCTTCAGGTCGGCATGCCGCTGCAATTCACGACGATGCAGGCGGTGGCGCCGCAGCCGCCGCCGGTGCTGCCCTGTGTCCGATCCGAAGCGATAGGAGAATCCGATGCCGGCGAATGACATCGCTCTCCGGTTCGATTTGTCCGCCGGCGAGAGCGCGTTGCTGGAGCGGGCCGAGGCTATCGCCGCTTCCCACGCGCCGGTCGACGGCGAGAGCATGTCGCTAGCGGCGTTGCGCGGGATATTTCGCGCACTGGAGCCCACGGGTTACCTGGGTTCGGTGTTGCCGCCTGAGGCCGGTGGAAAAGGATTATCGCCATTGGCATTCGCCGCCTTGGTCGAGGGTCTTGCTCCCAACCTCACCCTGCTGGGCAACCACAGTGTGCAGCGCTACCTGCATAGCTTCGGTTCGGGCACCCAATGCCGGCGCCTCATGCCTGGCCTGCTCTCCGGCGAAGAGATCGGCGCGATAGCGATCACCGAGGCGCAAGCCGGTTCGGACCTTGCCCGCATCGAGACAGTGGCCCGCCGCGCCGGCGATCGCTACGTGCTGAACGGACGCAAGACCTGGGTCACGCATGGCATGGTCGCATCGACATTCATCGTTTTGGCGCGAACCGGGGACGACCAGTTCACCCGCTTCATCGTGCCGGGCGATAGCGAGGGACTACAACGTAGCAAACAGAAGCCGGTGGGACTGACGCATCTGAGCTTTGCCCATCTCGAGTTTCACGATTGCGAAGTCGAAGCCGGGTTGAGACTCGGCGAAGAGGGTCAGGGTGTGAAGGGCGCGAAGGAAGCCTTTCCGATTGCGCGCGTGCTTGCAGCACTGCAAGCCCTGCGCATCGGCCGCGCCGCGCTTTCGCTGGCGTCCGATTACGCACGCGCACGTGTCGTTGGGTCCCAGTCACTTGCGGACAACAGCCTGGTGCAGCACGGCTATTCGACCCTGTGGGGGCGCTGCGAAGCCGCGCGGCTATTGTGTTTTCGGGTCGCCGCAAATCTCGCCGCGTCCGACGCTACCGCCATGGCCTCTGCGGCCAAGGCGATGGCCGGCGAACTGGCGCTCGATGCCTGTCGATGGGCATCAGACTGCATGGGGTCGGCCGGCCTCGGTGCTGACCATCGGCTCGTGCAACTGCATAGCGACGCGCGAATGATGTCGGTTGTCGACGGCACCTCGGTGCTCAACCACCTCGTCGCCGCACGCCGCCGCATCGCACGCCGAAGCTCTGCTTAGGGGAGTGTTGACGCCAGCATGCTGCCGCAATAACATAAGCAAACGCTTAGATAGAAATAAGCGACCGCTTATTGTCACGAGGTGAGGCGCGGAAAAAAAGAAAATGAAGCGGAGGAGACGTTGAGAGTGCCAGCAGGGATCGATTCATTGGGGCATGCCGCGACAGTGGGTGTTTTGGCATGCTGAGCGCGGATCTCAATGTCTGTTGCCTCGCCGACCTGATCGGTGTCGCGGTGCGTCGTAATCGTGATGCGATTGCGCTGGAGTATGACGGCGGACAGCGGACCTATGGCGAGTTCTGGGAGCGATCGCTGCGTTGCGCCAATGCGCTGCTTGCGCTGGGCTTCAAGACCGGCGATCGCATCGCCATCTTCGCCCAGAACTGTCCTGAATATCTTGAGGTCTATGTTGGCTTGCAGCTCGCGGGTCTGGTGGCGGTGCCGGCCAATTATCGGCTGTCGGGCGATGAACTCGTCTTCCTGTTGAATGACTCCGGTTCGAGCGGTCTGATCATTGGCGCTGAATTCCTGCCGCTGCTCGCGACCCAGTTGAGCAAGATTAGGATCGCCGCAGCGCAGACCGTGGTGTTCGGTAGGACAGCCGACCACGGCTACGCTTATGAGGGCCTGCTTGCCAAAGCCTCCGATGCCGATCTGCCGCGCTCGATACTCCCGGGAAACCCCGGCGCGATCTTCTATACCTCGGGAACCACCGGTTTTCCCAAAGGCGCAATGCTCAGCCATCTCGCGTTGCTCACGCGCTTTTGCTCCTGGGGCTGGCGCTTTGGAATTACCGAAGAAGAAGTGACGCTGGTGCCCGGGCCGATCTTCCACCAGTCGTTCGGCTCGGTCGCGCTGATCTCCTTGTGCGTGGGCGCCCGGGTGGTGCTGCGCAGCGAATTTCGCGGCGAACAGATTCTCGACGACCTGGAGCACCGCGGCGTCACCTGGTCGTTCCTGGTGCCGAAGATGATTTCCACCCTGCTGGAAAGCGCAGCAGGCGGAGCGCGCATCGGTGACTGCAAGCAGCTGCGTGGCATCATGAGTTCGGGCGCGCGGCTGCCTACACCCGTGATCGCGGGATTCGAGGCCATGCTGCCCAACACCAGTCTGAGCGATGCCTATGGCTGGACCGAGAGCGGCTGGATTACCTATTGCCGTCATCAAGACATGATGCGCACCAACCGTTCGCTCGGACAGGCGTCATTCGGCTGCGAGCTCGCGATCCTGGACGAGGAGGGACGGGTGCTCGGCCCCGGCGAAATCGGCCAAATCCACGCGGCCAATCCGGTGCCGTTCCTCGGTTACTACAACAATCCCGATGCCACGGCCGCAATGCGCACCGGCCGCTGGGAGACCGGCGGCGACGTCGGCCTGATGGACGAGCAGGGCTTTCTCCACATCCTGGACCGCAAGCGCGACACCATCATCAGCGGCGGCGAAAACATCTACCCGGCGGAGATCGAACGCGTGCTCGCCGAACATCCGAAGATTGTCGAGGTCGCTGTGGTCGGTGTGCCGGACGAGAAATGGGGCGAATCGCCGAGGGCTTGCGTGGTGCTCCGCGAAGGTGAGCAAATCACCGAGCAGGAATTGGTCAGCTTTTGCGTCGGAAGGCTGGCGAAATTCAAATATCCAAAATCGATATTCACGCTCGACGCATTGCCGAGAAACAGCATGGGCAA
>WNFC01006396.1_pt1 | contig 19279 bp, 18 predicted proteins | sample 5400541 | NCBI WGS metagenome assembly WNFC01 (sample SAMN13153342, study PRJNA577476) | soil metagenome | isolation source: 120 cm saprolite under Douglas fir tree site 2 hole 2 replicate 1 | place: USA:California | collected 2015-04-18 | reverse complement strand
GCACCCTGGTGCGGGCGGGCGCCGAAGGCATGCCGGTCGGCCGGCTGCAGAGCCGGCTCGACCTCGCCGCCTCGACCCTCTCGCACCATCTCAAGACCCTGATCGGCGTCGGCCTGGTGACCCAGGCGCGCGAGGGCACCACGCTGTTCTGCCACGCCAACTACGAGCTGATGCGCGGCCTGATTGAATACATGGTCGAGGAATGCTGCGCCGAAGGCACCTGCGCGCCTGTTGGTCTGGCGAAGCTGCCCAAGGTGGCGTGAGTTTTTTTGCCTTGGTATTTCTATGATTCCGGAAAGATAGGAGTAACGCCATGCCCGACCGGCCGAACAGAAGCAAGACCGTCGCCATCCTGGGCGCGGGGCCGGTCGGCCTCGCCGCCGCCGCGCACGTACTGGAGCGCGGCATGGAACCGGTCGTGCTCGAAGCCGGGCCCGATGCCGGGCACGCCGTGCGGCAGTGGGGCCATGTGCGCATGTTCTCGCCGTGGGAATACAACATCGACAAGGCCGCCGAGCGGCTGCTTGCGGCGGCGGGCTGGAATTCGCCCGCGCCCGACCAATACCCGACCGGGGCTGAGCTGGTGGTGCAGTATCTCGAGCCGCTGGCGACGCGCACGCCGCTCAAGGACCGCATCCGCACCCAAAGCCGGGTGACCAGCGTCGGCCGGCTGGGCTTCGACAAGGCGAAGACCAAGGGCCGTGAAGCCGCGCCCTTCGAAGTCCGCTACCAGAACGGCATGGGACCGGAGTCGCTCAGCGCCGATGCGGTGATCGATGCCACCGGCACATGGTTCACCCCCAATCCCGCGGGCGCCGACGGCAGGCCGGCGATCGGCGAGCCCGAGCTGCAGGACCGTATCGCCTACGGGATGCCCGACGTGCTCGGGAAGGACCGCGCGCGCTACGCCGGCAAGACCGTAGCGGTGCTGGGGGCCGGCCACTCGGCCGTCGGAACCTTGATCGACCTCGCGCGCCTGAAGGACGAAGCGCCGGCGACGCAGGCGATCTGGCTGCTGCGCGGCGACGATCCGCAGAAGGCGTTCGGCGGCGGCGCCAACGACAAGCTGGCCGCCCGCGGCGCGCTGGGCGCAGCCTTCGCCGCACTCGTCGCCAGCGGCAAGGTGACCGTCGAGGCCGGTTTCAAGGTCTCGCATGTCAGCCGTGACGGCGAGCGCCTGCGCATCGGGGTCGGCTCGGCCTGTTGCGGCCGAAGCGCAACCGTCGACGAGCTGGTGGTGGCGACGGGCTTGCGGCCCGACCTCGACTTCCTGCGCGAGGTGCGGCTGTCGCTCGACCCGGCGCTGGAATGCCCGCCCGAGCTGGCGCCGCTGATCGATCCCAACCTGCACAGCTGCGGCACCGTGCGCCCGCACGGCGCGCGTGAGCTCGCGCAACCCGACCCCGGCTTCTATTTCGCCGGTATCAAAAGCTACGGCCGGGCGCCCACCTTCCTGATGCTGACCGGCTACGAACAGGTGCGTTCGATCGTGGCCGAGATCGCGGGCGATCACGACGCGGCGCGCAAGGTCGAGTTGGTGTTGCCCGAGACCGGCGTGTGCAGCGGCCCCGGGCCGCTCACCTCCACTCCGGCGGAAGCCGCCGCGGGCTGCTGGTCGCGATCGTCTGCAGCGCGCAGGTGCTGGTGCAGATCGGCGCCTATTTCTGGCCGGCGCTGCTGCCGGAAATGATGCGCCGCTGGTCGCTGTCCAACAGCGATGCTGGCTGGATCACCGCGATCTTCTATGCCGCCTATATGGTCTCGGTGCCGGTGCTCGTCACCTTGACCGACCGCGTCGACGCCAAGCGCGTCTATCTGTTCGGCGTCGGCTGCTCGGTGCTGGGTCATCTCCTGTTCGGCCTTTTCGCCGACGGCTTCTGGTCGGCGATGGCGACGCGCGCCCTCACCGGGCTCGGCTGGGCCGGCACCTATATGACCGGCCTGAAGCTGCTGGCCGACCAGGTCGATGCCCGAATGATGTCGCGCGCCGTGACCGGCCATGCCGCCAGCATCGGCATCTCCGGTGCGCTCTCCTTCGTGCTGGGCGACCAGATCGCCACGCATCTCGGATGGCAGGCGGCTTTCCTGATCGCCGCGGGGACGGCCGCCGTCGCCTGGCTCGCGGTGGCGCTCGCCGTGCCCGGCCACAAGCCGCCGCCGCGGCCGGCCGGGGCGTCGCAGGCGCTGTTCGATTTCCGTCCCGTGCTGCGCAACCACTCGGCCATGGCCTATGCGCTGGCCTACTGCGTGCACACGCTCGAGATGAACGCGCTGCGCGGCTGGGGCGTGGCCTTTCTCGCTTTCGTGGCGTCGAGCACCGGCGTTGTCGGCGAGGCCCTGTCGCCCACCGTCGTCGTGACCGCACTTGCCCTGCTGGGCACGACCGCGAGCGTCATGGGCAACGAGGCGGCGATCCGCTTCGGCCGCCGGCGGCTGGTCTCGGCCGCCATGCTGCTCTCGATCCTGCTCGCAATGGTGCTGGGTTTCGTCGGCTCGACGTCCTACTGGGTCGCGGTCGTGCTGCTGCTGGTCTATGGCGTAGTCGTCTGGCTCGACTCCTCGTCGCTGACTGCGGGCGCCGCCGGCACCGCCGAGCCGTCGAGGCGCGGCGCCACCCTCGCCGTGCATTCGATGCTGGGCTATGGCGGCGGCTTCGTCGGTCCACTTGCCGTCGGCTGGACGCTCGACCTCGCCGGCGGGATGTCGCCGCTCGCCTGGGGCCTCGCTTTCCTGGTCGTTGCCGTGTTCATGGCCTTGGCGCTGGCGACCTTTCTCATCATCCGGCCGCGCGAGCTCGAAGGCGATCGTCGCAGCTGAGCTTCGCTCGAGCTTTACCTGTGCCGCCAGATCTTCACGGCGGACATCAGCAGGATCACCGCCAGCGCCGGCAGCAGCAGGGCGCCCGGAACGATGCCCAGGAGTGTCGCGCCGACGAAACTGCCGGCCACCGAGCCGGCCGCCATCACGATCACGAACCACCGATTGCGCAGCAGGACGGCGAAGGTGCTGTCCCGGCTGTAGCGGGCGAAGCCAACGAGTATCGTCGGCAGGCTGATAGCGAGGGACAGGCTGCCAGCCAGTTTCACGTCTGCCCCGAACAGCAGGATCAGCGCCGGTATCAGCAACTCGCCGCCGGCAACGCCCAGCAGCGAGGCGACAACGCCGATGACAAAGCCCGCGACCACTCCGGCGACCATTTGCGCGGGGCCGGCGAGCAGGGCGTGTCCCGAGCCCTCGGCGTTGTGGCCGATCAGCAATATGCCGGCGATCGCCACGAGCAGGACCGCGATGACCCGGTAGAGCGTCTCCGAGCGGAGCCGGGTCGCCCACGACGCGCCGACCCACGCACCGAGCAAGCTGCCGGCCAGCAGGTTGACGATGACCGTCCAGTGGTCGGCGATTGCGGCGACCGAAATCGTGCCGGTTCGCAGGGGCAATGCCGTCGCCACGACAATGAGGTTCATCGCCTTGTTCACGATGACGGCTTCGAGCGGCCCGAAGCGAAACAGGCCGATGAGGAGTGGCAGGCGGAACTCGGCGCCGCCCAGACCGATCAGCCCGCCCAGCGTCCCGATTGCCATGCCGCCGGCAAAAGCGCCGATGCCTGCCTCGCGCGCGGCTGGTTCGGAAGTGACAGACGCCATGGATGCCCCGCTATGGGAAATCTACCATAACGGTACCCCAAAGCTGTCCGGGACGCCAGCGGGCCGTTCTCAGACCTTGGGACCGGGGTCGGGTACGGCGTGCTTTTCCAAGGCTTTCAGGTCGTCTGCCGCGAGGCGCGTCGCGGCCGCTTCGAGCCGCCGATAGCGGGCCAGCAAATCTTCGCCGAATGGCGTGAGCACGGCGCCGCCGCCGCCGGGGCCGCCGGTCACACGCTCGACGACTGGAGTCTCAAAGGCCCGATTGAGGCTGTCCACAAGGAGCCAGGCGCGCTTGTAGTCCATGCCCATGGCGCGCGCCGCAGCCGAGATCGAGCCCGACGAGCGCACGCTCTCCAGCAACGCAGCCTTGCCGGGGCCGATGCGGGCGCCGGACTCCATCGTCAGGGTCAGCTTGAGACGCGCCATTCCAGCCAGGATAGCAGTTCACTGGGTCTCTGGCGCTCGCGGCCGGCGTCCCCCCGAATTCCGGCAACCTCGCCCTCACGGAGCGCGTTCTTCGATTACAGAAACCCGCTGACTGAGGAGCCTCCATGGTCGCGTCGACTTCGGCTATATCCGCTATCTGTATCCCGGAATTCCGGACACCTTCGCCTATGACTATGGCGAGCTCAGCCTGAACGTCGGCTACGATTTTGGCGTCGCTTCGCTCACCGGCCGCGTCCGCTACAGCCCCAACTCGTTTTCCAGCTCGGGTATTACCTGGAACAAGCGCGCGCTGTTGTCGGTGCCGCTGCCCTTCCTGCGCTTCACCGAGAATTTGTCCTTCAGGGCTTACGGCTCGCTGGGAAACATCTGGGTCGAGCGCTTCGTGGCGTACGGTATTCCCACCAGCGACTACTGGTACTGGCAGCTCGGCCTGGTCACGACGGCCTACGGGCTCGACTTTACCGTTGCCTACACCGACACCAGCATCGAGCCCGCCGGCTGCGGCTTCACCGATTACTGCGCCGGTCGCGTCTTTTTCAGCGTCAGCAAGACCTTCTGAGGCATCATCGGAACGCGCCGGAAAAGAAGAACGCCAATCCCAGGAACACGATCGCGGCGGCCAGCAAGGGCACGCCGTAGGCGACCTTGAGATCGAGCACGGCGTTCGCCGGGTTCTTCGGATCGTAATGCACCACCACCTGGCCCCCCAGCGGGTAACGCGCGGCCCGGGCTTCAGCGAGTTCCTGCGAGCCCGCCGCCTTGCCGCCGAAGCTCAATTGCGTGCTGTGATAGTCGCGATCGGCCACGCGGTAGGAATATTCGATGACCGGCTCGTAGAAGGTCACGAGCGTGCCCGTCCGCGCGCCACCGACCCGCTGGCGATAGTGCTCGACGATGCTCGCCACGATGCGGCCGCTGGTTTGCGGCCAGCCCGCCGCCTCGGCGACCTGGCGTCGCGATGCCCACAGCATGGCCAGCATCATGAGTCCGCCCAGGGTGAAGAAAGCCATGCCCGGCAAGAAGGCCTTCTCCGGAAAATATCCCTCCATTGCACCCAGGATGGCCGACACGTTCCAGAACACCGCCACGATCGCCAGGCCCGCGATCAGGACTCCCGCGGCAATCACGTAGAGCCAGCCGACCGGCAGGGGCGGTTCGCGCTCCAGCAGGGCGTTCTGGGGATTTTTCGGATCGTAGAAGACGGGCACATTGGCGCCCAGGTGATAGTGATTGAGCGTGGCTTCAAGGCCGGCGCCGGCGATCTCGCCGAGGCCGATGCGCGTGCCCCGGATGACGCGATCGCCCAGGGTGAATTCGTATTCGATGTCGGCAACATTGCTGACCTGGGTGACGGCGCCGCTGGGGCGGTGATGCTGGGCACGGAGCTTCGACTTGATGATGCGGGCGCGCGTCGAGGGCCAGGTCGCGGCCTGGCGGAGCTGCATCGCCTTCCACACGATCACGCCGGCGATCAGCACCGGGATGGCCATGAAGAACAGCGCCATGATGATGTCGCCGGACAGGAAGACCGGCGCCAGGGCCAGTGCCAGACCGCCGCTCGCCACCCACCAGAAAGGCTGCGGCAGGCGATCGGGGCCGGACTGCAAGCGCAGCCAGCTGGCCGCGAGCAGCAGGACGCCCAGCACGCCCGCGACCGCGGCGGCGATGCGCATGGCCGTGCCGGCGTTGGCCGTGGTGCGATCGGCGACGGCGGTGGTGCGGCGCCGGATATCGACCGAAAGCATGCCCTCGCCTTCGCTCTTGAAGGAAGCAGCCATCACCACGGCCATCCGGCTCGCCCGTTCAATCGCCTCGTCACTGGTGGGCGCCCGTACCGTGAGCCTGGTGTGGCGCACCTTGGTCTGGTTCGGCTGCGGCTCCAGGGTGGCGTCCGCCGCCTGGCTTCGCATCGCTGATTCGAAGGCGCGGGTGACGCGGGCATCGTTGCCTTCGTTGGTGGTCGCGAACTCGACGGTCGCGGCAATGCGGCTCGCCATCCATGACGGTACGGTATCGCGCAACGACCATAGGAGGACGGCCAGCAGAAGCAGGCCGATCCCGACGACGACCCGCTTGCCGGCGAGGGCCCGCTTCGCGCGAGGCGAAGGACCGTCAGTGACGTCAGTCATGGTCACACCGATCGAACATGCGCATTGAGCTGCTGGTAATGTTCAGCGCCGGGTGTGGCGATTATAGGCCATCCCAGCACGACGTGGCGACGAGGTACTTGCCGCGCATCGCCATGGCGTCCTGGAGCCGCCGCAGGGTGCCATCGACACGGTGCCGTTCCTGGTCGATGTCGGCGATGCGCGCCGAGCATTCGGGAGCGGACTCGTTGGTCAGGCAAGCCGGGACCAGGATCGACTTCAGACTGGTTTGGTCCGCTCCGAAGACGCCGATGCAATAGGCGGCGAGAAGCTCGTTGTCGGTGGTCGGCTCGTCACCCGCCGACGTTTCCGGGCTTCCGGTCAATGCCGCGACGGTGAGGGCGATGGCTGAAATCAGTCTCACGCGGGCGCACCTTCGGATGGAGTATCGCCTCAACGTGGAGGAAAGCCCGCGACCGGTCTGTGCGAAGACTCACATCGGCCACTCATACCGGGATTAGAGCAGGAAGCTCAGGCCTGAGGCGATCAGCAGGACGTTGACGCTCAAGGCGAACTGCCGGTCGTTCAGCCATTTGAAGCAGGCCATGCCGCAGGACGCGCCGATCAGCATGGCCGGCAGATATTCGATGCCGTCCAGGTCGAAGCGCCGTCCCCCGGCGCCCAGGCTCGAGGCCAGGAGGGCGAGGCCCGCCAGCTGCACGATCAGGATGAACGGCTGGTAGACGCCGCGCTGGCGCTCCTTGCTCCAGCCCTTGAAGCCGCACCAGATGGTCACGAACGCGCCGGGGAAGGCGGCAGCCCCGCCCGTGACGCCACCCAGGAACCCCGCGAGCCCGTCCCACAGGACATGCTGGCGCTGCACGACGACGGGCCGGCGGAAGATCATGAAGGTGGCATAGACCACGAGCAGGACGCCGATGGCGTGGACATAGAGGGCGGGCCTGCTGTGCAGCAGGATATAGACGCCGAGCGGCAGGCCGGCGCCGGCGCCCGCCACGAAGGCCAGCAGGTCGCGCCAGCTTATGTGTTGGCGCAGCGACCACACCATCAGCGCCTGGCCGCCGATGCTGCAGATCATCATGATCTCCACGACATGGACGGGATCATTGAGCAGGTGGAACAGCATGGCGCCGCAGATCGCCGAGAAGGCGAAGCCCGCGATGCTCGAGGTGAGCGCCGCGATGAAGATCGCCGCCATCGCCCACAGGGAAAAGTGCGGCTGCTTCAGAGCGAGCACGCCGGCATAGAAGGCGAGCGCCGCCACGCCGACGCCGTAGCGGACGGAGGGCTTTTGACAAATCGACAACAGGCGATAGCGCAACATCCAGTCGCGGGGGGCCAGGGACGGGGTAAGGGCAAGCGGATTTGATGTCGCCGGATACGCAAGCGGGGACGCGGCCTTCTGAGGCATGGCCTCGGGCTTTCTTGTTGGGAGAAAACGCAAGCGAACCGGTGGGCGCGCACGCTAGGCGCAGCGGTTCCGTCGCGCATCGGAGGTTCCCCCTATTTTGCCGGCGCAGTTTCCCCATTTTTCTGAAGACGACGCCTGCATCGCCAGCGCGAATAGACGAGACGTTGCGATGAACAACGAGTTGTGAAAGCCTTGCGTCTCATGGATTGGTTTCAGCAATTGCGCGCGGCTCTCCCCGCCTACTGGCCACCCGGAACGCCAGCGGACATCGTGGGCTACCTGCAAGGCAGTCCCAGTGCGCTCGATTGGCGACGCATGATCCAAGGCGGCCGCGAACAGATGATCGTCCTGGGCAGCGTGCCGCCGACCAACGAGGATTGGGTCGCGGCCGGAGTGGCCCAGCGCCGGGCCATTCAGACCATTCGCTACGCTGATCTCAACACGTTCATCGTCACCTACGGCGGCTTCATCCGGCGGCCGTGGGGCAAGATTTCGACGCTGTCGATAGACCTGGTGCGAGACTACGGCACCGTGACGATCCCGCAATTCAAGAGGAACGCGCCCAGAAGATGACGAACGCTTCGTTCACAGCGCTGCCAGCGGATCGGGTCCGTAGTTGTTGGATCCGGGGGTGCCCCTCAGGAAGCCGCACTCGATCAGGTACCAGAGGCCGCCGATGATCGGAACGAAGACGATCAGCACCCACCAGCCGGACTTGTTGCGGTCGTGATAGCGTTTGACCGCGACGGCAATCGAGATCCAGAGCGCCACCACACCGAACACGAAGAGCGCGATCCCGGCGACCGGTCCGATGTTGGCCATTGCCTGCTCCGGATTGTCCGACATCGCGGTCGTGCCGCCCAGGACGGCAAATATGATGACCTCGATGACGAAGATGGCGAGAGCAACCAGCCAGAACTTGGCGCGATTGGCGCGCCCCTGGAAACCGAACAACAGATCTTTCATCGTTGTCTCCCGTGTTTCGATGGCTCAGGCCGAACGAGCCTGACCGGTCCCGAGTTTACTACGCGGCGGCAGCCGTCCTCCAGCACAAATGAATTTCAAATCAGCATAGCTACCGAAAGTTGTTGAGCGTTTTGGGCGCAAATCACGCTACACGATGCGGTAGACCTGGCCGCTGCCGGCATCGCGGTAGAGATCCACGCGTTCGCCGTTCCAGTGATAATCGAGGTGCCGCCCCTGCACGGGATTTTTGGCAAGGTCGGGATAGAGCAGCCCGGCGCACTCGCCGCCGGCGCACCGGACGCTGGGATAGACGATGCCCTCCGCCGCCGCCGCGCGAAGCCTTAGGCCAAGCGCCTGGGCTTCGCGGTAGTCGTCGGGATCGAGCGCTACGGCGTGGGCTGCGCTGCCGCCGCCGCCGCCGCCGCCGCCGCCGCCGCCGCCGCCGCCGCGCAGATCGTGCAAGCGACCGGCGACGTCGAGCACGATCTCGCGGAACTGCGAGGTCCAGCCGGCAGGCTGCGGCGTCCGCGACATGAAGCGGCCGTGATGATGGACGGTTTCCAGCAACGCCACGTCGAAGCGGTTGGCGGCATAGAGGATGCCGAACCGGCCATCGCTGAACCGGCTCGGCCGGTCGGCGCTCGCATGGGTGAAGGGCGACATGAGATAGCTCGCCCCGGTACCACCCACGCGGCGGTGCGCCGGCACCAGGTCGAGATTCCCGATCGTCTCCATCAGCCGCGGATTGGTCTTCTGCTCGGCCGAGATCAGCAGCGGCCAGTCCGCCGGATCGGCGATGTCTTCAAAGAGGTCGATCGGCGGAAAACTGCTGCGGATGAGTCGAGCGGCGCCCCGCCAGGCGATCGCCGTGACGGGAACGGTCGCGATAACGATCACGGTATCGGTTGACTACCAGGCGCCGCGTTCGGCATCGAGATAACGGCGCACACGCATCAGGTCCGTGAGCTCGCCGCCCAGCATGACGTCGAGCGCGGCACGGTTGGCGAAGGCTGTGTTCGCTGCCTTGATCCAGGCATAGCCGCGCTGCGGTTCGCGGAAGATGACGCGGAGCGCCTTGTGGATGCCCATGATGTTGGACAGCCGCGCCTTGCCGTCGCGATCGATGCGGCCAAGCTCCCCCGCCTTCCAGCGCCGATAGGTCCGCACCGGAAGATCGAGCAGGACGGCTGCATCCTCGTCGGTAATTTGCCAAAGGCGGAAGAGATTGACGGTCGCGCGAAACATGGCGGCGGCTTCCGCATCGGTGATGGGAGCCGGCACGAAGTCCCGGGCCGTGGTGTCGATGGGTTGCAGGATGGGCATGGCCTTACTCCAATATGGCATTATATAGAGTAAATAATGCCATATGGCAAGCTATTTATCAGGCTGTCAGGTGCCCCCGCCGCCTCTGAGAAAGCAGTAAACGAAGCCCGCCCGCTCGCAGATATGCGCATGCAGCGGCACCCTGTTCAGCTCGTCGCGCAGGATGGCGTCGGATGGGATCTCCTGCCACGCGCCGCTGAAATAGGCCTCCCACTCGCCGTCCTGCCGCTGGTGCGCCTGGACCGGCCGGCAATCGCCGTGCCCTTCATCGCCGCTGCAACACGACCAGCCGGACTTGGTTTTCAGGGTGCGATACCAGTCGTGGTTCGCGGCGTGGCCGTCGCCGCGGCCGCCGCTCTGTGCCCGCGCCGGCTCGATCAGCACCATGGCCGCGCCAAGGGCCATCAGCAGGATCAGCGCCAGGACGGCGGCGGCGCGGTCGCGTATGGTCACGGACCCCTCCTTGTGGTCAGCCCGATCGTGAACAGCAGGGCGAACGCAACCGGCGCGGCCATGGTTCCGCGCAAACGAGCCAAATCCCGATCCATCGTGCGTTCTCGATACCGCCTGCTGCGTCACCCCCGTGTCCGCGCACAGACCGCGCGAGCTTGACCATCGACGCGCTGTTGTCGGAAGGCGGCTCGCCTGCGTCCTCATGAAGCGCTCAAATGGCGGTCAACAGGGACGATATCGACAGGCAATGTCGGCGCCGATGGAGCAGCAATGAAGCAACGCCTCTTCCGCGGGATCTCGATCCTCGTCGGGTGCGTCCTGGCGCTCGCCGCGGTCGAGGTCACGGCGATCGCCTGGCTGTATCTCGAGGATGGTCGCTACACGCCGGCGGCCGAGCTCTTCGAGCGCACGCAGAACACCTATGTGCGCGACGCCACCAAGGGCACGGCCTGCCGCTACATCGACACGCTCTATCCGCATCCCTACGTGGCGTTCGTCCATCATGCCAACCCGCCGTGCGGCATTTCCTGGGTCAACAATGTCGGCCTGTTCGGTCCGGACTTCCCCGTCATCAAGCCCGCCGACTACTACGTCGTCATGCTGACCGGAGGTTCGGTCGCTGCCTATCTGGGCGGCAACCAGAAGCCGCCGATGCCACGCTATCTCGAGGAGGAGCTGAACAGGAAATATGCGAGCCCCACCGGCAAGCCGTGGATGGTGCTGGACGGCGCCGACGGCGCGTGGAAGGAGCCGCAGCCGTTCATCCTGTTCTCGCTCTATGCGAGCTCAGTCGATGCCATGGTCAACCTGAGCGGTTTCAACGAGCACTATTATTTCCAGCCGAAGGAGGACCAGCGCCTCGAAAGTCCGGCCTCCAGCTTCCTGGAGGTCAATCCTTTTGCCGCCGACGAGAATTTCGGCGACGCGGCGATCGGCTGGGTGATGGGACGTCTGGCCGGAACGCTGGCGCTCAATCCGGTTCTCGGCCAGTCGCATGCAGCCTACATGATCATCCGCGGCATCGAGGCGACGGCCAAGGGCCAGAGCAGCTTCAAGTCGAGCAAGCGGACGACGATCCCCAGCCTTTTCTTGCTGCCGCAGGACGTCCCGGACGAACCCGAGCGGCTGTTCGCGATCCAGCTCGGCCTTTACCAGAAATACTTCCGGATGACGGAGGCGGTGGCGCGCGACAACGGCGTGAAGTCGGCCTATTTCCTGCAGCCCGTTCCGGCCTGGGGCAAGGCACTGACCGAGGAGGAGAAGCGCGTGGTCGGAAGCCTGTCCTACCGCGCCGTCTATCGCCGGATGGTCGATGGCATGATGACGCTCAGCGAGCGCGGCCTGCCGATCTACGACCTGGGCGATATCTTCGCGAACCAGAAGGGCACGATCTACGCCGACCAGATCCACTATCTCTCGGACAACGCGGGCGTAAGCCCCGGCAACCGGCTGGTCGCCGCCCGGATCGGCGAGTTGCTGGCACAAACCTGGGACCTGCAGCGGAAACCCTGAGCAGGGCGCTGCTGTGACAGCGCCCTGCCGCTCCTTCACCAGCCGTGGACGCGGTCGTCGTCACCCGGCGGTGACGACCCGCAACCGGTAGCCTTCGAGCGATACCCAGTGATTGAACGCGTGCTGGTAGGCGGGCGAACTGATGCCATGTCGCGCGACCCAGGGCGGTGACGGCGACTTCTCCCAGATCGCTGCGTAGCGTTCCTCGGTGCCATGCCGATAGCAGGACACCCAAGTCAGCCGGAATCCCTGCCGCACATTGTCGTCGAACGCCACCTGATACTGCTGCGACGTCAAGCCATGGCGCGCAACGAAGGCAGGACCGCCGTCCTTCTCCCACAAGGCGGCAAACAGTTCCTGACCGGCGACGGTATAGCCGTTCACGAGCTTGAGCCGGAAGCCCTGCCCGACCAGCTGGTCGAACGCCTGCTGATATTGCTGGGAGTTGAGGCCGTGGCGTGCTTGAAATGCCGGCCCCGGGCTTTTTTCCCAGATCGCGGCGTAGTGGGCCTGGCCGCCGACGTCGTAGCCGCTGACCAGCTTCAGCCGGAACCCCTGCCTCACATTGTCGTCGAACGCCTGTTGGTAGGCCTGGCTGGTCAGGCCGTGCCGGGCGATGAACGGCGGCGATTGCCGCTTTTCCCAGATCGCGCTGTAACGATCGTGGCCGCCAACGCTGTGGCCGTGCACCAAGGTCAGGACAAAGCCTTCCTGCCCGACCAGTTCATCGAACTGCTGCTGGTACTGGGCCGACGTCATGCCATGACGCGCCACGAACGGGACGCCGCCGTCCTTCACCCAAATGGCGGCGTAGCGCGATCCATCGTCGGCGATCTCGTTCAACTGGATGAAACGCGCGTACTGGCACGGACGGCCGCCGTGATCGACCACGAACAGCATGTAGGGGCCCGGCGGTGCGACGTTGCCGTTCGGCGGCGCGGTGATGGTCAGCACATCGCCCTCGGTTGCGTGAAAGGCCAGGTAAACGGCGCGCTGGTCCGGGTTGTAGGCGTGGGTCGAGGAACCGCAGCGCATCAGGACGACGGAGTCGATGGAGGCTGCCTGCGGCACCCGTACTTCGAAGTCCTCGCGGTAGGGCACGACGGACGGAGCGGCGGCAATCGTGGGCCTCGCTCCTGTCGGGTACGGCGGATCGAAGATCTCGATCTGCTTCTGCACCGGCGTCGGCGGAGTGCCCGGCTGCTGGGCGGAGTTGCCGCCGGCGGTCCACACGCGACCGTCGGGCATCAGCAACGCCGACGAATGGTAGTTGCGCAGGACGGTTGCCGACTGGCCGATCGTCTCCCAGTGACCGGTGCCGGCCTGGTATTGCCGCGCCGTCCGATTGAGCGGGGTGCGGTAGATCTCCGGCTGCATGACGCCGGCCTGGTCGTTGTTCGGATCGGCGCCGCCGCTCAGCAGAATATCGCCGGTGGGCAAAAGCGTGGCGCAGGAATGGGTGCGAGCCCGGTTGGCCATGGCGGCGTCACGCGACACGTTCTGCCAGCCGGCCCCGCTGTTCCCGAGATCCATGAACTGCGACTGCGGCGCGCCGCACAGCACGATCCGCGCTCGAAAACCATCGGTCGGCACCAAAGGCAGCAGCACCGACGGACAATCGAAGCCGAAGTACGCCGCGTTGGGCAGCGCCGTGAGGTCGTTGGCTGCGCCGCTCTGCGGATCGATGCGGATGTTCTGGATATGCCCGCTGATATTCGATGTGACGAAGAGATGTCCATCATTGAGCAGGTGCATCCGGGGAAACAGGATCGGATCGCCCGTTATCGCGCCGATTTTCGGCAGCATTGTCCAGCTGTTGTTGCCGGCGTTGTAGCGCTCCGGCGTGTCGTTGCCATGCCGCGTGTCGGTTCCCGACGGATGGCCCTGGAACGCGAATACCTCGCCGTTGCCCAAGGTGCAGAGCGTCGGGTACCACCGCCCGCCGCCTGCGTTCTGGCCGGGCTGGGGTCCCATGTCGGCCACGACGACGAAGACGCCGCGCGACGGCACATAGACCGCACAATGCCGATGGCCATCGAAGTGGTGCAGGTGGTGTGGCCCGGCTGCATCGGCCGGAAACTCCGCGGTTCCGCCGGCCACCAGCAGGCGTCCATCGCCCAGAAACGCATGGCCGCAGCAGAACAGGTCGAAGTCCGGCAGGTGTGCGGTTATCAGCGCCTGGGCGGGACTACGACAGTTGAACCGGGCGCCATGATCGAAATTGTGCGCGTGGGCCGCCGCAAAGTCGTGATTGTCGCCACCGAAGAGAATGATTTCGCCGTCGCCGTTCGCGGTCGGCACCAGTGCAGCATGGATGGCGACCACGTTGGCGGATGAAGTTGGGGGTGACCATGGCATGACCGATCTCCTGTTTTTGGTGAATGAGCTCCGTGGTTCATTCGCAGAGAAGGTCCGGCGTTGGGCAGACGGAGGCATTGCGTCCGCCACGCCAGGGTTGTGCAAGTTTCCCTCAGACCACCAGTAGCTCTTTGCTTCATTGAGCCGGTGCGCGACGCGCCGGACGAGAAGTCTGCAAACGCGATATCGGATTCGCGTATGCTACTGTCGATTGTCTTTCATCGACTGTCTGCTCGCCGCGTAGTACTGTCAATTAATAGAAAAAGATTTTGTTGCGACAACCGTAGGTTACAACGCGTGACGCTGCGAAGGAGATACTTGGCGCGAGGTGGCAGAGAAGCTTTCTCGGATCGGCAGATCGGAATTCGACGACTACACGCCATGACGAATGATCTGCAGCGACGATAAGGTCGTTCGATCAGCGCCTCGGAATTAGGGCGCCTCAACTCGGCCTGACAGTAGGCCACTTCTCGGCCCGCCCTGCCGATGCGATTGGGGATACCTGTTTGCCGACTGGCCGAGGATACCCGGCTACGTTTTATCGGGCTTCGCCAAACACGCGAATTCCTCAGGCTGGGGCCGTGAAATGCATGCGGGCGCCTGCAGATCTGCTTCCGCAAGACTGTCCGTCCACATCCATTGCCTTCATACTTTTGTCATCCGGCACGAGGGAGCGTTGTTGTATGTCCAACAAATTCACCCGCTACATACTGATCGCCATGGCGCTCGGCGTCGTCATGGGCGCCCTGGTCTACGACTATCTTCCGCAAGACCGGGCGGACATCGCGTCGAGCATCAACCTGATCGCCCTCTTGTTCCTGCGGCTGATCAAGATGATCATCGCGCCCCTGGTGTTCGCGACCCTGGTCGGCGGCATCGCCCACATGGGCTCCGGCGCCAAGCTCGGCCGCATCTTCGCCAAGACCATGGGCTGGTTCGTCTGCGCCTCCTTCGTGTCGCTGCTGCTGGGCATGGTCATGGTCAACCTGCTGCAGCCCGGCGCCAACTTCCCCGGCACCCTGCCCGAGAAGGGCCAGTCGACCGGCCTGCCGGTCTCCGCCTTCTCGATCGAGAAGTTCCTCACCCACCTGATCCCAACCTCGATCGCCGATGCCATGGCGCAGAACGAGATCCTGCAGATCGTGGTCTTCGCGGTGTTCTTCGCCGTCGCCATGGGGGCGATGCCGGAGCGTTCCAGGCCGATGCTGAAGCTGATCGAGGATCTCGGCCACATCATGCTGAAGGTGACGGGCTACGTGATGCTGTTCGCGCCGATCGCGGTATGGGCGGCCATCATGGCGACGGTCTCCAAGAACGGCCTGGGCGTGCTCTGGAAGCTGGTCCAGTTCATGGGCGGCTTCTACCTCTCGCTGATGATCCTGTGGGGCATCTTGGTCGTGGTCGGCTTCATCGTGCTGGGGTCGCGCTATCGCCACCTGCTGCGGCTGATCCGCGAGCCGCTGATGATCGCCTTCTCGACCGCGAGCTCGGAGGCGGCGTATCCCAAGACCCTGGAGGGGCTGAACCGCTTCGGCGCCTCCACGCGCATCTCGAGCTTCGTGCTGCCGCTCGGCTATTCGTTCAACCTCGACGGTACGATGATGTATTGCACCTTCGCCGCCATCTTCATCGCCCAGACCTATCACATCGAGATGTCGCTCGGCACGCAGTTCGCCATGCTGGCGACCCTGATGATCACCTCGAAGGGCGTGGCCGGCGTGCCGCGCGCCTCGCTGGTGGTGATCGCCGCCACCCTGGGCCAGTTCAACATCCCCGAGGCGGGCCTCCTGATGATCATGGGCATCGACACCTTCCTCGACATGGGTCGCAGCGCCACCAACGTGATCGGCAATTCGCTGGCCACCAGCGTGGTCGCCAAGTGGGAGGGCGAGCTCGCGCCCGAGCACGAGATGCGGCTCGACGACGCCGTGCCGCCGGACGCGATCGCCGGCGATCCGGTGCGCGCCTGATGCGCTGGACGTCGCTCCAAGGGAAGCCGCTCGCGGCGGCGTGCCTCCTGCTGTTGGCGGTCCTGCTGCCGGATCCCGCGCCGGCGCAGGATGGCGGGCTCAGCCCGACACTGGCCAACATCAAGGCCACGCACACGGTGCGGCTGGGCTATCGCGAGGCCTCGCCGCCGTTCTCCTTCATGGACCAGGCCAACCGGCCGATCGGCTATAGCCTGGAACTCTGCCAGGCGATCGTCGACGAGATCGGCGTCGAGGTCGACGACCCGGCGCTGCGGATCGAGTACGTCCCGGTGACGCCGGAGACCCGCATTCCCGCGCTCCTGAACAACAAGATCGACCTCGAATGCGGCTCGACCACCGCCAATGCCGAACGCAGCAAGCGAGTGGCTTTCTCGCCGCTGATCTTCGTGGCCGGCACCAAGCTCATGGTGCCCAAGGCAGCGCCGGTCTCGGGCATCACCGATCTCAAAGGCAAGACCATCGTGGTGACCAAGGGCACGACCAACGAGCAGGCCATCCAGGCGGCCGACAAGAAGTTCTCGCTGGGCCTCAAGATCGTGACCGCCGACGACCACGAGCAGGCCTACAAGATGCTGGCGGACGGCAAGGCCGACGCCTTCGCCACCGACGACATCCTGCTCTATGGCCTGATCGCGCGGCACAAGGCGCAGGGCACGATGAAGGTGGTGGGCGATTACTTGTCCTACGAGCCTTACGGCATCATGTTCCGCAAGGGCGAACCGGCGCTGGCCGCCGTGGTCGAGCGCGCCTTCCGCAAGCTTGCGACCGAGCACGACCTGCTGCCGCTCTATCGCACGTGGTTCATGCAACGCCTGCCGACCGGCGAGAGGCTCGGCATCGACATCTCCCCGCAGCTCGAGGAGAGCTTCAAGGTACTCGACACCTCGCCCGGTGCGAACAACTAGGGCAGCTCACTAAGTCTCGCTTTGCTCGGCAGGAACGTCACCCGGCGGCACGCAGCCGATGACCAACTCGACGCCGCTACAGATCGGCGGCGTCGTCCACCGGTCCGGCAGCCAGTTCACCGAGGTGACGGTGCGCCAGGCCGGCGCCGTCGCATGCAGCGCTTCCGCCCCGGCTGCGGCGGCAAGGGTAAGGATCGCCAAGAGAATTGCGCCGTGAGCGTTCATCGAAGGCCCCGTTTGGGCACGGGCCATTCCTAAGGCACAACCGGCGGTTTTCTCTGTGCTGTTCCACACACTTCGCTGCGACCGCCCTGTGGCAGCTCTGCGCAATGTCATGGCTCATCCCTGCGATCAACTGACCGCGAACAAGGATATCTAGGCCGCCTCCGCCTTGTGCCCCGGATAGTCAGCGTCGAGCACGAAAGGGAACGGTCCGTCGAACCGGCCGACCGGAACAGTGTGTGTCACCAGTCCCGCCTCGGCTGACCAGAGATGCAGATGGAAGCCCGGTGGCTCCATCGTGAAGGTGGCGGGGCTGCCGTCGGGCACGAGGTCGAGCGTGACCTGGTGCGCGGTGCTGGGCGCCACCGAGCCAATCGTGCCACCCCAGCGTACGGTGATCGGCCGGTGATGGTGGCCGCAGACCACGCGCTCGATATTGTCGAAACGGCGCAGCACGGCCGCCATCGCCGCACCGTTGCGGCAGTTGATGCGGTCCATGTCGGCGAGACCGGTAGTGAACGGCGGATGGTGCATGAAGATCATCGTCGGCCGGTCGGGCTGCTCACCCAAGCGTCCTTCCAGCCAGGCGAGACGTGCCGGGCACATCTCGCCATGGCCATGGCCCGGCACGACGGTGTCGAGTCCGATCAGCCGCAGCTCGTGGCCGTCGAGCGTGTAGTGCAGGAAGCCGACGTCTTTCTTGAAGTACCCATCCGGGCCGAACTCGGCGAAGAGCTCGGCGCGGCGATCGTGGTTGCCGGGCACGAGGTAGACCGGCATGGAGAGCGACTCGAGGATGTCGCGAAGCACCGCATATTCCTCGGCGAGCCCGCAGTCGGTGAGGTCGCCGCTGGCGATCACCAGGTCGGGCTTGCGCGGCAGAGCTTCCAGCGTGGCCACCGCTGCTTCGAGCATGGCGTTGGTGTCGACCCGACCGTACGCGATCTTGCCGCGCGGCCGGATATGCATGTCGGTGATCTGGGCGATCATCATGGGCAACTCCTCTTTTTTACTAATTCGTCATCTCGACCGGAGCTTCGCGCTCCGGTCGGGATGACGGCTATGGCAACTTCAGCGAAGTCTGCTCGACGTAAGGCCGCATCAGCTCGTCGGCCTTCTTCTGGGCGTCCTTGACCGCCTGGTCGGCTTTCTTCTTGCCGTTCATCATGGCCTGGATCTCGTCCTCCAGCGCCTTGCGCACCGCCACGGTCTGGTAGGTCGCGAACCACGGCTTGGCGTACGGGAGCTGGTCGAGCGCCACCTTGGCATCCGGATTCTTGGCGATGAATTCCTTCATCTCAGGCTTGTCGTAGGACGACTTGCGCGGCGCGAAGTAGCCGGTGAAGCGACTCCAGCCGCCCAAGGTCTCGGGCGTCGTCAGCCACTTGATGAACTTCCAGCCGGCCTTCTTGCTGTCCTCGCTCTGCCCCGCGAACATGACCAGCGAGGCGCCGCCGATCGGCACCGCGTTGCGCACGTTCTTCGGCACGAAGGCCACATCGTAGGCCTGCTTCATGTTCTCGCGGATGAAGGACAGCGACCCGGTCGACAGCAGCACCATCGAGGCCTTGCCGGCGAAGAACGACGTCGACACGCCGCCCGCCTCGGTGACGCCCTGCGGCATGACCTTGTGCTTGAAGATCAGGTCCTCGACGAAACGCGCCGCACCCTGCATCGAAGGCTGGTCGTAATAGACCTCGCCGCCATATTCCTCGTTGAAGTAGCGGCCGCCGTTGGACATCGAGAAGGCTTCCATCAGCCAGCCGAGATAGTCGTATCCCGCGGGCATCAGGAAACCGTAGCGATCGCTCTTGGTCAGCTTCTTGGCGGCATCCACCAGCTCGGCCCAGGTGCGCGGCGGCTTGGCCGGATCGAGGCCCGCCTCCTTGAAATGCTCGACGTTGTAGTAGAGCAGCGGCGTCGAGTTGTGGAACGGCAC
>WNFC01007991.1_pt1 | contig 19281 bp, 17 predicted proteins | sample 5400541 | NCBI WGS metagenome assembly WNFC01 (sample SAMN13153342, study PRJNA577476) | soil metagenome | isolation source: 120 cm saprolite under Douglas fir tree site 2 hole 2 replicate 1 | place: USA:California | collected 2015-04-18 | reverse complement strand
TCGCGGTGTAGAGCATGCCGGCGTTTGTCGCCGCGTATTTCGAGCCGAAAGTGTCGCCGCAGGTCGCCGGGAAGAGGCTATAGATTTCGCCGAAGACCCCGAAAAACAGCGCCGTCAGCACGACGAACATCCACGGCGAGTGGCCGAGCTGTGTCAGCAGCAGCGACATGGCGGCGACTGCGAACGCGATGAACATCGTGTTCTCACGACCGATATTGTCCGAGACCCAGCCGAAGAACGGTCGACCGAACCCATCGAGAATGCGGTCGAGCGAGATCGCCAGGGTGAGTGCCGGCATCGCCAACCCGAGGAGATTGAGCGGAACGCTTGCGATCCCGTAGTCGCGTGCGATCGGCCCAATCTGGGCGGCGGCCATCAGCCCGCCGGACGCGACGAGGACGAACATCAGATACATCAGCCAGAACACCGGCTGGCTCAGGACCTGGACCGGCATAAGATCGGTCCGCGTCTGCGTGATCTTGCGGCGATGAGCCGACGTCGATGCGACGGCACCCTTGCCCGGAGCGCCCAGGAAAGAGCCCACCAGAAGGATGATGACACCCTGGCCAAGGCCGAACACAAGGAACGCCGTGTGATAACCGATTGTCTTTATTCTGTCGATGGAATTCTATTCGTACTTTATACATCGTTTGCAACATAGAGTTCCGGCATTGTGGGCGATGCATTCTCTCCATCACAGTGTCGGTTCGCTTACGCTCGTGGTTGGCGCCAGACATTACTGGTTCGAAGGCGTGGCTATGGTAGGTTTTCTGCCGATTCTCGATGTTTTATTTAAGATTCCTGCGAACCTCTTGTTCATTGGAGCAATCATTTACTTTCTGCCGGACCAATGCGCACATCTGAACATTCGAATTTCGTTAGGCCGATTTGCGCTCTGGACCAATAATCCCCAATATCATCGGATTCACCATTCGATTCTCCCAGAGCACAGGGACAAGAATTTCTGCAAGCTCCTTCCGTTTATCGATGTGATCTTTGGTACAGCTTGGAAACCGGCGGCGGACGAATTTCCGCCGACCGGTTTAGTGCCAAGCAAAAAGCCAACCACGCTGATGGACGGTTTCCTTTGGCCATTCCGTGACCCCGTTCTGTCGCAGCGCGAGTTGCGCCTGCCGATTTCGATGAAATGACCTGAGCCCTTTTCTTATCGGCGATGAGTAGTGTCTGTCGATAATTTGGGCCCATCGGGCTCGGTGGCGCAGCGGGACGGGGCGCGAAGCCCGGATCGAGCGCAGCGTTCGTCCCGTTGCATCGCGGGAACGCTGAGCTTGGCATAGATTGCGGGCGGTAAGTTGCCGACGGCGGACCTGGAGCCGTTCGTCGCGATATAGCGGCCGCAGCCGCTTGTGGTTCACCTGCGCTCCCTCGCGCCGCAGCAGGACATGCAGCCGCCGATAGCCGAACCGCCGGCGTGCCGCGGCCAGCTCGCGCAGGCGGACACGAAGGACGCTGTCATCCGGCCGCCGACTGCAATAGCGCATCGATGTTCGATCTGCTCCGATCACCATGCACGCCCGCCGCTGGCTCGCCCCCATAAGTCTGCCGCAGGTGAGCCGTAGCCTCTCGTCTGGCGACGGGCGCCCCCATTTTTTGAGGCGATGTCCTTCACCATGGCGTTGTCGAGCATCGCCTCGGCCAGCAGCTTCTTCAGCTTCCCGTTCTCGTCCTCGAGCGCCTTCAGCCGCCGGGCGTCCGACACCTTAAGGGCTCAGGTCACCGTGGTCATGCAGCAAGGTCAGCGAAATACTACGCGTCGCGCGAGTCCTCTAAAAAGTGGCGCGATGATTCGTACCGCGGAACGCGACATCGACTTTCGGTCGAGCTACAACGTGACCCCGTCGCATGATGTCCTCGCTGTGCGGTACCATCCCGCTCAGGCCGCCGTGCCGGACGCCGATTGCTCACTTTGAATCTCGAAGAACGAGAGCGCCGCGTCTATGGATCGAAACCGTAGAGTCGCGCCGCATTTCCCCGAATGATCTTCTGCTTGTCCACCTCGGGAACGTCACTGAAGATCCGCTCGATCACTGCTTTGGAATGGGGAAACGTACCCTCATCGTGGGGGTAGTCGCTGCCCCACATCAGATAGTCGGCGCCCGTGAACCTCAGATTGTTAAGCGCGACCGGATCGTCGCTGAACGTCACATGCCCCTGGCGCTTGAAATACTCGCTTGGCAGCATCTTGAGCTGCGGGCGTATCCACATATGTTTCTTGGCGGCCTGCTGGTCGAGGACAGAGAGGAGCCAAGCGAGCCAGCCACCGTCGCACTCGACGATCACGAACTTGAGGCGCGGGTGGCGCTCGAGGACCCCCGCGCTGATGAGCAGGGTCAGCGGGTTCATGCCTTCGATGAGGCAGAACGCCATGAAGGAGAGGCCGCCGCCCGTCCCTTCCGCGGTCCCCCAATCCTCCGGATAAGTATCCTCGCTGCCGGAGAAGGAATGCAGGCTGAGGACAAGCCCCAAATCCTCGACGACCGACCAGAAGCGTTCGTATTCCGGGCGGTTGTAAGGCCGCGCCTTCATGGTGATCGGGATCTTGATCGTCCGGTAGCCCAATCGTGCCAGGCGCTCGGCTTCGGCGACAGCGGCCGCGATGTCTGCCATCGGGACGATTCCGACAGGCACGAAGCGTTGCCGGTGCGGCCCGAACAGCTCGATCGCCCAATCGTTGTAGGCTCTTGCCACCGCCATTTGATAGCCGGCGTCGGGCGAGTTATAGAGGGCGAGCCCTTGGTTGGGATAGAGCACCTCGGCGCCGATGCCGTCCCGCTCCTGATCGGCGATCCGTTGTTGGATATCCCTGCCGCCGGCCTTGTCGGAGCGGAACTCTCGCTCCTTGTCCTCCTCGGTCAATCGCGATGCCGCGATATCGAGGCGCCTGGGTTTCTTTCCGTCGACCAAGAGATAGGTGCCGTCGGCGCGTGTCTCGATTCTCGGTGCGCGATTTCGATACTGCTTCGGGATTCGCTCACTATAGAGCGTCAGGGGCTCTTGCACGTGCGAGTCGGCGGAAATTACACCTCTTTCCATGCATTCTCCTTCCGGCTCCGGCAGAGCGCAGGTTAGCTTGAGCGCAAGAACTCGTCCATTGTAACGCCGGCCATTGTAACGCCGGCCGGACACCAAGCGACTGCAGAATGTCGTCTGGATTGGCGTCAGGTGCCGACCTCAAACATACCGCTGCGTGGTCCGATCGATCGCCGGCCCGTCGGTGCTCAATTGACCCCGCTCGCCGCTGCTCGTTACGATGGTTCTATGGAGCCGCGCTTGCAGGTTCCTCGAAATAAAGGCCGGATCCGATGGTCGAGCCCGTTGCGCATAGTCTCTCGATCCGCAAACTCAGCAAGCGCTATGGCGCGGTGGCGGCCGTCGATGACGTCTCCCTGACAGTAGGCAGCGGGGAGTTCCTGACACTCCTCGGACCTTCCGGCTCGGGGAAGACGACTATCCTCATGATCGTCGCCGGGTTCACCGAGCCGAGTTCGGGCTCGCTAGCCGTCGACAGCCGCGAGATTACCAACCTGCCTCCGGAGAAGCGCAATTTCGGCATGGTATTCCAGGGCTACGCTCTGTTTCCGCACCTTACGGTGGCGGAGAACGTTGCGTTTCCCTTGACGGTGCGCCGACGACCGCGCTCAGAAATCGAAGATCGCGTCCGCAGCGCGCTGGATCTCGTCCAACTGCGACAGCTTGCCGAGCGCACGCCAAAGCAGTTGTCCGGTGGTCAGCAGCAGCGCGTCGCCCTCGCTCGGGCGCTGGTCTTCTCGCCGGACCTTCTGCTCTTGGATGAGCCGCTGAGCGCGCTCGACAAGAAGCTGAGAGCGGAGCTGCAATGGGAACTGAAGCTCTTGCATCAACGGCTCGGCAAGACGTTTATCTATGTCACGCACGATCAGGAAGAGGCGCTGTCGATGTCCGACAGAATCGCCATCCTGCGCGGCGGCCGGCTGATCCAGCTCGGTCAACCGGCGGAGCTCTACGAGCGGCCGGCAACGGCCTTCGTCGCCGACTTCCTCGGCAAGAGCAATTTCATCGCCGCAATCGTCGAAGGAAATCATGCCGATCATTTTACCTACCGCATCGGCGACGCGCGGTTCGCGCAGCTGCGCGACGGGATGCTCCCGGCGGCCGGCGAGCGCATCATGCTCGCCTTGCGTCCTGAGAAAATGTCCGTCACCACGATGCCGGTGCCGCAAGGAAACTCCGTGTCCGGCGAGATCGTGGCCTCGAGCTATCTCGGCACGAGCCTCCATCTGCGCGTCCGCACCGGCGAAATCGGCGAGATGATGGTGACAGTACCGGCCTGGCGCTTGGCGATCCCGCCCGAGAGCGGCCGCCTGGTGTGGCTTAGCTGGGACCGCGACGCTTCGGTGGTCGTCCGCCCGGATTGAGTTGACCGCCGAGACGGAGGGGGCCGCGCCTCTCGCGATATTTCGCCTATGGGAAACGGCTTCCCGGTGCTCTGCGACTTCGCGACTATGAGACTTCCCTCTGTCATGATGTTTGTGCAATCTCTCCCGCGGCTGATGCTCCGGCTGCGGCGATCTCTGCCGCTGTCGATCGGCGCAGCGCGCGAGCGCGTATGCCGCGCTCAACCAGGAGCCCGGTCAGCGTCACAAGAATCATCACCGAGGCGATCGCTGCGATCGTCGGGTCGACATTGTCATTGATGCCATTCCAGATGGCGCGCGGCAGTAGGTAGACGCGACGGCTCGTGATGAAGAGCAGGACGACAATCTCGTCCCAGGCATGGACGAAGGCGAAGAGGGCACCGGACAGGATGCCCGGCAGGACGCATGGCACGATCACCAGGCGAATGGTTTGGCCAAGCGAAGCGCCGAGATTGCGGGCCGCCTGTTCGAGCCGGAGGTCGAAATTCGCCAGCGAGGCGGAAACCGTGATGACGACGTAGGGGAGGCTAGTGATGATGTGCGCGAGGATGACGCCGGGATAGCTGTCGAGAAGACCGAGGTCGATCCAGGTGCGGTAGAAGCCGAGCGCATGAACGATCGTCGGAACGACGAGCGGCAGCAGGATGAGCGCCCGCACCAACTCCGAGGACCGCGACGCGACGCGCCAGCAGCCGATTGCGGCGAGCGTGCCGAACGTCGTAGCAACGGTGGTCGAGGCGCAGGAGACGAGAAAGCTCTTCCAGATGCTCGAGAACCAGAAATTGTCGCCGATGATATTGCGATAGTGCTGGAGCGAGAGCGCGTGCTGCGGCATCGAGAGGTAGCGCTGGTCGGTGAGCGAGACGGGGACGACGATGAACATCGGCGCGACGAGATAGAAGAGCAGCGTCCAAGTGATCGCGAGGATGATGCCGAAGCGCCAGCCGCGGAGGCACGTCGTCATGCGGCGCCAAGGAGCTTGCGCAGGTCGGCGATGCGCCACATCAAACCGAGCAGAAGGAAAACCGTGACGAGCAGCGTCGAAGCGAGCATCGTCGCCAGGCCCCACCGGACGTTGTCGAGAATATTGGCGGCGATGTATTCGGCGATCATCACGGTCTTGCCCCCGCCGAGGATCGCCGGCGTGATGTAGAAGCCTAGCGAGAAGACGAAGACGAGCACCCCGGCACCGATGATGCCGGGCAGACTGAGCGGCAGGAAGACGCGGCAGAAGGCGCCGAATGGGCCGGCGCCGAGCCCGCGCGCGGCGGCGACCAGCCGGCGGTCGATGCCTTGCATATTGGTGTAGAGCGGCAGAATTGCGTAAGGCAGCATGTAGTGGATCATGCCGACGATGACGCCGATCTCGTTGCGCACGAGCGTCAGCGGGCTGTCGATGAGGCCGAGCGTCAAGAGCGTCGAGTTCACCGCCCCCTCACGCCGCAGCAGCATGATCCAGGCGAAGGCGCGCACCAACACCGAGAGCCAGAACGGCAGCAGCACGCAGAACAGCATCCATTGCCGCTGCCGCTCGCCGACGTGGACAAGCGCATAGGCGATGACATAGCCGCCGACCAGGGTCAACCCGGTCGTCAGCGCGCAGATCCGCGTCGTCGTCCACAGGATGCGCTCGATGGCGCCGCTGGTAAACAGCAGGCGATAGTTCTGCAGGCCGGGCGTCGGATCGAGTAAACTGAGGCCGAGTATCTTCAGCAAGGGAATGACGTAAAGCGCCAGAATGAGCCCAAGGGCCGGCGCGATAAGCAACCAATGCACCGCGCTGCTTCGGCCGACCCCGACGCTCACGCCGCTCCCGTCCTCCCCGATCTTCGCACGCGGTGCGTCGCTTCAAGACGAGATGAGATCGAGGAACTCGTTGTTCACGCGATCCTGATTCTCGCCGTACCAGGCGGCTTGGATGGCCAACTGCACTTCGGCGTTCGAGCCCGGATCGAAGCGCTTCTTCTCCGCTGGCACGAGCGGTATGGCGGCCGGATTGACGGGACCGTTGCCAAAGGCCATGAAGAGGACGATCTGGCGCTCCGGAACCTGCGTCGAAGCAATGAATTTATAGACGTCCTTGCCCGCCGGATTGCCTTTCGGCACGACCCAGACGCCGTCGCAGAGGATCCCCTGGTTCCAGGTCCAGGAGATCCGCTCCTTGGTGTCGGCGACCAGCGCATTGACCCGCGTGTTCCACAGCGAGCCCATCGAGACCTCGCCGTCGCGGATAAGCTGCTGGCTCTCCGCCCCGCCGGCCCAGAAGATGGTGTCGTTCTTGATCTCCTTCAGCTTCTTGAACGCCCGCGGCACGTCGATCGGATACACCTTGTCCAATGGCACGCCGTCCGCCATCAGCGCGGCCTCGAGGGAGCCCTGAATATCCTTGCGCATCGTGCGCTTGCCGGGAAATTCCTTGAGGTTCCAGAAATCCGCCCAGCTCTTCGGCGCCTTGCCGCCGAATTTCGCCGTGTCATAGGCGATGACATAGCTGAATAGATAATTCGCGATGCCCCATTTGTAGGCAAATTGCGGCCGCAACAGCTTCGCCTTGTCGACGATCGAGTAATCGAACTCGTCGAGATAGCCGTGATTTCCCATGATGAGGCAACTGCCGGAGCCGGAGTCGCAGACATCCCAGGTGACGTTCTTCGACTCCACCATCGCCTTTATCTTGCCCGCCGAGGGGCCGGTGCCGTCCCACACCACTTTGATGCCGGTGTCCTTCGCATAGGGTTCGCCCCAGGCCGTCGCGAAATGCTTGAGCGCATCGCCGCCCCAATTGACCCCGACGATCTCCGTGGGCGCGGCACGCGCTTCTCGACCATCGAGAATGATGGGCACGACGCCCAGCGCGGCAAGGCCGGCCAGGAAGGTGCGGCGGTCCAACTCGCCGCGATTCAGCCGCTCGACCGCGAGCTCGAGGCAATCTCTCGTGAAGGCATCCATGACAGACCTCCCCTGCTGCTCCGAAATGCGCCAGTGCAAAAACCAATGTGCAAAAACCAATGTGCAAAAACCAAGCCAGTACGCCAGTACAATGACTGGATCAGCGTGGCGGGCAGCGACTCGGGAGAATTGGCTGCGTCCTTCGCGTCGCCGCCCGCAATGACGGAACTCTGCGCCTCTCTTGCCTGAGGCTGCAAGGTCTCCGCTCGGCCGTGCCCGGCGTCAATCGTCCCGTGGTTGACGAGAGGTGGGCCACCAGCTCACGTTCCGTCATCGACGATGCGGCGAATATGGGCTGCGATCTCGGAAAGCGGCGCCAGCCAGAAACCACCCTTCATCATCATGTATCGGCGTCGGCGACTTACGGCCCGCAATCTATGCCCAGCGCAGCGTTCCCGCGATGCAACCGGACGGAACGCTGCGCTCGATCGGGGGTTCTGCGCCCCGTCCCGTTACACCAACGAGTCAACAGACTCTACTCATCGCCGGATGAGAAGCGGCGCTCAGGTCAAGCGCGCCAGAATCTCGCCCTTGCCCCGCTGTGCGAGATCGCCTACCCAGCGATGCAGCGGGCCAATTCGGGCGGCAAGCGTGTCTAGACCCTTGCTTGCCAGGAAACGGCCGATCAGGCTTAGCAGCGTCAGATCCGTGGTGCCGCAATCGGCAAAGCCGGGAGAAGGCTGCGCCGTGCCGGAGAGCGCCACGAGGCTGCCGCGTCGCATCGCGAGACCGGGATGCATGCCGACGGCACCGCCGACAATGACGGTGCCGGCCAGCATCCGTGCGCCGCAAAACGGGCCCGTTCCGCCGCCGACGATTATGAGCCCTCGCCGCATGCGGTCGCCGACGCCGCTGCCGGCGCGGCCGCCGACAATGACGGTACCCTCGCTCATGCCAAAACGCTCGCCAGGAAGGGCTCCGCCGAGCTGATCGCCGGCATCACCGGCGATGCGCAACTCGCCACCCCGCATAGCGACCGCAGCACCGTGACCAGCCGTACCCGCGATCCTAAGGGTGCCGCCGGACATTATTTTTCCGGCGCTCGCGCCGACATCGCCCTCGACGATGAGTTCGCCTCGCGACATGCCGGCGCCGACATCGTCGAGTCGATCATCGCTGCCGGCGATCACCACGCGATCTGTCGCATCGCCGACCCCCTCGACACGAAACCAATCGCCGAGCACGCTGCGGCGATTGCCCTGAATGAGCGAGCGACGCTCGAGCGCGGCGACGGCTAATCCGCCAATGCGATCCGGGGTGATCTCGTCCAACGACAGCCGGAAGGGCGGACGCGACCTCAGCGTCAGGCGAATCATGCGAGAAGCTTCCGCAGATGGAAGTTGAAGGCGCCGAGCTTGCCGCCGTAATTCCCCGCCGAAATTCGCAGGATCTCGCCATTATTGCCGGCACAAGCGGCGCGGATGCCGGCCGTCATCGCACGAGCGACGGCGTCCTCGGTCAGCCCGTCGATCACGATCTCGAGCGCCGCCTCGACGGCATCGGGCAGCGACGTTGCTACGATACCTCTGACTGTTGGGCAATAAGCGAGATTGCTGGAGGCGGCGAGGCCCTTGTATTTCGATCCAAGCTTCGAGCCCGACCGAACGACCCCACCCGGGAACGGCATGATGACCGCCGGCATCAGGCGCATTGCCGCGACTGCCCGTTCGGCTGCGGCGAGAACGGCAAGCCGGGTGCGGCCGAGGATGAGAAAATTGCCGCCGCCGACCGCCTTTGTCTGCCCGACCGTGTCCTCGCAAAGGAATTCACCATCCATCACCGGGATACGCCAGAAGCGCCGACCGGCGAGGCGCTTTGCCGTCTGATGACCATCGCCGAAATAGCGCAGGACGCGGCCCAGAGGTATGGCATCGCCCTCATCCATCCCGGCATAGCAGGCGGTGCCGGGGCAGGTGAGGACACATTGCCCGACGCGATCGCGCACCGCCTTGGTCAGCGCCTCACGATTGATCGCGAAGATGAGAATAGAGATACCCGGGCGCCCGTCCGGCGTCTCGTCCCCGGCGAGCGCACGCTCGATCCCAGCTTCGGCGCCGCAGGCGATGACGGAGGTGGCGAAGCCGGTCGCAGTCTCGGCGGCGATCCGGGCCCAGCCGGCGGTGTCGGCGGTGACGATGAGGCGCGTTCCCCGCATGCCGAAGGCCTCGGCGAAAGTGTCCTCGATCTCGACGCCGCCGAGGATCACGGCCGGGCTTCCAAGGGGCGGCAGGGCTGCGCCGAGAGCCGCCCGCCGGCATCGATGATCTCCTGCTCCGACAGGGGGAAGTGATCGAAGCCGACCGTCATGTGATCGGCGAAGAAGCGGCGGATCGAGCGCTCAATCTGCGCATCGTAGTCGGGTCGCACGATCTGCGTCGCGCCCACTGGTGGCCGTGCCGCAATCTTGCCGCCGCGAACCACCTCGACGCCGGACTTGAAGACACGCTCCGGCGCGCGGAACATCGCCTCGACGTCGGTCTGCGGTCGATAGACCGTGATGTCGGCCATCGCGCCGGGCGACAGCCGACCACGATCGGCGAGGCCGAGAATTCGTGCCGGCCCGGCCCGCGTCATGATCGCGATCTCCGGCAAGCTGTATTCGCGGGCGAGATCGCCGAGGACGCTGAGTGATTGCGCCGCTGGATGAAGGCGGTCGAGGCACGCTTTGCGGAAGTCGCGCTCCGTCAACAGGCGGACGAGCTGCGGATAGCTCGCGAAAGGGCCGCCATTCGGATGATCGGTGGTCAGAAAGATGCGCCAGGGATCGTCGACCAGGAGAAAGAGCTCGAGACCGATCGCCCATTGCAGCGCGTTCACGAAGTTCTTTTCGCGATAGCGGAACGGCACCAATCCGCAACCCGCGTCGCATTCGATATCCATCGATATCCACTTGTCCGGATGGGCATGGCGGCGGTTGCGGAACTGCGCCTGCGTATCGCCGGATTCAGTCATCGTCGGCCCGAAGACGACCTGACCGACATCGATGCTGACGTTGCGATTACGATTGACCGCTTCGGCGATGCGCGATGCCGCCGAGGAGAAATGGCGCTTACCCTCTCTGCCGTAGCTGTGAAACTGGACATGCGTCAGATGGATCGGAAAGCCTTCGGCCGCATCGATCGTCGCCAATGTCGTTTCGACATTGCCGGGAATGCCGAGATTGTTGCAATGGACGTGCAGCGGGTGCGGAATCCCGAGTTCGTGCACGGCGCGCGCGAGCGTGCGGATTATGGTGCGCGGCGTCACCCCGTGATGCGGACCCGGCTCATCGATGTCGAGGCCGCGGCCATTGAACTTGAAGGCGCTGATCCCGCCGGCATTGACGACCTTGACAGCGTGCGCGGCCGTTGCCCGCACCATCCAGGCAACGTAGTCGTTGATCTCGCCTTGACCGGCGCCGGCGGCGAGCCGGCGAAGCAGGAATTCCTCGTTGCCGAGCATGACATAGGCGCCTTTGTCGAGGATCGGCACGTCAGCCAATTCGAGATGGGCGGTGCGCGCATTCGCCGCCACCATTGCCGGTTCGAAGGCAGCGGTGTAGCCCATCCTGGCGTAGCGGTATCCGGTCGTGAAGCTCGACGGTGTGGCAAGTCCGCCGCCGCCGCGCAGGAGGTCTTCCGCCATCTCCTTGTGCTCGCGATGATCAGCGGCGGAGAACAGGCGGCCAAGATTGACCTTGCCGCCGGCAATGTGGCTGTGGATGTCGATGGCGCCCGCCATCACCAGCTGCCCTGCAAGATCGACTTCGCTATCCGCCGGCCTGCCGTCGGTGGGCGCCGCCACGATGCGATCGCCTTCGATCCACAGATCGCCGAGGACGGCTTCGCGTGACTGCGTCGGATCGACGAGCTTGGCGCCTCTGAGGCGAATTGTCACGACAGCGCCTCCCATTGCGTGAGGATGGCATGCACGGCGTCGGTGACAGTGGGTCTGACGGATGGTCGCGTCGCCTGGAGGGGAAGCGCGATCACGGTATCCGAGCGAATGACCGCGCCGGCATGATCGATCGCCGGGATGCCTACGCGGATCTCGACGGCAGCCGGGCCTGCCAGCACGACATCGTCGGAGACGATGGCGATAATCGGCACGTCCGTCACCGGCGGCGACTCGGCGACGAGCGTCGCCGCCCAAACGAGAGCGTCCGCCTCGCCGCTCGCCAACATGCGGCGGCCATCGAAGCGCCAGGGATCGTGAAGCGGTGTGCCGCCTCCAAAGTTTACGCGTAGCGGCCAGCCGGTCTGCCACAGGGCGACTTGCATCGCACCAACGCCATTGCCGCTGCCGCCGAGCGGTAGACCGACACAGCGAGTCGTGACGTTGAGATGTCGCAACATGGCGGCGAGACGCTCGATCGCGAGCTCCGACTCCTCGGGTGCGAAGCTGGTTGGATGCCAGACGATGACGCCGTAGCGCGCGGCGGCGAGCTGATTGGCGATCTCCGCGATGTCGCGATACGGCAGGTCATGAAGCTGCGTTCGCGACGGACGGTTGAAAAGCAGCGCGCTCAATGCGCCGAGCGCGTCGAGCAACCGCGCTCTCGGGGTGATCGCGCGCAGCGCCGCTGTCGGCGGCGCCGCATCCAAGGGTCCGAGATAGGCGATCACTGGCGGGGCGTCGCGGTAGAGCGGCGCCGGGTTGCATATCAGGCGATCGTGGAAGCGCGGAAAGGCCACGGCGGGATCACCGCCGACAAGCAGCACGAAATCGGCACGGTTGGCGATCTCGGCGAATGTCGCCGTCACCCACCCGCTGGCACTGGCGACCGCCGCATTCGCCAGCAGGGGTCCGGAGGCAAGGTGATCGACGGTCCCACCGGTGCGCTCGGCGAGGGACAGCAGCGCGCGGATGCCGTGGAGATCGACGGCGAGGCCGTGGAAAAGGGGTGTCCTTGCCGCTTTGATAATTGCGACGGCCGCCGCGGCGGCTGTCGTGAGATCGGCCGGTGTGCCCGCGACCATATGCGGCCTGAACGCGGCACTTTCGCGGCGAAAGCCGGCAGCCGCCATGGCACAGCCGCGCGTGTCGAGCCCTCTCTCCGACAGGACAAGATCGTCACAGATCAACCCGCAAAAGGGGCAGGTGACGATCACCTCGCTCACCGCCGCGTCACCCGCTGCCCGGGATCACGCAGGTTTGTCGTATTTGATATAGGCGAAGCGCTGATCCTCGGTCGGCGTCCCGTCGAGCGCGCTGCCCTCGCCGGGTCGCCAAAGGACGACGTCCTCGATCTTTCGCGCCAGCTCGAAATCCTTGTCGGTGATGCCCTTGGCGGCATGATTCTGCAGCCTCACCTCGACCCAAGCATAAGAAGCGGTAATGTCCGGATGGTGCCACGCGGCCTCGGCGAGATGGCCAACCGCGTTGATCACCATGAGCGTGCCTTTCCAGCTATGCGTCTTATACTTTCGTCGTATCCAACCGCTCTCGTACCACCAATGCGGCACCTCGCGATCGAGGCGTGCCTTGATTTCCGCTTCGGAATAGGTGCGTTCGCGCTGTTCCTGACCGGCCATCGCGTCCTCCCGAACCATCGACGAACTACTTCTTTTCGTCATTCCGTCAGTCTATCGTACCATTATGCGAACGCAATCGTCGGACTCGGGGCAAGGCTCGTGGGAACAAGGCCCCTGCGAGGCGGTCGAGGTGTTCGCGCCGGCGCGCCTTCATCTTGGGTTTCTTGATTTGAACGGCGGTCTCGGCCGACGGTTCGGCAGCCTGGGCCTGGCCATCGACGGGCTCGGTACCCGCGTCGCTATCATGCGACAGACGGAAGCGGATAGGCGCGAGGCGTTGCCGGGCCGCGTTGGGCGGATGGTGGCAGCTTTGGCAGCGCGCCGTTTCTCGGCGCTTGGCCCGCTTCGCGCCAGCATCGTAGAAGCGATCCCCGAGCATGTCGGGCTCGGTTCCGGCACGCAACTCGGTCTCGCTGTCGCCGCCGGAGTCGCCGCGCTCGCGGGCGAGGAGATATCTGTCCGGGTGCTGGCGCCTCTGGTCGAACGCGGTGCGCGCTCCGGTATTGGCATCGGCGCCTTCGAGACCGGTGGATTTCTCGTCGATGGCGGCAAGGCGCGCAGGCACGCGCCGGCTCCGATCGTCGCGCGCGCGGCGTTTCCCGCGACGTGGCGCGTCATTCTCATTCTCGATGATCAGGGGCGGGGGCTCTCGGGTGCTGCCGAAAACGCGGCATTCCGGGCGTTGCCGCCATTTTCCGAAGCGATGGCCGCCCAGCTCTGCCGGCTTACCTTGCTGCGCGTGCTGCCCGGTCTCGCCGAGGAGGATTTTGCCGCCGTTGCCGAGAGCGTCGGCGAGATCGGCACCTGTCTCGGTGATTACTTCGCACCGGTGCAGGGCGGTCGCTACGCCAGCCCGCGCGTTGCCGCCGTTCTCGAATGGCTCCGCTGCGCAGGATTTCCTGGCATCGGGCAGAGCTCGTGGGGTCCGACGGGCTTCGTATTCGTCGCGGATCAGCGCGAGGCGCAAGCGCTCAAGAGCGAGCTTGTGCGGCGCTTCGGTGCGGATGCTGCGCTTTCCTTCCGCATCTGCACCGGGCGCAATCGGGGTGGTGAAATTCGCCGCCTCAAACCGGCGCTCGCGGCCGACGAGGCGCGCCGGTTAAGCGTCGGCTGGTGAGGACGCAGTACGCTGCGGGGAAGCGAGGCAGAGATGGAAAAGCCGAGGATATTGCATTTCCTTACGCCGCTCGCGAATCTTAGTCCGTTCGATGTCAATATGGCCTATGACGCAGGCTTTGCCGTTGCCGGCTACACCGGCGTCGATGCAAAGGACATCGTCGCCCTGACGCAGGACGCGATGTTCTCGCGTGCCCCTCAGGATGCGGCGAAGACCGTACTCTTCATCGGTGGCCGAGATGCGATGTTGGCGCTCGACATGGCGGAAGCGGCGCGCAAGGCGATGTTTCCGCCGTTTCAGAACTCGGTCTTCGCTGATCCTTCCGGCGCCTTCACGACCGCCGCCGCGATGGTGGCGCTCACCGAGAAACATCTCGTTGCGCAAGGTGGTCGGCTCGAGGGTGCGAATGTCGCGGTCTTCGGCGCGAAGGGTGTCGTCGGCGGCGTCGTTGGCATCATTGCTGCTGAGGCGGGAGCGCAGGTGACGCTGGTCGGTTACGATCGTAGCGAGGTGGTGCCGCGCAAGGTTGCCGAGTTCGAGCGGCGCTTCGGCAAGCGCTTCATCGCGGCCGACGGCAGCAGCGACGAAGGCCGCCGGCAGGCGCTCGCTGCGAGCGACGTCGCGCTCGTCGCGGGCAAGGCCGGGGTTCAGGTTCTTTCCCGCCGTGATCTCGAAGCGGCGACCCGCCTCAAAGTGGTAGCCGATGCCAATGCGGTGCCGCCTGCCGGGATCGAGGGGCTTGGTGCCAAGGCTAACGGTGCGCCGCTCGAGGCCGGGAAGGGGGCGGTCGGCATCGGTGCCTTCGCCATCGGTGATGTCAAGTTCCGCCTCCAGCATCAGTTGCTGCGGCGCTTGCACGATGCCGAGAAGGCCGCTTTCATCGATTTCCGCGACGCCTTTCGTGCCGCCCGCGAGATGATCGGCGTCGCCTGATCTGGCCCGGTCGCATGACAATTCTCATCGCTGCCCAGTCTGGCCGGGCTCTCGCCGCGGCGGCGCGGCGTGCTGGTGAGGATGTCGTCGTCGCAGATTTCTTCGGCGACCTCGATACACGCCGTTTGGCGCGCTGGCTGCATTTGCCTGGCAACCTCAAGGCCGGCATCGAACGGGCCGGGCTGCGCGACGCAATAGCTGACGTCGGACCGCTCGATGGCATTGTATACGGTGCCGGCTTCGAGCATGATCCTGCACTCCTGCGCGATCTCGCCGGGCTTGCGCCGCTGGTCGGCAATACGCCGGAAACCGTTGCGGCGGCGAAGGATCCGTTCGGCCTTGCCGCTCTCCTCTCACGGCTCGGCCTGCCGCACCCGGCGGTCGCCGAGACGCCATCGCCCGGCATCGACTTTCTCTGCAAGCGTCGGGGCGGCGCCGGCGGTACGCATATCCGCCGGGCTAAAGCGCGCACTGTCGTCACCAAGAGCTGCTATTTCCAGGCGATCGCCAGCGGGCGGCCGCTTTCGGCGCTGTTCGTGGCAAACGGGCACGGCGCGCGCGTGGTCGGCCTCAGCCGCCAATGGACCGCGCCGACGGGTGCGGTGCCGTTTCGTTACGGCGGCTGCGCAGGTCCGGCGGTCGTTCCCGCGCGTCTTGCACGGATGATTGCCGAAGCTTGCACGGCGCTCGCCGTCTCGCTCGGTTTGGTTGGGCTGAACAGTCTCGACATGCTGGTCGAGGGTGATGAATTCACTATTCTTGAGATCAACCCGCGGCCGGGCGCGACACTCGATGTCTTCGACGGCATGACGCGCGGGATTCCGCTCTGGGAATGGCACCGGCGTGCCGTGGACGGCGAGTTGCCACGCGCGAGCCCGACGCTGCGGGTCGGTGGTCGCGCTGCAGCGATCCTCTATGCCGAGGAGGCGATCGAGATGCCGCCGGCAGTGCACTGGGACAGCTGGGTCGCCGACGTGCCGGCGCCGCGCTCTGCCATCTCGGCGGGTGCGCCGATCTGCACGATCCTTGCCGAGGCTGATGACGTGGATGCGGCCGAGCGGCTCGTACGGACGCGTTCCGCTACGCTGCGCCGCCGCCTGTCCCCATGTGGCGCACTCTTCCATGAGCCGACGGATGCATATGAGCGCCATGCCGCAGGCTGACAACAACAATCCACGGCCGAGCGTCAATCGCCTCGCATTGGCGCTCGTTGACGGCATTGTCGCGGATGCCGCGGCGCTGCGTCTTGCCGTCTCACGAAGCGAAGCAGGCGCTCTCATCATTGATGCCGGTATTGCGCAGAGGGGCGGGCTCGATGCCGGCCGCCGGATCGCCGAACTCTGTCTCGGCGGGTTGGGGCGGGTGGTCCTCGCGCCCTCCGATATCGCTGCCGTCACCGCAGTCACCGTCGCGGTTCATGCCGCCGATCCGGTGCTCGCCTGCCTTGGCAGCCAATATGCCGGCTGGAGCCTGCAGGAGGGCAAATTCTTCGCGATGGCATCGGGGCCGGGCCGGGCAATTGCGCTCAAGGAGGATATCTTTCAGGAGCTTCGCTACCGAGACCACGGCGATCGGGCGAGCTTCGTTCTGGAGGTCGACCGTCCGCCGCCCGATGCACTCATCCGCCGCGTCGCCGAGATCTGCGGTATTCCGCCGGCCAATCTCACTTTCGTTCTGACCCCGACGACGAGTCTTGCCGGCACGGTCCAGATCGTCGCCCGCTCGCTCGAGGTGGCGCTCCACAAGGTGCACGCCCTGAAGTTTCCGCTTGATCGTATCCTTGACGGGTTTGGCGCCGCACCACTGCCGCCACCGGCGCCAGAATTTCTCAGGGCGATGGGGCGGACCAACGACGCGATCCTTTACGGCGGGCGGGTCGCGCTCTTCGTAGCCGGGCCCGAGGATGAGGTAGCGGCGCTCGCCGATGCCCTGCCGTCGAGCGCCAGTCGCGACTATGGCCGACCTTTCGCCGAGGTCTTCGCTGATTCAGGTGGCGATTTTTACAAAATCGACCCGATGCTGTTCAGCCCCGGCCTCGTCGAGGTGACGGCCGTCGAAACCGGACGATGCTTCCGTCGCGGTCGGATCGATGCGGAACTGCTCATCCGGTCGTTCGGCATCGCTTGAGGATGCGGGTCGCAATCTTCGCCGAGGATCCCGACTGGCACTGCCGGCGCCTGATCGCCGCTTTCGGCCATCACGGAGCGCTAGTCGTGACGGAGTCTCTGCGTCGCTGCCGGTTCCGCATCGACGCGGAATCGGCAGGCGTTGAAATCCCCGCCCTCGGCGATGGGCTGCCCGACGCCGTCCTGGTCCGCTCGGTCCCGAATGGCAGCTTTGAGCAGGTGACATTCCGCCTGTCGCTGCTCCATGCGCTCGGCGAGCTTGGAATCCGCATCGTCAACGAAGCGCGAGCGATCGAGCGCTGCGTCGACAAGTCGATGACGAGCTTTCTTCTCCGGCGCGCCGGCGTGCCGACGCCGCCAACCTTCGTGACGGAGGAGATCGAGGCCGCCGCGGCGTGGCACGCCGCGCAGGCATCCGACGTTGTTGCAAAGCCCTTGTTCGGTGCGCAGGGGCGTGGCCTGCGCCGCATCGCTTCAAATACCGAGTTGCCGGATCCGGCGGCGGACCTCAACGGCGTGCTCTACCTGCAACGCTATGTCGGCCGCGACAGTGAGTGGCGCGACTTTCGCGTCTTTGTCGTCGGCGGGACCGCCGTCGCGGCGATGACGCGCCGCGGCGCCGGCTGGATAACCAACGTCGCCCGCGGCGGCAGGTGCGAGCCGGCCTCGATTGACGGCCCGCTTGGCGCAGTCGCGGTTGCCGCGAGCCGCGCCGTCGGTGCAGCCTATTGTGGCGTCGATCTCATAGAGACCGGCGATGGCGAGCTCGTCGTACTCGAGGTCAATTCGATGCCAGCGTGGCGGGGGCTGCAAAGCGTCGCCGAGATCGATATTGCCGACCGCATCGCGCGCCATGTCCTCGCCCTCTGACACCGCGCTGCCGCCGCCCTCCACGGCCCTCCGCCGCGCCTTTCTTGCCGCCTGTCGCGCCGAGCTCGAGGCGCTAAAACCGGGCAACGTGCATGTCTATGGCGATGGGCATGGCATGACCGTCGACGATTTCCGGCGTAGCGCCGGCGCGGCGGCGCCGGCGTTGTGCCGCTCGGGCAACAGCGTCGGCCGCCGGATCCGCGACGCGGTGGAGGCCAGTTGGACAACCGTGCCGCGCAACACCAATCTCGGCATCATCCTGCTCGCCGCGCCGCTGATTGCAGCGGCAGAAGAGGGTGAGGGGACTCTGCGCGATCGCGTCTCGCGCGTTCTCGCAGCGTTGACGGTGACCGATGCCGAGGATTGCTTTGCCGCGATTGCGCGCGCCAATCCGGCGGGTCTCGGGCGCGTTCCGGCGCAGGATGTCGCCGACACACCCACCGTGACGCTGCGCGAGGCGATGAGTCTCGCCGCCGGGCGTGATCTCGTCGCCCGGCAATATGCGACGGACTACCGCGATCTCTTCGCCATCGGCGTCTCCCGCATCGCCGAGAGCCGGCTTCACCGTTATTCCGCCACTTGGACGACGACCCTGGTGTTCCTCGATTTCCTCGCCGCCTTCCCCGACAGCCACGTTGCGCGAAAATACGGCGCAGATACTGCCGAGAGTGTGCGCCGTGAGGCGGAGGGCTTGCGGAAGCGTCTGCCGGAAGATCCGGAAGCGGCATTTCCGATGCTTCTCGCCTTTGATCGCTCGCTCAAGGAGCGCGGGATCAATCCTGGAACTTCCGCCGATCTCACCGTGGCGTCCTTGCTGACTTTCGAAATCAACCAATTGCTTGAGCGATAGCGAGACGCCGCCGCCTCATCCGCAATATCGGGCGAGGGTGGTTGGCGTCAGCCTGCCGTCGTGCAACGCACTGGCGACGAGAGCGCCAGCGACGCCGGCGGTTTCCAGCTCTACGATGTCCGCGTCGTTGCGCACGCCGCCGGCAGCGAACAGCGCGCGCGGAACGGCGCGTCGGCGCAGCCGCTGCAGCTCGGCGATAGCCGGGCCGCCGTCGCTCCCCACCCGATCGAGCGTCATGAGAATGAGGCGACTTGGCCATAGCGCGATACCCCGCTCGATCTCCGGCGGTCCGAGAAAGGTGCCGCCGCGATAGTCGAGCGAGAGAACGAACCGCTCAGGCCCTAAGGTATCGAAAACCGCCGCGAGCGCATCTGTTCCGGCGAGGCTTTCACTGCCGAAGACGGGGACGATTCCCGGCCTGCAGACGCGCTTTGCCGCGGCAAGTATCGCAAAGCCGCCGTCGAGCCAGAACTCGACCTCCGGCGCTTTTTCGGAAAGCCGCCGCAGG
>WNFC01003577.1_pt1 | contig 19281 bp, 15 predicted proteins | sample 5400541 | NCBI WGS metagenome assembly WNFC01 (sample SAMN13153342, study PRJNA577476) | soil metagenome | isolation source: 120 cm saprolite under Douglas fir tree site 2 hole 2 replicate 1 | place: USA:California | collected 2015-04-18 | reverse complement strand
TTGAAGTCTTCCTGGCGCGACGCAGCAACGCGCCCGATGCTGACGACGCGAATCGCATCATCCAGTGCGATGGGTGGCATGTAGGACGGGGCGTCCTTAAGCCAGCCCCGGATAGCGGGGTCGAGGGAGCAGTAATGATTCTGCACCAATAGCGCGCCGTCCGGCAGCTCCGGAACCGGTTCTCTGACCAGCTCGAAATCACTTTCGCTGGGCAACCCCGCGGGCCGTCGCCGGATGAGCCACCTTCGATTGATATCGGTCATTAGAGGAAACTCCTCCATTCCCACAGACACAGCTCAGCGACCTACCCAGCGCGGCGTGCGTTTCTCAATAAAGGCCCGGGGACCCTCCTGGAAGTCCTCAGTGCGCATCACCCGCTGTTGACCCTCCTCTGATAACCGGGCCAACGCGGCATCGTCAAGATCGAAGGTGCGGCGAGCGATTTTAAGGCTCTCGCGCACGGCTATCGGTGCGTTACAGGCGATGATGTCCGCCAGCGCAAGTGCTTCCACCAGCGTCCGATCCTTCGGCACGACGCGATTGATCAATCCTAAGGCCAATGCTCGCTCTGCTCCGAGCCGTTCGCCGGTGGCGATCAGCTCGTATGCAACGGCACGAGGGAGGGAGCGGGGGAGTCGGTATAGACCTCCGGCGGCGGCGATCAGACCGCGCCTGACTTCCGGCAGACCGAATGTGGCGTCGACAGAGGCGACGATGAGATCACAGGCCAGAGCGATCTCGAAGCCTCCTGCCAGCGCGAATCCGTCGACAGCGGCAATCCATACTTTTGATCGGCAGGCGCGCACGAATCCGGCAAAACCGCCTTCTGTGGTCCACAATGCGCCGAGGTTGCCGCGCGCGACCTCCTTCAGATCCGCGCCCGAACAAAATGCCTGTCCCCCCGATCCCGTCAGCACCACTACCCAGGCGTCGGGGTCTTGCTCTAAATCGCGCACGATTTGATCCAGAGCTTGAGCAACCGCGCCGTTGATCGCGTTGCGCGCTTCGGGTCGCCGAAACGTGACCAGCCTGACGTGCGGTGCCGGCGTCTCGACCGTCACTACGACGCGCTGTTCCGTTAGGGCGTTCATTTCAAGCAACGTCGCAACAGTGGCAGCGCCTCGGTGTCGATTCATCGTGACCCATGCGTTCTCCCGGATAGCCTCGACCAATGTCGGTCAATATTGTCCTACGATATAAAGTCTCCCGCAATGCTCAGACACCAAAACCAGCGTAGAATTGTGCTACGAAATTATCCTATACTACAGTGCTTCCTCATCGAGACCCTATGTCCGAATCGAAGTCTTCGTGCGCCCGCCTGTTAATTGCCAATCGAGGCGAAATCGCGGTGCGCATTGTGCGCGCGGCGCACTCATTGGGGATCGAGACGGTGCTCGCCGCTTCGGCGGCAGATTGCGGCAGTTTGGCCGCACAGGAGTCGGACCGAACCGTCGTGCTCGGTGCCGCACCCGCCCGGGAGTCGTATTTGAACGCGCCTCGTATTATGCATGCGGCGTTGTCCACCGGTTGTTCTGCTTTGCATCCGGGTTACGGATTTCTATCGGAACGTCCGGAGCTCCCTACGCTCTGCGCCGAACATGGCATCACGTTCGTCGGTCCCACGGCGGAGGCCATGCGCCAGGTCGGCGATAAACTCTCGGCGCGGGCATTAGCACGCCGTGCCGGAGTGGCGATGACGAACGGCACTGAGAGCGTCGGGAGCGTTGATGCCGCACTCGCGCACGCCGCCGAGATCGGATATCCGGTCATCACAAAAGCTTCCGCCGGGGGGGGCGGCCGGGGCATGGTTATTGCCCGAAGCTCGGCAGATCTTATCGAGTCTTTCGAGAAGGCATCATTGGCAGCGAGGCAGGCGTTCGGCGATGGCACGCTCTATCTCGAGCGATTCGTCGATCGTGCGCGGCACGTGGAGGTTCAGGTGATGGGAGACGGCGCCGGCGGAGCCGTGCATTTTGGCGAGCGAGACTGTTCGATTCAACGCCGCTACCAGAAGATGATCGAAGAGGCGCCGGCCGCGGTCCTGCCGCAGGCGGTACGTACTCAATTGCATCGCGCAGCGGTGGATCTGCTTGCGTCGATTGGATACCGAAATGCTGGTACGGTCGAGTTTCTTTACGACGAGGAAAGCGGGAAGTTTTATTTCATGGAGGTTAACGCTCGGCTCCAGGTCGAGCATCCCGTATCGGAGATGACTACCGGCATCGATCTTGTGCGCCTCCAGTTGCTGCTGGCAACGGGCCGCGGGCAGCTTCCGGCGCAAGAGCAGATTCATCCGAACGGTCATGCTATCGAGGCACGAATCCTCGCCGAGGATCCCGCGCGCGATTTCATGCCTTGTCCGGGCCGCATCACTCGGTGGCGGTCTCCTGTGGGTGAGGGAGTGCGCGTCGATTCAGCCGTGACCGACGGCACCCTGATCCCGCCAAATTACGACAGCATGATCGCTAAACTCATTGTGTACGGCCGAACCCGTGACGAGGCCATCGACCGCCTCGCGCACGCGATCGCGCGTTTCGGCGTCGAGGGCATTCCGACCAACCTTCCGCTGTTGAAGTGCATCGTTGAACATCCGGATTTCCGGGATAATCGCTTGGATACCCGCTGGATGGAACGCGTTCTGCTGCCTGCCTTTCGGGCAAAGTGAGCGATCCGACGCGACGTGGTGGAAACGCCGGTTAGCGGACGCGTTCTTCGCGCTTAACGACCGGCCTTCGGGGGCGCGAAAGCCGCGTCGGAAACGTGCTTGAGGTGGGCGCGGGTGCGGCGGAGGTGCTTGCGCATCGCTCGTTCCGCGAGTTTCGGATTCCCCGCCAGTACGGCTTCGGTAACTTCAGAATAGCTCAGCAGCTGCAGGCGCTTGTCTTCCGCGGTCTGGTACGGCAGCGTTTGCATGCGAAGCAAGTGGATCTGCATTGCGGGCATGATTCGATCGAGCTCCTGATTGCCGCCGATCTCCGCTAGCGTGTCGTAGAAATGCCGCCGCTTCTCTATCTGCTCGATTCCACTATCGCTACCGGCTTTGTAGATCGCAAGCCAGCGAAACGCCTCGCGCATCTTTGCCGCGTGGCCTCCGCGACGAACGGTCTCCGCTGCCAGCCGGGCCATGAGGCCGGTCAGTACCTCGAGCACCACCAGCGTTTGATCTACTTCGGCCCGCGTAAGTACGCGAATGTAGGCGCCGCGATGGCGCGTGAGGGAGACAATGCCCTCGGCGGCCAGACGCTTCAGCGCCTCACGAACCGGACCGCGGCTGACGCCGATGCTCTGAGTGAGGTCCGCCTCGACGAGTTTCTGACCCGGGACAAAGCGCCCCAACCGAATGCCCGAGACGATGGCATCGACCACCGCATCGGGAGAGCTTAGCCCGTGCGCACCGATTGGTTTATCCTGGCCAAATTCTTCAATTTGGGCCGCACGTGCATTTACGGAACTTCTGCTGGTCGCCAAACTTTTCACGCTTTTCCCTACAGGCGCTGACTAAAGCGCAGCTAACTGTATGAATTTTCATTGGCATGGACAATATTGTCAAACAGTCATGTAACTGCGGCCCCTCCTCTTAACAATGTTCGGGGAGCGCAACCAGACTTAAGAATAGGCGCAAAGCATCATCGACACATCGCGGATGCAACCGAGGGCGTCCCGCACCGCGTCATCGGAACCGTTGGTCCAATTGTTTGAGGAAGAGAGGGGCGGTCATATTGAGCTGGACGGGCGTGATCGACAGCGCCTTATCGCGGATCGCCTCGAGGTCCGTTCCCGGATCGTATCCGCCATCCTGATAGGCGAGTTTGATCCAATAGTACGGTACATCCCGAGCATCGATCCTCCGTTCGGGCCGGAATGATCCCGGTGGTCGCTGGCCCTGTCTGGTCACGCGCGTTCCGGTCACTTCGCTCGGAAGCGCATCGGGAAAATTGACGTTGACAAAGCTGTTGGGCTCCCACTCGGCATCCAAAAGCGCCGCCAGAACGATCGGGGTATATGTCTCCGCCGTCTCCCATGGGACTGTGGCGCGCGGCGTGAAAACTTGGCTCAGTGCAACGGAGGGAATGCCGATAAGCGCGCCTTCCATCGCCGCCGCCGCGGTACCCGAATAGGTAATATCCTCACCGAGATTTGCGCCTCTATTGATCCCTGAGAGCAACATCGTCGGCTTTTCGCTCATGATCTCGTAGATTGCGAGAAGAACGCAGTCAGTCGGCGTGCCCGTGATGGCGAAGTGGCGGTCATCACGCTTTCGAACTCGTACGGGCATATTCATGGAGATCGAATGCGACGCGCCTGACTTCTCCTCATCCGGAGCGACTACCCAGACCTCATCGGTATAGCGACGAGCGATCTTTTCCAAAAGAATGATGCCCGGAGCGTCGATCCCGTCATCGTTGACAAGAAGCAGCCGGTGCTTCGAAAGCCTGTGCATAGTGTTCCTTGATTGCCTAGGGTGCGCCGTCGTCTTTTATATCGTACAATATTGTCCTATAATTTGATGATTCAGCAATCGAAAATATTAGCGAGGAGCGCACCTTGCGCGAGGTGTTCGTAATCGGCATCGGGATGACGGCGTTCGGTCGCTTTCTCGACCGGCCCCTGTCGAGCCTTGCGGAGGAGGCGGTTAGATTGGCTCTGAGCGATGCCGCAGCGGTGGAATCGCAGATCGAGGCGATCGCATTCGCTAACGCGACCCAGGGCGCCATGGAGGGTCAGTACGGTATTCGAGGCCAGGTGGCACTGCAGGCGATGGCGTTCGACGCGGTGCCGATCATCAACGTGGAAAACGCCTGCGCCAGCGCATCGACCGCGTTCAATGTCGCCATGATGCAGATTCAATCCGGGTCGGTGGAGGTGGCGCTGGCCGTCGGGGCGGAGAAAATGGTGAGTGTCGACACCGCGCTGTCCATGGCGGCCTTCGAGGGCAGCTGGGATAGAGCCAAGAAAGCCGCCACGCTAGAGCGCCTGGCGATTCTGGGGAAGGAGATGCCGACGCCACCCGAAGAGGCGGTGCGCGAGAGCCCGCATACGGTGTTCATGGACATCTATTCGGCATTCGCGAAGTACCATATGGCTCGCTTCGGTACGACGCAGCGCCATCTTGCCGAGGTCGCTGCCAAGAATCATCGCCATTCCATCCACAATCCTCTGTCGCAATATCGCAAGGCCTTCAGCGCGGACGAGGTGTTGGCGGCGAGGCTGATTGCGTGGCCGTTAACGCTGCCGATGTGCTCACCCATCAGCGACGGGGCGGCGGCGGCGGTCCTGTGCAGCGCCGAGGCGCTGTCAAATTTCGATCGCAACCGGGCCGTCAAGGTGCGTGCCTCGGTACTGATGAATGGAGGCCGGCGCAATCCAGAGGACATTGAGATACACATTTCGCGCCGTGCGGCGAAAAAGGCCTATTCGATTGCAGGGGTCGGCCCCGAGGATATTGATGTCGTCGAGTGTCATGATGCGACGGCGTTCGGCGAGATCCAGCAGAGCGAGAATCTTGGCTTCTTTGATTTCGGCGATGGCGGCCCCATGGCGGCGCGCGGGGCAACCACCGTGGGCGGGCGAATCCCGTTCAACCCGTCCGGGGGGCTGGAATCGAAGGGGCATCCCATTGGTGCCACGGGTCTCGGCCAGATACACGAACTGGTGACGCAGTTGCGCGGCGAGGCGGGCGCCCGCCAGGTGGAGCAGCCGCGCCTTGCATTGCAAGAGAATGGCGGCGGGCTAATGGGCATTGAGGAGGCGGCCGTGGCCATCACGATCTTGGAAGCACTCGCGTGAGTCTCGCCCATTTGTTGATCTCGGCCGCACGGAGCTTCCACCATCGACCCGCACTCTCCATTGGAGACAAGACGCTGTTCGACTACGGCACACTAGGGCGCCGCGCAGCCGGATTGGCGGCATCGCTCAAGGACAGGCTGGCGCTCGGTAGCGGCGACCGTGTCGCGCTCGCCATGAGCAACTGCCCGGAGTACCTAGAAATTCTATTCGCATGTTGGCACGCCGGACTGGCGGTGGTTCCCATGAACGCGCGCCTGCACGCCGGCGAACTGGGGTTCATGGTCGAGGACAGCGATGCATCCGTGGTCTTTGCAACTGAGGCGCTGGCACATCCAATCGTTGGTGCTTGTCCCGGTAAACGCGTGATCGTTGCCGGATCGCAGGAGTATGCCAAACTCGTGGCGGCCGACGGTATTGCAGCTCAGCCGGTTGGACGTGACGATCTTGCGTGGATTTTCTACACCAGCGGAACGACGGGGAAACCGAAAGGGGCGATGCTCAGCCACGGGAACCTCATGGCGATGGCGATCCGATACCTCGCCGATGTCGACATGCTGTCCGAAGAAGATGCGCTGCTCCATCTGGCGGCGACGTCGCATGCCTCAGGGCTGTTTGCGTTGTCGCATGTGGCCAAGGGCAGCAACAACATTTTGCCGGAATCAGGCGGCTACGACGCGCAGGAAGTGGGGAAGATCATCGATGCGACACGCAATCTCACGTTTTTCGTTCCGCCCACGCTGCTCCGGCGGATGACGACCGATGCGGACATCAAAGGCGCGACGCTCTCCAACATTCGTACCATCCTCGTGGGGGCCGCTCCGGTCAGCGCAGGAGATTTGCGCGCCGGGCTCGCGACGTTCGGTCCGAAACTATGGAACGGCTACGGCCAGGGGGAGAGCCCCTGCACCATCACCGCGATGAGCAAGCGGATGATCGCGGCGGCTTCGAGCGGCGATGACGAGCGGCTGGCATCGGTAGGGATCGAAAGGACCGGTATCGAGGTCCGTGTCGCGGACGGAGACGACAACCCAGTCGGATTTGGCGAAATAGGAGAGGTGCTGGTGCGAGGCGAGACCGTGATGAGTGGCTATTGGAACCGGCCGCAGGATAGCGCGGAGACCCTTCGCAGTGGGTGGCTCCATACCGGCGATTTGGCGCGAATGGACCGCTTCGGGTACCTCATGTTACTCGACCGGAAGAAGGATCTGATCATCTCGGGCGGAATGAATATCTACGCGCGCGAGATCGAAGATATATTGCTGACGCATCCCGGTGTTGCGGAGGCGGCGGTGATCGGGGTGCCCGATGCCGAGTGGGGTGAGAGTGTTGCCGCGATCCTGGTTGTCGCAGACGGTGAGTCGATCGATCCCAAGAGTCTGGACCGACTCTGCCTCGAAAAGATCGCCCGATACAAGCGCCCAAAACGCTACGAGTTTGTAACCGAGTTACCGAAAAACGCCGCAGGGAAAGTGCTGAAGCGCGAGCTTCGCGCCGTGTATGGAGCATCGCCGACCGCTGCGGGCGGATAATGCAGCGGCTTGCGCCGTCGCAGGGCTGTAGTGGTCAAGGGGCTCGCATCCGTCTCCGTTTTGTACTACAATTTTGTAGCTCATCTGATTGACAGGCAGGGCGCCGCAACGTAGCCTGATTGTCCGCGGCTCAATGGGCGGAGCAACCAGCGGCAGGCATCGCGGCGGAGGGGGGAGGGGTGACGAAACTATACGTGGACTCGGACAAATTCGGGTATCAGGCTGCCTCGCCGACGGTTGAGGCGTTTCACGGCGCCATCAAGGACCTGGTCCGGTCCAAGTTGGCAACACTCGGCGGCGACTGGAATTCCTTCGTCTTCGACAAGTCTTACGAGTTAATTACGGCCGATGAAATGCGAAAGATCGAGAAGCTGCTCATCGACGCGGGGCACCGATTCGACTGGTCCGCGGCGATCTCCCCTCGTGAGCGCCCCGACATCTATAAACCCGCCGCGGGTGTGTCGGATGCCAGCATCAACACCTTCTCATTCCGGCATCCGGAAGCGAAGACGGCGCCGCCTGACAAGGATGGGCGGGAACTGTGTGGTGCCGGTGACAATGTAGCGACATATCCGACGAACACGGTTGGCGTCGCCCGGTACATCCGCACGCCGGACAAAGTACTGCAGTTCCTGACCGAAGGGGTTCCGGTTGAGACCATCGCGGTCATCGACGACTCCGGCGGCACGCTGACCGCTCCGATTCTCGCGCACTTCAAAGCCGTGATCTGCGCCGGTGGGACGGTGCGTTCTCATCTTGGAATCCTCACACGCGAATGGGGGGTCCCGTGCCTGATGAACGCGAAGATCAGCGGTATTCACGACGGCGATACGGTCGAGCTCGAAGTAACGGCGGCGGCAAAGACGGCTGAAGCCTATCAGACGGGTGTCGAGATGACGGCAAATGTCTGGCGGCTGAAGAAAGCCTGACGGCTCACGGCATCGGCCATACGAGTGTTCGAGGGAAGATTAATGAGTCAAAACCACGTCTCCTACGCGCAGATCCTGGAAACCAACAACTTGATGCAAAACTGCAGCGATGAGACATATTGGCTGTGCGTAACGCGTACTGTCCAAGAGTCGAAGCTATTTCCGGTACCTGCCTACATGATGTTGAGCTATCTGATGGCGTTTTACCGCTATCCCTCGCTCCTGCGTAAGATCGAGACTCGGCTTTTGGCTGAGGAGATCGGCGACCGTGCCCGAAATATGGGCATGAAAATCCAGAACCCGTCGATGGGATGGGCGCTGCCGGGGTTCTACCTGCTGGGCCGCGAATGGCTCATCAATATGGGATTGCTCAAGCCTACGGACGCGATCGAGGACATCATTTACGTAATGAATTTCTGGAAGCGATTCCAACTTTCCTCGCACCGCAACGATGGACACATCACCAACAAGGAATTCGGCCACCGCGCGCAGCTCTTGCCCGAACGGCGGCTACAGGTATTTCACGCGGATATGTTCGACTGTATTGCGGGGGACGCGCTGCACTCGGCCGCACAGGCCTTCATGGCGGCCGCTTCACAGTACGGGTTTCTCATCACCTGTGAAAGCCGTATCTCGATGTGCAATTCCGGACCCTACAAGATCGCCGACGACCGTGAGATGGTGGTCCGCGATTTCATGGATTTGTCGGAAAGCGATTTCCCCTGGCTCGATGACATCGCCACCGACGTCCCTCACAACAACTTGACCGTCACCATGGCCGTCAAGGATTGTCACTTCCATTTGATGGATGACTGGGGTTCATTCGAATCGAAACCGGAGTTCAAGCCCGAGCAATTGGTCGGCGTTGGCCTGTATACGTCGGACCACCTCTCCGACGGCTATGTGCCGCTCGGCATGAATTCGCGGGAAGAGCTGATCTCGACGTTTAGGTTGCTCGAGGAGAAGGTGCGTGACGCGACCACGAGACTCTGGAAGCGCATTGCCGCGTGGAAGCGCGACCAGATGATCGATGCGGGGGCGATTGTCTATTTCGCCATCATCAAGGACCTCGCCCATATAGCGGGTGTCTACGAAGTCGACGACTGGATGAAGGTTGACGAGCGCGCCGAACGGTTCCGCCCGCTGTTAAACGACGAATTCAGTCGCGATGCGCTTGGCGAGCTCGTGGGGCTAGTGTCGCATCCGAGTCAGCAGGTTATGGAATATACCATGGCACAGCACTCCAATAAGCCGACACGCATGTACACAAACATACCGTATTCCGTGTTACAGGGGGAGCCCTGTACGACTACGTGTGGTCCGCTCCATTCGGGGATCACAAACCTGGCAAGCAAGAAGGATGCCTATCGCACGACGCGAGGCGTCCTCACGCTCGCCGAATACAATCGGCTGAGTCAGGAATGGGTACCTCCGCTGCTTACGGACAAATACCGGTTTCTGTGCGATACGTGGGTGAAATACCACGCGGGTACGCCGCTCGCCGACGAACTCTACCATCTCGAGCAAGATAAATCGCGCAACCTCAGGGGCAAGGGCTCGCGACTAAGGCGTACCGATGTCGACAGACTTCGCGGTTGAGGAGAAGCGCTTGCATTCCATGTTCTTCCAATTGCGCGGGCGCATGCGAGCGACGGGAACGCGATGGGGGGATGACCTATGAATGACAGGCATGTGGTCCTGCATGGCCTTGCAATCAAGAAACACGCGGCACCGCAGGAAGTGGCCGATATCACGGGGCTCGACATCGAGACCGTGGCGCGCTTGCTGGCCGAGGAGGAGGGCCGGCGGCGCGTTGTTACTGCCGCCGGCAAGTTCATGTTGACGGGTCCGGCGCAAGTGGCGCTACGCGCCGAGTATTCACGCGTCTATGCCGATCAGCGCGCGAGCATCGCCATGAGCGAGGCGTATGGTCAATTTGAAAAAATCAATGCGGAACTGAAACAACTGATCACCGACTGGCAAACCATGGACGTGGGCGGCAAAAAGGTGCCAAACGATCATTCCAGTACGGACCACGACGAGCAACTCATCGACCGGCTGGGCACGCTGCATGAGCGAGCGGAGCCAGCGTTGAAGCGCATGGCGAAGGAGCTGCCTCGGCTCAGCATTTATCCGCGTAAGCTCATCGCGGCGCTCGAGAAGGCGGAGGATGGCGCCATAGAATGGGTGAGCGACGCGAAGATCGCTAGCTATCATACGGTATGGTTCGAGATGCACGAGGATCTGCTACGCATTCTCGGCCGCGAACGCGACGAATAGGCAATCGTGACGAATCCCTCGCATCGGTGGATCACCCAGCTTGACGGCAGCAATCTGCCGGACAAGGCGCTGATCGGCGGCAAGGCATGGTCGATCGCGCGGATGATGTCGCTCGGGTTGCCGGTACCGCCGGCGTTCGTCGTTACCACCGAGGCGTGCCGCGCGTTCCTGCGCGACGGCGCTCTCCCGCAAGGACTGCCCGAAGAAATGGCGACAGCCATCGCCCGCCTCGAGCAGCGAACCGGCCGCACCTTCGGCCACGGCGTGAAGCCACTTCTGATTTCAGTCCGCTCGGGCGCTCCGGTATCGATGCCTGGCATGATGGACACGATTCTCAATCTTGGAATCACGAAGGATACCGAGGCAGCGCTTGTGGTTGAGTGCGGCGATGGGCGCTTTGCACGAGACGTCCACCGGCGCTTCTATGACCTCTATGCGCACATTGTGCTCAAGGCGAACATAGATGTGTTTCCACCAGATGGCGATGCCGCTTCGTGGAATCGCCAGATCGCGGACGCCACGGGGGCGGGCCTCCCCGAGACGGTGTACGCACAGCTGATGGCCGCGGTTCGCGCTGTATTCGAATCGTGGAATTCCCGCCGGGCAAAGCGCTATCGCGAGCACCATGGGATTGCGCATCACCTCGGCACTGCGGTGACCATCCAGGCCATGGTCTTCGGGAATCGCGATGACAGCAGCGGCACCGGTGTTGTGTTTAGCCGCAATCCATTGACAGGCGATCGGGAGCCCTTCGGAGAATATCTTGCGCGTGCGCAGGGCGAGGACGTGGTCTCAGGCAAATTCACGCCGAATGTCCTGTCGACGATGAAGCTTCGCGTACCGAACGCCTACCAGGGGCTCATGGCAGCATGTGTGATATTGGAGAGGGAAAATGGCGATGTGCAGGACATCGAATTTACCGTGCAAAACGGCGAACTCTATTTACTTCAGAGTCGTGCGGCCAAGAGGGCGCCGGCCGCGGCCGTCCGCATTGCCGTTGACATGGTTCGTGAAGGAATGATCGATGAAGTCACTGCACTCGATCGTGTCACACCGGAACAGGTCCGACTGCTGCTCGCGCCTCGCCTCGCCGAGGGTCAGGCAGCGCAAGCGCAAATACTCGCCTCCGGTGAGGGGGCTTGCCCCGGCGTCGGCGCCGGCGTGGTTGTCACGAGTTCAGACGAAGCCGAGATTCGCGCTAAGGCGGGCGAGGCGGTTGTCCTCGCGAGGCCCACTACGAGTCCGGAGGATGTGCATGGCATGCTCGCCGCGAAAGCAGTGATCACCGAAACGGGTGGCTCGACGTCACACGCCGCAGTAGTGAGCCGAGCCCTCGGCCTGCCGTGCATCGTGGGTTGCGGGGTCTCCATGCTTGCCGGCCTTGCAGGCCGAACGGTCACCGTCGACGGTGCGCTCGGCCACATCTTTGCGGGACAACTGGAGGTGGTGAGACCGGACGAGACTGCGGACCCGCGGTTGACCGACATAGCACAATGGGCGGCTCGGCACAGCCCGCTGAAAGTGTATCGACCGAGCGAGGCACCAAGCGAGCTCGTCATCGACCTGAATGCGGTCGACGGCGGCGAAGATCCGAAACGACTGCCGACGCTCATCCGTGGCTATCACGGCGCCCGCGGCGGGGCGATCACCAGTGATGAAGGTGTTCGGGCCGCCGTCGCGGAGAAGTTGCGCTTTGTGGTTGGGGAACCGGTGTTGCCGCTTCTGATCGCCGCAGTGCGAGCCAAGGCATCCTTGAACGTTTCGAGCGTAGCTACCGACGAAGGCGCTCAATAGCGTGGAGGAATCGTCATGGCGACAGTGAAACCCGAAGACATCGAAGCTCTGGTGGCTTTGTTCGAAGCGTCGAGCTGGGATGAGATGCATCTCCAAATCGAGGATTTCGATCTTTTCTTGTCTTCCGATCCAAAAGTTAGCCGTGCCGGCAGTCTGGCAATTCCCTCGGAGTACGTGGTAACCCGACCGCTCGCGGCAGAGAATATTCCGCGCGGTATGGGCCACATTGCACCGCCTCCCGTGCCGGACGCACTGGCGTCCAACGTACCGGACAACTGGGTCGCCGTTGCCGCACCCATGCTTGGCACTTTCTACCGCGGGCCGAAGCCGGGCGAAGCCCCGTATTGCGAGTTGGGCGAGCGAGTGGAGGCGCAGAGCGAGGTCTGCCTCGTCGAGGTCATGAAGCTGTTTACCACGGTGCGTGCGGGTACAGCGGGAATTGTCCGCAAGATCTGTGCAAAGGACGGCGACATGGTGGAATTCGATCAGATCCTCTTTTATATCGAGCCTGCATGACGTTGCGGCAATCGCGTAACTCTTAGGAGAACCGAAGATGGCGTTTATCGAGTTTCTCGACGAGACGATGCGCGATGGGCAGCAAAGTCTCTGGGGTATGCGCATGCGTGCCGGCATGGCGCTGCCTGTGTCTCCTGTGATCGATCGCACCGGCTTCAGGGTCATTGACCTTGCCGGTTCTTCGATGATGGAGGTATTGATCCGGCACTGCCAGGAGAACCCGTGGGAAGGGCTTGACCTGCTTGTGGAGTCCATGCCACGCACGCCTATTCGGGGTGGCATGCGCTCCAACGCTTCGGTGACGTTTGGTGTGACGCCAGACTCGTTGATGGACGCGTGGATGCGTCAATTAAATCGCCACGGAGTCCGATCGTATTGGATTTATGACGTGCTCTACAATATCGACAAAATTCATCGGCTGGCAAAGGTTGCCAAGGAATTCGGATCGGAGGTGGCCGGTACGATTTTATATTTCTTGTCCCCGGTCCATACGGATGAATATTATGCGGATAAGGCCGACAAACTGTCGGCCTCTCCCAATATCGACACGCTCCTCCTCTACGATACCGCAGGGACCCTGGACAAGGAACGACTGAAGACCTTGGTGCCTGCCATCATAGGCAAAGCGCGCGGTAAGAAAATCGAGTTTCACTCGAACAATCTGCTCGGCATGTCGGCCAAGGCCTATCTCGACGCCATCGATCTCGGTATCACGATCCTGCACACAGCGAGCCGGCCGATGGCTAACGGCCCATCGGTACCGTCGACGGAGATCATGGCCAAGAACGTCGAACTCAAAGGACACACTCATGGCCTGAATACGACGCTGTTTAAGCCTGTGGCGGAACATTTTGAAGCCGTCGGGAAGGCGGCAGGCTATCTCATTAACCAGTACAGTGAATACGACGTGCTGTCGATCGAGCATCAGATTCCGGGGGGGATGACCGGCACACTAAAGGCGCAGCTGGTTCAGCACAACATGAGCGACAAATTGGACGAAGTGCTGGTAGAGACGGCAAAGGTGCGGCGAGAACTGGGATACCCCGGCATGGCGACACCGTTCAGCCAGCTGGTCGGCACGCTTGCCGTTCTCAATGTTGTCTCGGGTAAGCGTTATGCGATCATTCCGGATGAAGTGATCCAATACGCGGGAGGCTTCTACGGCGACACAGTCGCGCCGATCGAGCCCAACGTGCTCGACAAAATCATGACTTCGCCGCGAGCAAAGGAGGTGCTCGCCAATACGCCCGAACAGCCGACTATCGAGGAGCTACGAAAACGGTACGGCACTAACGATGACGATGAGTTGATCTTGCGCGCTCTCGTGCCGGAGGCGGACCTCGAACGCATGCGCGCGGCTGGCCCCGTCAAGAAAACGTATCCCTTGCTGTCCTCGACCGAACTGGATCAAGTGAGCCGCTTGATGCGAATCGCAACTGCTCCGGTCGTCGAGGTCAAGTCATCCTCGATGAATCTATCTCTGCGCCGACATTCGACATAGTCGAGAGGTGCAATTCCTGTCAGCATCAGTGGTTCGGTAAGGGGGGAGGAATGTCCATTCTGATCACCGGTGGAACCAAAGGAATTGGCCTGGCCATCGGAAAGGCCTTCGCGCCAGATGCGGGTGATGTGTTCCTCAACTACTACCGTGACGATGAGGCAGCCTCGCGCGCCGCCAGGGATGTGTCTGCCGCAGGCAGCCGCGCTCATATTATCAAAGCCGATACAGGTACTCCTGAAGGTTGCGCATCTCTCATTGCGACCGTGAAACAAACGACCGCCCACCTCGACCAGGTAGTCCATTGCGCACTCGATGCCTATGCTTCCCCGACTCTCACCGCCGATCCAACGCGCTTCGCCCGAGCGGTCACGACCAACGGCACCAGCCTGCTATTTCTGGTTCAAGCGGCGCTGCCCATACTCTCCCGTGGCAGCACGATATTTTTCCTTACCAGCCGCGGCGGCCGAATTGTGATAGCGAACTATGCGGCCATCGGCGTCGCCAAAGCGATGGCCGAGAGTCTTATCCGCTATTTGGCGGTCGAGCTCGCACCCAAGGGCATCCGTATAAATGCGATCGCGCCGGCAATCGTGGAAACCGATTCCGTACGTGCTTTGTTTGGCGCCAAGACGGCCGACCTTGTCCGCGACGCCGCTGGTCACAATCCAACCGGACGCGGCGTTACCGATGCGGACTACAGCAATCTGATGCGCTGGCTGGCTTCGCCCGAAGCGGAGTTCATCCAGGGCCAGGTGATTTTCGTCAACGGTGGCGCCAATCTAAGTGCCTGACGCACGGCGGCAAGCGTTGCCGGAACGGCGTCTCGAGCTGGGCGACAAGTTCACGCTCCGCGAGTTTCACGACTACTTATGGAGTAACGGTAACGTACCCTGTCGTTGCAACGATGGGAATTGCTGAGTTTAGACGATGACATAAAGAATGTGGATGAATTGATGAAGTGAAGCTGGCCGGTCGGCCAGCGCCGGAACGAATTATGCGCAACGTCGTGGTGACAAAACGGGCGGACGCGATCACGACGAACCTTCGATCCAGGGGCGTCCGCAGATGTTCCGAGAAATCCGCACCTTTGCGGGGCCTTATTTGGGACCTCGCAATGCGCAAGAGAATATTTTCTTCGCATAAACAAACGCTTATAGCGCGAATGCGGTGGCCAGCCGTCCCACCATTTATAACAATAAATCAATCGGTTAGAGCGTATATCAAGAATTGTTGTGAATGTATGTTTCCGCGGAAACGTTTGCTCATGCTGCCCACGCGAGTCCGCCGTCATGATGCCTGCGCGACGGGAAACGGCGGCAACGGTTCGATCGCCACTTGGGTCCGCAACCGCACGTTGAGCGCGTCCAAGATCTTGGCCGCACGCTCGAGCGTGATGCCGAAATATTCGTTTCGCTCATCGCGAGAGACTTGTGTCTCGTGCACACCCAGACGTCGCGCGAGCTCGCGCTGGGAGATACCTTGCGCAATGCGCGAGGTAATGAGCAAGTGACCGAGCCCTCGAAGGTTATCGAGCTCCTCGAATTCGCCACGCTTCAATCGCTCGTAGGCTTCGACCTCTTCTTTTAACTGCAGGTGAAAGGATTCGAGCGGATCGATGACGCGCTTGACCTCAACGTCCCGAAGACCCGCTTCTTTGAGCCGTGCACGATGCTCGTCGAGCCGCTTTAGCTCGTCGCCCAATCTCTTTGAGGCTTCCTGGTACGCGGCTTCGTTACGGATCATGGCAGTCCTCCGAATTTCAATTTGATGATGCCGCGTGGTCTGCCATCACGGCGTGACTGGCGAAACGCTGACAGGTCCAAATCTTATAGGGGTCGAGCAGATTCAATTTTCGCGTTAATTCCCCGCTTGCCAAATCCGCCAAAGAACAGACGAAGTATCCGTCGATGTCATTGGGATGATCTTTCTCTTCCACGAAGGAACCATCGGCGAAGACCTCGCGGATTCCGACCTGCCACAATCGCCGAGTCATCACTTCCAGATTACCGACGAGCGGCTCGCGCCAAAGGGCGTCCCAAGTGCTGTCCGCGTTGCCGGGCCCCACGACCAGCAAAGAGCGACGTAGCTGCTCGAAGGAGAGCTCGTAATCGCCACCTGGGATGCGAAGACTTCTGCGTATTGAGCGGTTTGCGGGCGCACGGCCGCTACCACGGTGCCTACGAAGATATTGCGACGCGCATCACGCAGTTCGTCTCAGGTGAGCATCAACGCCTACGACATCATCGCCACCACGCCTTATAACCCGCGCGACGTACTTGCGCTCACGCTCGGCGGCTCGAAGGGTTTTCCGAATCGTGCGCGGATCAGCGATTTCGGCCGACGCGCCTGCGGGTTGAGCAAAGCGCAAGTCGCCGACACGCTGGCGAGGGTGCGCTCCGGCATTGAGTGTACCCTCGCCGAGATTCGGGACCACATCGCGGAGCACGATGATTTCACGGCGGCCGGAGAACATCTCGTCACGACGTTCGAGCGCGGCCCGCGGCGATCGATTGTTTCGACATGATGGTCAGTTAGGGGGCAGTTAGGGGCGATGCTTGCCGGGCATTGGTCACACCTACGCAAAGACGGTTGAGTTCACGGCTCGTCGGTGCTGCGAGCCTTACGCTGAGCCGCGATCCGGCGTTGCAGCTCTTCACGAGCGGCACGCGTCGCCTCCGGAGTGCCCCAACGCGGCGGCTGCGGCGGTGGAGAGTTGCGTAATTCGCCATCGAGATGCTGCCGTTTTTCTTCAGCGGCGTGTCGCCGTGCCGCGGCGGCTTCGATCGCTGCCTGTTCGGCCTCGATCATTGCTCGCTCGCGCCTATCCCAGGCTTCGGCAACTACCGGAATCGGTAGTTCTTCGCCGCCGGCGGACCGCCACAGCCCGCGGCTGATGCCCCACTGATCCGGATGTGCCAGTTCGTGGACCAGCGGGAGATTCAGAGCATTGAGCACCGGTTGCCATGACTCGCCGTGCGCGTGGCGGCGGCGGATCGCGAGCTGCGGATTGATTTGATACCAGCCGTGCGCGATGCGTTTGAAGAGCTTTCGATTGTAAGCGTACACACGCTCGGCTTCGTTGCGCGACAATACATTGGACAGGTGACTGCGCTTGTTGCGCTGGGGCTTGAGCACGCTCGGCGGCAGCGACGCCCAGGCGTTGAGTACGGCCTCGGTGTTGACGCCGGCCGGTTGGTCCAGTCCCGAGGCGCTAAAGCTTTGCTTGAACAGCACCCAAAGAGTTTGGAACACCCAGTATTCACTCAAACTTCGATCAATTCGGACCAGGCGCTCAGCGATCTGTACGTCGATGAACGCGGGAGCGATGCGCTCGTACAGCTGCGCGAACGGTCCGCGCGCAAAGTAGCGGTTTCCAAATGCTTCGCGCATGGCGATGTGCAACGCATTGCGTCCGAGATGATCATGCAACTCGGTGTCGGCACCCCGATCGAGCAATGCTTCCACGAGCGGCAGATTGCCGGCCGCGGCGGCCGCCATCAGGGGCGTATAGTTCATCGAAGTGCGGTGATCGACTCCGTAGCGGTCGCAGTTCTGTAAAATTCCCTTGAAGTGCCGCCCCGCAAAATCGTTCAGATGGCGCCGGCCGAGGGTGGCACGCTGCGGCCCGAAGCCGCGTGCTTGATCGAATCCGACCTCCGCGACCAGCCACGCCGCCAGCACCGGCTCATCGTGGGCAGTAGCATATTCGAATAGCTGCTGGCGCGGCTTGGCGCCGGGAGCAAGGTCTCGGAATACTCTTGCGATCAGGTCGCGCAATCGCGGCTCGTCGAACACCGGCCAGGGCACGGGGGTCTCTTTGAGGATGGTCGCGCGCACGGCCTCCGCTTGCTCCTGCTTGCCTTGCAATTCGAGACGGTGCGCCTCTCTTTGCCACTCTTCACGGGAGGACGCTCGCGCATTCACACGCACGTCGTCTCCGGCGGTCGCGACGCCTAGCAGACGTAGCAGCTCGTGTCCGGTGTCGGACTCGATCAAATATACATTGCGTATCGCTCGGGTGAGGGCAACGTACAAAGCGTTCACGTAGAACTTGTACACCTCGAGCGACTTATCGGTCTTGTCGTGGGCACGACGATAGTCGAGATCATCGCTTGCCAAGTCCTCCGCACCGACACCGGCGGCCAGTTCCGCGAATGCCGCACGCTGATCTGAGATGAATCGGAACAGTACGATGCTGTCATACTCCAAGCCCTTGGCCTCGTGAACGGCAAAGATCAGGGGAGTTCGGAAGGATCGGCGTGCCTCGGCCTTGTCCTCCTCGCGTAGGACCAGCACCGCGACACTCGTCGACTGTCGCGTCTGCTCATCCAGGGCGCGCTTTATGCTGTCTTTATCCGCGAGCAATGATACGGAGCCCGCTTCACCACCCACGGCATCGACGAGAAAATTGCTCTCGCGATCCACCGAGCCGAAGCGGCGATGCTTGATTTTGAGCAAGGTGTTGGCGACGCGCGTGACATGCTCACCGTTTCTGAAGTTGGCGCGCAACACCCGAAGTTGCTGACCTGCCGCGAGCTGCTCATCGCGCCAGAACAGCGTTTTTACGCGACTCCAGGCGAAAAAGTTCGGATGGACGATTTGATTCGAATCGCCGCACAGCAGAAATCCATTCGGCACCTTGAGGGTGCGCAGCACGAGCAGTAGCTGCGCCGGCGTGAGATCCTGAACCTCATCGATCACGATGAAGTCGTATCGCGGGGCGGCTAGAGGCAGCCAGTCTTGAGCCACGAGATTCGAGTCAAATAAGCGCGCTTCGGCTAGCCAAGTGCGATAGCGCTCGAACAGGTCGTATAAACGGTCGCGCTCGCTCGCTGCGAATATCGACTGCCGCACGCCGAGCGCACGATAGGCCTCGCGGCTCAAGCAGCCACCGGCCTCCGCCGCGATTACCCCGCGCATCTCTTCGAAGGCTTGATGCGCATCG